>Ga0315289_10000690_pt1 | contig 51811 bp, 31 predicted proteins | sample YL17G11_40_MG_FD_203452 | JGI IMG/M metagenome (GOLD analysis project Ga0315289, IMG submission 203452) | Sediment microbial communities from Yellowstone Lake, YNP, Wyoming, USA - YL17G11_40 | ecosystem: Environmental > Aquatic > Freshwater > Lake > Sediment | place: USA: Wyoming | collected...
CCTGACCTCGTAACCCCGCCCTGACCCCTCTCCCAACCCCCCAACGGCACCTGTAGTGTCGAAGGACCCCGCTATGACCCCATAGAAGCCCCCTGTGGCTAGCACTGTCGAAGATGCGCTAGCCGGGCCCGGAGGCAGAGTCATGCGTTCGTTGAGCATGAAGACGCTGGGGATGGTCCTTGTCGCCGTGGTGGGCCTGCCCGTGATCGCTCTGGCCGGCGGCGGGCCGGGCAACCTGCTCCTCGTCGTCAACGCCGACAGCCCCGACTCGCTGGCCGTCGCCAACGAGTACATCGCCCTGCGCATGATCCCCTCCCCCAACGTCCTTCACCTCGCCGGGCTGCCCACCGGGCTTGGCGCGAACTCACCCATCGGCCCCGCCACCCCGTATCCACGGGCACGGGGCCACCGCCCAACACGCAACGACCGACCAGGAGATACCCGCTAACCCATTTGCAGAACTTGACGTACGTAGCTCTTGAACCTCCGCCCTCTGGACCAAGATGCGACGGCGTGGCCCGCCTCGTGGTACGCAGTCCCGCGGTCGGCGCTTGACATAACAGGTCTCCTCGCGGCTTCCTGCGGGAGTCGTTCGCCAGGCAGGGCGTTTGGTCTGCCAGGCCAACGCCGAGGGTGCATGAAGCGATGGGATGCCCTTCTGGGCCCCGCTCGGGGGTCACTGACAAGGTCGTTCACCGGCTGCTGCCCAGTCTGCGAGCACCCCGCTGCCCAGAGGCGCATGTCTCGGCGCCCCCGCGCCCCCTATCCACCGTTCTTCCTCAACCCGTCTGGGCAGTCGGGTGACAACCACGGCTTCCAGCAGTGGATGGGGCTGTGGGCCCAGGTGGGGGGAGTGTAGGGGAAGGTCACACGGCGGCCTGCGCGGGCGCTCTCATAGGCCGCGGAGATGATCTCCATCACTGCTCGGCCGTCCTCGCCCGTCACGAGCGGCTGCTTGTCATTGAGTACGCAGTCGGTGTAGTGCGAGAATTCCTGCGGGAAGCCGTAGTTCCACTCGGGTACCCCATCCCCGAGGGCTTCGGGTCAGGCGGGCGGGGTCGCCGCGTTACCTGGACCTGGTCTGCTGTGCCCTCTTCCCTCAACCTGCTGCCGGGCCCTCACATGGCCTCCACGATGCGCTGCAGGCAATGCAGGGCCTGGACCTCTGCTTCTCCTGCTCTCCGGATCAACTGGGCAGCCTCCGCGCTCGTGAACTTCAGCCTCTCCGCCCACGTGGTCTCCGTTCGGGGCACCACGCCCCTGGCTTCCCTGAGTCTGTCTGCAACAACGCGATACTGCTCCATGGCCGCATCGAACTGCTGCTCAGCCTTCCCCAGGCGCGACTTCGCCTCGGCCAGGAACGCCGCAGCCGTCTCCCGGCAATCCAGCCACACCTGTAGGTTCCAGTCGTGGTGCAGCAGTAGCGCCTCCCCGGACTCGAGGTAGTCGGCCCAGGCAGCGAAGGCTGCGACGCCCGATCTGGCTTCGGGCTGGATCCACCCCTTCGGCCCCTCGGCATGGCGCAAGGCCATCGCGAAGGCCTCACGTACGACAACCGCGTCGCTTGCTGGCTCGCATAGCTCCACACCGGTCCGAGCATGGGAACCCACATGGTCCCAAGCTTCTCCCAGGCGACGGGCCCACTGGGCTCACTGGACCCGATATGGGTGTAGTAGTACCCCTCCTCATTGTGGCCACAGATGGGTGAGTAGTCCGGGTTGGCGGGGTCGGCGCAGAAGCCGTAGCAGGGGTTGCCCCGGTCTATGCTGTCCTGGATGAGCGTTCGGGCCTCCTGCTGTCTGGCCGGGAAGCCATCACCCAACGACGGTCCCCATTCCCTCAGGCCCGTGCACCGGTAGCCCAGGTTCGGGGCAAGCTCGAACAGCATCTGAGGATCCCAGTCGTTGACTCCCTGTACGTCCACCTCCGCATGTATGTTGATGATGAACGCATGGCCGGTACCGCCACACAGCCACGAGTAGCTGAGGCCCGCGCCCAGGTAGTCGAGGCACCCCTTCAGGCAGGCGATGTGGAGCACGGCGTGTTCGGATGGGTATCGCACGCCCGACAACATCCCCATGCGCGCAACTCCCCTCAGCTCCACAACGTGGGGCTCACCAGCGACGGTCAGCCGTCGGCCGCAGGGCGCTGTTTGGCGTTCGGTATGTGGGCCACGAACCAGCACTCGTCGTCGCCGCTGATCACTGTGCTGACCGGCTCGACGCGCACCGGACTCCCGAACACCGGCTCGAGCCCGTACCGCAGGTGCTCCGCACAGCATAGGCAGTAGGTCTTGGAGATCGGCGCCTCCCGACCCCGGACCAGGCCGCAGTGACACCAGCCGCTGGAGATCCTCATGCGGAGAGTATCTCCGTCGCACAGGAAGCCGCTCCAGCCCCCCTCACGCTTCGCCCGGGCGTACTCCTCCAGGTCGGCGCACCGGGCCCAAAGCGCCCTGTTGCTCTTGGCCCCGGCCAGCGACGCGGGGCAGCGCCGCTGCTCCATGATGGCACGCCGCTGGTCCTGGGGCAGCAGGGCATCCATGCGGGCGATGACCTCGCGCGCCCATTCGGCCTTCCGTCTGGGCGTGGTGCCCGCGGTGGGCTCCTTCAGGCCACGGGTGATCTCTTCCGCCACCGCCTTTCCGGCAACAGCCTCGACGCTCTCGACGAGCTTCCTCGCCTTGCGGTCGGCCGCCATGGCTCTCCCTCCTTGGGGGTCTCGGTACACAGTGCCGCCCAGCGCCGCTTAGATCGGCGTGCACGGGTCTCCGCGCCCGCGGCCCTTTGGCCTCGCCCCTACCTCCCCCACACCTGCATCGGCGTCCTGTCCCTCGGCGCCTCATACGGCCACTCGGTGGTTCGCTCCGTCCTCGCGCTCTCGTAGGCCGCCAGGATGATCGCCAGCACCGCCCTGCCGCCCTCGCCGGTGTCCAGCGGCATCTGTCCTGCTCCCCAGCCACTCCGAGTTCACCCGGGGCTCCAAGGATACTCACTGCCTGTCCCTGCTACTGCACCACGAAGCTCCCCGTAGCCTCCGCTCCGTCCCACAGGCTCCTGCCTCGCACCGCCCACTTCCCGGGCTGAGCATTCGTCGGCAGACGAAGGCTCCGCCGGCAAGTCGCGTTCTCCGTGCAGGTGAGAGCGGAGAAGGACTGGTACCTCCGGTCATCGGGGCCGGTGATGGAAACGTCCAGCAGGTAGTTGCCCCGGACGCCCTTGCCGCCAAGGGTGAAGGCATAGTCGACCGTTCCTCCTGGTGCGTACCCCGGCCCGAGGCCCTTCAGCGTCAACCCCGCGGGGTCAGAGGGGAAGATGCCCAGGACCCGCGTCTCACCCCAAGGGCAACTCAGCTTCATGGCGTAGAGCGGCCCGGCCTCGATCCGCTCCCCCGTCGCCAGGTCGCGCACGATCCCGCCGGGAGGCAGATGCGGCAAGGAGACCTGAGTCGTCTCGTCCCGGCTCTCGTGGTTGATGAGGAGAAGCAGCGCAGTGCCCTGGGGGGTCTCGCGAATCGCGGCCTCGATGCTGGGGTTACTGGAAGTGACGTTCCCCGGCCGACCGCGATCCGTGGCAGCTCTGCGGAGGATGTTCAGGATCGCGTCGGCAGCGCCACCGGCGTTCCCGCGCACCAAGGCGTCCAGGTAGCAGTCCTTCAGGGGGAAGTTCAGCAGGATGGCTTGCCCGGCGCCCCCGCGGCCCCTCAGGACGAGGGCCTTGCCATCGGCGGCACGGACGACCGATGCGCCGCCGGCGGGCTCGTAGCCGCGCCGACCCCATAGCTGCGCCGCAGTCCCCGGAAGGTCGATGGCTCCCTCCTGCACCATCGCGCTGCCACGCACCCCGAAGACCGACTCGAAGATCCCCAGCGGCTTCTTGCTTTCGTCAAGCGAAGGTACCTCGTCGGCGATGAGACGCCCGCCCCCTCTGACCCAGTCCCGGATGATCTCGGCGTCCTGGCGCTTCAGAAGGTGGACGTCGAACAGCACCAGGACGTCGCGCTTCTTCAGCGCTCCCTGGGCAAGCTGCTCCTCGTGGACGCAGTCCAGCTCGCCATACGCCTGGCGGAAGGCCTCCAGGGCCACCATCACGTTCCAGTACTCCTCCTGCAGGAGCACGTGCTGGGTGCGGGGGAACAAGAAGGCCGCCTTGGCGCGGGGGACCCGACTGCGGGTCAACAGCGGGGCGATGCTCTGTACCTGGTTCATGGTGCCTCGGTACGTCTCCCACCAGCGCGGGTCCTCGGGGATGCCCCAGAAGGTGTTCAGGTAGTCACAGCCGGCGGCGAGGGCTGTGAAGGTCAGCTCTCGCGGCGACCAGGTGTACTGCCGCGCGGGGGAGTCTGGGCCCAGGTTGCCGCCCCAGCCCGATTCGAGCCAGAAGCCCAGCTTCCTACCGTGGGTGTAGGCCAGGTTGCGCATCTGGGCGAAGGCCATATGCATGCCGGCGACCCGAGGGAGGCGGCTTTCGCCGAACTTGCCGGTGCGGAAATCGGTGGACAGGTAGGGGTAGATGTCGTAGTTCACCGAGTCGAAGGGCGCGCCCCAGTGGAACACATCATCCACAGCCCAGAACGACTCGAAGTCCCGCCCCGCCGCGCCGAAGGTGCAGTGCGAGTCATGGGTCAGCTCCACCCAGAAATCCGGGTAGAGCTCCTTGACCATCGCGTAACTCTGACGCCAACCCGTCGCGAAGCAGTCGCTCCAGAAGTCGATGTACTTGAGCCACAGAGCGGGGTCCTGGGCGGCCTGCTCTCGCGTCGGCATGTCGATGCCATACCGGCGCCTGAACTCCTCCCTCGCGGGCGGGCGGTCGTCGAAGGTGTTGCCGCTCACCTGGAACGGCTCATCCATGTACCCCTGCACGTTCAGCAGTCGAGGAACCTGCTTGCAGGTTGCGATGGCGGCCTGGATGCCCGGGCGGATGGCGTCCTTGTACTCCCGGGAGAAGACTGACACGGCAGGCAGGCCCTCGCGCTGCAGAAGGCAGAAGTCGCCCTGGAACGAGTAGCTGACGGCCATGCCCTTCCGCTGAGCGTAGTCTTCGGCATAGTCGTAGGGTGAGCCCGGCATGGCTCCCAGGCGATGGGCGCTGAAGGTCAGCGTGTTGAAGCCGTGGGCGAGGATGTCGTCGATCTCCCGCTCGACCGCCGCCTGGTCCGGGCCGCGAAGCTCCGACATGCGCATGGTGGTGGGGTAGAAGTCGGCCAAGTCGATGCGGGGTACTACGTAGAAGGGCACCCCGAAGCTGTCGAGTGTCTGTCCGCCCATGGCGAGTGTCGCCACCAGATGGTACTCGCCCTCCGCCAGATCGGGGACCTGGTACGACCACTTGTAGACGCTTTCGGAGACTTCGGGGTCAGGCACGGGCAGCTCTCGACCCCACGGATCTACGACCGCGGCCCTAATGACACTGCCGTCCCGGACCATCCCCTTGAGCTCACCTCGGAACTGGACGGTCATGCCTCGTGCGACCACGTGACGGTTCGTGGGGATCGAGAGCGCATTCACGACCTGGCAGACCACACTGCGGTGGAAGACGGTGTTGCCTTGGGTGGCTTTGGCCGTGAGGTCCAGCCGCCACGGTCCGTCTGCGCTCGCCTCGCGGGTCGGTTCGCCCGCCCAGCCAGCATTGAGAGACTGCCCGGCCTTGAGGGGAAACTCACCCACACTCGTCGTCTTTCCCTCGTGGGTCAGCGTAGCCGTGAGCACTCCGTCCACCGCAGGCATGATGTCCCCCAGGGAGTAGCTCAGACGCACCCCGGCGCCCCGGGTCAGGGAGGCGGGAGGATATCCGGCGCTTGCCACGGAGAGGCCTTCCGTGCGGCGTCCCAGCCAGAGAACGGCGTTGGCCAAGAGGTCGTCGCACAGGTCGCTCGAGCCGATCCCGCCGAGCCGCTGGACGGCATCAATGAGAACTACCCGCCCCTTGCCGTGTTCGCCACAGAGCATCACAGGCCGGTCGCCCACGACCGCCAGGACCGTCCCTCCGGCGCGAGGCAAGACCCCGCGGAGGGTGTGGTTGGCCCCGAATCGGTCGGTGATGGCGTTGAGGATGGGGTGAGGCGGCTGGAGCACGAGGGGACCCTCCGCGTCAACGCCCCGATCGGCAATCCTGGTGTACTGGGCCATCGGCAGGATGTCGGTGGCCGGCCCCCAGGAGGAGTCGTCGAAGTCCACCGCCGCCCAGTTCGGTTCCTCGGGAATGTGAAACTTCCAGGTCCTGTCGCTCGCGATCAGCTCGCGGGCGCCGTCCTGGTACTCGAGGCCGATCTGAGCGAAGAACCCGCCGGGGCCGTCGACATTGCGCGCCTTGAAGGAGAGCACGTTCTGGCCCTGGCGGAGCTGGCCTGTGATGTCCCAGAGCTCGTGGTCGAACCAACTCCAGTGGTAGCCGATCTGCCCACCATTGAGGTAGGCCCAGTAGAGGTTGTCTACGGTGCAGCGCACGAACGCGCGCTTGGCTGGCTTTGCGACCTCGAAGCTCTTGCGGACGTACCGGATGTGGTCCGGCGTCTCGCCCGCCCGCGTGCCTATCCACATCCAGTCACCGGAGTCGTCGGGGAAGAGGTCGGCCGCGGGGACATCGGCCAGTGCGGCCTCCCCCAGAGCCCGCCACAGCGCCCCCGTCTGGGGCAGGGAATCGGGCAGGCCGGCCACCAGGACACCGCCGCCGCGGCTCACGAAGTCCTCGAGGCAGCCGTCTGGGCCGTGGAGCCTGCCGAGGTCCGACGCGCCGTCGAGCAGGAGGACGCTCCCGGCCGGGAGTTGCGACACATCGCTCGCCGGATCAGGCGTCACCCGCGCGCCGAGGTTCTTCAGGGCGTCAGCGATGGGGAGTCCTGGTGAGCCGCCGGTGAGGTCCACCACACGGATGGGATCGGCGATGGCCCCAAGCCGCGGGGCGACCAAGAGGATCGCTGTCAGGACGGTCGGCATGGATTGCACCTCTCCCGGCGAGGACTGGCGGATCCAGAGTCCTGGACGTGACGGCACGTCTCCACGGCGTTTCCACGCGCGCCAAGCGTTTCCTGCCAGCCACGCGCACGTTGCGTAGCACGCTAACCTTGCCAGATCTGTAACAGGGATGGCTTACACTGCAGGTGGAGCGGACTCCGACGAAGGAGGGCATCTGCAGTGGAGAGGAACGTGGCAGCAGACTCGGTGGCTCGGGTACGGTTGCGGATGGCAGAGGTGGCTGAGCAAGAGGGGGTGAGTACAGCGGCGCGTCAGCCTGGGGTCTCGCGGCCCACGGCGTGCAAGGCGTTGCAGCGAGGGGAGACGGAGGAAGTTGCGGGGCTGCTGAACCGGCCGCGGGGAGGTTAGGGGGCGATCGTGTCGGAGGTTGTCCAAGCGATCGTGCGGCACAAGGTGGATAGCGCGGTTGCGCCCGGTGCGCGAGGCCTCCTCCCGTCACGGTCAGCGCGAGAGCTTCAGCGCGATCGAGTCCTCGAACGGGGGCAGCGAGACCACCACCCGCCCGGCCCCGTGCGGGGCAGTCGCCGTGCCGACCGCCTCGCCCGTACGGGTGTCATGGTACTCGACCCGAGCGGGCGCGCCGTCTTCAGGCAGGGGCAGTCGGACCTCGGCAATTGCGACGCGGCGCGTGGGCCAGTCGGGTGCCGCACAGCGCGTGTCGCGGAACCAGGCCAGAACGAGTCGGTCGCTGCCAAGCGCTGCCCCGGTGATCTCGCGCGAACACTGAACGTCTAGCGGCTCGAGGCCGGCGAAGTCCACGCCCTGCACGAAGCGCGCCACCGGCAAAGAGGCGTTGCGGGACGGCGTCCGAAGGTCAACGCGCTCGTACTGGTCGTAGCCGTCCTCCCACCACAGCATCCTGCCATTCATGGCGCCAGAGACCGCGGCCGCCCAGATGGCGTGGTTGAGGCCCACGTGCGCCCTAGGGGCGGACGCGATTGACCCAGCGGGGGGCCCGGCTGACAGACCACACTCGCCGATCAGGACCGGCTTACCGTACCGCTTGAGCCGCGCACGCACCGAGGAGATGATCTCGCCGCTCAGGTCGGCGGCATAGGGGTGCACCTCGGTGAAATCGAGTGCGTCGCTGGCGGACAGGGCCGGCCAGTCGTTTGTGCCGGACAGCGAGGCCGTAATCGGCCGCGCAAGCGGATCGGTCGCTCGGATGACCTGCGAGGCGTGCTGCATGAAGTCGACAGCCTCTGCCTCCGAGGCGCCCGTGACAAGGTCCAGTTCGGAGAAGACCTCCCAGCCCAGTATGTACGTGCGCCGGCTCCAACGCGCGGTCACGGCCTGCAGCCAGCGCAACCACAGCCGGCGACACTCGGTGTCACGCAGGAGGTCGTTCGGAGCCTTGGCCGGGCCTCCCCGCACCGCGCTGAACCGGTTCCGGTCCCAGTAGTGCCACGGCTCCCCCCGCGCGCCGTCGTTCCACTGCCCCCAGACGCCGAACACCGGGAGGACGTAGAGGCCCTGGGCGGCGGCCGTGTCCAGGACTTGGTCCCACTGCTCGGCCCAGCGCTCATCCACTTCGCCCGGTGGTGCTTCCATCGACCAGCCCACGGTGACATGGATGCGGACGAACCGCTCCCCCGAGTCGTGTGCCCACTGGAGTAGCGGGACGAACTGCCCAACCTCCCAGCCGGTCGGGTTGCGCCCCAAGAGGAACGTCGACTGCCCACCCAGCCGGACGTACCGGTCCCCCGGCCTCAGAGAGGCGACCTCCATCTCGCTAGCGGGCAACGGGCCAGACACCGGCGGCAAGGCCAGCAGAGCCAGCGGCAGCATGGCATCCCCCGGGATTACCCACGCCAAGTGGGTGTCGTTCCTCCATGGGCTGAACAGCCGCCCATCTGGCGTGCAGGTCGGCCGTTGGAATCACAGGCACGTTCTTCCTTCCTCCCTTCGAGGCCAGGCGACCCACGTGAAGGTCGTCTTGCTGGCTCCCGGCGGCGCATGGTCACACTGAACTGGCATCCCGGGCTCCGGTTACCTGACCTCGACCGCAAAGAGCCGCGTCTGCCCCGCGGCGAAGGGGCAGTTGAAGCGCACGCCCTCGGCGACCCAGCCGTCGAAGAGGTCACGGACGCGGACGGGCCGTGGCCAGGCGAGCTCGGCATCGCCGGCGCGCGGAGCGGTGATGGCGACAAGGCCACGGGACGCGTGGACGGTGAAGTTGAGCGGCGCATAGCAATGCACACCGGCCTGCTCCATCCAGCCGCGGGCCAGGTCTGTGTTTTTCGGCGGCGCGCCACACCAGATGAGCCGCCCGCCCCCCGGCAGTTGGCGCTCGAGGCCCGCGGTGGCGCCATCCGCGTAGCGCATCCAACCCGGGCCCTCGCTGACGCATCGCGGCCGCAGACGGGCCAAGTCGCAGACGACCTGGCCGACGGCCGACAGCGCCGCGGTGCAAGGGCCGCCGTCGGCTTCCACGCGCAGAGGCATGCCCGTGAGCATCGCCGGAGCCTCGGGGTCCAGCTTCTGGGCCACCGGGTTCAGGGCGCCCGGTGCGCCGATGACCACCACCGTCCGCCGGCCCTGGCGCAGCAGCCGGGTCAACCTTGCGACGTCCTCGGGCAGTGCCGCCGTCGCCTCCGCGACCACCACCAGCTTGATCCGCTCCGGCAGCCGATCCAGGTCGGGCAGGTACCAGACGCCGACGGGCGCTCCAGTCCGACCCAGGGCATAGAGTAAACCGGCGTGGGTCGCCCGTGGCAGCGCCGTCTCAGGCGGCATCCAGGCGAAGGACGTGTCGTCCACCACGAAGGCGACTTCCTCCGCCGGCGCACGGTCGTAGCGAACGCCCGTGGACTGGAGGGCCGTCTGGCGGGCGAGCTCAGTCATCAGGGCCTCGTCGTGGTGCCAACTACACAGCAGCGAGAACCACTGGGCCTCGACCCCGTGCACCAGGTCGTCGGCGAGGACGCGGCGATGCATCGAGACGGCGGCGCCGCGCGGGTCGGTCGGGTCGTAGAGAACATGCCAGAGGCCCTGGTGCAGCCAGGAAAACAGGTCGTTCTCGTTGACGTACAGCTTGCCGGCTAGGAGGATGCTCTCGGTCGCGGAGCTGTACAGGTCATAGCCTTCGGTCAGGTTGCGAAAGCTGTGCAGCGGCACGCCAGCGAGGAAGTCCAGGTCGGGGCAGTGTAGGAGGCGGCGGAGGGCGAAGTGGCCGGCCAAGTGCTGCCGCGGCTCGCCGGCGAGCTGTATGAGATAGCCGTAGAAGACCCCAGTCAGGCAGCAGCCGCCGGTGGCCTCCTTGATGGTCCTGGCAAAGCCGGCGATGACGTCGGCGGTGAGGTCAGAGTAGTACTGGGCGTAGGCAGCGGCCTGTCGGCCTGCATCGTCGGGCGGGTAGTAGTCGAAGCCCGGGCGCTGCCGGGCCTCGGGCTCGGGCACCTGCCTCCAGGGAAAGCCCCGAGCCTGGCACCAGCGGGAGAAGCCGGCCTGGTTAGCCGCTGAGTAGTCGGAGTAGACACCGTCGTTGCATCCCCAGGCGAACCATTCCTCGGTGACCTCGCCGGTATGCATGAAGCCAATGACCCGGTTGGCCCAGGGCTGGCGGGCACAGTACTCGATGAGAGCGCGCAGGCAGGCCGTCTGCTGGTGACGCCACTCGGCAGAAGCCAGCGACGCCGCAAGGGTGCCGGTTTCCTCCCAAGCCACGTCGCCCTGGGGCGTCCGAACCTTAGCGATGGCATCCGGGTGCTGCTGCAGCCAGAAGGACGGGAGGGCCAGAGAGGCGCGCAGGACCAGCCAGGCATCGGGATTGGCCTGGAGGGACATGCATACCCGCTCGTCCACCTCGGAGAAATCGGAGCGGTCAGGCGCTACCCAAGTGGGCGCGGCGATCTGGTGGACGTGGCGGCCCGCCGACACTGGGACGATGAAGACGTTGGCGCCGGCCCGGCCGAACTCGTCGACGTTGCCTGGCTGGTAGTCGTAGGATGAGTAGCCGCTCCAGGACAGGGGCCGTCCGTTGACGAAGGCCGTGGGGCGCCCGTGATAGCCGCGGCGCTGGGCAACCGGGAAGCCGGGGTGAGACGGGTTGGCGACCAGAGCGGAGGTCGGCTCTGCGCCGGCGGCGCGGTAGCCGTCCACCACGAGGCCAACGGTCAGCCTGCGGTCCGGCAGATACCACGGCGTTCTCACGCGCACCAGGCAACGTCCTGTCCCGGCCAGGGCTCTCCTCTGACCGGCGTCCAGGCGGATGCGCCACAGCACATGGGGCTCATCCCGGACCTCCAGATCGGCGACGGAGTCGGTGCGCACCCCCTCGGCCTCGATGGCGAAGGTCGTTTCGGCACCGGCGAGGAGGCGCTTCGGCGCGGTCAAAGCGGTGACGTGGACGCCGGGCGCGTCGGGGTACAAGACTGTCCACTCGCGCAGGTCGAGGAGGTACTCGACCCCGGCCTCGGTGCCAGTGGCGTGGAGGTTGATGCTCGTCGGCGGGGACGGCCTCTGGATCGCGGCGGCCTTGTCGGCGCGCAGGCCAGCGAGGTCGAAGCGAACGACGCGCTCCTGCCCCGGGGGCACCGGCGCGTCGCCGATGACCGCCCAGTTGAGGTACTGCCGGGACCGGTCGGGCGCCCAGGGCATCTCCGGCATCGACAGCGTGAATGCGGCCGGCCGACTGCCCTCACTGGCGATCCGCACGGTCACTGCCGAAGGCATGTGACGGATCCTCTCGGAGAAGCAGAGGACTGCGCCCCGGCCCGGCCGGCATATGAAGCGCCAGCGGGTCCAGGGCAGGCCAGCACGCGTCACGGCCCGGAGTTCGTTGAGTTCATAGTCGGCCATGCGCCCGACGGGGTTGCCAGGGGCTTGGACGCCGGTCAGGGTCTCCAAGGAGAGCCAGCGGTCGGCCTTCGGGCGGGAGAAGCTGTCATCGGGATACCCGAAGTCATCGGCCAACAGCGGCGAGCCGAGCAGGATGAGGGCAGCGAGAAGGATGCCTGTCATGGACGATGTCTCGCGCTTCCCCGGCCCGGCCATGGTCCCGACCCAGCGGCCCCTCGTCGCGCGTCAGGACGGCCCCTTGACCGGGGGCTACACACTATGGAACGGGATGTCAAGGGCGAATCCCGCGCTGTCTGCTGTGCCCTTTGTTGCCATCCGTGCGTCTGGTCCTTTGTCTTCATGGGCGTGGGGTCCCAGAACTGATCTGCGGGGCCCGGAGAGCCCTCAGGCTGCGGTTAGGGAGCCCGCTCCACAGCGCTGACTTCCCCCTCCAGCCCGGTCATCTTCCTCGCATGTTCTGGCACTTGCTTCCTATACGGACGTCTCCCAACCTCACAACAGGACCTTAGACCGACCATCGTGTCAGGCGAACCAAGGCGTTCGCCCCGACTTCATGGTGCTTCAGCGTCCAGATAGGGTTTCCGATAGGGACAGCCATCCCGCCTACCCTCCCGCGTAGGCCCCCAGGTCGGGCGCGCCGGGCCGGCGCTTCCGGCCCTCCAGGTCGACCTCGGGCGCCTCGGCGGCACTGCCGGCGCCGAGCGCCGGGCTGCCCGGCTTCAGGTGGTAGTCGGCGGCGGGGTTGCGGAAAAGGGGGTCCTTTCCCAGCAGGTTGCCCTCGCCCAACTCGTCGCGCGCCACGTCGGCAAAGCCGAAGAAAACGTTGTGCTCGTAGCGCACGCTGACGGCCCGACAGTTCTTCCAGAAGCGCTGCCCTTCGCGCCCGACGACGATGTTGTTGACGAACCGCACGTTCTCGCTGAAGGCGGCCCGCAGGTCGCAGTTGCTCAGGTACGGCGTGCGCTGGTTGGCGACGACCGTGTTGCAGCGCACCAGGGCATTGCGCGCGTGGCCCACGTCGATGCCGCGGCCGCCGTTGTCGTAGCAAAGGTTGTTCTCGATGAGGATGGCGCCCTTGCCGCGGCTACCGTCGATGATGATGCCGTTGCCGTCGGTGAGCTGGCCGCCGTAGAGGGGCGCGGGGCCCTTGTTCTCGTTCTGGTAGCAAACGTTGCGTCGGACGATGTTGTGGAAGCCGGGCTTGTCGTCCGGGTCATGCACTTCCCAGAGCGAGATGCCGCTGCAGTTGTAGATGCTCCAGAAGGCGTTGGCGTAGACGGTGTTCCCCTCGATGGTGACGTAGTCGCTGAACCCGGTGGCGATGCCGCCGCCGCCGCAATCGTGCACTCGGTTGTTCAGGAAGCGCAGGTGGTGCGCCCTGTTGGTGCCGATGCCGTTGCCGACGTTCTTCTTCTCGGCTTCCACTACCTGGGTGGAAATGTCGAAGCCGTTGATCTCGATAGAGGCGGCCTCCTCGATGCGGAAGGTGGCCCAGGTGGGCGAAGTGACGCGCGGGCGGTGACCCGGATACGCCCCAAAAGTGATCCAGGCATCCGGCGCACCGGAGCGGGTGATGTGCACGCCAGCAAGGCCCGGCACGGCTTGCTCGACGTAGGTGCCATCCTTCACCAGAACGGTGGCGCCCGGCTTGAGGATGTTCGCCGCCTTCTCGAGGGTACGCCAGGGTCGCTCCTCGGTGCCGGGGCCGGCGTCGTCGCCCTTGGCCTGCTCGACGCAGTAGGTGGTCTTGGAGCGCTCGGTGGGGGGCACCAGGGCCTTGGCGAAGACGACTTCCGGCCGGTGGTCCTCGGCGGCAGGGGCCTGGGCCGCGCCCGGCGCCTTGCCGCCCTCTATGCGCATGTCATCGATGGCGAACTCCCCCGATCCCCCGTCGAGCGAGAGATCGAACCCGGGACGATACCGAGGCCGCCGGCGATGCTGTCAAGGTCCTTGATGGCCAGTGTAAGGCGCTGCCAGCGGCGCACCTCGGTGGTGGCGACGGTGCCGTTTAACTTCTGGTCTTTCTCGCCCTTCAGAGTGATGCGGAAGGTCATCGGCCGGCTGGTGCACGCGGCGAAGGTGAGGGCGCGCGCCTGGCTCCAGTCCTGCCGGCCCTGCCACGCCTCGCCGACCCTCGACCAGAAGCCGGCGAAGCCGCCCGGCACGATGCGGAAGTCGCCGTAGAGGAAGCTGCCGTTCTTGCCACCGCGATGGGGGGCGACGGCGAGCGCCAGAGCCGAGCCCTCGTCGTCGTTGAAGACCCCGCAGAAGAGACCGTTGTCGTAGCTGTCGACGACGAGGCCCTGGCCGGCGGGGAGAGCGAGGGGCGGCACCTCCAGGAGGGCGAGCGGCGCCTCGGCGGCGCGGCAGGGCAGGAGGCCGCCCCCGAGGGCGCCGAGAAGCCAGAAGAGCGGCGCGGGCCGTAACGAAGTCATGGATGGTCCTTTCGCCGGGATGAAGCCACTGAGGCAGTTCGGTGACGGCCGGACCGCTCCTCCCGGTCGGGGCAGAAGTCGGCTCAACTCGCGGCTCTCCAACAGCTTCAGCAACAGAACCGTGAGGGCTGAGTAGTTCGCTCCCTGGACTTGCGGCCCGCCGCTGGGCCAGTCGGACTGCCCTCAGGAGGCGGAGGTGATCCGCCTTCAGGTCCTCGGCGGAGCTATCAACGACTGCTGCCGCGAAGCCGCCTGACCACCACACCCCGCCTTGATAGAGCTTGACCATGCCCCAGTTCGCGGCCCGGGGCCGGTCATTCGTGCTTCGGCTCCTCAGCCCAGTCCCGCCTCGTTGCCCATCCTCGCCTCTGCACTCGTGCCACGGCCTCCTTTGTGCCCGCCCAAGTGCCTCCCCCCAACAGCGTATTGCCACTTGTGCCCAAGACACCAAGGCGATGAGAGCTCATCTGAACCGCAGATCAGTTTCGGGACCCTACGGCTATCCCCTCAGCGCCACTACTTCGGTAGCAGCAGCGGTTCGCCCCACCGCGCCCAGTCGCTGCCGAAGGCGCCGGCCGAGTCGGTGACCAGCGACAGGACGACGGGTTTGCCGGCCCACGGCGAGAGGTCCGCGGTGATCTCGCGCCATGGGACACCGGGCATCATCCGCTGGCGGGCAAGCTCAACCCCATTGGCCTGAACGATGAACTCCACGCCGGTCGACCTCGAGCCGTCCTCGATCCCCACGAAGCAGTGCATATTGGCCGGTTGGGACGGCAAGGCCAGGGCATAGGCCACGGTGGTCTGGCCCAGGTCAGGCGGCTGCACCCGCAGGCCTCGGCGCTCCACCCCACCTACCACGCCCACTCCCGGTGCTGTGGCTGCCCAGGCGGGAGCGGTGAGCACCTGTCCGTTGGTGTCGGTGAAGCCCAGCTTGCAGGGGGTCGTCGCCAGGTCCAGAGGCAGGGCCACGTTGGTGGGCGTGTCCCGAAGGAGGAGGACTGTTCCGGGGAACGTCACCTCTGCCAGGGATCGATCGCCGATGTAGCCCAGAGCTGACACTGTCGTCCCCGACAGGGCGATGGCCCGCCGGGCCGGGTCCACGATGGACACTCGCCCCTTCGTCACCTCGGACTCCACCACCCGTGGGCCAAACCAGCGCGCCCAGTCGGCGGTCACGTCCCTTTGCGGCCCTGGGTCAACAGCCAGCTCCAGCGTGACCTCCTTGCCGGCGAAAGGTGCGAGGTCAAGCTCCAGGGGCCGCCTCTCTGCCCTCGCGTTAAGCACCTCGCCATGCGCCGTCTGGGCCCCCTGTCGCACAGCAACCCCAAACAGGACGCCATCGGACTTGCCTACGGCCCCGGAATCCAGGGCGACCTGGCTGACGAAGCGTGGCCTGCCTTGCCGGGGGAGCCTGATGCTCCAGCGAGCGTAGGCGATCCCCGGGCCCTGCTTCCATGGCGGGTGGGCGTGGATCTGGTCGCCCGCGCTGGCGAACTGCGACCCATCCTCGCCATTCAGGGCTCCGTGGACCTCGATCGGATCGCCGTTGAAGGGCACTGAGCCGGTCGTCGCCTGCGCGATCATCCGGGGCAGGTATGCCACCACCGTCTCACTTGATGTGAGCGTGGCCAGGCCATCCTGGAGGGTGCAAGTCTTCAGGGTGACGCCCGCCGGCAGCGAGTCCACGTGGAATGCGGTCATATCCCTCCGGTCGGCGAAGTACGGGTACCACAGGTCAGGGTTCAGCCCGAAGATGCGTTCACGGTCGTAGCAGAACGAGCTCTCGACCATGCCCGGCAAGCGGACCTCGGAGACATCCGTGATGGTGTGGCTGATCTCCCGGGCACCGCACATGAGTCGGCCGTCGACCGTCCTGACTGCCGGCTGGCCCCGTGCGGTTCTGTAAGGGAAGATGACGTCAGCCGGCCAGGGCCCGTCCATGTCAGGGCCCACACGCTCGGTCTGCCAGAACCTGATCTCATCGAAGAGCTGGCGCAGAAACCCGGCCTGCGGCTTCGGCTCGGCGTCGTACACCTTCAGCGTTGGGATGACGCCCCAACGCGTGTAGTTCTCACGCCAGGCTGCGTAGTACTGCGCCCTGCTCGGTGGCGGGCAACCAAGGTAGTTGTACGTGATCGTGGGCTGGAACAGGTAGGAGCTGATCGGGTGTGCCAGCTTGAGTTGCGGCTTGTTCCAGGTACTCCGGTCGAAGTCGATCCCCCATGCGTGACGCTGGCAGAAAGCCTGGTAGCGCGCCGTCACCTCGTTGAGTCCCTCGCCGCCGATGGCCAGACTGGGCAGCGCCGCGCGGAGCTCACGTCCCAGCGCCAGGTTGCCCTGCAGCATCGACGCTCCCTCGCAGAGGCCGTTGTGGTCGTTGCAGATGTTCAGCGTCTGGTCGAGGTAGACGGCATCCACGTTGTAGGCCTCGCGGAGCTTCCTGATGCGCCCGATGAGAAGCTCACGCCACGGCGGGTAAGCCGGGTTGATGTACCCGAGCTTGCGGTTGTTGGCGGGGTTGCTGGGATCATCCCAGATGAACCACTGCTGCTCATGGGTCCCCCACGCGTCACGCACGTGGTGGGCCTTGAACTGCTCGTACAGGGGATGCTCCGGGTCGCAGGCGAAGTGGTTCAGGTGGGGCATGACCCGGAAGCCCAGCTCGTGGGCGTGCCTGACTAAAGGCCCGAACTCCGGAACCGGCTCGTAGTTCGGGTACAGGCGGTCGTAGCCGTCGGGGCGCCAGTCCGGGACGTAGACCAGGGTTTGCTCGGGGTCAACGCGAGCGGCCAGCATGTCCAGCGTCTTGGCGCTGGGGCCGTTGTACATGATGACGACGCAGCGGATGTCTCTGACCCAGGCCGGCTGTCCGTCGGCGACCGGAGGCATGCTCTTCGTGGCCCACTCGCCGTATCGCCGCGCCGGAACGCGCCAGTCTCCCTCGTAGACGTTGACGCGCCACTTCACCGACTGGCACCCGTCGAGGTCGTCGAACGGTGCGTTGTTCCACGTGGTGAAGCCGATCCACCAGCCATCCGGCCTCAGCGTGATCAGGAGACGCTTGTACCTGCCCGTGGTGTCATCGGCCCAGACATAGAAGCCTCGGCCCTTGCCCTCGACGATGACAAGCTGGGCCTCCCAGAACATCGGGTATTCCAGCGACAGCGTCGTGGTCGACGACTGGGCCGTCATCTTGATGCCGCCGTACCCAGGCACGATGATGTCCATGTCCGACGGGATAGGCCCGACGGCCCACTCCACACCGGCGACGCCCTTCTGCGGCGACTCACACCGCAGAGTCACGGCCACATCCCCGGAGGTGTCGTCGCGCTCAAAGTCGCCATCTACCGAGGCACCGGGGAGGTCTTTGAACGACTGGTAGCGGCACCTGGCGCAACCATGTCCATCCAGCGACATTGAGCCGCTGGCGGCTTGGGCAACGTGGTCCTGGCCGACGCGGTGGATGACGACGCCCGCCGGCGACGCCTTCCCGCAGACGTAAGTGTGGCCCCGGGTGTCGCTCAGGCTCGTGAGGGTGCCCAGGCCGAAGGTAGCGCGCAACCTGGAGGTCCGGACCGACAGGGGCACCGCGGGTGCCCCCTCAGCGACCACGCCAGACATTACCCCGACCGCCAGCAACAGCGCCGCGACGATCCGATTCACTGATCTCATTGGTGGGCTCTCCAGACAGGAGATTCTGCTGGAAGACGGTAAGCTGATGCCTCAGTGCCAGGATCTCCAGTTGCGTGGAGAGGCGAGTCCGGAGGGGTAGCGCCCGGAGAGCGGGAAACAGACGGGCAGTCATCGCCACGGTGCTAGGCACCATCCAAGTGGTGGAAGGGCATGCTCGATGGCGCTGTTTCCGCGAGCATTGGACGTAGCCCTGCCGTGGCCGCATCCCCGACGGCCCCAGGCGTTACGAGTTCTCGAGAGGGACACGCGGTTGGGTGGCCATGGCGAGGCAATCGTCAACAGGGCCGGACAGGCAGGCTTGCTGTCCTACACGCACTGGGGAGGACGTCGTGGAAGCGAGATACACCTCTGTGTCGCTGGCCGTATTGCTCATGCTGAGTTGCGGACAGAGGGGCTTCTGCGCCGGGTACAGCGTCGAATGGTGGCGAAGCGTGGAGATCAGCTTCACCGGCCCCAAGCAGTACGCCAACCCGTTCGCGGACGTGGTAGTCGACGCCACCTTCGTCGGCCCGCACATGAAGATCCTCCGTCCGGCGTTCTGGGACGGCGAGGTTACATGGAAAGTCCGCTTCGCCGCGCCCGAGACAGGCGCGTGGTCCTTCGCTACCACATGCAGCGACGTGAGCGACACCGGTCTGCACGGACAGCGCGGCCAGGTGAACGTCACCCCCTATCAGGGCCACCTCGCCATCTACCAGCACGGTTTCGTGACGGTCAGCCCGAACCGGCGCTACTTCACATACGCGGACGGGACGCCGTTCCTCTACCTGGGCGACACCCACTGGGAGGCCATGCACGAGCGGTTCCTCATCAGCAATCCGGCGGGCTGCCCGTCCCAGTTCAAGGCCGAGGTCGACAAGCGCGTGAGCCAGGGGTTCACCGTCTACCAGTCCGAGTGGATGGCCGGAGGGCAGGACGGCCCGAACCAGGAACCGATCTACTTCTGGGAGCTTGGCATCAGCGAGGGCGACATGCCCGGCTTCCACAATGTCGACCGCAAGTTCCAGTATCTGGCGGATAGCGGGCTAGTCATCGCCAATGCCCTCAACTGGCGCGGGGTCATCCCCGGCCTCGACGGCGGCTACCTGCGCAGAGTCGGGCGCTACTGGGCGGCGCGGTACGGCGCCTATCCCGTCCTGTGGACGATGGGGCAGGAGACGGATGGCTCCTACGACGGCGATGCCCCGGACCTCGACGCGAAGTGGCAGACTATCGCGGAGGCCCTGAGCCGGGACGACGCGTACCACCACCCGCTGAGCGCGCACACGTGCAACGCGGTCGCCGCGTCGGCGTCTTAGTGGCGGGACAAGCCGTTCCACACGTGGTACGCCGTGCAGCAGCAGCCCATCGTCGACGCCGGCTTCGCCGAGGACCACTGGGAGACGACGCCGACCAAACCGGCGGTCCACTACGAGCCGCCGTACGAGAACTTCTGGACCGACGCCACCGGGGAGCGCACCCGGGCGTACACGGCCTTCCTCTCCAGCTTCCGCGGGTTCGGATATGGGGTGGCGGGTGTCTGGGACGACAACCACACGAACCCTCCACGCCGGGACAGCGGCACGGCCTACGATCCGAACCCCAAGCTCTGGTACGACGGCCTCGCCCGGCCGAGTGGCGACCAGATGACCTTCGTGAAGGGGTTCTTCACGGGCCTCGAATGGTGGGAGCTCACACCGCGGTTCGATGTGCGAAGCTGGGGTTGGTTCGCCGACGCCAACGAGACGCGTGTCGCGAGCGACGGCTGGAAGGCCCTGGTGGTGCTCTTCTTCAACAAGGGCACGTCCACAGGTACCTTGCGGCAGATGAACCCCAACACCCGCTACGCCGCGCGCTGGTACGACCCGCGGGCAGGCACATTCCTCCCGGCCATGGACAACATCGCGCCCTCGGCGGACGGCGAGTGGGTGCTCCCGCCGAAGCCTGATGACAGCGACTGGGTGCTGCTCGTGCAGGCGCGCAACCCGTCCGCCGCGCCTCCCGTGGTGAGGCCGCGGGCGCCCGTGCTGGAGGGGAAGTGCGACCTCGCCGGGACGGTTGACGACACGTCGGGGCTCGGGCGCCGGGGCACGCTGGCCGGCGGCGCCTTTGTCGCGGATAGAGGCGGGCGGGTCCTGGCCTTGGACGGTAGTGGGGCCTATGCGACGATCCCCTCGGCCCCGGGACTGGACGGCGCGGCTGCGCTCACCACCGCCGTGTGGGTGAAGATCGCCGCCTTGCCGACCCGGTGCGTCGCGCTGGTCAACAAGTAATTCGCCTACCGGCTCGCGGCCGGCGGCGACGGGTGGTGGCATCTCGAGGTCGCGACGACGAAGCACGGGTGGTACTCTCCGGGAACGGTCGCCACGGGGGAGAAACGCCTCGAGACAGGGAAGTGGTATCACCTGGTCGGCACGTATGACGGAGCCTACCTGCGCGTGTACCTGGACGGGCGGCCGTGCGGCGCCTCGGCGCAGTTGGTCTCGGGGAACGTGCCCCGCAATGAGAACCCAGTGGACTTAGGCAGGGCTAACGCGACGAATGTGGAGTGGCTGCGAGGAGAGTTGGCCGACCTGCGCATCTACAGCACGGCGCTCGCGCCGGAACAGGTAAGGGCGCTGTATGAGAAGGAGAAGCAGTGACGACGCCCCGACTCCGGGCCGCGCGAGTGCGTCGGGGCAAGAGCCTGGCCGTCCTCCTGGCTTTGGCGCCGGCTCCCATTTACCTGCCCCCAGTAGCGGTACCACTTCTCAAGTTAGTCTTCTCTGGCCTGGACCAGACTCGGGAGGGGCAAGCGTCATGAGCCGGAAGGGCTGCACGCCGGAGCAGGTCATCCAGAAGCTGAGGCAGGCGGAAGTGGAGTTGGCGAAGGTGCCCTTGGCGGCGTGGTGGGTCTACACCGTGAAGGGCTGGGGCGCAGGTATGGGGGCCGTGGACCCGCAGGACCGGCGCTTCGACTACGTCGCGGAGCTGATCCGGGAGGCCAACGCCAGGATCGCCTCCCGGCCGGCGGGGACCGGTCCTCCTCCGGCCAACGGGATAGCGCCGTGAGGCGCGCCGCACGGGCCGTCACTCTCGTGGGCGTCGCGTTCGCCCTCTTGGCCTGGGCGGAGGCCGGTCCGCCGGGGGCACCCGCGCGGTTTGTCGCGAACGGGCAGCCGCCCCGGAACGTCGCGCCTGAGAAGCTACAGGGCGTGCACTTCGACCCCGCGTCACCGGCACCGCCTGGCACCGGTCACTGGCTGGCGGACTATCACCTGATCCGGGAGCGGGTCAACCGCGAGGTCGGCGAGCTGGTCGCCGAGACGGGGGTCAACTTCCTCGACGTGATGGTGCTCATCCCGACCACCCTGCGCGAGAAGGCGACCCCTCCCTCGGACGCAGCCCGCGGTGTGACCGAGTGGGCGAACCTGACGACTCTGGACAACCTCGTGGCGTTCCTCGATGACTGTCACCGGCTTGGGGTCAGCGTCGAGGTCGACTTGGCCTCCAACCTGTGGGTCCCGTACCGCGTCGATACGGAGAACCACATTGGACGGAGCGAGTGGTGGCCCAAACCGGACGACACGCCCTGGACCGAAGCGGCCGTCTGGTACGAGCAGATCATCCGCTATGTCGAAGGCTCCGTCTCCGCTCCGGAGTCCATCGCCTTCTGGACCCTCATGGGCAACTACCAACTCGGGGGCGCGGAGCCTGTAACCTGGGACTGGCCCGAGCGGCCGGAGATCGCCATATGCACCGAGCGGTTCGTGAAGGAGGTCTGGCCGCGGTTCTGCCGGGCCGCCCGGCGTCCGGTTGGGTCGCCCATCATGCTCCCCATCCTCGCCGATACGCCGTACTGGAGCGCCAAGTCGACGGAGGCGCGCCTGAGTTCCTTTCGGAACCTGAAGCGATGGCTGGTGGACGACCTGGGGATGCCGCCGGACTACTGGGTCATGAGCACCTACCCGTGCTGTGACCCGGCCACCGATGGCGTGGAGTACCTCCGGGAGATCGTCCGCCTCCTTGGTCCGGAGAATGCCGGCCGGATCATCTCCACCGACTTCAAGGGTGCGGGTCACCAGATCGCGCCATGCATCGCAGACAAGAGCCACCTGTCCGACGCGGAGGTGTTGCGATGGCACTTCGCCAAGGTCACAGAGTACGGCTTCGGGGGCTGGTGGATCTGGTCGTATCAGGACTCCCCACAGGAGGCGACGGGCCTGCGTGACCTGCAGGGCCGCTGGAAGCCGGATCTTGTGCGTGTGGTCCGGGAGAGGACCGCCGCGCGGTGAGCCGGAGGGAGGAAGCGATGCGACTCATGCTGTGGCGTCGACTGGTGCCGGCTGTGATTCTGGCCATGATCGGAGGCGCGGCCATGGACGAGGGCTTCGTCACGGCCCAAGGCGCGAAGCTCATGCTCGACGGCCGGGAGTACCGCGCCGTTGGGGTGAACGTGCCGCACCTGCACCAGGCCTACCTTGGCACCTGGTTCCATGTGAGGGAGAAGTACGGTACCCCGGAGAAGGCGCGGGAGGCGGTCATCGCCGCCCTCCAGGACGCAGAGCGGAGCGGCCTACGGTTCATCCGCTTCTTCGCCGACCCGGGCTACCCGAGAGACCGGGCCATGCTCTACGACAAGAACCCGGAGGCGTACTGGCGCGGAATGGACGAGATGTTCGCCCTCTGCCGCCAGCACCACCTGAAGCTCGTGCCCTCCCTGCAGACCATCCCCGGCCCGTACCTCTACTATGGCGAGACGGGTGAGGCGATCCTCGACCCGAACTCGAAGACCTACGAGGCGGAGCACCGGTACATCCGGGAGTTCGTCACCCGCTACAAGGATGACCCCACGGTGCTGATGTGGGAGCTGATGAACGAGGGGATGCTGCACTCCGACGTGGAGATGGAGGGCCGCAAGCTACTGCCCGCCGGCGTGTATCCGCCCGGAATGCCCGTGCGGGGGGACGGCGCGATGACCGATAGCCTGACCTGGGACATGTTCCAGCGCCTCTATCGGGAACATGCGGCGCTGATCAGGTCGCTCGACCCTAACCACCTCGTCACCAGCGGCGATGCGGGCGTCCGAGCGGAGTGCACGAGTCGGCGAGAGACCTTCCCGAACTTCCGGTTCCGCTCCGACACCTGGCGGGAGTGGCTGGGCAACAACCTGCTCTGCCAGCCCGCGCCGCTGGATGTGTTCAGCTTCCACTTCTACGGCAACGATGGGGTCGCGGGGCCGAACGTTCCCTGGGCCGGCATGACGACGCTGGAGCAGATGCGGGGCGTGGTCCGCTGCGTCCACGCCGCGAACGCGCCCGTCTTCATCGGCGAGCTGGGCGCCTCGCCCAACAACCAGGCCGATCCCCACGGCGCCTGGCTCTGCAAGTGCCTCGACGCGATGGAGGCTGAGGGCGTCTCACTGATGGCCCTGTGGGTCTGGCACTTCAACTGGCAGCCCGAGTTCACGATGGACAGCGCGACCTATCCGGAGGTTGTGACGCGCGCCAAGGCCTTCAACGCGCGGTACGCGGTCGCCGGCGGGTCGTTCCTCACCGGCTGAGTGAACCCGCCGACGGCCGTCACGGCGTTCGAACACGGGTCGCCCAGCACGCCATCCACCACCGGCGCCTGCGCCGTGCGGGGGCAGATCATCTCCTCAATGCCCGGTCTTCCTCCAGGAGCGCCGCTTTGGTGCTTGGGGTACCCCACCCGGAACCGAAACTCCCGCGTCACCCGCACATCCCCCGGCGTGTCCACCGGCACCGTGTACGTGATCTCCCAGGTCTTGCTCGCCGCGTTGTGGTCCGCCTGCCAGAAGTCCGCGCCGTGCACCGCCTGGTCCACCACCTTCCACGCCCCGCTCCCCTCGCGCATCTCCAACACGGGCTTGCGGTAGTCCGTCAGCCCGCTGATCGTGACCGGCACATACCCCAGGCCGCCGGTCAGTGCGAACTGCGCCCGGTTGCCCGTGGCGCGAATCCTCGCCGGCAGCCCCCGCTCCAGCGCCCCCTGCGAGACCTTCACCACCACATCGTTGCCGACCGCCTCGCGCTGGATCACCCGCCAGGTGTTCTCGTCCTTCGCCAGTGCCGCCATCAGGTTCGCGTTCGGCCCATAGTAGTCCCGCGCGAACTGCGGCATGATGACATGCTCGAGGGTCGCCTCGATGTAGTCGCCCGGCAGCAACCGCTTCACATCCGGCGGCGGAACGATGTCCACCGACGACGAATCGCTGCCCCTGACATTCGCCCCATGCTCCGCTGCATACGGTTGCGCGGGCTTGCCGCCCAGGCGCGCCTTCCACTTGCGGATGACGATGCCCCGGTTCGCCCAGGCCCCGAACTTCGACTTGTCCCGGCTAACCGCCTCGTGCAGCGACAGCCACGGCACCCGCCCGGCGCACTGCATCGGCGGCGTCCGGTACGTATCCCCGCCCCACTGCGTCGCCCACTCCTTTACCAACCCCGTCTCGTTCCCGACCGCCATCTTCCGCTCGCCGGTGTAGTTGTACGTGTCAGCCCCCACCTGGAAGACCACAAAGCGCGAGAAGTCCATCGCCTTCCTCACGTCCATCCTCAGACGGTCGACGCCGCGCGTGAGGTCGTTCGTGCGCCACAGGCTGACAGTCGCCTGATGGTCGAAGCTGCCGTCTGCGCTCTGCCCGGCGTAGGTGACTTCCGTGAGATCCGGGCACTGCCGCAGATACCGCGTTCTCATGCGCGCCGGGAAGACGCGCTGCCCCTTCGCGTCGAAGTAGCGGAAGAAGTCGCCCCCTCCCACGTTGTTCGTCCAGCCCCATTCCCACGGGCCTTCCGCGTTGATGACATGCACCATCAGCGGGCGCACGTCGCAGATCAGGCATTCCGCCTGCGCCTGGTCTGGTTCATAGCAGATGCTCTCTCCCCAGCAGCCGATCGCCGACTGGTCCCACACCTGGTTGCTGCCCCAGCCGATGAGGCAAAGCTGCGCGTGCGAGGCCGCCGCGACCCCGCCCCAGTGCGCATACGCGAGCGTGAACTCCAGCTCTACCTGCGACCGCGCCGGGACCCGCAGCAGCGTCAGCCCGTGCAGCCAGCACCCCTGATAGGTCAGGTCGCGATCCGGCTGACTGTGCCAGTTCTTGCTCAGTTGGACCGGAATGCCCAGCGGATTCCCGTCGAGGTCCCGCAGCATCGGCGACATCCCGGTCGGGCCGGCCATCCCCTGCACCTTCATCCCGACCGCGTTCTTCTCGAACCGCAGCCGCACCGCAGCTTCCTTCGCCTCCGGGTTCGCGATCTTCACCCTCACGCGCTCGAGGGCGTCATTGTGCTCGCCTTTCGCCACGACCTCGTCGAGGTTGACGTTGTGCCAGTCGCGCGCTGCGTCGTACTCAACCGGGCAGGCCTGCCCCTCGGGGATAGCGGCCGCGGTCACCGTGGCGAGCGATGGCTCCTTCACCGGTATCAGCCCCGCCGCGGCGGGCACGAGGCTGAGGGAAACCGTCCGTGGGTGCTCGCGATCCCACGGCTCCTCCGGGCCGATGGCCACGCGCTCCGCGATCGTCCGCCCGCCGGCCTTCAGGCTCATCACCATCTCGGCGCTCTGCCACGTCTCCCGCGGACGCGTCTCGGCGGCGACGCCCTTCGGGTCGAAAGTCCACTCCCGCGCGAGCGACGGATCGGGCTTGATGGCGTCCGGCGCGGCGAAGTGCGCGGCGATCTCCTCCGCCGCCAGCGCCCGCCCGTAGATGCGGACTTCGTCCACGGCACCCCGGAAGTGGTAGCCGTCGCCGGAGTTGTCCTGCCGCCGCCCGATCGCGAGCCCCCCGGTGCCGGGAATCCGCTTCTTGCTGATCGCCTGCTTCCCCCGCTCCTTGCCGTCCATGTACAGCCGCAGGACACTGCCGTCGTACGTGAGCGCGAGGTGATGCCATTTCTCTCGCGTGAGGGCCTGATCGCCGTGTGGGTGGCCGAACGGCTGGTCAGTGCTGAAGACGAAGTGCATGTTGTCGCGCCCGCCGCCGATGTTGATGACCCCCATTGGCGCGCCGTTGACCACCATGAACCCATAGTTGCCCTCGCCCCACTCGCTGCCGTTCTTGCAGATGACCCACGGCGACCACGGCGTCGCCATCGGGCCTTCGGGGATGTAGATCCACAGCTCGACGGTGAGGTTCTCCGGCTCCAGTTCAGGGGCGTCCGGCACTTCGATGTGGTTCTTGCCGTCGAAGTAGTAGCCCCCGCCGACGCGCCCGAAACAGTCGCCCGCGCGCAGTTCCTTCCGGGCGGGGCTGGCCTCCAGGAGCATCGTGAGCCGGTCCGGCCAGGCGACGGTCTCAAACCGCGCCTCCATCCCCAGCGTCTCCCTGTCGGCCCTCTTGAACACGAGGTTGGTGACATCGGCGCGTTGGCAGAACCGCCCGCTCTCGACGACCCGCGGCCCGTTGTGGGCCTCCGGCCTGCCGCCCTGAACACAGCGGTACGTTTTGCCGTCGGCGATGAAGGTAAGCTGCAGGTCAGCAGGCGGCAGGCCGAGCACGCGCCCGTTGTCTTCCGTCGCGGCCTCCTCATAAGACGACGCCTTTGCGAGTACGCCCAGGTGTGGCACGGCCATGCGGTCCACATCCAAGGCCATGCCATACCGCCCAGTCTGGACGCAGCGCAGGAACTTGCTGTCCGGCGACCGCCCGCGCCACCCATCGGCCCACCACATGTACGTGTAGTCGGCGACCTGGGGCATGCACCGCGCGGGCGGCACGCGGGCCAACTCGGCGGCGAACGCGGTGCCATCAACCAGCATACTTAGGGCCGACGCAGCAAGTGCCATGCACATGAGTGCCTTCATCGGGTGAGTGACTCCTGTTGTCAGTGGGCCCCTGTCGCCCATGGGCAGACGTTGCCGTGGTAGCCGTAGACCGGAGACGCTTCGCGTCTCGGTTCAGCCTGCGGGCCGTGTTCCTGGCGGGCGCCGCCCTGGCCTTTGCCCCCTTCCCTCTTAACGGACCGGTAATGTACCCGCCCGCTACCTGGTGGCGGCGCGGCGGCGCTCTTCGGCTCAGACAGCAACACCTTGCCCGGCGGGCGCGCGGTCAAGGACAGCGGGCACCCGGGGGGACTCGGACTGATGGAGGGGCCGGGGCCTCGGCAGCCGTAACGCGTCCGGGGCCGGAGTAGCCCCGTGGCAGACCGTGCCGGCGGGCCCACGCTCGCCATCACGGGCACATGGTCCACGGCTTTCCGGAGCTCGAGCGCTGGGCCTACCAGGGAGCGGCCACCTACCCCCAGGGGACGGTTGACCGTCGATCGGCGCCGTCAGATCGAGCCCCTTGACCGCGAACAAGACGCTGGGTTCCACCGTGGCGTCCGTGGACCCCCGCGTCTACACGCGGTGCTTCAGTGGCTGCGGCAAACTCCCAGATCACGCCGGCCCTGGCGACCAGCCTAACGGTGGCCGGGGTCGTTGGGGTCGGCGCCCCGTGGTTCCGGGAGGGCCACGCCGTTCAGTGTGACGTGCGCGCAGTTCGCAATCCGAAGGGCCTCGGACTGGGCCGCGCCCTGCTTTGCGCCCGTGGACAGCCGGCAGGTGTTGCCGTCGACGCGCAAACCATCCGTCGACGTGACATGGATGCACGGCACCGGGCAGTCAGAGATGGTGTTCCCCACTATCGCGATGTGGCTGTGTGCCCCCGCCGGCGCAGGCCTGCCGGTGACCAGACCGTCGCCGCCGACCGCCGTCACCTGGATCGGGGTCACGCGACAGCCGCTGATGGTGTTGCCACGTATCTCGACGTTGTTCGAGCTCCCGCTCTCCAGCCACCAGTACTCAGGTGCGACCAGAATGGCCGCCCCCCAGTTCTCGGTCAGCCGGTTGCCGATCACCTTTCCGTCGCTGGCCTTCACCAGAATGCCGCGGGAGCGGCTGTGCCCGAAGTCACAGCCCTGCACCAGGAACCCGTTGCCCATGCGCCGCGCCGAGGCGATGAGAGACCCCATCGGCAGGGAGACCTCGCGGTCCATGGTGACCCGGTAAGCGTCAGCGTTCCATCGTGTGCGAAGACCCTCATCCATGCGCTGCTGGAGGAGGAAGGCCTTCTCTGCATCGTTGATCTTCCCGTCCGCCTCTATCCTCACCGCTCTCGCATCCGGCAGTCGCCGGCCGTCGTAAGCGAACAGCTCGCACGGGTCGCCGACCGCAATGTTCATCCCGCCCTTGGCCAGGACCCGCAGCGCGGCGCCGTTGCACGCAGTGACCATGTGGTAGTCGCCGCAGATGTTGATTGCGTCATCACCCATGAACCTGGCAACGCACTCGATGTAGGCCGGGCCTTTGACCGCGTGTTTGCTGTGGAAGGCGTCTGCGTCCAACGACCGAATGCGTGGTTCGGCGCGTTTCACCGGGTCGTTCGCCGCTGACCGACGGTCGATCCGGCAGCGGTAGTAGGTGCTGCCGTCGCAGTCGTACTCCAAGAACCCAAAGCAGTTGGAGGCAAACAGCTCGATGCTCTCAAGCCGCACGTTCACGCTGCCTGCACATTCCACCGCATGTGGGATGCTACCGTGTGGCGCGTAGTCGGCCCCGATCGCGATTGTGTCGCCCACCTGCTCCGGGTCGTCCGCGCCGTTGCTGTTGACGATGCGGATGTGGCTGGAGTCGATGGCCTCGACTCGGCTGGGGTAGTGATCGCCACAGCGCAAGGTACGCGTCTCAGATGCGAAGATCTCGTACTTGAAGTTGCGCGCTGCGTCGGCCCTCGGGTAGCCGTCGAGCAACTCGACCTCGTGGACCTTCTTGTCCGGCGAGAGCGCCGTGATGCGGCCCTGCGTGAACGGCAGCGGGTCGTAGTCGATGATCAGTCCGCGGACCGTGACATTGCGGCAGTTGCTGATGGTCAGCGCCCGGGTCGTCTCCGTGCAGATCATCTCAACGCCCTCGGCGATGATCGTGACGTCCTGTAGGTCGCGAAGTACCAGATGTTGCCGGTCCACCGGGGTGACCCGGTAGCGTCCCGGCGGCACCACAACCGTCTTGGCCCCCGCGGCGATGGCCTTGTCGATGAACCCCTGGAGGTCGAAGTCAGCGCCGTTGCCGGGCGGCGCCAACGGCACCGTCTGTATGCCCGTCGTGGGCCCGTTCGTCTGAACCGCACCGTTGGCGTCGAGGTGGATCGGATCGACTGCCAAGAGCCCCCTGGTCCGGGCCTCGTGCTCGACGCGGTAGCAGAGCCACTTGCCTCCGTCCGGGCCGTCGAACACGGAGAGATGGCCGCCCTCGAACACTTGCCCGCGGGGATCCTTGTGCCAGGGGCCGAGGGGGGCGTCGGCGTAGGCGACCCCGGTCCAGTAGCCTGGTGCGCGCTGGTCTTTGAACAGCTCGGCGTAGAACAGCACGTACCGGTTGCCAACCCGTTCCATCCAAGGCCCTTCCAGGTATTCAGGGCTGACCTTGAACGCGATGTCATCGCTCTGGCAGGCAACCGCCTGGGTCTCCTGGCCCACCAACTGGACAATGTCCTGCTCGATCCGGCTCAGATCGATCTCCTGGACGCCGATGTTGTAGTGCGGCATGGCGGCGTAAGTCCTGCCGTCGCGGTCGCCGAACAAGGACGTGTCACATGGAGCGCCCGGGATGTAGGTGACGTGCTCATATGGGCCAGTCACCTTCTCCGCGACACTAGCGAAGGCATAGCCGGCGGTGCCCCAGGAGCCAGCTGGGTTGTACTCCTTCTTGAGCCAGTTGTCGGCGGTGAAGATGAGGTAGGACTTCCCGTTGATCCTGTGGGTCTCCGGCGCCCAGAAGCGATGCTTACAGGGGCAGTCGGCCGGCAAGTCGGACGACTTGACCAGCCAGCTTTCAAAGCGCCAGGCTTTCAGGTCCGGCGACGAGTACAGCGCGATGCCGGGCGAGGAGCCGTTGTCCGGGTCGGCCAGACAGCGCTCGTCTCGGCCGCGGAACGGCCACATGGTGAAGACGAGGCAGTAGGTGCCCTCGTCGCGGATGATGCACGGGTCGCGCAGTTCCGTGCGCTCGGCGCCCTGGGACGAATAGCGCAGCGGCAGCGGATTCTGCCAGGTGAACATATCGGCTCCACTCCCGGAGCCGGCGATCAGCAGGCTGCCAAGCAGCAGCACTCCGGCCCGGGGAAGCGAGCTCATCATTGGCCTACTCCGATTGGCAGCAGGTACCCCCAAGTCAGCCCTTCCGGCTGGGTGACCTCCCCCGAGAAGAGCGCCACGGCCGGCGTTCGTGCAGAGGTGCGGTGACTTGGGCTACAGGCGGGTCTCCCCCGTACAGCGGAGTCCGGAACCCAGGGCCGGATCGCGTCGGGCCCGATCACGCAGGGCTACCTTCGGGAAGTAGATCCATCCCTCCCGGCGAACGAGCTGCGCCTCGCCAGGTTCGACGTCTGCCACGGCGAACTCGTCTTCCGGCAGCCATAGCTCCGGCAGGCCCCGGCCCAGCTTCCGCGCCTGGTTGTCATAGCAAGCGACCGTCAGGGCGCACAACACGGCGTCCGCCTCGTCGGTCTCGAGCGGCGGCAGGTCCAGTCCTGCAAGCGCTGCGGCCGCTGACGCCAGCAGGACGCCTTCCTTGCGCGCCGTGCTTCCAGAGGGCCGGGTAGGCCTCGCAGATGGCGACGGGTCTGCCGCCATCCACTTCCTGGGGCACGACAGCAGCAGCGCTGTTCCTGCGCAGCAACTGGCACACCGTGATCGCCTTGGTCGCGTTCCCGCCGAGCTTGTCGAAAGCGGCGGACAGCGGCTTCCTGTCGCAGCGGACGTAAACGACACGGTCGTCAGCCGGTTCCCGATGTCCCTGCCGGCGCTCGGCAGGTACGGCTCGGGACCGTGTGGGGCACGTGTTCGTTGATCGCGCAGCTGCACCATTGGGCGTAGGCGGACTCGTCGTCACCGTCGGGGATGATCGGGCCCAGGCGCCACGAGCCGGCGGGCTCCCATCACCGCAGAGAGATCACCACTTCGACCGGCTTGTCGGCGTGTTGGGCCCGGATGTCGATGCGGCCCGGTGTGGCAACGTAACGCCAGCCTCGGTCTGCTTGCTCAAGGTCCTCCGCCCTGGGTAGCGGCTCCCCATCCACGCGCACCGACCCGGGCTCGGGGAGGCCCACGATGACCGTCTCGCTGATCTGCCCCGGCAGGTAGTCGAGGGTGAAGGTCAGGCGCGGCTTCGTGAGCTTGGCGCCTGCGATCACGGCGCGAGAGGTGACGTGGGCGCGCTCGCCAGGCCCGTGGACGACGACGGTTCGGCTGTCGGAGAAGCTCGGGCGGCTCAGAAGCTTGCGGAGGGGCGCTTCCACGCGGACGGGGCCGATGAAGGCGGGGTGGATCATGTTGTCTCTGAGGTGCCAGGTGTCCGGAAGCAAGCCCACGACGGGCGGCCTGTCGAAGGTCTGCTGGCACCCGCTGTAGACGACACCGTCGGCGGCGGCCTTCAGGATCGGATCGTCCACCTGCTTCAGCAGATCGTAGACGCTGCCGGCCCACACGAGGCCGCACCATTGGACGACATTCCCGAACCAGCTCACCACGTAGAACGAGGTCCCGAGGACGGGGATGCTGGCGTACGGTGTGAGGTGGCGGGCGGGATCGGTGAACACCACGCTGGACGGGTGGGAGCCCTGCAGTTCGTCGTCCCCCTCGGTGCGTGGGTCGCCGGGGATGTTGACCGTGGCACCCGGACCCGTGCCCGGAACTTGGTAGGCGTACAGGAACGGAAGTCCCGTGTAGGCCCAGTATACGGCCTCGTTGAGCCATCGGCGTTCGCCCGTGAGCTCGTACCCCATGCGGAAACAGTTGACGGCGAGCGCGGCGGCATAGATGTCGGCGATGTCCTTGTGGACCTCCCAGGTCTGGGCGCCCGCCGGGACGCGGAAGCGGCTCATGGCCTCGAGGGCCTTGAGGCCGGCGGCTTCGGAGTCGGCGTTGCCGGTGCTCAGGGCGTGGCCGAGGATGCCTCCGGCCTGCACGGCGATCAGGCCTACACAGGTGGAGCCGGGCTCGCCGAGATCGTGGCGTTGCCCGCCGGTGAACTCCTCGACGCGCTTGGCCTGCTCCGGTGGGCACTCGTAGGGCCAAGTGCCATCGAGGCGCTGGGACGCAATGGAGCCGGGCGGCTGGCCCTCGGCGAAGCCCTTGAACAGGGAGCCGAGCAGATCGATGTAGCGCGTCCGGGGATCGATTCTGCAGCGCGTGATCCAGCGATCGTCGCCCGTCTGCAGGTAGTGCGTGAGGATGGTCGCCTTGAGTCCAGGCGATGCGAAGGGCTCCTGGCCGACACGCCAGTGGTTGACGAACTTGTCCAGAGTCGGGTCGTAGCAAGTGCTCGCCCAGCCCTCGATGAGGTCGTCCAGTGTCGCCTCAGGCGACTTCGCGAGCCGGGGGGGTGCGGGCTGGCCGTACGTCTCATACCAGAGGGGTACAGCGTCGGTGATCCGGCCGCCCGCCACGGCGAAGAGGTGTTCATCGAGCGCGATCGCCACGCCAGGGGACAGCTCACAGGGCGTCTGCGCGGCTCGGGAGTTGGGTGCAGTCCACTCGGGGTAACCCGGCACGAAGGTCGCCATGAGGTGGTTGGCCTGCCTGTCGAGGAAGTTTGGGGAGGCGAACTCCGCGAGCGGCAGATCGTGCCGGCCGTCCCACTTCTGGAGAGGGTCCCACATCCGCCCGCAGAGCACGCCGCCGCCCTCGACGGCCATGAGCGGCACGGTGATCTGGCAGGGCGCGGGAACGGGTCGGTAGCCGAGGCGATCTCCGACCGGGACCGGGTCCGACGAACGCTGGTCTCCCTCCAGGAACTCGATGCCGGGGAACAACGCGCAGTCCTTCCCGTCTCCGAAGGCGCCCTCGCCCGCGAGAAGCGCAGGTCCCGAAAGCCGCAGGAGTGAGAGGGGGTTCTCAGGCTTGAGGGAGGAACGCACCTGAATCGTGGGCCGGCGCGGATCGACGCTGAGCTCGAGAGAGACGGAGGCTTCCGGGCCGTGGTCAGGGGTCTGCCAGTCGGGACGTCCCGTCAGGACCAGACGGTTGTGCGAGCGCTCCTCCACCTTGAGCAGCGGAGTCGAGTGGTAGTCGCCGCGAGCGGTCCTAGCAGCCACCGTGAGGAGTGGCGAGCACACGCCCGCAAGGAGCCAGTGGTCGCTCTCCAGATCTCGGGCTCGGAGGATGGCCGATTGCGCGCCCCCGAGATCGACGAGGAGCAGAGAGGCGGTACCGTTGCCGATGGCGGGGCCGAAGCGAGTGTACTCAACGCCAGTCCTGCCGGAGGGATCGGGCAGGTCGGCGGGGTCGATGGCGATGACGGTTGTCGTCGCCATGAGCACGGATCGGCCGCCGACCCAGACGGATGCGCCGCACCGGGTTGAGGACACCTCGGGCTTGACGGTCACGGACGCGGAGTAGGTACCATCGTTAGAGGCCATTGGGAGGGCCTGGGCTCCCGGCGCGAAGCGTGCTTCGATGCCCGGAAGCTCGGGCCCGCGTGTGGTATCGCGCACGACGAGGTTGAGTTGCACCTCGTCCCCCGGCTTGACCCAGACACGATCCGGGGCAAAACGGACGAGCTGCAGCTGGGGGGCCTTGCGGATGAGGCGCACGTAGTCGATCTCGATCTCCGCTGAAACACCGGAGCCGTTTACCGGGTCCAGCCGCAGCAGCCCGAGCTGCCCGCTCCAGCCCTTCTGGCCAGCCATCGCCACCTCGTAGACGCGGAACTCGTTGTTGCCGGACACCCCGAAGGCCGGGACTGCGTTGTCGGCCGGATCGGGGTGCTCGGAGGTGGTGAAGTAGACCTGGGTGACCCCGGACTGGGTACTTCGCATCCGCACGACGAGGTGGCTCACCGCTGAGCAGTCGATGCCCGAAGCGGTCACGCCCATGTGGGCGTCGTCGCCGGTGGCCTGTGTGCGCAGGACCCCATCGGCGAAGGCGAAAGGCGTGAGGTTGTTCAGCGGCGCCCAGCCTTGGGCATCGGCATCGAATGACCAGTCCCGGACGATCACGTCGTCGTCGCCTGGCAGCAATGTCTGGGCCGAGGCTCCAGCGGCGGGTAGCAGTGCGAACGCGATTAGGCTAGACCTCATCGCCAAACCTCTCAACCGGGATCCCCCATACCAGAGTGAGTGCCCGGGTCGTTGGCTGAACCGTCGGCCATCAGCACTGACGCTTCGCCCGCGGCCGCGTGGGAGCCTGCTTTCCCGCCATCCGCACGGAGCGCCTTAGGCGGTGACACCCCGATCCCGACCGAGAGCCCGCCACAGATTGGCGGCCTCACCGAGTTGGTCAGCGTTCCCATCCTCGCAGGACTCCACCACACTTACGTTCGAGTCGCTGCTTGACGAACCACACCACAAGCGAGGCGAAGCACGACGCCGGTAGCAGTCCGGCGAGGAACTGGCGCGCGATGCACCAAGACATGCATCGCTGAGCGCGGATGTCTGGCCGACACCGAGGCCCTGAGTTGGCGCGGATGGAGCAAGTCGCAGGGACAGGAGGGGTGCCGTGTACCGGGACCGAAGACAACGTGCGGACCAGCCGAGCTCCGTCACGCGGGTTCCTCACGTGGGGGCACTTCATGGGTAAGCAGCAGTTCGCTGGCACGGTGACCGCGGTCAAGGCGCGCATCCGGTTGCTGCGCTCCTTCGACCAGATGAGCCACGCTTACCTGGGCTACACTCTTGTGCTGGATGGGACAGTCGACGGGGCATGGGCTGAGGAACTGCGGGTCGGCATCGGCCCCAAGGTTCACGAGAAGCGCCGCTTTCGGATGGGTGACCGGGTCACGGGTCTGGCAGAGCCAATCCCGAATCCGCACGAGGAGTGGGCCACCCACTACAAGGTGAGCAGGCTGCGGATGCTGGAGCGTGGACCCGATGATCAGGACGCGCCCGCCAACCCCGAGGGCGGCACCGCGCCGCCACTGCCGGCGTACCGCAGCCAGGGCCATCGACGCCTGGACAAGCGGGCCTACAGCACAAGCTGACAGCGCTGCCCGTTCGGCCTGGTGATGGCCACCGAGATCATCATCGACCAGTGGAACCCGGACCGGAAGCGATGGCGCTTCGAGACACACTGCTACGGCCCTCGCGACTGCCCGCGGCACCATGCGGGGAAGCCGTACCGGGTGCAGGGGCGGAAGCCCTACATGGTGTGGGTTGATGACGACGTAGAGAGAGGAAGCCGAGGCGGAGTTCCCGGTAGACGATGGGTGAGCCTTGGGCAGGGAAGTGGTGGAGCCGGGTGGACGAGTTGGGCGGCGGGCCCCCGCGATAGGTCCTGTGGAAGCGGCGGGACCTGTCACACACGGCATGACACCCGCCGCCATGCTGCGCGAACTCCCGCAGGTGCCCCGAAGAGCACGCCATTTCGCCGCACCGGGAAGGTGCCCAGGATGACCTCCGCCGCCATAGCAACCATCATGCTGCTGGGAGACGCCATGATGACCTCCGTGTGCCAGGCCGACTGGCGCCCGATCAAGATCACCCAGATGGAGGGCGAGAGCGTGGCTGCGGAGCTGCCCGCGGAGCAGCAGACCGTCACCGAAAGCTGGAACCGTGTTGTCGCGGTGCCGTACCTCGTGTACATGCCCGAGAAGGATCGCGTGTTGATGCTGGTTGGCTGCGACTACCCACACCAGCCCATGACCCTCCTGAGCAATGACCACGGCTCGACGTGGAGCGCGCCGCGGCCTCTGTCGCCCGACCCGGCCGTGAACGCCTCTGCGGGCCTGGGCACCAGCCTGACGTATCTGGGCGCGGGGCGGCTTGTCCTGAGCGCCGGGGGCCGGTGGTTCAGCGGCGATTACGGTGAGACCTGGGAGGGGCCGGTGCCCATCCCCCCGGCCTCCAACGGGCAGCCGTGGTACCAGTGGGACCCGTGCCTCGTTCAGCGGGATCCTGCCACGGGCGAGGTGGTGCGCCTCACCGAGACCGCCTATAACTGGGAGGGTGGAGGCCCGGGGTCGCCCACCGGGTACGAGCAGGGGTTCATCCGGTTCAGTGAGGATGCCGGTCGCACCTGGAGCCCGGACATCCGCGTCCCGCAGTGGCACGGGGTCTCCGAAGTGGCGCTCCTGCGGGCGGCGAACGGCGATCTGGTTGGCGCCTGCCGCACCGACATGGCGCGGCAGTACTTCGGCCAGATTGACCACTACGAGGGGCTGGGGATCTGCATCTCCAGGGACGACGGCAAGACCTGGTCCCCGGTGAACCGGCTGTACGACTACGGGCGCCATCATCCGAGTCTGGTGCTGATGCCGGACGACAGGATCCTGATGACCTACGTTGTGCGCCTGGGCTATCCGCGGAGCGCCGAGGGCTTCCCACAGTTCGGAATCGAGGCCGTTGTCAGCCGCGACCACGGGGCGAGTTGGGATCTGGCGCATCGCTTTGTCCTCGCCAGATGGACGGGCAACCGGACGGGCGGCAACGAATGGTGGGCGAGCAGTCAGGCCACCTCGACGGTGTTGCTGCCTGACGGCTCCCTGCTCACGACCTTCGGCACAGGTTACCGGAGCCAACCCAACGCTCAGGGCCTTCCCGCCCCGCGCGACGCGGGCCTCATCCACTGGCGGGCGGACCCGGGATAGGGCGTCGGCAGGGAGCGCGGAGGTGGCTGCGAGCATCGCGGCGGCCACTCCAGCGGACCCTCCGCCCCGCCCGGGAAGCAGCCCCAGGACGCAGGGACCTGTCGCTGCAGCGGGAAATGCCCGGCATGGGCACAGTGCCGGGCGCTTAGAGGGAGCCAACCCATCTCCGCTGTGGGGGATGCCGTCCTGTCCCCCGTGCCCGAGAGGACTACCGCATGCTCCGCTTACCGGCCCGACGGCATCATCTCGGGCTGGAACGGTTGGGGGCGCGTGGCACGCCCACGTCCGTGCGGACCAGATGCCCGGCTGAGAGCTGCCAACGGTGCGACAAGTGGCGACAGCGGGGGACAACAAAGCCCTTGACCCCCAGCCCTTCGGGAGCTCGCATGATTCGGCCGGGGATCTTAGCGAGCTAGCGGGTCCAGCGCGACACCTGCGTCGAGAACGCCACCCCGTCCGATCCGGCGACGACGTCGTCGCTCGAGGCCACCGTCACCGCCATCTTCCGCATCGGTCCTGGGGCCACACCGGGGATCGTCATCGCCCAGGACCGGGCACCCGACGCCGCCGGACGACCCCAGTATCGCGAGTTCTACGAGGCCGCCATCTAGGAGCGCGGCATCAGCCTCTGGCACCACTTCGCCAGGGACGGGGAGCAAGCATACGAACTGGCCGCCTTCCACGAGTTCCACTTGGAGCCCGACACGCCGTGAAGGTCCGCCGTCCGCAAGACGGGCAAGACGCTACAGATGACCGTGGACGGCCACACGGCCGGCGTCCTGATCCACTCACTCGCCGACCAGCTGGTCCTGGGCGTCGAGAGTTGCGAAGGCGTGTGCCCGGTGACAGACTTCGCCGTCACCCGCTGACGGCGCCTCTTGTGGCGGCAGTCAGTCCAGTGGAGGTGACCAGGCCCTATGCCGAGCACTCATCTTCTCCGACCGGCGTCGCCCTGGGTCGTCTGCGTGGTCTGCATCCTGTGGGCGCAATCCGCGGTCCAGGCCACGGGTAAGGAGGTCGCCATGAACCCCCTGCCGGAGTCCAAGCTGCGAGCCGAGATCCGCTCGGCCCATTCGGAGTTCTTCCGCAAGTGGGAGGGCCAGGACTTCCTCGGCGCCCCGCCCTTCCAGGCCGGCCAGGACGGCGCCGTTGTCATGGACTTCGGCCCCGAAGATCAGTTCGCCAGCACCGACGGCGGCCACACGTGGCACCGGTACGAGGGCGAGCGCACCTGGGCTCCCCAGGCTTTCCCGCCGGTGCGCGTCGGCGACGAGTGGGTCGCAGTGAACCTCGACGCGAAGGGCGTCCGCCGCTCCAGCGACGGCGGCCTCACGTGGGGCGAGACACAGCCCATCGCGTCGGCCACCGACCCGCGCTACCCCGACCTCAAGGGCCCCTATGTCTTCAGCATCGGCGTCACCCGCGCGGGTCGCATCATCGTCCCCGAGGACTACCTCACCGGCCGCGAGGGGCCCGACCTCGACGTCCTCTTCGCCAACGTCAGCGCGGACGCGGGCCGCACCTGGCGCCGCTCCGCCATCATCGAGCCGCCCGACCCGATGCCCAGAGGCCCTGGACAGCTTGAGGGCTTCGGCGAACCGGCGGCTGTCGAGCTCCCCGACGGTGCCATCTGGATGGTCTGCCGAGCCTCATACGGCCAGCTCTGGCAGGTCATTTCCCGCGATGGTGGCCTGACCTGGAGTCCGCCCAGCCCGACCGGACTGGCCTCCACGATCTCCAACGTCAAGGCCAGCCGCGTCCCCGGCACGGACGCGGTTGTCCTGTTCTGGAACTTCGCCAAGCCCGGCCCTTCGCGCAACTTCGCCGCCAACCCCAGCGCCTACCGCCCCCGCGCGCCCCTGGTCTTCGCGGTTAGCCACGATGGCTGCAAGACCTGGAGCGCCCCGACTCTGGTCTACGAGGGTACCGGCATCTACCCGACCATCCACTTCACCCAGAGCGAGATGTTCGTGCTGTTCGTGTCGAACCCCGATCCCGGCATTGGCAGCCCGGCCAGGTACGGGCTGACCCTGGCGGTCTACGACACGGCGGCCGTCCTCAAGCAACCGGCATGGACACAGGAGACGATCCAGCCGTTCATCGACGCCGGCCTCGTTTCCCATTGGCTGGCCTACAACATCCCGTAGGGAGCCGACAAGCCCTGCGGGATCCTGCACCCGCGACGACCACCGGGAGGACCCTTCACCACCATGGCAGCCAACCATCCGCCAGTCCTGAACCCGCGTCGCGTTAGCCGCATGACCCACCTCGCGGCATCGGGGCCAACCGCCATTGCCGCCCCCGCTGAACCCGATGGCCTCCGCGCCGCTGAGCGGCTCCGCGACGTCTTGGGCGCCCTTGGCCTCGAAGCCGAGATCCTCGTCGACCCGCCACCTTCGGTGCTGCATGAGGCCGAGCGACCCGTGCTACTCCTCGGCAGCCTCGCGAACAGCCAATGCGTGAGCGACCTCTACTACCGGCTGTTCTGCGTAACCGACCGCTGCTACCCCGGGCCCGGCGGGTACGAGCTGCGCACGCTGCTCGACCCCCTCGCGACCGGGCACAACATCATCCATCTCGGCTACTCCGACGCCGAGGGCCTCGTAGCAGGCACGACGGCCCTGGTCGACCGCCTCACCGACCCTCTGCCCTTCCTGCAGGAGATCAAGGCGACGCGCCTTCCGCTCTGTGCGGCGGACGTCGAGAGCATCAGGGAAACGCCCCTGCCGCCGCTGGCTTGGCAGATCGCCAACTTCTGCCGCGGAGACCAGAAGGGGTACCTCGCCTATCTCACGGGCGACGCGCTGCTCCTGGAGGAGTACCACGACGCCTGGCGAGCCGTCCTCTCCTGCGGCTACGAGCGCACCGAGAAGGTCGTCCAGACGCACCTCTTCATGCTCTCCCACGTGTCCACCTGGCGTCTCCTCGAAGCCGTCGGCCTCATACCCGCCGACCTCCAGCGGGAGATCATCCGCTTCATCTGCGGATGGGCTGAGAGCGATGACGGCGTCGCGCACCTGCGAACCCCCATCTACCAGTCGCCCCACTACCCACGGCAAAACCACGGCCTGATCCCAGCCCTCGCCCTGATCTACGCGGCCGACTACTTCCGGCGCCACCACCCGGAAGTCGCCGCCGCCGCGGGGTGGAAACGCACCGCCGAGCTGGTCTTCGCGCCCTACGAGAGCAGCTGGAAGCCGATCTGCGATGGCCTCTGCCACGCGTGGTACGTCTCTCAGCCGCTCATCCAGGAATACGCGCTTCTCGACCCCCAGCACCGTCACTTCGCGGCCGGTGGCGCCAAATCCGCCGCCGACTGCGCCGTCGCGATCGTCAACAACCAGGGCTGGATGCCCAGCGCCGGTGACGCCGACCTTCCCTGGGCCCTCCCGGGCCCCAACCTCCGCATCGCCGCCGCCTACTACCGCGACGGCTCATACAGCTTCGTACACAACCGTGCTCCGGAGTTCCTGCGTCTGCGGGCGGGCGAGGTTAGCTCCCCGACCCGCGCCTTCGACATCGGCCTCGCCGACGTCCCTCCGTCCACACCCGTGGTCACCGTCATCCCCATGGACCCGCTCATCTACAACGTCTGGACCCGCGAGCCCGGGATGGCCGACGGCGTGACCGACACGCCACCCACGCTCACGATCGAGACCTGCTTCGACAAGCTCGCGGTCCGCACTGGTTGGGCCGTGGACGACGACTACGTCCTCATTGACGGCCTCGGCGGCGGGTCGCACTCCTACGCCGATGCCGCCAGTGTCCTCGACTATGCGCGCTTCGGCGTCAGTTGCATCGTGTGCGAGGACAACTTCATCTGGTCGGCCCCCGAGCACCACTCCATGGTCACAGTGACCCGCGACGGCGAGATGGGCCAGGTCCCGTCCTTCGCGTCCCTGCAGGCCAACGCAACCGACGCCGACGGCAACGCATACCTGCGCATCCTTCTTCCCGGCTGTGCCGGCGCCGACTGGATCCGCGAGATCCACCTACGCCGCGGCCGCTGCCTCGTCGTGCACGACACCGTCGTTGCCACGCAGTCCGGCTCCTACGCCACCGAGGCCCACTTCCGGATCCCCGCCCGGGCGCACCTCGACGGCCCACGTCTGCGTAGCCCTCGGTCCAGCGCAACTGCCGGCGACGTGGAGCTGCTCATCTCCTGCATCACCGATGGCGCTGTTCTCCGCCTGGAGGACGTCCCCATCCATCTGCTCTACCACCAGAAGATCGATGGCGAGCAGGTGTCCCTCGTGGATGACGCGGAAGCCCTCTGGCGCCTCCGCTACCAGACCGACGACGTCTGCCTCCAGGCTTACGCGGCGCGGGTAGCCGGCGAAATGGCGCCCGGCCAGTACCTCAGCCTGACCCACCTCATCCAGATCCGTGGCGCCAGAGAGCCCGAGCTCTCGCTGCATCTGGCCCCAGACGGCCTCCTCCTGAGCGACGGCACCAGCGACTGGCACTTGCCTCTGCAGCACTGCCCGTCCAGCGCCAGCCCGAGTCGCTCAGCCACCGTGACGGGCATTCCGCGCCTCGGCACCGAGATGGTCGCTAGCCTCCCGGCGCCGGTCACCTGCATGGAACCCCTCCCCGGAGGCGGAGTGCTCTTGGGCGCGGAGGATGGCTCCGTCACCGCGCTCGACGCCGATGCCGGCGTGCTCTGGCAGACCACCGTCGAGGGCCCGGTTCACGACCTGAGCGCTCCCGAGAGCCCGCGCCCGGTCGTGCTCGTTGGCTGTGGCCCCGCCGGCCTGGTGGCTCTTGACGACGCCGGCCAGCGCTTCTGGCAGCGCACCATCGTCCGTGAGCCGTGCCCATGGCCGTGGTGGGAGCTGGTCACACCGGCACCGGTGCAGGTCGCGGGCGGCCTCTTCGTGGGCGAGACGCTCTTCGCGGTCGGCTGCGGGGACATCCAGGTGCGGCTCTTCGACTCCGAGGGGAACGAGCGCTGGATGTGGCGCTATAACGAGGGCGTGCCCGGACGCATCCGCATCGCCGACGTCGACGGTGACGGCGTGCCGGAGATCGTAGTGGGCGGCGACATACTCAGCGACGTCTCCACGTGCCGCATCCTCACCCACGAGCGTCGCGTCAAGGCGGAGCTACCGGTGGAGGGCTGGACGAGCTGCCTGACAGCGCTGGCCTGGGGCACCGTGAACCAGCGGCCACTCCTCGCCTGTGGCGCCACTCGAGGCCGCAATCTGCACCTGTACGACCTGGGCAACATCGGCCAGGACCGCGCAGGGCATCCCCGGCACCTCTTTGAGAGATGCCTCGGCGGCACTGTGACTGGCCTGGGCCTCGACGCAGCCGCTGCCGCGCTGGTTGTGGGCACATCGCAGGGGTTCCTGCTCTGCTTTGAGCTGGACGGGAGCCTCAGGTGGTGCCGCCTGCTCGGAGAGGGGATTACGCACGTGGTCCCGTGGGGCGGTCGGTTCCTTGTGCAGCAGCGCGACGGCCGATGCCACCTCGTGTCAGTCGCCGGCCACGACGTACCTGTCCCGTCAGACGGTCCGGCATGGCGCTGCTCGTGCCTCACCCCACAGGCGCTGTGGTTGGCATGCGGTTGCGATGTGCGTCGCGTTGCGGTCCACGCGGGCTAGCGGACCAGTCGAGCGCTCGGGGAGACGACATCGGCAGGTCGGCAGTTGCTCTGCGCCTGGGTCTTCGAGCCGGATGGCGTGCCTGCACGTTGCCACTCCCTTGCACAGAATGCCGCGCTGTCGGTAAGGCACACGACGATAGCGGTCGCGGCCCCTGGGCCAGGCTTGCTCACCTCGCGTCGGCGGCCGCCCGCACAGATGCCTGCCCCACGGCTGCCCCAACCCCGAGCGGACCGACCGCAGCAGCGGAACGGACCCTCACCGTCGCCTCGCGCCGGGCTCGGTCAGCCTCGCCCAGCCTCCGCCAGCCACTGCCGCGAGCCGGCGAGGTAGGCCTTGCCGGCGCCCAGAGCCTCGAGACGGTCGAGGGCTCTGCGCACGGCGTTCAGGCTCGCAGCACGGTCGGCGACCGCCACGGACGGGAGCCCGAGGCGCCCGGCGAACAACTCGTAGTTCAGCGCGATCTTCTCGGCATTCTCCCGGAGCGCCTTCGCCGTCGGCTCGTCCACGCCGTCCAGGGGCAGGGCCATCGCCTCGCGCGCCTCCGCCGCCCGCCGGCGCAGAGCGGCGACGCTCTCCGCGCTGGCATCCAATGTCGGCAACTGGCCGCCGGCAGTGGTGCCCAGGGCGACGCCGAGATGGCCGGAGGGCTGGTCCCACCAGTCGGCCATGACCCCCTGCGCGTCGTCCCCGCGGCCGGTCAGCCGGGCGTAGCGCACCAGTCCCTCCGCCGCGGCGGCCCCGTACTCCCTGGCGAAGACCTCCGTCCATGCCGGTCGTCCGCCGGGGTTCCAGAGCGTGGCCGCGTGGATCACGTAGTTGGCCCGGCCTGGGTTGCCGACCATGTCGCATTCGGCCCAGTAGCCCTCAGCCAGCTCGATGTGTTCCTGGGAAAGGGCGGGGTAGGACAGGAAGTAGAACTCGCCGCACTGGGAGAAGTCCAGCCAGTAGTTGTGCCAGACCAGCGGCTTGCGCTTGTACACATTGTTGAGCTCGCGCAGGTAGGAAAGCTTGGGCTGCGTGGTCCAGATCGAGATGTCGGCGGGCAGCTCGCCGACAAGGGCGCGGTACTGCAGCTCCTCGGGCGGTGCCGGGCGGGGCGTCGGGCCGACGCGGGTCGGGTCGTGGTAGACGCGGGGGCAGAAGATGAGGTGGATGCGCCCGGCGGCTGCGGCGTCCATGCGGCGGACCAGGTCCATCTGCCCGCGCCCCAGGGCCACCAGGCCCTTGCCGTACTTGGCGATGTCCTCCTCCGTCACGGTCTCATTGGGGAAGTCGTCCACGTCCAGGGAGAAGTAGCGGAAGCCTTGCTGCGCCGCCTGGCGGATAAGCTCGCAGTAGCCGCCGACCGCCTTCTCGTCGCTGTAGGAGAACTCCTGGGGCGGGTGGTTGAAGGGCACCAGATCCACCCCCAGGCGCAGGGCCTCCTGGCGCAGCCGCCCGTGCTCGGGCGTCACCTCGTCGGCCAGGCCCACGGAGAGGCCGTTCACATTGTAGCGGTAGTAGGCTGCCCACGGCAGCATGTCCAGCGGCACACCCGTGACGATCCCGCGCATGGCCACCGCTGGGGCGTCCTCGATGTCGGCCAGCTTCAGGGCCACGCCATCCCCACGCTTCGTCATCAACTGCGCCAGCGTGTAGGTGGCCCATGTCAGGCCGCGATCAGTGGCGGCGGTGAGGTGCAGCGTGCGCGCCGGGGCGTCCCAGCGGATCCCGTAGGCTTCGGCCCCGACCACCCCGCCGTCCAGGCTGAGCGCGATGGCAGGGCTTGCGTCCGCGGGCTGCCAGGAGACCGCCTGCCCTGACAGCCAGCCGGCGGCGCTACGCAGGAACTCGGCGCAGTACTCAGCCTGCCCGCTGCCGGGAGTCGCGAACCGCACCAGGCCCCTGCCCTGCGCCACGAACGGCAGGTAGTCGCCTTGCCAGGCGAGGTGCTTCGGGCGGGGGATGAGCACCGGCTCGGCGAGAGTGCTCTGGGCGGCGAAGATGCGCTGCCACTCCCTCTGCCAGGCGGCGAGCGTGGCGTCCACATCCGGCGGGGCGCCGCCGCCGCCCCAGGGCCCACCAAACCGCGGTGCCAGCTCCCGGGCCGGGCTGAAGGCCGCCTCATCGGCCCCCTCCTGCTCCCAGCCCTCGCTCGCAGTCGCCGCCACCAGCGTACCCCTGTCGGAGGCGAAGTCCAGCGACTTGCCGGAGCGGTAGGTGACGCGCCCGGCAAAAAACACCCCCGCAGGCCCCGCCAGGTTGTTGCTCGCCTTCACTGCGACCACATTGGCCCCGGTTCTGAGCAGCGGCGCGAGGTCGTAGCGCTCCGGCTGCGCCCAGTTGTCCCCCGACCCGACGCGCTTGCCGTTGACGTACAGCTCGTAGGCGTCATCCGCCGAGATGCGCAGCCACGCCTCGGCGACCGGCTCAGCAACATCCAGGTGCCGCCGGAAGAAGACCGTGGCCCCCGAGGGCACGCCCCGCGAAGCATCGGCGCTTTCATGCCAGATCCAATAGCCGCCGCGGGCCGGGTCGTCCGCCGCCGCCGACCGCAGCCCGACAACTCCGAGGAGTGTGACTGCGGCAAGGACTGATCGGGTCATAGGGCATCTCCTCCGGTTCCCACTCTTAGGCCGGGCGCGAGCCTGGCCCTCACGCTCTAGTACCTGTACCTGTCCAGCTGCTCGGCCGAGCACTCTTCATCTGTCCCGACGAGCATGGCCGGCATTGAGATTCCGCCCAAGCCCGATGCATGGGTAGCCCTGACGGCTACTCGGTTCTTGATCCCGGGTTTCAGCCATGTCTTTGCGTCGAAGCTGAAGGGTGCTCCCACCAGATCGCCTACGCCCTTTCCGGTCGAGGCGTAGGACCTCTCAAAGGCGAACTCGCCGTTGACATAGACCCATGCCTGCTCGTTCACGCCAAGGAAACACAGGTACAGGTGCTGATTGCTGACTAGGTCATCAGGTACCTCGAGGTTCTGGAAGTACCAGCCGTAACCATCAAAGCCCGGGAAGCCTTGCTGCTCCCAACCGACACCACGGTTGATATGTAGTCGGGAGAGACCCTTTCTCAGACGGGCGGCGGACTGCTGGCCGCCCTCTGACCCGACGGTCAGCCTGGCAGCGGCATCATAGAACTCCTGGTTCGCGTACCACCTCTCGCTTACCCCCTTGTCTGCCGGGTCAGTCGCGAAGACCCACTCGGCCGGCAGATAGACCTTTGGCAAGGCCACGTTGTCCGAGTCGATGCATGACTGCCACTTGGTGGCTATCTTCTCAAGGGTGATGGGAATGCCCAGAGTGGTCAGCTCGTTTCTCCTGCAGATGTCGGTGAACTCGTCGAGGTACCCCTTGAACACCTGCTTGTCGGCGCGGGGCTGCCTGACGCTCCTGCTATACACGAAATCACCGAACTCAGTGTAGTAGCCGAGGTTCTGGCACAGCTCCAGGTACAGCAGTGAGAGCTTGGCCCGCTTGACGCGCGCCAGTATCTCGTCGCTCTCCGCCAGGCGCTCCGCTTCGGCGAAGCTGCGCCTCATGCTCGCCATGAACTCGGGGGTGAACATGGGGCCATCCGGCGCGTAGGAGCACTGGAGGTTGTTCAGGAGCGGATGGCCGGACGGCACGCCGCATTTGTGCGGCACCTTGTGCCACTTCTCCCAGTACTCCCACATCATCATCTGGTAGTCCCACAGGGGCTGGGCGGACTCCTTGTAGTAGCCGAACACGAAGTCCTTCATCAGCGCCCTCGTGTCCAACGCGGGGTCCCACAGCTGCTTGGCCCACACCCATCCGCGCATCTCGTCCATGTCGTTCAGCTCGGACTCGTACATGATCCCGGTCGCGCCATTGCGGATGTTGAACCTGGTGTTCTCCGCGACAACCGGCCAGTTGGCCATGGGAACCAGGTAGTGAACGTAGTCGGTCGTGTAGTCCCAGATGAACACCCTGGCTTTGGCGGCATGCCAGGCTTCGATGATCTCCTGGAACTGCTCGGACTCCCACACGAAACAGAACTGGTACTTCCAGGCATGGGAGTCCGTACACAACTGGATGATCACGTAGTCGTCAACCTTCAGCTTCGTGGGAGGCCGTGCATAGTCCAGGTATGCAAGAGCGATCAGATGGTTGTTGGGGAACTCCTTCTTCACCCCCTCGGCAATCCGGTTGACGAAGTGGAAGAAGCTGCCCGATCTGCCCCCGTTCTCATCGTCCAGCTTCTTGCAGTTCGGGCAGTCGCAGAAGCCTCTACCGTCGTTGGGCCCGATGGCGGTGATGGTGACTTCAGGATGGTTCCCGAGGATCTCGCACGTCTTCTCAATGCTCAGCCTGATGACATCCTCATTCGCATGGCACAGCTGGCTAGGCTGTCGCTTGCCGTTCACCAGTGCGTAGTACTCGGGATGCGCGGCGAAGTACTGCTCTGTCGGGAAGTACGACGCATGGGTGTGCCCCATGTTGTGATAGCGTATGCTACCGCCCCAGGCCAGCGGGATCCGGGCATGGGGCGTGTTCGTCTTGTTCCTCAGTGACCAGTTGGGGTCGTGCATCTTCAGGATGTAAGGGTCTCTCAGTTCGAGCACCGGGATGTACTTCCGTGGCACCAGGCTTACCGAGAGCCGTTCCATCGCTGGTGTGTCTACTGAGCTTGTGGAGTACCACCTGCACCCCAGGTCCTCCTCCAGCAGCGAATACACGCCGTGCATCAGGCCACGGCCGCTGCCGCCATACAGGTACACGTTCGTGCCGACCACCTCGAGCGCATAGCCCTCTGCTGCCAGGTCGGCGTTCTTCCACTTGCACGGCGATCCGGCCAGCAGCTCCGTGCGCCCAACACTGATGTATGGGCCGCTGTCTGCCGCGAGCTCCTGTTCGCTGACGATCGGGAAGTCGGCTCCGCAGATCAGCTTGAGGTAGAGGCGGAGGTCACTGGCCGCCTTCTTCTCGATGCGCTGCGCGTTCTGTGGGATCACCAGTGAGTACCTGGCTGTGCGCCTGTCCGCCAGGGTCAGGGCCGCTGCCGCCTTGCCTCCTGGCTTCAGCGAATTGCACCACTGCTGCGGCATGTCGGTGCGATGGACCCCCGCGTCCCCATCAACCGTGATCGAGCCCATGATCGTGAAGCCCTCATACCTGACGTCCTTGTCCTCGATGTACAGGTAGACGTTGTAGGACCCCTTGAGCACGTCAGGCTTGAACTTGACGCGGTACGATACCGAGATGTCGTCGGCGGTCCTCTCGACTCTGGTGTTCTCGCAGTCGACGTAGCCCTGGTCGTTCTCGATGACCTTGCCCGCCTCGCCGGGAAACCCGGTGGCTTCGGCCGCGTTCCAGTAGCCGTGCTTGACGATGGCCAGTTGGTTCGCGGGCAGGTTGTACCCTACGTCGAAGCCGCTCAGCAGGTCGCTGCCCCGGGCTATGACCAGGTACGTGTTGGTGAGCAAGCTGATGTTCCCATCGTACCGGTATGACGCGGTGATCGTGTGCCACTTGTCGGCGGCCAATGGCTCCACGGCGTCTGTCTCACCATCGAAGGTGACGCCCACGTTCCGCGGCGCTTGTGCGCACAGGCATCGCACAGACGAACCCGCAAGCAGACATGCAGAGAGGCAGGCAATGTGCGGTGTCTTCATATGAGACTCCCATGTGCGGGCACTGCCCAAGTCCATCTCGCTCCGGCACGCTGGCCACACGCGACCAGGGGCTGACCATAGGGCGACGGCTGCGTCTCTCTCAGCGCCAGGGGCACGGACACCGCGATGTTGTGGGGTCGGGCGTGGTGTGGTGCCTTCGTCGGCGCGACAACAGCACCTGCCATCCGCTTCCGCGCAGGGCCTCGTGACCAGGCATCGCAGGGGCGAGGTCCGCGCTTGGCACAGACGGCGGAGCAGGTGGGAGCGTGGGTGGCGGAGCGAGAGGGGGACACCCAAAGGACGCCGCGTGGCACGCTGGGACCGCCGCTGGCTTCACGGCCCAGTGGCCACCAGATGGTACATTACCTGCTGAACCTGCCTCAGGCTCGACGTTCCGGCGCGCCAGGACGCACCTCATGCAGGTAGCAGCCGGGCGGGCGGCGAAGCAGCCGTACGAACGTGGCCGCCCCCGGACTCGCACCAAGGCTTGGCCGCTCCACAGCGCAGAACACCACCCATGCGGGCGGTGTCTTTGAGGCGCGGCGACTGCGATCGGTCGCCGTGCTCGCGGCCGGGATGGACACACATAACCGACCACGGGGCGAGCAATGGGGAGCAAGATCGCATCCAGAGAGCGCATCCGCGCCGCCATTCGCCACGAGCCCACGGACCATCTCCCGATCTGCTTCGAGGGTATATGCCATGGCGCCCCGCGGTTCCTGGAGGAAGCGTTCCCCGACCCGCTCGATCGGGCGTGCTACTACCTGGAGCGCGAGATCGACACGGCGGTCCACTGCAGCCCGCCGTCCATCTCGGCACGGGGCTTCGAGGCCCGTCAATGGACCGACCATCCTGCCGGCGAGCGGTACCCGGTCCTACGCAAGGAGTACCGCACGCCCGCCGGTTCCTTGTGGCAGGTTGTCCGCAAGACAGACGACTACCCCGACGAGGTGCACCTGTTCTCGGACCACAATGTCCCCGCCGGCCGGTCCAAGACGTACCTGGTGAGCGAAGAGAAGGATCTGGCTGCGCTCGAGTGCATCCTCCAGCCGCCCGGCGATGACGAGCTGGCCGCGTACTTCGAGCGGGCCCGTCACGTCCGCGTATTCTGCGACCGGAACGGTCTGCTCTTCGCCACGTACGTGCTGGGCGTCGGCGATCCCCTGATATGGCTTTCTGGAGTGGAGAACGTGCTCCTGGCGGGCATCGAGAGCCCGTCATTCCTCCAGCGATACGTCGACATCGTCGCGCGGTGGAACCGGCGGCGGCTGGAGGTCGCCATCGAGGCAGGCTGCGATCACGTCGTGCGCCGGGGTTGGTACGAAAGCACGGATTTCTGGTCACCCGGCCTCTACAAGCGCTTCCTCCTTGAGCCGCTGAAGACGGAGGTCGGCATCGCGCACGAGGCGGGCCTGACATACGACTACGTCATGAACTCGGGCGCGATGCCGCTGCTCCGCTACTTCGCCGAGGCGAAGATAGACATGCTCTCCAACCTGGACCCGCTGGCGCCGGGAACGGACCTACGCGCAATGAAGAGGGGCCTTGGGCAGGCGGTCGCCCTGTGCGGAGGAGTGAACAACAGCCACGTCCTGGAAATGGGAACGGAGGGAGAGGTCCGCGATGCGGTGACGGAGGCCGCCCACATCCTGGCGCCGGGGGGCGGTTACGTCATGGCGCCCGGCGACGCGCTGGGGTACGTGGAAGTCACAGACACCGTAATCCGGAACTTCGAGGTCATGGTGGACACGTGGCGAAGGATTCGGTAGCGCGGCGGCTGAGATTGTCCGGCTCCGCGGCGACGAGATGGAGTCTTCGGGAGGCACAGGCCATCGGCTCCCTCAGACTGAAGAGGCCACCCCGACTTCATGGTGCTTCAGCGTCCAGATAGGGTTTCCCATAGGGACAGCCATCCCGCCTACCCTCCCGCGTAGGCCCCCAGGTCGGGCGCGCCGGGCCAGCGCTTCCGGCCCTCCAGGTCGACCTCGGGCGCCTCGGCGGCACTGCCGGCGCCGAGCGCCGGGCTGCCCGGCTTCAGGTGGTAGTCGGCGGCGGGGTTGCGGAAAAGGGGGTCCTTTCCCAGCAGGTTGCCCTCGCCCAACTCGTCGCGCGCCACGTCGGCAAAGCCGAAGAAAACGTTGTGCTCGTAGCGCACGCTGACGGCCCGACAGTTCTTCCAGAAGCGCTGCCCTTCGCGCCCGACGACGATGTTGTTGACGAACCGCACGTTCTCGCTGAAGGCGGCCCGCAGGTCGCAGTTGCTCAGGTACGGCGTGCGCTGGTTGGCGACGACCGTGTTGCAGCGCACCAGGGCATTGCGCGCGTGGCCCACGTCGATGCCGCGGCCGCCGTTGTCGTAGCAAAGGTTGTTCTCGATGAGGATGGCGCCCTTGCCGCGGCTACCGTCGATGATGATGCCGTTGCCGTCGGTGAGCTGGCCGCCGTAGAGGGGCGCGGGGCCCTTGTTCTCGTTCTGGTAGCAAACGTTGCGTCGGACGATGTTGTGGAAGCCGGGCTTGTCGTCCGGGTCATGCACTTCCCTGTCCCTCCGGAAAAGTCCATCCACGCCTGACTCTGGGGCTTGGGAGGACTTGGACGTTGTCGGCTGCAAGTAGACGTTCCCAGCATGCGCCCGCTCACGATTGCCTTGGAGGCCGCTGTTCACCTCGCTCGTCTCGTCTTCGAGTCAGCCTCTTACGCTCTCAATTTCGTAGTCGCGCTACTGGGTGCGCGAGCCAAGCTGGCCGCCGAGATCGTTGCCCTACGAAGCCAGGTTCCCGCCTGTCGTGATCGTGTTGACCGGGAACAGGCTCCGAAGCCCCAGTTCAGCGCCGCGTTCCGTCTGCTATGGGTGGCCCTATCCCGACTACTCGATGGGTGGGAAGACCTCGCCCAACTGATGAAGCCAGCCACAGTCAAGCGCTGGCACCGCGCAGGCTTCAGGCTCTGCTGGCGCTGGAAGTCGCGGAGACGAGGACGCCCTTCGCTGGATCAGGAGATGCAGGCCCTGATCCGGGAGCTGAGTCGAGAGAACCCGCTCTGGAGTGCCCAGCGGATCCGCGACACGATGCTGCTCCTCGGCTATCCGCTGGTCTGCGACGACACGATCCGCAAGTACATGGTGAAGCGAAGGAAGCCACGAGAGCCGTCGACGACTTGGCTGCCGTTCCTGCGCAATCATCTGGACTTGTCGTGGGCCATCGACTTCTTCACCGTCACGACGATCAGCTTCGCTACGGTCTACGTCTTCCTGGTCTTCGAACACGGCCGGCGAAGGGTAATCCACTTCGCGACCACCGGCAGCCCAACGATGGAATGGGTGATCCAACAGCTCAGGAACGCGATGCCCTTCGGAGCGCAGCCGAGGTACCTCTTCCGCGACAACGATGGGATCTACGGTCACGGGGTCGCGTTGTTCCTGAAGAGCTGCGGCATTCGTGAGGTGCGGACAGCGCTTCAGAGCCCCTGGCAAAGCCCATACATCGAGAGGTTTATCGGCACGCTTCGCAGCCAGTTTTTCAGCCACGTGATCGTGCTCAACGAGCATCACGTCGAGCGGCTCCTGAAGGAGTTCATCGACGAGTACTACCGCGTGGCCCGACCGCACCAGGGCCTGGGCGGCGACACCCCGATCCCCACCGAAAGCCCGCCACAGACTGACGGCCCCACTGAGCTTGCTGCCGTTGCCATCCTCGGAGGACTGCACCACAGGTACGTTCGAGTCGCTGCTTGACGATCATGATCTGGACAGACCCATACGACGGGGCAGGCGATCCGGGCGAGGCAGTGCCGTGCGCGCCGGGAACAATGTGGCACGACGGACGCGCCGTCGGCTCCCGAAATCCGCCCAGATCAGCGCGGACGCACTAACTCGGAGGGACAGGGGGGCCGGTGTGCTCCGGGCGGCATGCAGGTTCCCCCGGGGCGTTCGGCCCCCCAGGCTGCCGCCTCTTCTCCCGCGTTCGACAGTGGTAGGCATGCGGGTCGCGAGAAGGCCCGTGGTTGCAAGGGTTCGCGGAGGTAGGCTTCGGAAGTGTAGTGTCTACAGGGCTGGATGTGGGGCGCGGGTCAGGCTGGGGCGGCTGGCGGGTCGAGGTGGCGGATGCGCTTGGGCGCAGGGAGGTTGAGGGCGTTG
>Ga0315289_10000691_pt1 | contig 51796 bp, 46 predicted proteins | sample YL17G11_40_MG_FD_203452 | JGI IMG/M metagenome (GOLD analysis project Ga0315289, IMG submission 203452) | Sediment microbial communities from Yellowstone Lake, YNP, Wyoming, USA - YL17G11_40 | ecosystem: Environmental > Aquatic > Freshwater > Lake > Sediment | place: USA: Wyoming | collected...
GATGGGATAAATCATCTCCGAAGCCACATCATTAAAAAAACTAACCAATCCCAAAACAAAAACATTTTTAGAAATACCAAATTTATTTTTCATAACTTTCTTCAATTCTACCAAAAAACCGCCTGATTGGCGATAAATAAAAGTGGTTTTAGGTCCATTCTCCCTACTCTATCAAATTCTCTCCCCTTATTTGTATTTTGATAACTCTCTTGTTTTTCTTTTGTTACGGTTTTGTTCTTAATTTTCTTATTTTTACTTATTTCACTAAATTTTTAAGATCCTCGTAGAAAGACTTACCAAACAAATATCTATCGGCATCTCTTAGGGTTAAATTGTGCTTTTTTCTGGTTTTCTCTATTTCCACAAAAAATTGAAAATATTTATTTATCACATCTTTGCTATAGGTAAAATCTTTTACCTTTTCATCCTCTTTTTTCTCCGCATTAAGTTGCCCAAGAACGCGGTAATCATAAATAGTAAAGTCCTCTGGATACAAAATGGTTAATATGGCGGAAGCTATAGAAAGGCGAAAGCCATATTTTGAGCCTTCTTTTAGCAAGATTTCCAATTTTCTTCTTTTTTCTTCATTCCCTATTTGCCCGTTTTTATCATGCTTGTTATAAACCTCTCTGGTTATTTTTTTAATTATATTTTCTAATTCTATTCTATCTTTAGGAAATTTCTCTCTTATTTTAGTTTTTCTTCTATTTGCTTTCCAAATAATTATACAGAAAAACTCTTCAGGTAAAAGATAGCCATTTTTAATAAAATTGTTTCGGATTTCTCCAGAAAGATAGTCTTCCAAAAAATAATATTTTCGGTAATCGAATGTCATATCTCGCTGTCTGTGGTAAACAAAAAGCCCACCACGGGTAGTGACCGAAGCCACTCATACCGGTTTCCCGATATGGCGGATCACGCGACCCCATGATGGGTTCTTTATGCGTGATCCGACTTTATGCCATGCCTTAAATATAAAGTTTAGGCGATAATATTAAGTTATATTTCTATCCTATCAATAATTTTTTATTTTTCAAAGGTTTTAGGTGTATAATTAATAAGAGAATAAAAATTGCCTAAAAAAAAGATGAACTTAGAAGAATTTATCAAAGAATGTGAACAAAGTTCAATATTGAAGCGATTTGATATTCCAATAACTAAAGAAGTTCTGAGAGAAGCCGGGATAAAACCCGATATGATGGGAGAATATAAACGATCTCAGCTTATCGACTTGTCCTATAAAATTAACGTAGAGAAGCTGCTTACTAGAATCAAGACTCTTCCCGAAATAAAGAATCCACTTATTGAAATAGACACAATTTTTAAAGATAGCGCCTCTTTTAATAAGGAAATTCAAAGCATATTGTTCTTACTTTTAAGGCCTGAATTCCAAGAAGAAATCAAGAATTTCAGAAAAAAATGGTATATCCCACCAGAAGGATTTGACGATCTTAATGGAATGACTGAGTTTATTAGCAAATTTTTTGCTAAAGTAACCAAGATAATAAGAAGAAATAAAGAAAATCAAGCAATATTATTAAAAGAATTAAAAGAAACAACTGCAAGAATCCAGAAGATGGAGAAAACACAGACAGTAGCAGGAAGAGAAAAAAAAGTACAACCTAAATTATTAACGATGAAAAATTTAGAGATAGCTTTTGCAAATGGTCTAATTTTTAGCGATATTTCAGAGATAATGTGCAAATTTCGGACGGAAAGATATAGTCGTGCATGCGAAGAAATCCTACGGTATTGTTTTTTTCTAAGGAATCCTTTATCTCTAGATAATTTAAAAGATTCTATCGGCATCAGCACTATTAAAGGAGCGGCGTTTTATAACCAAAACATAATAGGAATTTCCAGGAGTAAAGATATGTTCGAACTTCATTTATTGATTCACGGAGGCACAACCAAAGATGACGTAATTAAGGTGGTTAATAAAAATTGGAGACAGGTTAAAGAATGGCAGAAACAAGTAAGTCCCTCCGAGAAACCGATAAAAATAGTTAAAAAAATAAAAGATATGTATCGAGATTATTTGGTCTTTCATTATTACCAAAATAAATTCACCAATAAGCAGATAGCAGGAATACTATCAACGAATTACAATTATAATAGGATAAATTCAAATCTTGTTAGAAAAATAGTAGAAAGGGTAAAAAAACGGATAAATAATACCTAAAAATCGTGTGACAAGAAAAAGAAAATAAAGCGTCACAAAAAAACCAATTGGTCATGATAGACTCTGGTTGTAACACTAGAGTCTTTTTTTATGAGATCGAAAAAGAGAAATAAAAAATATTATGAAGAAATAGTGGAATCGGCTGCTGAGATTTTTTCGAAACTGCTCATTTCCCAAATAGAATTTAATAAAAATAATCATAAAAAATATGGCCGTGCAAATAAACAAGCCAATGGTTGAAGGCCTTGAGAAGGAATGGAGAAATAAATCTCCTAGACTAACAGAAAGGGAATTATTGGAATTATTTCCCGAGGCGAAAGAATTCATTTTTGAAAAGATTGAAGAGTTAAAAATGACGAGAGAAAGACTTGTTTCTCTTATTAAAAAAAAGTTGCAAATTATCAGGCAGAAATCAAAACCAGAAAACCAGTGGTTTTGGGAAGAAGTTGTGAAGGTGGAAGAAGGTTGGGATCTTTTAAAGGCGGAAAGGCAATTAGCCAGATTGCAGAGATTGATCTCAACAACAAGAGGGCAAGAAATAAAAGGAAAAATTACTGAAGAAAAAATAAGGCAGGCATCATTAGCACCGATTGAAATTATTGCCAACGGCAATGGCATCAAATTGAGAAAAAGCGGTAGGAGTTTAGTTGGCTTATGTCCGTTCCACCAAGAAAGAACTCCTTCCTTCTTCATCTATCCAGAAACCAATTCTTTTTACTGCTACGGTTGCCAGAAAGGAGGCAACATTATCACGTTCGTAAAACTTCTTTATAGCTATTCCTTTAAGGAAACTGTCGAATTCCTTAGTAATAATTATTAATTAAAAAATCTATGATTGAAGAAGAATATATAAAAGATGAAGGCTTAATTGTGGAGAAATTTCAGGAGATTAAAAAATACATCCCCCTTACAATAACGGATATTTTAAACATGAAACTGCCCAAAGATCCTTTTTTAGTTGAGGGATTAATCCCCCATCGAAGCATCACTGTAATAGCGGGGAAACCTGGCAGTTATAAAAGCTGGACCCTGCTTCACTTGGCCAAATGCGTTGCATCAGGGAAACCTATGTTTGGGAAATTTAAAACCAAAAGGGGCGGTGTTTTATTAATCGATGGAGAAACCGGGATAGACGAAATCCAAAAAAGAGTAAAGTTAATGAAGTTCCGCCGCAAGACGCCGATTGATGTCTTTTCCCTAAGAGGAATAAAGGTTGATAACCCCAGGGATCTGAATGAAATTCTTGAATTAGTTAAAGCAAAAAGAATAGAGCTTGTGATCCTAGATCCTTTTGGGACGATACATTCAAAGATAGAAAATAGTGCCGAGGATATGCAAAAAGTAATGGAGGCATTTCAAAAAATTGTCTTGAATGGAGCAACCGTTGTTTTTGTCCATCACCACAGAAAAGGAATAGAGGCAGATAGATTAAATCCATCACAAAGTGTTCGTGGCTCATCTGTTATTTTAGACAGGCCTGATTCACATCTGGAAGTTAAAAAGGAGAAAGAAACCCAAACCGAGATTATCTTAACTATTAGCCAACGTAAATCAAGAAAAGGAAGAATAGTTTCACCTTTCCAAGTAAGAATGATGGAAACGGATGGAAAAGTTTTTTTTGAATTTGTTGGAGAGCATGATGAGGAAAGAATAAAACTAGATGGGGAGAAAAAACAAGTTCTAGGCGCTTTAAAAGAACTGAAAAAAGCAGGCGTTGATGACCTTTATAAAAAACTGGATGGTGCTATTGGAAAGAATCGTCTTGGAGAAATCCTGAAAGAGCTAAAAAGCGAAGGTAAAATAAATTCAAAGAAAGTAGAACATGGAAAAGAAGTTTTTTGGATAAAAGAAAATATCTAACAAACGCCAGCTTTATAGTTTTTTAATACATATAATATGGCATAAAGCTATAAAGCTGGATCGCTTAAGATCTTTAAGAATTCACCGCTAGAGGGATCAAACTATGGATATGGGGTGTAAAACCGCGCAGAACCCAAGCTCATTGGTTTTTCAAGGGGTTCTATCGAGGGTTATGTCTAGTGTTAGAACGCTATCATAACGCAAAAAATTTATCCCCACCGAGGAAGGTTGACTTCATATCATCGGAACATAAAATACGAATGCGATACAAAATTTTAATTTTATAAATATGGAAAAAGCATTAATATATTGCCGAGTATCAACCGAAGAACAGGCCCAGGAAGGATATTCTTTAGATGCCCAAGAAAGATTTTGCAGAAGATTTGCTGAGGACAACGGCTATTCTACAAATGATATATACAGAGATGAAGGCAAAAGTGGAACCAATCTTAATAGGCCGGCGCTTCAAGATTTACTTGCAAAGTGTCAGCAAGACAAATCTATTAAGGCGGTTATCGTACAAGAAACAGATAGATTAGCTAGAAATACTCAAGACCATTTAGCTATAAGAGCTATTCTTAAAAAGGTGGATATAAAACTAATATCCGTTGCCCAACCAATGTTAGATGATAGCCCCGAAGGAAATATGGTGGATACTATTTTGGCAAGCGTTAACCAATTCCAGTCAGATATCAATAGCAGAAAAACAAAAAAAGGATTACAGGAAAAATTTAATTCTGGATGGTGGCCCGGGTGGTCCCCCCTCGGTTATCTTAATAAGAGAGTTAACGATAAAACAATTATAATAAAAGATCATGAAAGATGGGATTTGGTAAAAGAGGGCTTAAAGATGTATTCAACCGGCAATTATTCAGCAATGGAAATAGCGGATATTCTTTATGAAAAAGGCTTGAAGTCAAAAGAAAACAAAAAAATATGTAATAGCATTATGATTAATACCTTAAGAAATCCATTTTACGCCGGGATAATGAAGTGGAACGGACAGGAAAAAACTGGAAATCATGAATCAATGATTACGCCTGAAGAACATCAGCAGATTTTGACAATTATGGACACACACAACCAGCACGCCTGTAGAAGAAGAAAGCACAATTTTCTTTTGAGGGGATTTGTGTACTGCGATATCTGCGGACAAAGAATCACTGCCGAGAAACATCGCATCGGAAAGAATCCCGACTATTACCATTGTTCAGCAATAAGCAGAAAGCACAGCAATGTTGGCCAGAATATTGAGGCGGAGGAACTTGAAAGACAAGTAGAACAACAGTTTGAAGCTATCCAGCTAAGTAAGGATTTTATTAATTTAGTCGTCCAAAAAGTAAAAAGTTTCTACCAAGACCAAGAAAGTAAAAAAAGCCGTCAAAAAAGGATATTATTAAATAAGAAGATGAAAATTGAAAAAGGTAGAAGAATTGCCGAAAAGAAATTAATAGGCGGTGTACTTTCCGACGAGGATTTCGTGAGAATACGCGACCAATTCAAAGAAGAAATCAATATTATCCAAAACCAGATAGATGAACTGGAAAATAAACGCGAAGCTGATATTGATACGGTTGGGCAGGTTTTAATGCTAGCGAGAAATATTTATAAGGCATACAAAAAAGCCCCTTACGAAATTAAGAGGTTGTATCTTGGTTTTTTCTGGGACGGATTTTGGTTAAAAGACCGAAAAATTGTCCGTTCAGAACCCACAAAACTAATAAAAGCTCTTCAAAATAAAGGTAAAATTATATTAAGAAGTAACTGGCTCCCCTGGTAGGAATCGAACTTTTCCCTTAAATTTGAACCTTAGCCGTAAATATGATATTTTAGAGAGAGGAAAAGAATAAATTTATGCCCCGTAGGAAAACAAAAGGGTTCTCGGTAGCTAAGTAATATTTAGCATTGAAGATTATATTTCCTCGGGACGTATGGTATATTTAAAATATTTTCTTGTGAAGAACCCTTGCTTAAATAAACAACAATAATTATAGAATTTTTAAGGTTTTAATATAATAGCAACGGAAAATATTTAATTTCCTACGGGGTATGATTAATTTTGAGGAATTCCAAAAAGTTGATTTAAGGGTAGCGAAAGTGATTACAGCTGAAAAAGTAGAAGGTTCTGAAAAGCTTTTAAAGTTACAAGTAGACTTAGGTGATGAAAAAAGGCAAATTGTGGCCGGTGTAGCCCAATTTTATCAACCGGAAGATCTAACCAGCAAAGAAATAGTTATTGTTGCAAATTTAGAACCAAGGACTGTTTTTGGCCTAGAAAGCGAAGGAATGCTTTTGGCCGCAGACGATAGCGGCAAACCTGTACTTTTGATCCTAGATAAAGAAGTACCACCTGGAACAAAAATCAGGTGATTTTTAAGAATAAAGCGACCATTAACAGATTAAAGTCTGTTTTATTTTAGCGGTGGGAATACTCTGCCCCAGGGGCGGGTATGAAAGCCGCTAAAAGAACTCGCCCCGAAGGGGATACCCCGTCCCTTTAGGACGGGGTAGTTCATATTTAAAAATAATGATAAAATAAGCAATGGAAAACAAGAACGAAATTCAACTTTCACCTTCTTCACTCAATCTTTATTTAGAATGTCCACTTTGTTTTTGGCTTTACAAAGTAAAAAAAATTCATCGACCAGAAGGACCAATGTCTTCCTTGCCCACAGCCTTAGATCTTTTAATTAAAAAACACTTTGATAAATATCGCGCCAAAGGAAAATTACCTCCAGAATTAGCCGGCAAGGTTGATGGTAAACCTATAAATAATCAGCAATTATTAAACCACTGGAGAAGCAGGCAAGGAGGTCTTCGTTATAAAGATAAAAAATTGGATGCGGTTTTATTAGGCCTCCTTGACGAATGTTTTACCAATGAAGATTTCTATATTCCGGTGGATTATAAAACAAGAGGGTTTAGTTTAAAGAGTAATTCCACCTCCTTTTACCAAAATCAGCTTAACTGCTACACTTTTCTTTTGGAAGCAAACGGTTATAAACATAAATCTTTTGGTTATCTAGTCTACTATATCGCCAGAGAAGTGAGGGAACACGGCCATGTGCGTTTTCAAATTGAACCGAAAAAGCTTGATACTGATCCTGCAGAAGCTTTAAGGCTTTTTAAAGAAGCTGTGCTATTTCTTAGGGGGCCTCAGCCTGCATTTCACAGTAACTCTCATTTTTGTTCCCTGGGTCAAAAATTATATCAAACTTAAATGGCTCATCAGGAAGCATTAAATCTACTAGAGAAGAGCATTCAGAACCAAAACTTAATTAAACACTGCTTGGCAGTAGAGGCTATAATGCGAACTTTGGCTCGCCATTTTAATGAGGATGAGGAGAAATGGGGGCTATCCGGACTTCTACACGACATTGATTATGAAAAAACTAAAGATAGTCCTTCGCAACACTCATTAATTGGTTCGCAAATGCTGGAAGATTTAAGGGTTGATAAAGAAATCTGTCAGGCAGTTAAAGTTCATAATGAAGCTCATGGAATTTTACCGGAAACTTTAATGGAAAAAGCGCTCTATGCAGTAGATCCTCTGACTGGTTTAATAGTGGCAGCTACCCTAGTCTTGCCTTCCAAAAAGATTACTGATTTAACTGCAGAAAATATTTTAAATCGTTTTAAGGAAAAAGCTTTTGCCCGTGGAGTTAATCGAGAGATTATCAGAAAATCTGAGGAATATTTGAATTTAAGCCTTAAAGATTTTATTGAAGTCGGATTAAATTCCATGCAACAAATTTCTAATGAATTAGGGCTTTAGTTATAAATTAAAGTAAAAATTTAACAAGAATTTTAATGAGCTTGATTTTTTTTAGAAAATTTGCTACAAATATACTATGAGCAGATTTGATCTCTTAACAGGATTAATTGTCCTAATTTTGATTCTTTGGTATTTAGCTAATCATTTACATACTTTACTGAGGTAGATCTATAAATCTACCAATAATTTTAATTGGCTGGTTCCACTTTATTAATTAATGAAAAAAGATATCCATCCAAAATATTATCCAGATGCTAAGGTCCACTGTGCCTGTGGAAATACTTTTGAGACAGGCTCAACGAAAGAGTTTATTGAAGTTGAGATTTGTTCGAAATGTCATCCTTTTTATAGCGGTAAAGAAAAAATCATTGATACCTTAGGCAGAGTTGAAAGATTTCGGAAAAGATTAGCGAAGAAAGAAGAATTGGCAAAGCGAAAGAGAAAATAATAAAATAATGATAGATTTAGAGCCTCTTAAAAAAGAATACGAAAATATCCTTAGCCAACTCAGTAATCCTGAGTTGGTTTCAGATTGGGATAAATTTGAAGATTTAAACAAAAGAAAAAACTATCTAGAGAAGATCATAGAAAAACAAGAAGAAATCCAAGACTTAAAAAAACAGATTGAAGAGAGTAAGGCGATTTTGAAGGCAGAAGAAGATCCCTCTTTGCTTACCCTAGCTCAGGAAGAAATTTATCAACTCAATAATAAAGAAAAGATTTTAGAGAAAGAGCTTAAGGACTTAATAGAAGGAAAAAAAGAGGAGGTGGGGTCTGTAATTGTTGAAATCAGGGCTGGCACAGGAGGAGAAGAAGCATCTCTCTTTGCTAAGGATCTTTATCGAATGTATTCCAAATATGCCAGACTAAAGGAATGGAATGAGAAAATTTTAGATTCTAGAATTAGCGATCTCGGAGGGTTTAAAGAGGTAATTTTTGAGATATCAAATGGCAGTATTTTTCCAGAGCTGCAGTACGAAGGAGGAGTCCATCGGGTCCAAAGGATTCCTCTCACTGAAAAATTAGGCAGGGTCCACACTTCAACGGCTACGGTTGCTATTTTACCTAAACCAAAAAAGACCCAAATTAAGATTAGGTCTGATGAGTTAAGAATTGATTTTTATCGTGCTTCCGGTCCTGGAGGACAATATGTTAATCGAAGGGAGACGGCCGTCAGGATTACTCATTTGCCAACCGGTTTGGTCGTTACCTCGCAGACTGAAAGGAATCAATTACAGAACAAAGAAAATGCAATGAAGATTTTAGAGGCTAAGATTTTAGAAAGAAAAGAACGGCAGGAGGCTGAGACAATCCATGGTAAAAGAAATGCCCAGATTGGCTGGGCAAAAAGGGCCGAAAAAGTTAGAACATATAACTTTCCTCAGAATAGACTTACCGATCACCGCATAAAAAAGAGTTGGAAAAATTTAGATAAAATCTTAGCTGGAGACTTAGGACAAATTATTCAAGCTATTAAACTATCCGAACTTTCTTAATAGATTTTTACTCCGCTCATTCAATTATTTTAATATCACTTTCATAGCGGGAAGCAGTAGCCATTACTGAATCGCCATAGAATCTGTACTTACTTTTAGTGCTACCTGAAAAATAAATCATAGCCGCTTTCCATTCATCATCTGAAGTTTGAGAAGCAGCACCGTAATCTGCCAGATATAAGGCAGCAGCAAGAAAGGCGTCTTTAATGTCCCAAGGATCAGCCGCCTTCCCAGTTATGGCTTTAACCCGGTCATCATATAAGTTCCAGGTTGAGGGTATAAACTGGGCAGGACCCATCGCTCCCCCCCAGCCAAAACTCATCGGACAAGAAACTGGCGTGCTATATGGATCTCTACCTAAAGCTTGAGTGATACTTAGGAAAATAGGCACATCTCTAGTAGGACTCATAGTTTTTGGGAGAATTTCTCCGGTACTGATTCTTTTTCCTTCCCCTGTTTTAGCATTGACAAGGTTACACTGGCCAACATTTTTACCGATATTAGATTCTTGAGTTAAAACAGCTAATAGAAAAGCCGGCCGTACTTTTGTAATACCCTCAACGTATTTTGCAATTTCCAAAGCCTCTCCAAAAGTCGGGGCTTTAGAAACACCTGATAATTCAAAGATTCTTTTTCTAATTTCAGCTGCCCGCTTTTTACTTTCGGCCAGGTATTGCTGATACAAGCTTTCTTTACCTTTGGTTTTCTCAAGGAGGCTATCTTTCTCTAATTTTGTTAATTCGCTCTCCTGTTTTTGAAGAATCTGCATCTTTAGAGTACTCTCCAAATCTCCTTTTTCATCATCTAAATTTTGTTTTTGTCCCTCAAGATCTAATTTTAGGGTTTTAATGTTTTGCAAAAGATCTGAACTCTCAGCAGATAAGTTTTCTAAATATATCAAATTTTCAAAGAAATCAGATAACTCTCCCTTAGCAAGTAAAATTTCTAAAGAGGATTTATCCCTTTCTTCATAGACGGTTCTAAGAATATCGGATAATTTCTCCTTTGATTCTTCAATTTTCAGACCTGTAATGCCGATTGAACCTTCGGTATCTTTAATCTGTAAACCGACATCTTTAATCACCACATTAGATTGCTGAATTTGGAGATTTAATTTATTAATTTTTGTCTTTAAAATAGAAACCTGATTTTGCAGAGTTGTTTTTTCTTGTTGGGTAATATTAATATCATTTTCATATTTGGCAATCTTTTCTTCTAAATCTTTTAATTCCTGTTCTAAAAGCTGCTTCTCTTCTTGAGGAGTTAGAGCAAAACTTGAAAAATTAGGTAGCAAAAAAGCAATAATTAGAATAAAGAGTAAAAGATATTTTAATCCCAGACGGATTTTAGATATTTTTTCAGAACCCATAAAATTTACTATCAATTATCTTATCGTTCCTCCTCGTTCTCCTTTACTTTTTCTGGCTCTACTTTTTCAACCTCTTCTATTTTCTCTTCAATTGGTTTTTCTAACTCTACTTCTATCTTTTCTGGCGGAGCTATTCGGACAATTATTTCTCCAGAATCCTTTAATATTTTAACTCCTAATGGTAATTTTAGGTCTTTAATTAGGATATGGTCTTCAAAATTTTTTAATAAAGATATATTGATTCTAATTTCCTTAGGGAGATTCTGGGGCAAGGCCTTTACTTCTAAATCAGAAATGTTTTTAACTAAGGTTCCACCTAACTCTTTTACCGCCGGCGCCTCCCCTTCAAAAACTATAGGCACCTTTGCTTCTACTCCCACAGTCAATGGCGCTTGGTAAAGGTCAACGTGGATGAATTTCCCAGAAAGAGGATTAAGTTTTACGTCGTGTATTAGAACTTGGAGCTTATTTTTTATTCCTGGGGAATCAATATCTAAAAGAATCAGAGAGCTTTCCCCAGCTTGGCGATAAATTTCCTCAAAACTTTTATAATCTAATTCTAGAGGAATTGATTTTTTTTGCGGTCCATAAACTACAGCAGGCAATATGCCTTTTACCCTAAGGCTTTTTGTTTTTCTGCCAAGAGTTTTACGGACTTTAGCCGATAAGGTAAGCATAAATCATTTTTTTTGAGAATATAATTATTCTTAGGATAATATAAAAGTAAAGAAATAATTTTCTTTTATGAACTACCCCGTCCTAAAGGGACGGGGTATCCCCTTCGGGACGAGTTCTTTCGGCGGCTTTCATCTCCGCTGCAAGCAGCGGGTTATTCTCGCCGCCGGAAATAAAAGAGGTTTTTTCATCTATTAAGAAACGTGGATGATCTGAACTGGACAGCTATCGGCAGCATCTTTATTACAGCCTACTTCTGATATCTGTGATTCGTAATTACCATCAGAATTTTTTACTGCATCCTTCAGAGAAGACTTTCCATCTTCTGACATTTCCCATAATTTTGGACATAATGCTACGCAGGAGCCACAGCCGATGCATTTTTCTCGTTCGTGAATTATTTTCATATTAAGGATTGAGTTAGTTATTAATGAATCCTATTTTATTACAAATTCGTTTGAGTAGAAAAATTTATCTTGCCTAAAATTTTGGTTTAAGGCACAACCAACACAGGCAGGAATAGCTACTCGATGGAGGCCCTTTTCCGCCCCCATGTGGTCTAAAATAAGCTCGAAAGCTTTCACTTGATCGGGGTTAATGCAATTCTCGACAGTATCTTCATGGGGACAACTACCATAAGTATAGGATTTAATTACCCCATCTTTTTTCTCTAAATAATAAGGGTAACAGGAAGAAAAACAAATTGGTTCGGTAGCCTTGTTCTCAATCTTTATTTTAGGATTTTCGTTAGTGTTATACTCTTTTTGATAGGTAGAAATAGAAAGTCCCACCTGTTCATTCTGTCCCCTAGGAGATTTGTACCATTTCCAACCTAACCATCCAATTACCAAAATAGCAATTATGATTACTAAAATAATTGGGATTAAATTTTTTTTCATATATTACCCTCCATAACGAATGTATTATGAATAATCATATATCCATATTATCTCGTTATTGGGAGATTCACCCTTTTTTAATCTTAAATCTCTTTTCTAATTCTTCTAGTGTTTTGGTTATACCAGTATATTCTAGCTCACTGAAGGGTAGCATTGCCTGGCCATAAAATCCCTGTTTTCTTATTTCTAAAGCTTTTTTTGAAGCCTTATTTCTAATATAGTCCCAGAAAGGTTGATCAAAGGCATCGGCTGGTTCGGTTAACTTTCCTTCTCTGACGCAAAATGCCAAACAAGAAACCACTGGTGGCCCGTCAAAATAAGAAATTGTAGAGTTTTTTTTCACTGGCATAAGAGGTCCTGCGTGAGATCCACGCATAAAACCTGCTACATAAGGAGCTATAGCATAAGGCGAAAGAATTTCGCCAGTAGCTGGGAAATCTTTTTGAGATCTCACCAACATTACAGGATCATCTTTGCCAACATATTTACCCGCAATATTGTGTAATCTGGTAGTGCTTACAGATGCTGCTTGTTCACCTGTTGCTCTTGACCATATTGACTCCACAATAAATCTTTCAGGATCTCTTAATAGGGCTGCGATATCATAGATTTCTTCAGGGGTATTTAGTTCAATAATTCTGTCAGCTTCTGTATAATTGACATCCATAATAATAAATTTGAATCCTTTTTTAATTTCGGGGGAAAGCATTAGGCCTGCATTGTGCATTGGGTCAGCAAAAGATAAATATAGGGGAAGGTTATAGGCGCCGGGATCGGTCTTATCTGCTGCGAAAAAGAGAAATGGTTCTGCCGGCCGTTCTTCAATCTCCATTTCTGCAACAGCTGGCCCCATTCCTTTAACATTTCCAGAAAAAGTATCTTTTAAAAGATCTTGTCCTGCTCCATAAAGCCCCTGATTTTTTGCTACTTTTGTCCCTTCCTTAAAAGCATCCCAACAAAGCTTGTGAATAGGTTCAGCCAAAACTCCTTTTTGGTGGGTACTTAAAATTGCTATATCATCGCCGGTAAAACTAATATAAAAATCAATCAATAACCCCTTACCTTTGCTTTTTATATAGTTTTCCACAGCCTCAAGCAGTTTCTGACTAGGCCTTATATGCCCGCCAATGCTCCCAATGTCCGCTTTAATTATAGATAAAGTGACTTTCATATTCTAACTTTATTTTAACATAATTTATTTGTCAATAAAAGAATCTAGCGACTTTTTAATTGTTTTTCTTTTTTGGCGATTTTTAAGGTTGTGGGGATGACCGTGTCTGGGTTTAAAGACATTGATTCAATCCCCTCTTCAACTAAAAATTCGGCGAATTCAGGGAATGTTGAAGGTGCTTCACCGCAAATTCCAATGTATTTTTTCCTTTTTTTGCACTTCTGGATTACTTCCTTAATTAATTTTTTGACCGCCTCATTTCTTTCATCTCCGACATGAGCCACAATACCCGAATCTCTGTCCAAACCCAAGACAAGCTGAGTCAAATCGTTTGACCCGATGCTCATCCCGTCAAAAATATTTAAAAACTGGTCAGCTAAAATAACATTTGAAGGAATCTCACACATAACAATAGCTCGTAAACCATCTTTTCCCTTCTTTAAGCCGTTCTTTTCCATAAGAAATAGCACTTTCTTGCCTTCTTCAACTGTCCGGCAAAAAGGCACCATAGTCCAGATATTTTTTAGGCCAAATTTTTCCCGGGCTCTTTTTATTGCCTTACATTCCATTTCAAATGCCGGTTTAAATTTTTCATCATAATACCTGGAAGCCCCTCTCCAACCGAGCATAGGATTTGCCTCGGTCGGCTCAAAAAATTCTCCGCCGATTAATTCTTTATATTCATTTGTTTTGAAATCAGACATCCTCACGATTATTGGCTTGGGATAGACAGCAACTGCTATCTGGCTGATACCTTCGGCCAATTTCTCAATAAAATAATCTTTTTTATCCTTAAATCCAGTTGTAATTTTCGCAATTTTGCTCTTAACTTTTCTATCTTTTAATTTTCCGAAATGATAGAGGGCCAGGGGATGTATTTTAATTTTATCAGCTAAGATAAATTCAATTCGGGCCAATCCTACTCCTTCATTTGGCAAAAATGAAGCTTTGAAGGCAATGTCGGGAGTACCAAGATTCATCATAACTTTCGTCCTTAGCTTTGGTATTTTTTTTAGGTTGTATCTTTTTATCTGAAACGGTATTTTGCCGGCAAAAATTCTGCCATCTAATCCTGAAGTACAGTCTGCAGTAATTTCTTGCCCTGTTCTTATTACTTGAGTCGCCTTTTCAGTCCCGACGATGCAAGGAATTCCAAGTTCTCTTGATACAATAGCTGCGTGGCAGGTTTTAGACCCCTCATTTGTGACAATAGCTGCAGATAACCGCATTATCGGCACCCAGTCAGGATCTGTCATTTTGGCAACAAGGACTTCTCCTTTTCTAAAATCGTCAATGTTTGAAATGTTAGGAATTACCCGCGCTTTTCCCTGCCCTATTTTGTTTCCGACAGCAATACCGGTTAAAATTGGTTTCTTTGTTGTGTTTAGCTTATATTCTTCGTAAAACCTTTCGCCCTTTGGTGCGTGGATTGTTTCCGGCCTGGCCTGAGTAATGAATAATTGACCGCTTTTTCCGTCTTTTGCCCATTCAATGTCTTGAGGCAGCCATCTTTTCGCAAGTTTTGAATAATGGTCTTCAATTATGCAGGCCCATTTAGATAAATTTAAAATTTCTTCGTCCGAAAGCGAAAATTTTTCCTGGTCTTTCTCTAAAACTCCCACTTCTTTTAATCCACTTTTTCCTGCAAAAATATATTTTTTATTTTTTCTTCCCAAATTTTTAATAATAATGGGATTGTATCCTTTCTTTAGTGTTGGTTTAAAAACATAAAATTCGTCAGGCGTTATTAAACCCTTAACAATCATCTCGCCTACTCCATAAATAGAATTAATCAAAACAACGTTTTTAAATCCGGTTTCAGTGTCAAGAGTAAACATTATCCCGGCAGAAGCCAAATCAGACCTCACCATTTTTTGAACACCCACCGAAAGCGCAACTTTTAAATGGTTAAATCCTTGTTCTTCCCGGTAAGCGAATGCCCGATCGTTAAAGAGAGAGGCAATGCATTTTTTCACTGATTTCAAAACTTCTTTTTCTCCTCTAACATTTAAAAATGTCTCATGTTGTCCGGCAAAGGAAGCCTTGGGCAGGTCTTCGGCAGTTGCCGAAGACCTTGTCGCAACCTCAATGTCCTTTCCATATTCTCTTTTCAGCTTTCGATAGGCCAAAATTATTTCCTTTTCCAAGTCTTTCGGAAGGTTTGATTTTAAAATTAGCTCTCGAGCTTTTTTACCGACTGCCTGTAGATTTTTGATATTACTTACGTCAAGATTTTTAAAAAGTTCTTTTAATTTTGGTACAAGGTTATTTTCCTTCAAAAAATACCAATAGGCATAACTTGTGGTAGCAAAACCGTTTGGAATATTTATCCCCTTTTTTTGTAGTTGAGAATACATTTCTCCTAAAGAAGCATTCTTTCCCCCAACCCATGGAACGTCTTTTGCTGATAAATCTTTAAACCACAAAATAAGCTCTTTCCTTTGTTTTTTCATTGTATTATTTATTAGTGATTATATTCTTAATTTCTTCAACGCTTTCTGGATTAGCTAAAGTTGATAAATCACCAGAATCCTCACCGGTAAATATTTTTTTAAAAATTCTTCTCATTATTTTTCCAGAACGGGTTTTAGGCAGATCTCTAACTAAATATACTTCTTTTGGTAAGGCAATTGGTCCAATCTTCTTCTTGATCAGGTCTATAATCTCTTTTTTAATTTCCTCTGCTGGCTTCTCTATTTTTAACACCACAAAAGCAACCGGTACTTCTCCTTTTATTTGATCCGGGATGCCAACGACTGCGCATTCAATGACATTTTCACTGGTATTGATTGCGCTCTCCAGTTCTCCGGTGGAAATTCTATGACCAGCAACTTTTATTACATCATCTACTCTACCTATAATTCTTATCAAGCCGTTTTCATCTTTATAGGCCCCGTCTGAGGTGAAATATACCTCTTTTCCGTATTGGCTCCAGTAAGTCTCAAGATATTTTTGAGGATTTTTATAAATATCTCTTAAAAGACCAGGAGCAAATGGAGGTAGTAAAACTAAATTTCCGCCTTTTCCTGCCGGCAAACTTTCTCCTTTATCATCTAAAATATCAGTTATTATTCCAGGAAAAGGAAGACCGGTAAATGCTGGCTTAAAAGGCCCTATGCCCGGCAGAGAGGTAATTAAAATGCCACCTGTTTCTGTTTGCCACCAGGTATCAACTATAGGGCATTTTTCTTTTCCAACTTTTTTAAAGTACCAAAGCCAGGCAGATTCATCAATTGGCTCCCCGACCGACCCCAAAAGTCTCAAAGTATCTAATTTATTTTTTTTAAAAGATTCTGTGCCCAATTTCTCAAACATTCTGATTGCTGTGGGAGCAGTATAATAAACCGAAACATCATATTTATCAATAATATCGCACCATCTGTTTGGCTGCGGCCAGATTAATAAACCTTCAAAAATTATAAAGGTTGCTCCGCAAAGCAAGGGTCCATAACAGCTGTAAGTATGCCCTGTTATCCAGCCCATATCAGCTGTTGACCAAAAAATATCCTCGTCATGTAAATCAAATATCCAGTGGGTAGTGGCTTGAGCCTGAACGGCATAGCCTGCTGTTGTATGAAGACAGCCTTTTGGTTTTCCGGTACTCCCAGATGTATAAAGAATGAATAAAGGATCTTCAGAGTCCATTATTTCAGGCTCGCATTCGTCTGTCTCTTTTTCTATTAACTCTTGCCACCAAATATCTCTACCCTCTTGCCAATTAATAGGATTTGAAGCTCTTTTTACAACAATCATCTTTTCAATTTTCGTACTTTTTGCTCCTTCGTCAGCACTATTTTTTAAATTAATTAAATTTCCGTTTCGATAATAACCATCGGCAGTGATAAGTATTTTAGCTTCAGAATCCAATAGTCTTGCTTGAAGAGCAGCCGAACTAAAAGCAGAAAAAACAACTGTGTGGACTGCTCCAATTCTTGCGCAGGCTAACATGGAAATTATTATTTCTGGAATCATTGGTAAGTAAATTCCGACTCTATCCCCTTTTTTGACTCCGAGCCCTTTTAAGGTATTGGCAAATTTATTAACTACTTTATATAAATCATTATAAGTTAGTTTTTTTTCTTTCTCTGTAACTGGCTCTGGTTCCCAAATTAGTGCGATTTTATCTCTGTTTTTTTCTAAATTTTTATCTAAGCAATTTTCAGTAATATTTAATTTTCCGCCAGCAAACCACTGAAAATAGGGCGGATTGTGCAAGAATGCTTTTTCCCACGGTTTTCGCCAATAAATTTCTTTAGCTAATTTTTCCCAGAATTTAATAGGATCTTTAGCTGCCTCCTTATAAATTGAAGCTTTATTTACCAAAGCTTCTTTTTGAAATTCTTTTGACGGATAATAAAGGTTTCCCCTTTTGTTCATATTTGATTACACTGCTTGTATTATATCATTTTTTTAATAATTGAAAAGGTGAAAAAACGCACTATCTTTTGGATGGTGCGTTTTTTAAAAATGATTAAAAAATTAATGACTACTGTCTTTATTTTCCTAAAATCTCGTTTATCTCAGCCCTTGTTTTTAGACCAACTAGGCCGGCTCCTGGGCTAGAAGGCGAAGAAACTATACCATATTTCATTTGGAAATTTATTACTGCTGCCTTAGTTAGAGAACCAAAGTAACCAGTAATTAAGCCTTGAGGGTAAATTTCTGTTCCCTGCTCCTTAAGAAAGGTCTGAAGATAGTTAACCTCATTATTCTTTTGTCCAAGATAAAGAGATTTAGTAAATTTGTAATCAATGGGAATTTTGGAGGTTGGAGAAGTGGAAGGTTTTTTAGCTTCGTGTTTTAGGGGGATGGAAATTATACCAGAATTTGGGATAGCTTTAGCTACAGTTCTTAATGAATAATTAGGGATTTCATTATAGGCAAAGATTGAATAATAATAGGTTTGCTCATTGGTGAGATTTGTGTCAACAAAACTGGTCTTGTCTCCTTCATAGATAAGGTCGCCTTCAGTAGGAGAATAAGAATAATCATTAAGTTTTCTTAAGATTCTTACTCTGACAAAGTCAGGATCAGGTGGATTTTGCCAAAAAAGTAAGATCTGAGAATCTCCAGCCAAAGCTTGAAAATTAGCTACTGGTTGGGGAAAAATACTATCTGAAGTGGTAGGAATAAAACTTTCTTCTGCAGAAAGCGTAGAAGCTAAAGATATAGTAGCCATGGCTGAAGTGACAAAAATATCAACCCTGGCCTCGGCTGCTAGCTTGCCATTTTCTACAATAACCTTTGCACGATATTGGCCGGGAGAAGAATAAGAGCAAACGTCAGTTGTAGTATAGGGGTTCTGTTTAGTGTTGTTTACTCTTTTGGCATAATCAAGGGTAATATTAGTCCCATTGTCAGTTCTATTACAGTAAAAGATATAATTAATAGTCCCTTTAGATATTCCCGAGACGGTGGCAGTTAAATCAACATTATTTAGAGGAGCAATACCAGAAAAAGGATTAGCTGTTAAGGAAACGGAAAGAGTTTTTATTGAAGAGGTTAAGGTAGTGGCCGAAACAATATTTGAGAGCTCTGACCAGTTGGGAACTTCATCTAAGGTTTTAATAGCAAAATAATAAGAGGTAGAAGGTGAAAGTCCGACAACGGTGAAAGACTGGGAAGTTCCACTTGCTCCAGGAGTCGGTTCTCCACCAACTTGAGTAGCTGAATTCCAGCTAGCTTCAGAGGTTAGAGAGGTCGAATATCTTATGTCATATTGGTAAGCTATTCCCTGGGTTCCATCATCTCCTGGCGCGGTCCAGGAGAGCTTAACTGAGGTTCCGGTAACTTTAGACGTACGAAGATTGGTAATTTTAGCAGGCGGAGTGGTATCTGATTGAGGAGGAGATAAGGTAGTAAAAGTATAATTGATTGATAAGCTTTGGTTGTTAGCTGCATCTTTAGAATTCACTCTATAGTTGTAAAGAGTACCTGCTGAAAGGGAAGTTAGATTTTGAGAATGAGAAGTTACTAAATTAGTATCAAGATTTGTCTGGCTACCATAAGCTGTGGTTAAACCATATTCTACCTGAGAGGTAGCAGGTTCATCGGTTGTCCAGGTAATGGTAGCTGAGGTTTGGGCAATATTCGTTACCAAGATATTTGAGATTGAAGGTGGAGTAATATCATTGAATACAGTTACTGAGACCGGAGTAGAGATACCTGAATTACCAGCTGCATCATAAGCCTTGGCTTGCAAGCTGTGGCTACCATTAGTTTCAGCGGTCGTATCCCAACTAAAAGAGTATGACGCGATGGTATCGGTCGTCTTTAAACTGCTATCAACCCAAAACTCCACCTTAGTTACCCCAATATTGTCACTCGCATTGGCAGTAACATTAACTGTCCCCGAAACAGTAGAGCCGTTGGAAGGTGCCATAATAGAGACAGTTGGTTTGGTGATGTCGGTTACGACATCGGTTGCTGAAGAGCTGGCATTAAAGCTTGAATCAGAAGAGTTAGTTACTTTAGCACTAATAGAATATGAACCAGGCGAAGCAGTTGTTGCTGAAGTAACGCTTAAAATAGTCCCTGCAGAAGCTCCGGGGGCTAAGCTAAGGGAAGCAGGAGTAAAGGTTGCTGTCCAGCCAGTTGGAATACTGCTACTAAGATTAAAGGTGCTGCTAGCGCAAGCAGAACTATCGTTATTAGTTACGGAAAGGTTGTAGTTAAGGGTACTACCAGCGGTACCTGATTGTGATGTTGGTGTCATAGTCACGGCCGGATTAGCTCTCGTACAAATCGGTGGAGCTGAGACATTGACTATCACGGAATCGCTGGCAGAACCACCGGAACCAGTGCAGTTTAAAGAGTAGGTTGTAGTTAAGGTAAGGTTACCAGTTGATTGGGAGCCACTTGTACCCATCCAGCCAGTTGGGCTGACGCTACAGCCTGTGGTATTGGTGCTTGCCCAGGAAATTGTGGCACTGGTATTGTAGCCAATTGTAATCGGTCCATCTGAACCATTGGCTTTAATATCGGCGGTTGGAGCTGGTATGACAACATAATTAGCCGAGGTACTAGCCTTGAAGTTAGTATCTGATGAGTTGGTGGCTATTGCAGAGATGGTGTAACTACCAGGTGTAGCGGTAGTCGCTGAAGTGACCGTAAGAGTAGCTGATCCACTGGCGGCTGGTGAGAGATTAAGAGAAGTTGGTGAAAAGGAAGCCGACCAACCAACTGGGACAGAGTTGGTCAAAGAAAATGTTGAGCTTAAACAGCTCGAGCTATCATTATTAGTCACGGTTAAGGTGTAATTAACTAAACCACCAGGTTTTGCATCTTGTGATGAGGGAATAAGAGAAACAGTTGGATTAGCTCTGGTGCAAACAGGTGGTGCTGAGACATTTACAGTAACTGAATCGGAAGCTGAACCGCCAGGACCAGAACAAGCTAATGTGTACGTTTGGGAAGAAGTTAGATTTCCAGTTGATTGGGAGCCACTTGTTCCCGTCCAGCCAGTTGATGAGACCAAGCAGCTAGAGGCATTGGTTGCTGACCAGCTGATTGTTGCGCTGGTATTGTAACTAATGGTAATTGGGCCATCGGAACCATTGGCTTTAATATCGGCGGTTGGTGCCGAAGACGGCACCGGACAGGTTTTACCAGCCGCATTTAGTGCCCTACAGACATCTAGTCTGCCCCAGCCATAAGTATCATCCCGGCCCGGAGTACCTAGATCAACTGCTCCTTGATAAAGATAGTTCGGTGCCTGAGAAGCCGGGACACCCGCTGCCAGAAGGATGGCCAGGGCGCCAGAAACCTGGGCGGCGGCGATTTCAGAGCCGGATTGAGCTACGCAGCAGCCCGCCCTGACCAATGTTAGGACACTGACACCTGGGGCGACGATATCCAACTCTGGGCCGCGTCCTGACCAACTGGTGACAAGATCATTCGAGTCAGTGGATCCCACCGCGATCACGGCGGGCAGGGCTGCGGGGTAAGCTACGCGAGTGGGCACGTTTCCAGCTGTGGCCACCACTATGATTCCCTTACTGATGGCATCAGCAATAGCAGCATCAACGCTGGGATTCTGAGAGACACTTTGTATTGGTATATTGATGATCTGGGCTCCGTTGTTGGCGGCCCAGTTAATGCCCTCGGCGAGGTCGGTAGGGTCGCAGTTGCCGGCGCGGTCGCAGACCTTTATGGGGAGTATGGTAACGTTCCAGGCTATACCAGCCATATCCAGGCCGTTGTTGGTCTTTGCTCCAATGATGCCAGCAATGAGTGTTCCCCAGCCGTAGCCCACGAAGTCGTCCTCGGTGCTACCGCCGGGGGTGATGGCGTTGTAGCCGGTGCCAAGCTGGCCCTGGAGGTCCGGCAAAGTGGACGTGATTCCTGTGGCCACCACCGCCACCTTGATGGAAGCATTGCCTTTAGTTATATCCCAAGCTTCAGGGGCACGAATCTTAACTGGTGCCCACTGAGAAGGAAACTGGGGATCGTTGGGTGTTGTTAGTGCCCGTGAAACTGGTCCTTGAACTGTGAATACTATAATTAAAAGGAGGACTATAAAAATAGTTTTGCTTAATTCCTTTATTTTCTTGTTCATATTTTATTATTTAAATTTATTAATAATCCGTTTATTATTCATAATATCTCTTGTCAAGTAGAAAGTAAACAAAAAAACAGGGATAATCCCTGTCACATAATCTAGTGCTAATTAATAAATTATAGTTTTTTTCCAACATATTCAGCGAATTCAGCCAGCCTGCAAGCATAACCCCATTCATTATCGTACCAAGCAACGACTTTTACTAAATTATCCTTAGCCATTGTTAAGTCAGAATCAACTATAGCCGAAAAACAATTGCCAATATAATCAGAGGAAACAAGTGGAGCGTCTTCCACCCCTAAGATTCCTTTGAACTTCTCGGTTCCTGAAGCTTTCTTTAATGCATAGTTTACTTCTTCTTTCGTTGCTTTCTTTTCAATTTCGCAAATCAAATCCAATATTGAAACGGTTGGAGTGGGGACTCTAAATGCAATACCGTCTAGTTTACCATCTAATTCTGGAATAACCTTTCCAATGGCAGAAGCCGCGCCTGTTGAAGTAGGAATAATATTTAAAGCTGCTGCCCTAGCTCTTCTTAAATCTTTATGAGCTAAATCTAGAATTCTTTGATCATTAGTATAGGCATGGCAGGTTGTCATAAAACCCCTGACTATTTTGAAATTATCATTTAAAACTTTAGCTACCGGCGCTAAACAATTAGTAGTACAGGAAGCCATTGAAATAACGTTATCTTTTTTTGGGTTATATTTCTCATCGTTGACCCCTAAAACATACATTGGAACTTCTTTGCTTTTTGAGGGAGCAGAAATTATTACTTTTTTAGCACCAGCTTCAAGGTGTTTTTTTGCTCCATCCATCTCAGTAAAGTTACCGGTGCACTCTAAAACAATATCAATTCCTAATTTTCCCCAGGGTAGTTTTTGCGGTTCTTTTTCAGCAAAAACTTCAATCTTATTTCCTTCAACTAAAAGACCGCCTTCCACAGCTTTGATTGATTTTTTGTATAAACCGTAAACGGAGTCGTATTTAATAAGGTGGGCAAGAATTTTGGGTTCAGTTAAATCGTTTATTGCAACTATTTCCAAATTTTTGTGATTATCTAAGATTCTACGAAAAACCGGCCGACCTATTCGCCCGAAACCATTTATAGCAATTTTTGTTGGCATATTTCTATCGCTAAATATTTAAAAGTTTTGATATTTTCTCTTTATCAAAGCCTACCACAATCTGACCGTCAATCTCAATCACAGGAACCGCCATTTGACCAGATTTCTGGACCATTTCTTGAAGGATAGCTTCATTCTTAGAAACATCAATATCTTCAAAATCAATCCCCCTCTCTTTTAAAAATTCCTTTAGGGTAAAACAATAAGGACAAGTTGGGGTAGAATAAACTTTAACCATATTACTGGCATCCTCCATCACCGGTCTGCGAGGTGGCAGCGCTCAAAGTTTGCTGACACTCAGCAGGTTTTATCTTGAAAGCGGCACAAATAGCGTTTTTATACGCTTCGGAGGTCCGATCTCCGCTATATTCTACATCATTGATAAGTAATTGGGGGGAACCAGTTATTCCGTATTTCTTATTTAGAGCTGACTCTTGCTCCAATAAACTTAGTATCTCATTTGTTTGGCAATCCTTAATCTTCTGTGTATCTAATCCCAGATTTGTAGCAACTCCTTCCCAGCAAGTATCGGCATTCTGACTGGTGCAATCTTTATTTATTCCTTTCAAAAAATCCCAGTATTTATCCTTTTGATATTTCCAAACACAAAGTTCTCTCACATCCTGATGAAGTTCTTGAATGCCGTGCATTGAACAATACTTATTATCTTTATCTTCGCAATATTGTGAGCCACCTCCACCATAATTACTGTAAATTACATAATGAGGTTCTATATCAAATTTATCCGCTAAGAGATTAATCACGGGCATCATTGTTTCCTCTGCCTGATTACCATAAGGGCAGAAAGCCATCACAAACAACTTTACATTGGGTTTATCAGTAGCAGGAACTTCTGTTTGTTGTTGAGATGGTTCCTGCGAAGATGAAGACGGTTGTTCTGAAGAAGCTGGAGAAGAAGTTAAATCAATTGCTTGAGGGAATAAGAATTTACCATCTTTTGTTGCATAAGTCGTAATTTCCTGATCTGAAACCTTTATAGTCAACTTATACAACCCATTTTCTTCAACAGCATTGACCAAAGAAGCTGTTGCCTGGCCTTTTAAAATATTCTCGTTAATATAATTTATCGCCTTATCCCCTACATCTTTTGCGGTCAGAGATTTTGCAGTTAAGCTTACTAGTTTTTTATAAATTGCAGGCTTTGTGTAAACTACAGTTCCCACAATGATTATGAGAACGATAATAATAGATAATGGTATTATGTTTTGAGTGATTTTTTTGATCATAGCGTTAATTATATTAATTATTTATTATTTTAATCCCAATTCTTGAGCATATTTTTTTAAATCTGTAATCGAAAGTGCGTTTTGATTCGCGAATAGCTTTTCTTGGTACTCCCAGAATTTCCCCTGCTCATTCGCACATTCTCCGGCCTCTGCCGCCTTCTGGGCGTAAGTATGTCCAGGTAAAGGAAAATTCTTAAAAACTGCCTTTACCTTTCCAATGTCAATATATTCTTTTTTAATTTGAGGAAAGGTTTCGCGGGCAAATTTGCCACAATAGGGACACTGAAAATCGGATACCTCAACAAGGGTAACTGGAGCATCAAGACTCCCCAAGGCCGGCTCCCCTTCAATTGAAATACCCGGATCTTTTGGTCCTTCGGTTAATTTTTTTTCAATAACTTTTTGAAATTCAGAGAACGGTAAAGCCCCTACTACTGTTTCTCCATTTATTAAAAAAGTGGGGGTGCCAGTAACTCCAACATTTTGGCCTTCTTGAAAATCTTTGTTTACTTCATCCTTAAATTTACTTGAATCTAAGCAATTAGAAAATTGTCCTCCAGTGCCAGAAGGAGGTGTGCTCTTGTTTTTATTAAGATAAATTATAGCTCCGCCAATAATTATCGCTGCAACTATGATAACGATGGGAATTAAGTTTTTATTTATCTTGCCATTCATAATAATATAATCTTAGCAAGGGTTCTCTTTTTTGTCTATAGTAACCTCTTATATGGTTTTATGCTAAATTCGCTAGCTTTAAAACCTTTTCCATCAGCTTAAGTTGGTTTATTTTTTTAAGACTTCCGTTTTTGCATTCTTTTTCGCCAAATTTACTCACTCTTCCTCCTTCTATTCCCTCTTTGTAAATTAGAACAGGTAAAGGTCCCGTACAGTGGCGTTTGAGTAAAGAACAAGTTGAGTGATCTCCGGTAACAACAATAAGGGTATTTTTAAGCTTCTTGAGAGTTTTTATATTTCTGTCAATTTTCTCAATAAATTCTTTTTTCTCCTTAGATTTTCCATCTTCAGCCAAATTATCGACAGCTTTTATATGACAAAAAATAAAATCGCATTTTTTAATTGCATTATTTACTGCTTGAAATTTAGCATGGAGATTAGTATTTAAAAGTCCAGTAGCTCCTTTAACTTTTATTAATTTCATTCCCAAGATTTTGGCAATACCTTTATAAAGAGCACCTCCTGCTATACAACAGGCCTTTAATTTATATTCCTGATAAAAACTGGGTGTTTTCTTAAATTTTCCTGCACCTCTAACTAATAGAAAATTAGCCGGTAAAAGTCCCACCGATTTTCTTTTTTTATTCAAGGGATGATTTTTCAATATTTGATAAGACTTGAGAAGAAATTTATTTAAAATTTGGGCTGTAAATTTTGCCTCTTTAGAATTATCGCGTGCAACAACTTTCTTAACCTTCTTATTAATTTCTTTAGGATCTGCATCTATAATTTTAGCAGATAAATTCTTTCCTCTTAAAATTAAGCCTGCTCGGTGGCCGAAAGATTTCTTAACCAAAAAACTAACACCTTCAATTTTTTGCCCCGAAATAGCCTTAATTAAAGGAAGCGTATCATTAATTCTTTCTGCTCTACGATCAATAATTTTTAGCTCATTCTTTACAGTAGCAAAATTAGCCCTCAAAGCTACATCACCTCCTTTCATTTTCATTCCGATTCCCGCTACTTCATAAGGACCCCGTCCGAGATAATATTTTTGGGGATCGTAACCAAACAAGGCTAAGTGACAGGTATCAGATTCTGGCCATTTCTGCCAGGCAAATTTAAAAGGCATTATCTGCCCACATATTCCATTTTTAGCCAAAGAGTCCAGATTTGGAGTTTTAGCTGCCTCAAGTGGCGTTTTATTTCCTAATTGAGGAATTGGTTTATCTCCTAGGCCGTCAATTACGATAAAAGCAATTTTCATTTTAAAAAAAGCTCCTGCTCTATTTTCAATAACCGATTATATTTTGCTAATCTTTCGCCGCGGGCTGGGGCTCCAGATTTAATAAAATCAGCAGAAATTCCTACCGCTAAATCGGCAATAAAATCATCATTTGTCTCTCCAGATCTGTGTGAGACCATCATTTTCCATCCAAAAGACCTTGCCAGCCTTGCAGATTCTAAGGCCTCTGTAATTGTCCCAATTTGGTTTATTTTAAGTAATAATCCATTGCAAAGTTTTTTTTCAAACGCTTTTTTCATCTTTTCTGTGTTGGTAACTAGTAAATCATCGCCAATAATCAAGACATTTGCTCCAATTTCCTGATAGGCTATCTGAAAACCATTAATATCATTTTCAGCAAAAGGATCCTCTAGCGATATAATTGGATAATTTTTAAGTAATTTTTGATAAAAATTTAAAAGTCGGGAGGCACTCAATCGCCTATTTTCAAATTTATAACTTCTTCCATCTGCAAATTGAGTAGCTGCGCAATCTAAGGCAAATTCAATTTTGTTCCAATAGCCTGATAATTTTACAGCTTTAACTAAAAAATCTAATGCGGTTTTAGTGTTTCTTAGTGGAGGAGCGAAGCCACCCTCCTCTCCAATATTAGTAGCTTTCTTTCCAAATTTCTTTATTAAAACATCTTTTAAAATATGATAAATTTCTGATCCTATCTGAAGAGATTTTGAAAAACTTTCTGCCTGAGGAACAACCATAAATTCTTGCACTTGTAAATCATTTCCTGCATGTACACCTCCATTAATTATGTTGAAGCATGAAACTGGGAAGCTTTCTCTTTTTATTTTTTGTCCAAAAAGTTGAGAGATATACTGATATAGGGATATATTTTGGGCTGCAGCTCCTGCTCGGCAGACCGCCATTGAAACTGGTAAAATTGCATTAGCTCCTAATTTTGATTTATTTTCCGTGCCATCTAAATCAATTAATAGTTCATCAATTCTTTCTTGATGAGTAACATCTCTATTTTTAAGTTTTTTAGCAATAATCTTATTAACATTTTGAACTGCCTTCAATACCCCTTTACCCTGATATCTCTTTCCACCGTCTCTAATCTCTACTGCTTCGTATTTTCCTTTAGAAGCTCCAGATGGAGCAGAATCACGAAAAAATCCAAAATCAGTCATTAGTTCCACCTCTACTGTTGGTTCTCCCCGGGAGTCCAGAATTTCTCTAGCTATTAATTTTTTAATTCTATTTTGTTTTTCCATTTTGTTTTAATTTTTCAAGATATTCATGAACAGATAGGGCTGCTTTTGCTCCTTCTCCGCAGGCAATAACTATTTGTTTGTATTTTACATCCGTAACATCGCCTGCGGCAAAAAGTCCGGGGGTACGGGTCTCACAAGTTTTAGGATTTATTTTAATTTCGCCTGATTGATTAAAATCAACGAGATTTTTTAAAAAGGCGGTAGCAGGCAAAGAACCAATCCCGACAAAAACTCCCTTAACCTCTAATTCAACTTTCTTGCCAGAAACCTTATCCTCATAAATTATGCTCTCAACAAAATCTTTGCCCTTTATTTCTTTAACAGCAGCATTAGTAATTACTGTTATTTTACCGCTATCCTTTGCGCTCTCTTGGCAATCCTCATCAGCTATTATTTTTGGCGAGAATTCCAAGATATAAATTTTTGATGCATATTCTTTAAGATCTAAAGCTGTTTCAAATGCAGAATTACCTCCCCCAATCACTGCCACTGTCTTATTTTTAAAAAATGGAGCATCGCAGATGGAACAAAAGCTTACGCCCTTCCCCGTAAATTTTTCCTCGCCGGGAACCTTAAGCGGTCTTGGATTTCTGCCAGAAGCGACTATTACGGTTCTTGCTTGAAGAACATTATTATTTACGGTTGAAACTTCAAATATTTCTCCTTTTTTTTCAATCCCCTTTACTTCTTCTTCTTTAATGTTAATTTCAAATTTCTGTAAATGATTTTTGAAGTCGCTTACTAATTTTTGTCCTGAAATAAGGTAAGAACCCGGCCAATTTTCAATTTCACCGGCTTTCCCAGCTTGCCCCACAAAATCCTTAGCTAATAACAGAGTATTTATATTTTTTCTGGCAACGTAAATTCCAGCTGTTATTCCAGTTGGTCCTCCACCAACGATAATTAAATCGTACATAAATTAATAATTGGTATTAGAATCAGTTTGCCATCCAACCTCCGTCAATAACTAGCGTAGCTCCCGTGATATATGATGATTCATCGGAGGCTAAAAATAGGACTGCATTTGAAACTTCTTGAGATTGACCTAACCTGTGCATGGGTATTCTTGATAAAGATTTTTCTAATGTTTCGGGGTCTGTTTTTGTCGCTGTAGCCATTGGAGTATCAATGCCTCCAGGAGCTATTGTATTAACCCTAATATTAAAAGGAGCTAATTCTGCAGCCAAGGCCTCTGCCATTGCTACAATTCCCCCTTTTGAGGCACAATAATGGACGATATAAGGAATCCCGATCCCGACTTGACCCATTGCAATAGATGCTATATTTACAATTACTCCCGACTTCTGTTTTACCATTTCTTTGGCAGCAGCTTGGGCACATAAAAAATAACCTCTTAGGTTAATATTTAAAGTCTTGTCCCATTCTTCTTCGGTTAATTCTAGAAATGGTTTAAACTGGCAAATCCCGGCATTATTTACTAGAATATCTATCTTGCCCCATTTTGTAATTGTTTTTTTTACCATATCATCAACCTCTGTCTTTTTTGATACATCGCACTTTATTGCAATTGCCTCTCCTCCTGATTTTTCAATTTCTTTTACGACTTTTTCACAATCTTCTTGAGAAATATCCGACACTGCTACTTTTGCGCCGGATTTCGCTAGTAACAAGGCGTGAGATTTTCCCATACCTTGCCGGCCACCAGTGATTAATGTAACCTTACCTTTTAGTGAAAACATATGATAGTTATTAGCTTATAATCTATAATTTCCGACCTTTCTATTGTAATTGTTTGAAAGTTAGCCTATTTAATTACTTCGGGGATTGCGGCAATTAAGTCGGTAGCCATTAAAGATTCGCCTAATTTTTTGGCAGCAATCTCACCTGCCAAGCCATTAATATAAGCTGCAGCACATACAGAATCAAAAGGATTTGTGCCTCGAGCTAATAGAGCGCCGGCTATCCCAGCTAATGTATCACCTGTACCGCCGACCGTCATATAAGAGCTTCCGGTTCTACTTAAGGCAACTTCCTTGCCATCTGAAATAATGTCTACTCCGCCTTTAAGTAAAATAGTAATTCCTAACTTTCTAGCCTCTTCCTGGACGGCCTTTATTTTTTCACTTTCTGAAAGGTTAGCAACTTCTCTACCGGTTAAGACAAAAAATTCATAAACATGGGGAGTAGCTATTAAGTTTTTTTCCGAAACTAAACTAGGCCTCTTTCCAACTGCATGGATGGCATCAGCGTCAATAACTACGGGAGCCTGAACTTGTGATAAAAAATCTAAAACTGCCTCTTGAGTTTCCTCGCTTCTTCCTAATCCTCCGCCAATCACTACTGCTGTCTTTCCATGGGAAACTTCTTTGGCTGATTCGACCATACTCAATAAAGTTGCAACATGTTCCTTAGTAAGCCAATCGCCCCTTAAGGGATAAGCAGCTAAATCAGGCGTAAATGAAGCTATGATATCTGCTGCTCTCTTTGGAGCAATAATATGTATCATATCCACGCCTGCCCGGAAAGCAGCCAATGCTGATAAAGCCGGAGAACCGGAGTAGAATTCAGATCCTCCAATAATAGTTAATAATCCATAATCATATTTTCTAGCTACAGGAGGCCTCTTGAGATAAACCTTTTTTAATATTTCTTTAGTAACTTCGATCATAAATTTATAGACAAGAAGCAGATAACAGGTAAAGAATTATTCATAATTCCCTGTCTTCTGTTTTTGTTATTATTGTATTTCTTTTAAAAATTGCTTAAGTTTTGGACCAAATTGGGGATGTTTTAAAGACAGATACAAGTTTGACTCCAACCAGCCTAATTTATTCCCACATTCTAACCATCTTCCCTCAAATTCATATCCATAAATTATTTTACCATCTTTTAACATTTTTCCAAGTATATCAGCCAAAATAATTTCACCCTTTTCGTCAGCTTCGGCTTTCTTTAAGTAATCGAAAACTTCAGGAGTAATAATATACTTGCCAACAATAGCAAGATCAGACGGCGCTTCATCGGCTGGAGGTTTTTCAATAATTTTCTTAATTTTAAAAAAACGGTTGGCAATCTTTTCAATGGCTACTATCCCATAAAATGGGAGCTTCTCCTCAGGAATTCGGCAAAGAGCAACTACCGGTTTTTTGCAGGTTTTAAAAACATTAATTAATTGCGAAAGGCAGGGAGTTTTAGAGTCCACAACATCATCAGCAAATAAAACTGCGCAGGGCTCTTCACCAATCTTATTTTTTGCTTGCAGAATAGCATGGCCATCACCCAAAGGTTTTTTTTGATATACATAAGAGAAAGAAAGGCCCTCGGATATTTCTTCTAGCCTCTTAAACTCTACCAATAAGTGGTCTCGTTTCTTTTCCTTTAAAAGCTTTTCTAGAAGCTTTGGGCATCCTTTAAAATAATCTAGGACAGCTTTTTTTTCAGGCGAAATTACAAAAACTATCTGTTTTATCCCCGAGGCTTTTGCTTCTTCAAGAATATATTGTAAAACTGGGAGATCTGCTATCGGCCAGAGCTCTTTTGGCACAACTTTAGATAGGGGTAGAAATCTTGTTCCTAAGCCAGCGATTGGGATGATCGCTTTTTTAATTTCCATAAGTTTATTTAATTATAAGTTCTGAATTCTCAAAAATCAAGAAAAAAGGACCCGATTTCAGGGTCTTCCGGGAATTATTATAACATTATTTAATTGCTGTCATTTTTAAATATTTACTCTTTCTGGATTTTCTTGCGTAAAAATGCGGGGATTTCCCACTGGCTTTCCTTAGCTGATAATTCCTCTTCTACTCTTTCCAAATCTTTTTTTACATCTAGGGCATTCCTCCGAGTTTTAATTTCAATTTTTTCTCCTTTCGCAGGCTCCGACGATTTCTCTAATGTGTCCGGGGAGCGTAATTCTGCTGGCTTTATCTCTGTTTCTTTCTTTATAATTTTTCTCTTTTTCTCTTTTCTGGTTTTTGCAATGGGTGTTTTTTTTCGCCTATGATGACGGACAGTTTTAGGTCTTTCTCCGCAACTTATTGCCAACAAAGTGATTTTAATCGCATCTTTTAAACTCTCGTTTTCAGAAATACCAAAGATAATTTTGGCTTTTTTGTTAAAATCAGATATTGTTTTGCTAATTTTCTCCACCTCTACCATTGTCAGGTTTTTGGAGCCAGAAATGTTAAACAGGATTCTTTCTGCCCCTGAAATACCGTACTCATAAAGCGGACTCTCTAAGATTTGTTTGGCCGCTTCTTCGGCCCTATTTTCTCCTCGGCACAAAACCGTATTCAAGAAAGCCAATTTGCCAGTACCAGCCAAAATAGTTCTTAAATCAGCGAAGTCAATATTAATTACTCCAGGCAGGAATAACATTTCAATCAGTCCTTTTAAACTTTCAGTTAAAATTTTGTTAATAGCCGAGAATGCTTCTTTAATTGGGGTTTTAGGATCAATAATCTGGAAAATTCTTTCATTAGGGCAAACAACGAAAGCATTTAGATTTGGCTTTATTTTTTCCATAGCAGCTTCAGCTATTTCCATTCTTTTTTGCCCTTCAAAAGAGAATGGTAGAGTAAAAATTCCTAGGGTATAATTTTTTGAATCTCGGGCAACTTTAGCAAAAATCGGTGATGCTCCAGAACCCGTTCCTCCTCCTAAACAAGAAACTAAAATAGAAAAATCCCGCCCCCCAAATATTTTTTTGACTTTGTCAGTTTCTGTCTGGGCCACCTTTTCTCCTAAATCTGGCTTCATTCCCGTCCCTAAGCCCTGGGTTAAAATCTGGCCGAATTGAAGTTTTTCTGTTTCTCGGGATAGTTTTTTGAGGGCTTGTAAATCGGTATTAGCTGCTAAGAATTTTATCCTTTTTAGTCTAGGGGCAATTTCTGAAACTATTGAACCCCCTCCACCGCCAATTCCAACTACTCTAATTTTTATTTTTTTAGTTAAGATAGGCAGGGATTTTTCCTTTTCCACGGCTTTTGCCCTTATTTTCTTTATTTTCCTTCCTCTCCTTTTCTTCCTCTTCTTTTTTGATAATTTCCTAGCCATTAATTAAATATTAAGATTTTTAATAAATCTGTCAACTAGAACAAAAAATCCCAAGAATGGGATTTTGACTATCAAGCTCTGTAATAAACGTAATAGCCTCGAGTTGAATTTGCTATTTCCTCCAATAGTTCAACTTTATCTTGCGATATTACTCGCCACAACGGAACAATTTCTCCTCGTTTTAGTATTGGCCAGTCTAGGCAGGTAGAAAATTCAAAAACACAATCGGTGTGATCCACACTACTTCCAAGCTTTGCACAAAAATCTCTCTGTTCTTCTCTGGTTTTAAATCTCGCCCAAATAAATTCTTCAGGTTCGATAATCCACGTTACTTCCCGTGGATAATATTTGCTCAATATATTGTGAAGCCATCCATCATTCTCGGTTAAGAGCTGTTCCTTAGTAATGATGCCTCTTTTGTATAGTGGCTTCACTAATTTTTTCAGAAAAAGATCAAGAGTGCGCGAATAAGGATTAAGAAGAAGGTCTTGGTGTTCATAAGCACGGAGTAGCAAGAACAAAAAAAGTCTCTCAGGATCAGAAAAAGCAAAGGTTGTGCGGTCGGGGGTAAACTGAATATCTTGCCAGACATCCATAACTAAAGGATGCTGTAGGCAATGAGTTCTGATGTTCCCGGCTCGCACCAAGCCAAGTTGATAACAGTCCAACGCGGTGTAGCATATTTTATCAATGGCATCCAAGAGCTGACCAAATATTTCTTCGCCCCTTACCCATCTTTGGGCAGTAGCTAAATCAAAACCATATCTTTCAGCCCAAAGTTCATCTAATCCGTAGCGCATTATCACCCAGGAGAAGTTTTCTTCTTCGTCTAAACCCTTTGGATCAACTCGTTTTATTGAGTCGCCGCCTGCTGGCATTGCACTATCGTGGTATCCGGCTGTTAGTACGCGAGGGTCTCTTTCTTCCTTAGAAAAACCATTCCGTGCTAAAATAACTTCTGCCATCATTGCCACCAATAAAGAATGCATTAATCTATTATTAAAAAATTGAGGTAAAGTATAAGAAACTCTAACCTTTCTGTCCCATTCTTCCGGACGGGGCGGAACAAGATAACCGAGTTGGTTTATCCAATTCAAACGGCCAAAAACTCCTGGGTGCCAAAGATCATAGAATAATCCTGGCTCATGAACATCAGCATAAAAATCTGTGGAGCTAAAAGGAAAATCGGTCTTTGCAAAACCTACTTCATCGCCCCATTTATCGACGGCACAAAAATAACCGTTACGTGGAATTACAAAGACTTCCGGATGCCTAGGATCTGCTAGGTCTGCAAGATTAATTTTGAATCCTGCAAGTGACACATCAAGTCGCCCATCTCTCATACAACGATGGATAAATCTTCGGTGTGCTTTAAAGCTACCTTTGAAATCTGGATGGCGACCGAAGTTAAATGGAGCTGAGGGATGAGGAAGAAGTAACTGCTCTTTTATTTCCATGTTCTCACCTCCTTTCCGAGCTAATTTTAAAGGTGCTATTTATCCTCCCCTAGTTTATATATTTCTCTAGAAAAATCAAGCTTAATTTTAAAAACAAAAAGGCGCTTTGAAATGCGCCAATAATATAACTATAAATCTCAACTTATAATTTTAAAGGCATTCGTTTTTTCTACTATTATAACGTTCGTATAATGCGCCTGCTCTTTCAGGAGTTAACGGGCAAAGGCCATCTGCTCCAATCTCTTTTCCTTCTGTTCGGCATCCCTCCTGCCATTCGTTCTTAAGATCATCGTAAACTTTACTCAAACAACCAACCGTATCCTTTCTATTTCTATATGGAACAATTATGGAAGACCAAAAAATATAAACTGCAATTATCAGAAAAACCAATAATATAATTAATTTAACTGCTCTTTCTAAAGTAATTTTTTTAACTATTTTTTGAGCTTTTTCTTTCATAAGTTGTTTTCAATAGTTTAAATTAAATCTGAATTTTAGAAAAGAGATAACTGCCTAATGCCAAAATTATTATGGTGATAATACTCAAAACAAATAGATCGGTAAATAATCCAAAATGAGAAACATTAGTAAGCGTTCCCCGCAAACCATCGACGCCGTAAGATAACGGATCAACACTTGCTACTATTCCAATTATTTTCGGCAGACCATTCAGAGGAAATAATGCTCCGGATAGAAAAAATAACGGCATGAGCAGAAAGTTCATAATCAATTGAAATCCTTGCATGTCATCTAGAATAGAAGCAATGGCCGTCCCCAAGCCAGTAAAGAAAAGCGCAATAAAAACCATAAAAAGGAATGCCAGGGGAAGAAGAAAGATATTTTCGGGTCTAAACCCTATTACCAAAGAAATACCAAGGATAATAACTCCTTGCATTGCTGCCACTGTTCCCCCGCCTAATGTCCTGCCGATCATAATTTCAAAACGAGAAACAGGAGCAACAAGAGTCTCTTTTAAAAATCCGAATTGCCTATCCCAGATAATTTCAATGCCAGAGAAGATAGCGGTAAATAAAATTCCCATTGAAATTATTCCTGGGGCTAAAAATTGGACATAATTACCACCACCGGCCTTCTGATATATCGGCCCGAATCCAAAACCCAAGGCCACCAAAAAAAGCAAAGGCTGGCCAAGAGAACCAATTATTCTTGCCCTGGAGCGAAAATATCTTTTCAATTGTCTTAACCAAAGAATATAAATTGCATTCATATTTCTTTTTATTTTGGCGGCGGGGATGAGAACCGCCAAAAGAACTTGCTCGTAGCTGAAGCGGAGGGATACCCCACCGTTCCTACGGTGGGGTAGTTCATATTATCTATGAATTCTTCGCCGCATTCTCATGCGATCAAGGGTATTAGCCCCTTCTTCACGAATTGTTTTACCTGTAATTGCTAAAAATGCATCTTCTAATAAATTGGTTTTTGTATTTTGCTTCAACTCTGCTGGTGTCCCTTGGCTAACAATTTTACCATTATCAATAATCGCTATTCTATGGGCAACTCGATCTGCTTCTTCCATATAGTGGGTAGTGAAAAAGACTGTCATCCCCTCTTCTTTATTTAATTCTTTAATATAGGTCCAAATATGATTTCTTGTTTGAGGATCCAAACCTAAAGTTGGTTCGTCTAGAAAAAGAATTTTAGGATGGTGAATCAACCCTCGGGCAACTTCCAGCCTACGCTTCATTCCTCCTGAAAAATTTTTTACAAGCTCATTCCTACGATCCCAAAGCTCAACAAATTTTAATAATTGCTCAATTCTCGCTCTGCGAATTTCTTTAGGCACTTTATAAAGTATACCGTGGAATTCCATGTTCTCAAAAGCAGTGAGTTCGTCATCTAAACTGGGATCTTGGAAAACAATGCCAAAAGAACAACGAGCTTCGTATTGATTCTTTACAGGATCGTTCCCATCCAGAGAAATTCTTCCGCTCGTTGGGTTCAAAAGAGTAGTAAGCATTTTTATAGTGGTTGTTTTACCTGCACCATTAGGGCCTAAAAAGGCAAAAATTTCTCCCTTATTAACGGAAAATGAGATATTATCAACTGCAATAAAATTACCAAATTTTTTTGTCAAATTTTCAACGTCAATCATAATATTATTTTATCATAAAAAATAATCTGGGAAAAGTCTTCATGTTCTCCCTTCCCTAGAGAGACTTATCTCATTAATGCAAAAAAATCGTCCTCTTGGCGATTTTTTGGAATTCCTCAATTTTATTTTATTGATTAATACTCGAAAGTTCAACTTCAAATATAAGAGTAGAATTAGGAGGAATCGCGCCTGGGACGCCTCCTGAACCATAGGCTAAATCGGACGGAATAGTTAATTTTCTCTTTTCTCCGACTTTCATTCCTAAAACTCCCAAATCCCAACCTTTGATAACTTGGCCGGCTCCTAAGGTAAAAGAAAAAGGCATTCCCCTATCAATACTTGAATCAAATTTTGTGCCGTTCTCAAAAGTTCCCACATAATGAACACTTACAGTGTCGCCATTTTTCGCTTCGGCTCCTATCCCCTCTTTTAAAGTTTCTATTTTCATACCTTGAATTTCCTGAACATTATTATTTATTTGAGGCTTATTATCGTTCGACTTTTGATTATTTTTTGAACTCTGAAAAACAAAATACGCCCCCAGGACTATTACGATTATTACAATTATAATTATAAATATCTTTTTCATAATTTTTGAGGATTAAAAATAATACCCCTCGATCGGGTAAATTAAAGTTTTAAAATATTACTTGAAAAGCCTCAACGAATTTAAAATGGGAATAAAATCGCTAATAAAATTATAAGCCGCAGCACCAGAAGGATTAAGTATATGCAGAAAAACTAAAGTAAAGCCTAAAATATTTAATATGCCCCACATTATTAGATTCTGACGAATAACTTTTAGGGCGGAACGGCCAATTTTTATCAATTCTGGAATCTGAGATAAATCATCTTTCATCATTGCAATATCAGCGGCTTCAATAGCTGCATCAGAGCCGATAGCACCCATGGCTATACCTATATCCGCCATGGCCAAGATGGGCGCATCATTCACTCCATCGCCAACCATTGCGACTTTGTATTTTTCATTGGAATATTTTTTATAATATTCCAACTTATCTTCTGGTAAAAGATTGGCATAAAACTTATCAATTCCTACTTCCTCAGATATTCTTTGAGCTATTTGCTCATTATCACCAGTAAGCATCACAGTTTCTTCTACGCCCAATTTTCTTAACTCTTTTATAGTCTCTTTAATTTTTGGCCGGAGTTCATCAACTAAGGATACAAAACCGACTAACTCGTTGTCGTATGCAATCAAGGTGACATTGAGCCTCTTTGACATTCTTTCTTTTATCTCAGAAAGCTGCTGTTGATTCATTTTAATTTTTAGGTCTTTTAAAAATGACAACTTCCCCATTATAATCTTTTTGCCTTTATAAATAGCAGACATTCCTCTACCGCCATGCTCCTCAAAATTATCTGGCTCATTAATTGGAATATTTTTCTCTTTTGCATAATTAATAATAGTGTTGGCAATGGGATGACTGGAGTAAGAAGCTGGAATAATGGCTAATTTCAAAACTTCGTCTTTACTTTTCTGATTAAAAGAAACAATCTCTTTAACTTTTAATATGCCTTGTGTTAAGGTTCCAGTCTTATCAAAAATCATTGTCTTTGTCTTTGCTAGTCCCTCTAAAAAATCTCCACCTTTGATAATGGCACCGTGTTTAGCGCTGTGGATTATGGCTGACATAAAAGCTAAAGGTGTTGCTATTGCGATATCGTCAGCGCAACTTACTAAAAGAAGTCCTAAAACTAAATTTATATCTTTTGAAAATAAATAAATAAGGGAAGATCCTAAAATAGTAAGAATAATATACCAGTTAGCAAATTTATCAATTAAAGTATAGATTGGGGCTTTGTTAAGTTGAGATTGTTCAACTAAAGCAATAATTTTTTCAAAAGTTGTTTCCCCGCCAACTTTTTCGGCCCGAATAATTAAATGGCCTGAAGTAACTGTGGTAAAACTTAAAACATTGTCCCCTTCTTTCTTAAAAACTGGGGTTGATTCACCAGTTAAAGAAGATTGGTCAACCATTGCTTCACCCTTTTCAATGAGACCATCAACCGGAATTCTGTTTCCCAGCTCAATGACAACACGGTCTCCTTTTTTCACATCCTCGAGAGGGATTTCTAGCGTTTTGCCATTTTTGATTATTTTCGCCTTTTCTGGCTTTAGTTTCATCAAACTTTCGACCGCAGAATGAGATCTAATTTGGACGTAATTTATGAATGCTCTTGCTGAAGCAATCATTAAGTTTATAAAGATAGCAGCAACCCATTCTCTTTCAAACAAAGAAACAAATAGGGCGATACTTGCCAACAGATCAACAGAAATTTTTTTATTCTTTAAAGATTGAAGGGCGCTTAAAAAAACTGTTAAAGTTGCAGCGATAGAAATAATAATTAAAACCGATTCATTTTGGAATAAGGAAATTTTAAGCAAATAAAAAAACAGGGCTCCAGTCAAGATAGAACATAATAAAAGATTGAGATTTAAAAAAATCTTTATTTTCTTATCTTTATTTTCAGCCATTATTAATCTTAAATTAATTTTATATTATTCTAGCAAAAAATCGCCTTCTTGGCGATTAAATTCCGATCCATTATCCTGAGTTAATTTTACAGCAATCGAGGGAATTATTACAAACACCTTGATATTTCGGGTAAATAATATATTCAACAGATCCTTAACCTATTCCAATTCTTTTTCGATATCTTTTAAGTCCTTTTTTAATAAATCCTTCTGAATAGATAAAGATTCTTGAAGTTTGTCGCGAATTTTCTCTTCTTCTTTGGTTAACCCGGGCTTTTGATCAAGCAATTCAATTTGCTTTTGAACTTCCTCGTGCAATGATTTAAATCCTTTAACGACATTTTCTTCTGCTTCTGCAGTTTCTTTTTTTATTCTCTTTCGCCATAAAGAAATCTGATGCCGTTTATAAAGAATAAAACTTATCTCTCCGATAATTAGAAGAATTAAAGCAAATATAAGGGTCAAGTAATCTATTGCTATTCTGCCGAATTTTAAAAACAGGGGGAGGATCACCAAAAAATTTACTCTATTGGATGGTAAGCTTAAAGCCCCTGCTTCGTTTTGAGCTATTGCCCAGGCAGTATATTCCCCTTTTCCTATTAAATTTGAATAAGTAAATGACCAATCTCCTTCCTTGTCAGGCTCTGCCACTCCTATTTCTCTTACTGAACTTTCTCCTTCCTTTGAAATAAAAATTCTGACTTTATAACCAAACAAAGACTTCCCCTCTAAATTAAGATCTTCACCGAGGACTATACTATTCGGAAATTTATTGATAACTGGCTCTTGGATAGGCAGAATTTCAATTTCAGCTGTAGCAGAAGAAAAATTTTCAGCGCCATCGTAAGCTTTAACTAATACTAAATATTTCCCCGGAGCCTGCAACGGCATTTTATAAGGCTTATCTTTAATATCCTCGGCCGTTACATTATAAGGTTCGCCCTGCCCAATTTTTATTTCGTAATACTGAACCCCAGAAAGCGCATCTGTGGCCTGGAAAAGAAGAACGGGGGCAGGATCTGTAAAATCTTTTCTCTGGACATTTATTTCAAAGGGTTCCGGCGGAACGGTATCAATTAATACTTTTCTATGAGTAATTGCTCCCCAGCCATGCTCATTCTTAAATTTAATATGGAAATACCAGATGCCATCGTCCAGATTCTCAAATGATTTAGCTTCTATTAAACCCTCTGAAACAGACCCGGGATTAGAAACCGGTTTTCTATCGAGCAGTAAGCTTACCCCGGTAATATCTGAAGGAAGTTTCCAGGAAAGCTGTAGGTTTTTATTTGAATACCATTTATTTTCTTCCGGGTGAGAGGGGGAAGAAACAGAGGGTTTAGCCGGAGTACTCGCTGGAGTTGGCGGAGGCACGTATTCTTCGGGAGGAGTTTCTTCGGGCGGAGGAATAGAGCTCGAAGAAATAGTAAATGTTCCGTTTCCGGTACTGGTTAGAATTTTTGTCCCTTTACCGTCGTTGGCCAGTACCGATCCTGCAGAAAAAGATATGGGGGCACTGCCAGCTGCTTTGGTTTTAAAATTAATCGTAATAATTTTTCCTGAAGCACCAGTAAAGCCCGGGTTAAGGACAATTCCTTCGAAATTGGCTGTTCCAGAATCATTGGAGAATACCGGTTCCTGGACCCACAAACTAAAAATGGAACCGCTTTTTGACAAAGAGGTAATCTGCAACTTATCTTGCGAAAAGGAAATAGTACCTGAAGCAGCGTTCATCGCCTGGTCAGCGCTGGACACAAAAATACTGACTGAGAAATTCTGGCTAATAGAATACGATCCGGAAGAAGGAGAAAAATATAAAGATGCAGCCTGAGCTATCTGCCAAGGAATAAATATCAGGAAAATTAAAACTGATATTTTAATAATGGTTAATTTATTTTTCCCTTCCATAAAATTTTCTTTCTTATGTATAGACCGATTGCACCTGTTATAATTATAATGATTGTCACTAATATAATTATAAGCCAAATCAAATAATTTTCATGCCATGAAATAGGATTTTGGGGCGCCAGCGTCACAATTCTCTCGTTGCCAGACTTGTCAACTGTCTTAACTGAAATATAGCTTTTTAATTCCTGGTCTCGAAGTAAATACGGGCTTTCTGCTCTTACCCAGGAAGATTTAGGATCCGGATAAACCATTTTGAGATCAAAACTTTTTATTTCATATTCTCTTTTCTCTTGAACCTCATAATAATCGATACCAGAACCTTTGTCTTGAGTAGCAAAAACAAGAAACCATTTCCCATCAAATATCTCTGGATTTTGAGCTATTTCTGGCTTAAATTCTTCTGGCGGATCAGTATCCTTGAAACCTGGAACCTGAAACTCAAAACCCGGTACTTCTTTGGAAATTGAAAATTGGAAATTGGAAATCGTGGTTTTTGCTGATGTACCTTGACCATCATTCAGCAAAGCTCTTACATCACGTATCTCAATGGTGCCATTACCCTCTGCTTTTGTTTGTAAAATTGTCGAAAAGAGAAGCTCTTTTTCTCCATAAAGTCCGCCAGGCGTAATCCCAGAAAAAACAATAATGCCGTCTTTTTCTAATCGTGGTTGCTCAATCCAAAAATTGATAGCGGAGTTCCCATCTCTTATTTCTTTTAATTCTAAGAGGTCCTCCGGAAATAGAATTTTTCCCTCAATGGCATTTATTTCTTCATTTTCAGTATCTAATAGTAAATCAATTTGAAATTGCTGGCCAGGGGCGATTTCTTGGATTTGAGAGCCTAAAGTTAATTTTGCTGCCTCTGCTTCAGTAAAATTAAAAACGAAAAACGCAAAACTAAAAACGATAACTAAAAAGTAAAAGTTTTGAATTTTAAATTGTAACTTTGTTTTTTGCATTTTTAATTAAGCTAGGCGCTTATCCTGTCCAATAATACGCCATAATACTAAAATCAACCAAGTCAATTTTTCCGTCGCCGTTGAGTCGTTCAACTTCTATTGGTTTGAATGTGGCGGAGAGCGGCCGTTTGTACCAATACGCCGCAATGGAAAAATCAACGAGATTCACGCGGCCGTCATTATTCAAATCGCCTTTGACTGGAGCTTTGGTTGGAAGAGCTGCCGCCACATTTTTCGTGCCGACAAGAAAACTTATCGTTTTACTGAAAGTACTAATCTCGCCATTTAACGCGGCTTTTGATTTTGTAAAATGTTGTTCTATTGTTAGCGGCGAAGTGTCAAAGTTATAGAGATACACTCCGCCGACGTCCGCCTTGATTTTATTAAAAAATTCCTCATCAGAATTAACAGAAATAGTTATTTCACTGTTAGGAACTGATTGTCCAAAGATTGCGATGTTGTCTCCTCTTTTTACTTCGCTTTTATCAACCGCAATTGTCGGTGCAATAAAAATGCCGCTCACTTTGGTGGTGGCACCGGCAGTCACACTCACGGGAAAAGTTAAAAGCGAAGACCGCCAGCCTTCTCTGTCTTCGCTATAAAGAGAGAAAATGTAATTTCCGCCTGAAAGACCGGAAATACTTATTTGAAAATTAGCGTCCGTGCCGGCAATGGTGGTTGCCGCAATCTGGGCGTCTTTCAAAAGCGTTACCGCACTTTTTGGATAAGCCCGGCCTTCAAAGATTACCTTAGTTTCCACTGAGGGTGGAGGAGCCCCGCCGCCGCCGCCTCCTCCTCCTCCTCCTCCGCAAGAATTAGTAGTACAAGAAGCAGAACAAGTGGCCGGGCAGGCGCCATTAGATCCGCCAGCATCGCATTGCTCTCCGGATTCAACCACGCCATTGCCGCAAACTCCTACAATTTTAATATTGATTTGAGTATTAGCAGCAAAAATATAATCAGTAATTAATAAACAAAAAATGATAAATAAAATCAAAGGGGGGATTTTTTTAAAAAAACTCTCACTCGTCATTATATTATTATAGTAAAATATTGAAAGAAAGGAAAATAAACGAAAATATAGCCTGGGATAGTTTGTTTGACGGATAAAATTTGCTATAATGAATTTAGTTAGCCTGTGGATAACTTTTCTTGCCACATCTTCTCTAAAAAATGCTATAATATACTTGAATAAAGAATAAAATATGTCTAAAGTAAAAAATGAAATAAAAATTATTAAAGAGCGGATTTTTTCGCTTTTAATTTTGAGTTTGTTTTTTCTGATGCTTTTCACTTCTCTTAATGTTACTATGGCAACCAACACTGCTAATACTTCCCTGGCTGCTAATATTGTTAATGGAACCCTGGATATAGCTGCTTCCCCTGCAAGTTTTGGCTGGAACAATACTACTGCTGGTCAGGCATCAAACCAGCTAAATAATGTAAATAATATCCAGGTCACTGATTATCGGGGTAATACCGGCGGCTGGTCCTTAACCGCTACTGCTAATAATCTGACAGCCGGCACCAATGTTTTAAACACCTTTGCCCGGGTAAAAGTAAGCCCAGGCACTGTAACCAATATAAATGGGTCTAATATTACCGGCGTAAGTGATGGTTCTGATAATCAGGTTTTGGGCCCTAGTAGTGGTAATGCTGTCAATATGATGACGGCTACCGCTAGTAACGGCGCTGGCGCTTTCCAGTTAGATGCCACCTTGATGAATCTTACAGTTCAGGTTTCAGATATTGCAGGAAGCTATACTGCAACAATGATTTTAACTGTTAGTTAATTTACAAATCAGGGTAAGATTACCAAGTGTTGTATGAGACGGTTTACTGAATTTAGCAAATCCCTAATCAAGAAAATTAGGGATTTTAAATTTTATCAGCAGAAAAGATTGTTTACCCCGTTTAGAGATAAATCTCTAATGGGGTTTCTTTTTTTATTTCTTGCATTGACAGCAATTTTCTTTATTAACTTAAAGGCACCCTTAGACCCTGATCTGGGCTGGCATTTAGCTGATGGCAGATATTTTTTGGAACATCGCACTATTCCTCGTTTAGATATGCTCTCCCATAGTATGTCCGATTACCCTTGGATTGCTCACGAATGGCTTACTGATATTATTTTTTTCTGGATTTATAATAATTTTGGCTTTTGGCCCTTAGTAATTATTTTTTCTCTCATATCCAGCGCTGCTTTCCTATTAGCCGCTTCAGCTATTTTTGCCAAAATTGAATACCGAATTATTGCCGCTCTAATTGGCGCTCTTGCCAGCGTTCCGATTATCGGAGTCAGGCCGCAAGTTATTACTCTTTTTGGATTGGGGCTGATTATTTTTTTGCTCTTTAACTGGCGTCGAACTATCAATTACAAAATGATTTTTTGGCTACCTCTTATCTTTCTTTTCTGGGCAAATTTACACGGCGGTTTTGTTATTGGTCTGGCAGTATTATTTTTATTTCTTTTTTTAGAAATAATGAAGTTTCTCTATCAAAAGATTCCTCTCTGGAAACCTTTTCTTATTTTCTCGTCTCGGCTATCAAACAAAATTTGGCTGGGAAGATTCGTAAAATATTTATTTAACATCAGTTGGCTCCGAAAAGAAGTATTATCCAAGCAACTTTTAAAAAAGTTATCATTGATATTTTTAATAAGTTTGCTGGCAACATTGGTCAACCCTTATGGAATAGGAATTTATCGAGAAATTTACAACACCTTCTCCCAAACCCAAGCCGGGGCTTATGTAAAAGAACATATTGGAGAATGGCAAAAGATTACCTCGGCCAACACGATGAGTCACTTCTTTATTATTTATGTAATTTTCTTGGGATTTTTGGTTCTGTTAAACATAAAAAGGTTAGATTCTACCTTAGTAGTTTTTGCCTTGTTCTTTCTTTATCCGGCCTTTTCTTCTTGGCGGAATATGCCAGTCTATATTGTGATTACCTTGCCTCTCTGGGTTAGCTCAATGCAAAATTTGGTCGGTCAAACTCTCTCCTCAATGGTCCGTTCAAAATTAGTGATTTTTCTCTTGCTTTTGGCAACAGGATTTATTGTTTGGCAAAGAGGAAACGAAACCTTTCTTTTGGTTAATTCCCCGGAAAAAGCGGCCAAAGCTGGAAATTATCCTTACGGCGCTGTCCAATATATTAAACAACATCTTGACCAATTCTCTGGAAATATGTTTAATGAATATAACTGGGGTGGTTATTTAACTTGGCAGTTGCCGGAAGAAAAAGTATTTATTGATGGCAGAATGGCAATCTGGCAATTGCCCGGCAGGAATCCTTTTGAGGACCACGATAATTTTTTGAGCGGTAAAATGAATTATTCTCAATTTATTAAAAAATACGACATTGATTGGGCGCTGATATTTCCCCAGCGGGTTGTCTCTTATATTTTGGTAGATGATGGCTGGCAAATACTCTATCAGGATGAAATTAGCATTATCCTTAAAAAACCTTAATTATGAGCACAAGCGAATAATCAAGGTTCTTGAAGAGCGGAGCGCCGACAGGTTCTTAATTATGGAAAAAAAAGAATATGAAAAATTATATCAATTTGAAAATTACTATTGGTGGCATATTGGCAGAAGCAGAATTATTTATAAGCTCTTGAAAAACTATTTGCCTCCTGCCAGTTCTCTTGATATATTGGATGTAGGATGCGGGACTGGTATCAATCTTGGCATCTTGGCTAAATTTGGAAGGGTTGTGGGCCTAGATTCTTCAAAAGAGGCCTTACAATTTGCTCGTAAAAGAGGTTTTACAAATCTTAGACAAGGCAGAGCAGAAAAACTTCCTTTTGCTAATAAATTTTTTGATTTAGTTACTGCCCTTGATGTAATTGAACATATTGCTGATGATCTAAGAGCCCTCCAGGAATTTCATCGAGTATTAACAGATGATGGTCTGCTTTTAATTACTGCTCCCGCTTATCAATTTATCTGGTCAGAACATGACGAAGCTCTTCATCATTTCCGGCGTTATACCGCTTCGCAGATTCATCAAAAACTTAATCAAGCCGGTTTTCGGGTAATAAAACGAAGCTATATCATTACTTTTAATTTCCCCTTAATTCTCGGCTATCGCCTACTCAGGGGCTTATTTCCTAAAAACGCTTCTGCCCCTCAAACCTCTTATGTTGTTTTGCCCAGATTTTTTAACAATTTTTTAATTTTTTCACTAAAAATAGAAGCTCAACTGCTTAAATACCTCAATCTTCCTTTTGGTACCTCGGTTGTCTGTCTTTGCCAAAAGGATTAAGATATAAATGAAATGAAAAGGAATACATTAATTAAGTTAATAATTATAATTACCGGAGTGGCGATAATGGGTTCGGCTGCTAAAACTAATGGAGCCGGAATAGGGGGTTTGATTATCACGCCTGCTAATCCCGACCCTAATGTTAAATATTCTGATATTTGGTTTGTTTACAATCTTGATAAAGGAGAAAGTAAAAAAGACGCAGTAAAAATTAAGAACAACACCGGCAAAGATGTGGAAATAAAAATCTATCCGGTAGATGCCGGTCTGACGCCGGATGGCGCTTTTGCTTTAAATAATGAAGGCGATGAAAAAATTGGCGTTGGCAAGTGGATTAAAATGGAGGATATAGAGGATTATAAATTAACCATTCCAGATAAGGCCGAACGGCTTGTTTATTTCACTATTTCTATTCCTCAAGATGCCGAGACCGGCGACCATATGGGTGGAATTATAATTGAAAATTTAGAAAGGCAAAAAGGCGGCAAAGAAGGAAATATATCTATTGTCACCAGGGTCGGAGTGCGTGTCTATGAAACAGTGCCGGGCGAACTTATTAAAAAAATTGAATTGACCGGTTTTGAATTTGCCATTCACAACAAACCCCTTACTGATAAAAGCACTACCTGGGAAAAGATTAAACACATTTTAGGGATTCATAAATATGGAGAGTTTAACATTGGCTTAAAAAATACTGGCAATGTCCATCTTGATCCTATAGCTACTATTGAGATTCGTGATATTTTCGGAGGACACATAGATACTTTGGAAAATTTTGCTTTGGGTAGTACTTTTCCCGGAAGATCCACTCTTTTGCCCCGGCGCTGGGAAAATCCCTCTTGGTTTAATTTTGCCAAAGCCCATCTCCTAATTAAATATGGCGATAATCAAACCATTGAAAAAAATATTTCTTTCTTTATTGTCCCCTGGCCATTAATATTTTTAATAGTTGTTTTAATCATCCTTTTCTTCCTTTGCCGGCTACTCTGGCGACTTTGGTTAGCTAAAGCTAAACTGAAAATGGAAACCTATATCGTCAAGAAGAATCAAACTATTATGGATATTGCTGAAAAATATGGCGTTTCTTGGAAAAAATTAGCGAGAATTAACAATCTAAAACCGCCCTATACTTTAAAGCAAGAAGAAATTATATTTATTCCCAAAAAGAAATAGTTAAAGTTTTTCGATCAAAAATCCGCCAAAATTTATTTGGCGGATTTTTGTTTCTATTTGTTATTGAACGGTAAAAGTTAATGTACCAGTAACCTGCGCTGCCTTGAGATTATTAGAAATGTAAACTTTAATAGTCGGATAAATATTGCAGGTACCGCCAGCGCCCACAGTAGCAGTAACGACATTTTTAGCAGTATCTAAGGCATACTCGTTGGTAGCTGGCTCAGTAGGGGTAAAACCACTACAACTGGCACTGGGAATTCGGGTAGGATTGTTCTCAATATTACCATCAGTTCTTAATTTAACACTAGAGGCAAGAATAGTGTTACCTCCGCCAGTAAGGTTAGTGGAAGAAACAGTAACCGTAAAACCGGCGTAGGCAGTCACCTGAACTACATCACTGAAATCTATCTCGCTGTATCCTGTCGGGAGACTGCCCAAAGTATAATTGGGCATAGCAACGCTGCTGGGAGCGGTGATAGAGGAGGGGGGAGTGTAGGTGATGGCGGCATAAATTGAGGTAACATATACCGCTTTGGCTGAAGTGCTTCGTACTCCGACTTCCAAATCCGTAGATGCGGTTTTTGTGATGCTCAAACTCGTATGGGATTGAGTGAACGTCCCGCCAACATAGGTGGTGTTATTAGGGCAGGCGACGTCCGTGCCGAAGGCCGTGAGCGCTCCGTCAATGCGTCGGACACTCTGCATATTACTGGCGGCGGTCGCGGTTCTTCTGCAGACAAAAGTAATATTAATCTGAGTGATAGTAGAGCTATCGGGAATGGATGAAATATTAAGATTAAAAGTAGTAGTGAGGCCTGATACCTCTGTGCCTTTTCTAATGTGCGTGGTGTCGCCGTCATGACTGCCCGGAGTATCGTCCACCTCGGTGTAGCAATTCGTTCCATCAACTGCACATTGAGTACCTCCGGTATTTAACCATCCGGTTCCGGCAACGCCGCCATTTAAAACCGGAACCAAATTTCCGGTGGTTGCCGCCTGCGCTTCCTGAATTTTCGGCGGAATGCGGATTTTGTTTACCCCGAGCTCGCCTGTGGTGAGCTTGTCGAATCCGCCGAGGGGCCAAATCCTCGGCCAGCCGGAAAAAATCCAACCCACCACTAATGCAAAAATAAAGCAAACTATCAAAAAATTCCCACTGGCATTTTTTATAATCTTAGCCATTTTATATTATTTTACCAAACTTAAAATTAAAACAAAAGCCCGAGAAAAACTCTCGGGCGGATAGCAAAAAGTCGTCTTCTTAGCGAATTTCTTTCGCGCTACATTAATAAAATAAAAGCTCTCACCTCCTGGCGAGAGCTTTTGGAATGCCAATAAATTCTTTCTATTTTGGAACACATTTGTTTCCGTCAAAGCATTTATCTTGGCCGCAATCGCAGGTTTTCACATCGTGACTGTCCGCTACTGCACATCCGCAAGCTCCGACTAGACAGCTATTTGGAAAATCATTGACAGAAAGACAACAAGAAGATGTTTTTACTGTTCCCCCAGAATTTACACAACTTTGCTCTGTAGTTATAGTCACAAATGATTTTTCAGCGCCCTTTGTATTATTCCCGGCAGCGTCAGTAGAGCTTACTATATAATAGTAGGTAGTATTTTTATCTAATCCAGATAAAGTAATCGTGTGATTCTTGACTAAATCAGAAGAACTCACCTTTAGTGTTGAATCTGTTACAACGAGCGGAGTTACTGTGCCATACCACACTTTGCTGTCTGCATTTTCGTCGGTAAGCCAAGTGATTTTTGCAGATGCTGAAGTAATATCAGTGGCTGTAATTTCAGTAATTACGGGTGCTGTTTTATCTTCAGAGGACGGTGCCTGGCAAAGTTTTTTCTGAATTCCTGGGGCGGTTAGAAGACCAGGCGGTACTTTACCTAATTTACCAGCGCCTTCCGTCAGTAATTCGTTTATTCTCCATAAGGTTGTTGGACCAACTGTTCCAGTCTGATCAATACATGCTTTCTTTTGGAATTTCTTTATTGCGTTTTTGGTCAATGACCCAAAATATCCTGTGGTTAACCCTTCGGGGTAGATACTAGGATCTGTGGCTAAAATTTCCTGGAGCAATTTAATATCTTCACCACTCATACCATATTTTAGCTGTCTTAATAGCTGTAGAGTTCCTTTTACTTCTCCTGCCGTTTCTTTTAACTCCTGCTTCGCTTGATTTAATGCGTCTATCTGCGTCTGCAGTGATTGTATCTGCGCCTTTAATTGTTCCACCTGTTGCTGTAGCTGTTGAATAAGTTCCTGTTCAGAGGGAGTGTCGGTTGCCATTACAATCATAGGTAAACATAAAAAGCCCGATAAGATTATTGCACCTAAAATAGTACCTTTAATTCGATTCATTTTATTTTTTTATTTAAAGCTAATAATAAAAAGTTAATATATAATCGACCTTTTGCCTCTAATTGTAGAATAGCTCTAAATATGAATAAGTCAAAGAGTGAATATATCAAAAAATCGCCTTCTTGACGATTTTATATTATTTTAATATTCTGGTAAAATGAACTACCCCGCCCTAAAGGGACGGGGTATCCCCTTCGGGGCGAGTTCTTTTAGCGGCTTTCATCCCCGCCCCAAGGGGCGGGGTATTCCCACCGCTAAAATAAAGACGATTAAAATATATTTTAGATATGCAATACAAAATCTTTTTTCTTTTATTTTGTATATTACTTTTATCTTTTTCACCCCTTGCTTCTAAAACAGCTAAGGCCTCTGATCAGACAGAAAGGATGAAATTAATCCAGCAAATCCAAGTCCTTCAACAAGAAATTCAACGTCTTCAAGCACTTATTTTAAGTTTACAATCACAACAAGAGATTACGGCTGCATCATACTTGGCAGTAAACCTTTCTCATAATTCAGTTGTTTTAGAGAAAAACGCTAATCAACCATATCCCATTGCTTCTGTTACCAAGCTTATGAACGCTGTAGTTGCTTTTGAAAATATTGATACTAACCAAACAATAACTTTAACAGAAAAAATGCTTGAACCCTTAGGATATAGTCCATCCCTTTTTCTTGGTTTAAATGTTAACGCAAAAAATCTTCTGCAAGCTAGCCTTATTCAATCAACAAATGATGCTTCTGAATCTTTAACTTATTTTTTAGGAAAGGAAAAATTTTTGGATCTAATGAATAAAAAAGCAAAAGAGTTCGATATGGCCAATACCGTTTTTTTTGACGCCCACGGATTAAATCCCGCAAACCGCTCTACTGCCACCGATCTAGCCAAACTCTTAACTTATATTTACAAGAATCATCCAGAAATTTTGAGCATTACCAAAGATAATAACTTTTGGCTTCCAGATCCAACGGGAAGATTACTCAAATTCCAAAATGTAAATAATTTTTATAATCTTCCTGAATTTATTGGCGGAAAAACTGGCTATCTACCAGAAGCCAAGCAAACATTAGCATCGTTATTTAATATAAACAAAGAGCCTGTCGCCATTATCTTGCTTTATTCCAGCAATCGCCAATCTGATACATTTACAATTATTAACCAACTCAAAAATTAAAAATCCCAAGATCAGGTCTTGGAAATTTCGCTTTAGAATTCGCTAAGAACAGATACACCTCCCCACTACCCACTATTAAAAATCAGCCGTAAAAGAGCCATTCTAATATATAATCCATTTTTAGCTTGTCTAAAATATGCGGCTCTTTTGTCGTCGTCCACTTCGGGAGAAATTTCATTTACTCGTGGTAAAGGATGCATTATTATTGCATTTTCTTTAAGTTGATTTACGATTTTTCTATCAATTATATAAGCATCTTTTACTTTCTCATATTCTTGTTTAGATTTAAATCGCTCTTGTTGAATTCTTGTAACATATAGCACATCTATCTCGTCTAAAATATTTTGCGGGTCTGTTAATTCCTCAAATTCTATCTTATTTTGTACCAGATAGTCTTTATATTTTTCAGGAAGTTTTAATTGGTTTGGTGAAACAAGAAAAATCTTCACTCTTTTATATAGAGCAAGTAGATATATTAAAGAATGTATTGTTCTTCCGTATAATAAATCACCGATTAAAGCTATTTTGAGATTATCAATTTTCCCAAGTTCCTTTTTAATTGTATATAAATCTAATAATGCTTGGGTGGGGTGTTCTCCGATTCCATCTCCTGCATTTATTATCGGCACGGATGAAGATTCTGAAGCGATTTTTGCTGAACCCTCTTCGTAATGCCTTAAAACAATTACATCCGCATATCCACTTATTACTTTTATCGTATCTTGAAGCGTTTCTCCTTTTGTAACAGATGAGAAATAAGGTGCACTTTCTGTGGTAACTACACTTCCTCCCAGTTTATGCATTGCGGATTCAAAAGAAAACCTTGTTCTTGTGCTTGGTTCGTAGAATACAGTCGCTAAAATCTTGCCTCTTAGAGGACACTGCAACTCTTTTTTTTCCATCTCATCTGCAAGCTGAAAAATCTTGTCTAAAGTATTTATATCTAAAAATTGTTTCACGCTAATTATGTGTTTGAATCGCATATTTTTGTTCTATCTATTCTATCAAAAAATTTACCCTGCACAAAGCTATGCTTTGTGCAGGGTCACGCACCTTCATAATATTACGGTGGATAATTTTTAACTAGGCCAAAGCCACACTTGAGGTGGCTTCTCGGTCAAAAGAAATTAAAACCTGTTTACGATTTTGTTATAAATTTAAAACCACCCTCTGTTGAAGAATGTTGAATGATTACACCCATCCCTAAACCAAAAAAGAATAATGAGATTAGACCAGAAAAGAGAATAGCAGCAGAGAGGGCTGGAATGGAAAACAAACTGTGGTGAAAGTGAT
>Ga0315289_10000692_pt1 | contig 51780 bp, 37 predicted proteins | sample YL17G11_40_MG_FD_203452 | JGI IMG/M metagenome (GOLD analysis project Ga0315289, IMG submission 203452) | Sediment microbial communities from Yellowstone Lake, YNP, Wyoming, USA - YL17G11_40 | ecosystem: Environmental > Aquatic > Freshwater > Lake > Sediment | place: USA: Wyoming | collected...
TTTTTTTTTTTGCTCGAAGCCGCAAAAACGAGAAGAGTGTGAATACTTCGTTTCAATCCTTTCAATCTCCACATTCCACGCTCGCTCTCTCTCTCTTCTCTCTCGCCTGCTGGAGCTCGAGCGGGGCGAGAGACTTGCGCGTGCATTTATCAGCAGCGTCTCCTTCTCTGCATCTCTCGCGCGCTTGCACGTGCAGCGTCTCTCTGCCTCATGACGCTCCACGCCGGCTGAGAGCAAAAAGTTTGATCTCGTTTTTCTTTAGGCAAGCAAACACAAAGTGAGCCCCGTTTCCGCTCTTTTCCCTTCCTTTTTTCCCCGATCCGAGAGCCTGAGGACACAGGGCATTGTCTCCCGCCTGTCGTCGAGGAGAGAGAGATCTGGATTCCTCGCAAAGACAGGATAAAGGGAAACATTCGATTCCGACCTCGCCCCCTCATCTCATTGCCCAAAACCTCTCGCCTTTCCTTCCCTTTCTCTCTCGCTCCTTCCCACCACCACCGCCACCGCCAGGACACACACGCGAAAGCTCGAGATGCGGCTGGACTGGTTCCGCAGGAGGTCCGCGACGTCCTCCGTCGGCGGCGGCGCAGGCGGCGTCGAGAGAGGCGGAGGAGCGGCAGCGGCAGAGGGGGCAGCCGCCGCGACGGCGGCCCCCTGGCGGCAGTCGTCCGGCGTCCCGCCCCCGCCGTCGAGGCCCTACCCGGCCCCGGCCCTGGAGTTTTACGGCGCGGCGGGGCCGGCAACGGACGGGGCGGCAGCAGGAGACGACGACGCGGCGCTCGCGGCCGCGCTGGCGCTCTCGGCCGCCGAGGCCGCGGGCGCCGCCGCCGTGCCGCGAGCCGCCGGCGGCGGCGGGAGCCTCGCGCTCGTCTCCCCGAGCGAGGCCGAGGCCAGGGCGCTCGCGGCCGCCAAGAGGCTCTCCCTGGTCTCCGCCGGGGAAGAGGTCGAGGCCTCGGCCGGCGGCGGCGGAAAAGGCAGCAACGGCGCGCTCTCGACGGCCCCCTCGACCTCCCAGCAGCAGCAGCAGTCACGGCGAGCCTCCCTGGACTCCAGCGGCAGAGCCGACGCGCTCTCGTTCAAGCTCTGGGACTCGGACTCGCTCGACTACGGGGATGCGATGGCCGACGGCGCCTTCGACCTCCGCGGGTCCTTCCCCGAGGTTCCCGCGCCCGACGGCTCGCCCGCGCTCTTCCCGTCGCTCGCGCAGCTGCGGGCGCTCAGGCCGCCGGGCGTCGCTGCCGCCGCCGCCGCCTCCTCCTCCTGCTCCGCTGCCGACCCTCTCCTCCTCTCCGACGCCGAGTTCGCGGCGTGGTCGGCGTTCCTCGGGGACCGCGAGGCCTTCGTCGTCGACTTTGCCGCCGACGCCGAGCTCGCAGCCGTCGACGAGAGGGCGGCCGCGGCCCTGGCCGCGGCCGCCGCGGATGGCGCCGCCGCCTGCGTGGCGGCCCTGGCCGCGGTCGTCTGCGAGGCCATGGGGGGCCCCGGCACGCACGCCGAGCTTGCCGAGAGGTTTGAGCGCGCGCGGCCCGGCATCCTGCGCTCCCGGACGAGCGGCCGCGTCGGCGCGGCGCTGCCGCTCGGCGCCGTTGTCGCTGCCCGAGCCGGCTCCTCGCGCCACCGCGCGCTGCTCTTCAAGGCCCTGGCCGACGCGTGCCAGCTGCCCTGCAGGCTGCTGCGCGGCAGCTTCTACACGGGCGCGGCGGGCGCCGGCTGCAGGGACCCGGCGCACTTGGCCGTCGCGCACGTGGCCTTGCCGGGAAACGTCGAGCTGCTCGTGGACCTGGCCGCGTGCCCCGGCGCGTCTTGGTCCGCGGAGGAGCGCGCGCCCGGAGATGACGAGCGCGACGGAGGTGGAGGTGGAGGAGTCGGAGGCGGAGGCCGCAGCGCGAGCGGCGTCGCGGAGGGAGGAGAGGGAGCCGCTGCCGCCGCTCCGTCGCTGGGGCCAGCGTCAACGTCGCACCCTCTCATCGACCTGCGCGAGTCGGCGGAGCTCGCCGAGACCGCCGAAGCCGCCGACGCCGCCGCTGACGCTGCTGTCGAACCAGCAGCAGCAGCAGCTCCGCAGCAGCAGCAGCAGCAAGGCCCCCCTTCGGTCCGGTCCGCCTCCCCCTTCCCTCTCCCCGCGCGGCGGCGGAAGAAGAAGGAGCCGAAAAGAGGAGGAGAGGAAGAAGGGGAGGGGGACGGAGAAGAAGAGGAAGAGGAACTCGGGTTCGAGACGAGAGCGTTCCCTCCGGCCATCACGACGATCGCGACGACCGCCTCTCCCTTCAGCGCCGCGGGCGCGCAGAGCTTCACGACGACGACGACGGTAGCAGCAGCTGCGTCGCCGAGGCCGGCGAATGCCTCTGCTTCCGCCCGCGCGGCGGCGGCGGCGAGAGCCGCGAGGGCCCCCGCCCCGGGCCTGCCGACGCCGGATCCCTTCCGCGGCCTCTCGCCGTTCTCCGTCGGAGGCGACGGAGGCGGCTGCGCAGATGGAGGCTCTTCTTCCTCTCTCTCGCGCCCTTCGTCTTCCTCTGGCGGCAGAGGGAGGGGCCGCGGCTCTGCGTTCCACGCCTTTGACGACGGAAACAAGGCTTCCGCTTCTCAGCCTCCTCTTCCTTCTTCTTCTTCCTCTCCTCGCCTGCCGTTTTCTTCCTCCGGAGACGCCCCGGCGCCCTTGCCCCCGCTCAAGAATGCGCCCCCGGCGACAGCGACGTCGGTGCTCGAGCAGCAGCAGGGGAAGCAGCAGCGGAGGCAGAGGCCCGCGGCGATCGACACGAAGACCTCGGACGAACCCGACGGCGGCGGCGGCGCCGAAAGCGAACCCGCCGAAGAAGAGGCCGTCCCGGTCAACCCGGACCCTTTCGAGATCGACCCCTCGGAGCTCACCGTGGGCCCGCGCATCGGCCTCGGCTCCTTCGGCGAGGTCTACCGCGGCGCCTGGCGCCGCACCGAGGTCGCCATCAAGCGCCTCATCGACCAGCAGCTGACGCCGGACGGGGTCCGCGAGTTCAGGGCCGAGGTGGCGCTGATGCGCAGGCTGTCGCACCCGAACGTCGTGGCCTTCCTCGGGGCGTGCACGAGGCCCCCGAGCCTGTGCATCGTGACGCCGCTGGCGCAGCGCGGGTCGCTCTTCAAACTGCTGCACCGGCCGGGTCCCGCGACCACCACCAGCGGCCAGCTGACGCCGCGGCTGCGGACCAAGATGGCGCTCGACACCGCCCGGGGGCTGCACTACCTGCACTCGTGCAACCCTCCGATCCTGCACCGCGACCTCAAGTCTCCCAACCTGCTCGTGGACGCGTCGTTCGGCGTGAGGGTCTGCGATTTCGGTCTCGCGAGGGCGCGTGGGGGCGGGGGCGGGGGGGCCGCCTCGGCCCGCGGCGGCGGCGCCTCCGCCGCCTCCCTCTCCCCGGCGCCCCCCTCGCGCCTCGGCACCGCCGAGTGGTGCGCGCCCGAGGTCCTCCGTGGCGGCGCGCCCAGCGAGGGCTCCGACGCGTTCTCGTTCGGGGTCGTGCTCTGGGAGCTCTGGACCGGGCTCGAGCCCTGGGCCGACGTCTCGCCCGTGGGCGTCGTCGGGGCGGTAGGCTTCGGGGGGGCGACGCTGCCCCTCGGCGACGACGAGGAGGAGGAGGGGAAAGACGGAACGGCAGCAACGGGGGCGGCGGCGGCGACCTCGACCTCGACCGCGGGAATTCACCCTTCGACCCCTCAGGTCTCCATCGGCGACAAGGAGGGCCAGATCCCACCCGCCATCGCCAGGCTCATCAGGAAGTGCTGGGCCCCCTTGCCGGCTGACAGGCCGAGCTTCTCCAGATGCATCGACGAGCTCAACGCGTTTCTCAAGAGTCTTCTCGCGGCCGGCAACAGCAGCAACAACGCCGCCACCGGGGCGACGAAGAAGTGAAGGTTTTCTACTTTTTTCCAGTTCAGTGTGTGTCCTTCACCCGAGTGTGCGTCCCTCCCTCCGCGAATCGTAACCCCTCTTGGTCCCAGTTCTCCCCCCCGCTCTGATGCCTTGTAAAAAAAACTAATTCTGCTTTTCATTTACACGCTCTTTCCTCTCTCTTCTCTCTCAACTACTTTTTCTCCTTGGCATCGTTTTCTTTTTCTTTTGCGGCGACCCTCTTTTTGTAGTCAAAGTACTCGCACTTCTCGTACGCGTGCCTCTGCGCTCCGCACGCCCAGGGCATGTAGAGGCTCTTGCGGCGGCACTCATTGAGCGGGACGAGGAGGTGGGCGCAGAAATCGCGCGAGGCGAGGTCGATGCGCGCCGAGCGGAGCTCCTCCTGAGAGAGAAAAGATTATTATTATTTTTTTGGGGGGGGGTCGAAAAAGGGGGCCGAGGTCGAAAAAAGGTGAGGAGAAGGAAATCGAGCGGAAAGAAAAAAACGTTTCTTTGACTCTCTCTTGCTAGCTTCTTAAGTTGTGCGCTCTACGTTCGACGGTCAGGCAGTGAGGCCTCGATCTTGCGCGTGCGCGCCGAGATGAAAATCAGGAAGAAAGTAAGCCGCAAAAGACTCCATCTTCGAGAAAGGAGGTGGAGTCGATGGCCGCCGAAGAAGAACAAAGGGTGTCGACGCAATTGGATGCTCCTCCTCTTCTCTTCTTGTCTCGCTCGTACCTGCGTCGCCACCATCGTCACTGGGGGCAGGTCGCCGCCCATCGATGCTGCTTTGCCGTCTGGTGGATGCTTTGCAAGCGCCGAGCCTGAAAGCGAGCAAGTTCCTTTTTTGAGAGAAGCGGAAAAACACGAACTCGATGGAGGAAGGAAAATGGAAAAAATAAATCTCTCGCCACACTATTCGATCTCGAGAGCGAGAGAGGAGGCACCAAAGACTCTCTCCTGTGTTTCTACGCTTTCTCTCCAATGCATTCCGCGGCCAATCTCGCGTCGCGTCCTCGCGCGAGGACAACGACGTGCGCTGCTGCTCCAGCGAGAGGACGTGGAGGAGAAGAGACGACAACGGTGAAGAGCGCGGCCAACGCATCTTCTTCTCCTTCTTCCTTTCGGCGATCGACGGCAACGGCGACCCCGACGCCGGCGAACGAGCCGACGCGCCGGGCAGCCCTCGCCGCCGCGGTGCTCTCCCCCTTCGCCGTCGTCGCGCACCGGCCCCTCCCGGCCCGCGCGGTCCAGGGCCTGACTGCGGGCCGCATCCCGGGCCTGTCGTCCAAGCCCGGCGCCGACGGCCTCTTCGAGTACCGCAGACCCGAGGGCAAGTCCGGCGGCCACGGCGTCGGCTGGAGCGAGATCCCGAGGTACGGGTTCCGGGTGCCCGCGGGGTGGGAGGAGACGCCCGTCTCGATCGCCGACCTGGGAGGCACCGAGATCGACCTGCGCTTCGGCGGGGCCGACGGCCAGCTGTCGGTCGTCGTCGCGCCGGTGCTCCGGTTCGTCGACGTCGGCTTCAACGCGGACGTGCGCATCGAGGAGCTCGGCCCGCCCGACAGGATCGTGGCGGGCTTCGCGCCGGAGCTGTTCGGCGCCCCCCTGCAGGAGGGCGACACGCTGGAGACCGAAGTCGAGAGGAAGGGGGACCTCACCTACTACACCTACGTGCTCAAGCCGCCCGCGGGCGGTCCCGGGGGGAACGTCGGCGGCCGCAGGCTCGTCGCGGCGACCGCGTTCAAGAACAGGCTGTTTCTGATGGCGGCTTCCGCGAACCCGAGGCAGTGGCGGAGGGCCGAGAGCGAGCTGAGGGCGATCGTGAAGAGCTTCAACGTGAAGACGACGTGAAACTTATGATTGAGGATTGGATAACGAAAATGAGAGAGAGAAAACGGAAGAGAGAGGGAAAAGAGAAAAGTAAGAGGAATTGAAATCCGATTTTGACACACAACAAAAAAAACTCTCTTTCACCTCCCGCCGCCGCCGCCTCCCCCTTCCCCCTTGAACACCTCTCCGCGCGGCACGAACTCGCCGTACTTCTTCAGCTTGTTCCGAAAACTCCGGTTCCTGCTGAACGACCCGTCCACGGGCCGCCCCTCCTCGAGCGCGCCCCGGATCGCGTCTGCCAACGCCGCGTCGCCCCCGGAGACCAGGCACGTCACGCGGCCCCTCCGCCTCGTCACCGCCGCGCCCTCGCCTCCTCCCCGCGGCCCACGGCCCGTGCGCCCCACGCGATGAAGCCAGTCGACGGCGTTGGCGGCGAAGTCGGCCTGGACGACGTGGTCTACGCCCGAGGAAGAGAAGCCGAGGTCGAGCCCGCGTGCCGCGGCGTCGGTGGCGACGACGACCACGCCCGCTCCTTCTCCTCCTTCTTGTGCCTGTGCTTCTGCTCCTCCTTTCCGGAGCGCCGCCAGAGCCCTCTTGCGGTCCGCGAGCGAGACGGCGGAGGAGTACTCGAGCGCGTCGATCCCGGAGGCGCGGAGCTTTGCACAGACCTCCGCGGCGGCCCCGGCGGTTCGGGCAAAGACGAGCGTCGTCGTCGCAGGCCAAGTCAACGTCGAGGCCAACGGCGGCGGCGGCGGCGGCGACGCGACGGCCTCGACCAGCGCCCGAGCCCAGTTCGAGCCCCTGTTGGTCCCCTCGACCTCGCCCTCCTCCTCGTCGTCCAAATCGACCCAGACGTGCTCTACGGACGGAGTCGGGCGGTGGAGCGCGAACCCGCCGACCCACTCTGCCTCGGGGAACTCTTTCCGGAGCATCGCGCCCGCCGGGGCGCTGTTGCTCGACCTCCGCGAATCCTTCCTCCGCTTTCCACCCTCGACGACCCCGAAGCCGGCTTCGGTCATGCGGGGGTCCTCGGGCATCGTCGCTGCGGCGAAGACGTACTGTCGCCGGGGGAGAGCAGGGGGGATCTCGGAGCAGGGGAGGGAGCCGGAAGACCTGAGCTCGAGGGCCAGCGCCCCGGCCCCTCCGTCGCGCGCCGCCCTCCTCGCCTTCTGCGGCAGGTCCTTCCACGCGGGCGGCGGCGGATCCTCCGACTTTCCGGCCTCCAGCCACGCCCTGGCGGAGGCGAGCCTGACCCCCTCGTCCGCGGCCCGCATCCCCTCGAGCACGCGCCGGCTGTCCCGCGCGTAGCCGCCCCCCAGCAGAGCGTCGGCCTCGTCGAGGACGACGGCGCGCGTGCGCGAGATGACCGCCGCGGGAGACCAGGAGGCGCCTCCTCCCGCCGCGTAGGTGGCGCCGAGAAGGCCCGCCGGCGTGGCGACGGTGACGTCCGGCGGCGGGTAAGGGAGCCTCTGCTGGGAAGAAAAAGAAGGGCTGTCGCTGCTGCCGCCAGAGCCGTCGCTCCCGCCGCCGCCGACGCGCGCCGCCGAGAGCTTCAGCCCCCCTCGCGCGAAGACGTCGTTGCAGACGGCGACGACCTGGTCGCACAGCGCCGCGTTGGGGCACAGCACCAGGAGCCCCAGGGAGGGAGGGGGCGGGTCGGCCGGCGAAGGCAGCACGAGCGTCGGGGAGGAAGGGGCCTTTCCGTCGTCGTCGCTGTCAAAGTCAAGCTCGGCGTTTTCATCGTCGCCGTCGTCGTCGACTCGGGGCAGCGCCTGGGCCGAGCGGAGCCTGCTGATCAGCGGGGCGAGGTAGGCGATAGTCTTTCCCGATCCCGTCTGCGCCGCGAGGACCGCGTCCGAGGAGGAGAGCAGGGGGGGGATCGCCGAGGCCTTAAAGGAAACGAGGTTGAGAGAGGAGGAAGACGTGAGGAGGAGGCCGAGAGAGTTTTGAGGTGAGCGAAAGAGGAAAAAACGAAATCAACTGAAAGAGAAAAAAGAAAAAGCAGTTATCTCTCTACCTGAACGGCCGAAGGGTGCGCTATCCCGGCTGCCCTGAGCGCATCGCATACTTGGCTGTCGAGTCCCAGCGAGGCAAAGGTGACGGACGGCGGCGCGAGGAAGGAGTCGAGGGATTCGTCGCTGTCGTCGTCGTCGTTGGCATCTGTCGATGATGCCGCTGCGGCGTCAATGCTAGTAGCCGCTGCGGAGAGCGACCGACGGGCTCGATGCGAATGGAACGACCTCGAGAGGATCGAGATTGATGTGACGAAGAGTGAGCCGGCGTGATTTTGCGTTCGATCGAAGGGGAGGCGAGGGCGTCGCCGCGCCGGGGGGAGCGCTGCAGACAGAGGCGACGGCGGCCAGCACGGGGTCGACGACGACGTTTCCAATGCTCTCGTTGCAAACAATGAGGCCGCGGCCCGGAGCGCAGAGGGATTTCTGGATCTCGCCCCGCCGATTGGGGCGCCAGTGTGCCGTTGAAAAGCCATGAGAAGCTTCTGCGGCAGTTCCGAGAGGGCGCGGCGGCGGGACATGCACGAGAGAGAGAAAAGAGGAGTATTCACTTTCTCTCTCTTTTCTCAGGTTGAAAAAATGGAAGGGCCCGAGTTTTGCTTGTTTTCTCAGAGGTACAGAACCTCAAGAGGTAAAGAACCCCCGTTATCAGAATAGGAAAGTGGCCAGCGCTTAGAACGAGTCGCTTTTTCACTCGAGGACTCGCAACGTCAACGACGTACTGACAGCATGTCGCTCCTGCCCCTTTCGTGCAATTTTCTTCCGGAATCGAAGAAGGAAAGAGAGATAACAAGAGGGTGTAGGCAGGGAGAGACTTATTAACCCTCAAATATGGGGTTTGGCGCGCGCAAACAATACATCAAATCACTCTTTACGTTCCTCTCTCTCTTCGTTACACCCAAAACCTCTCTTTCCGCGATCATTTCTTGTCTCCTTAACCTCTTTATTCGGTCTCTGGCGCGGAGTAGAAGCGGAAAGAGGAGGAACTTCGGAGAGAAGCTCAGCTCTCGCTCCGCTCTTGTTCCCTTTTTCTGCGCCAAACGGAAGAAAAAAACCTCTCTCTCATCTCCCTTCCTCCTCACCGCCCCATGCTCTGCGCCCCGGGTGGCACAGCCACGGCCCCCGCCGCGGCGGAACCCTGGACGAACGCGTCCCTGATCTGCGCCCCCAGGTCGCTCACCGACCCGGGGCTGTGCGGCAGGAAGATCGTGCTCGCGTTTGACGACTGCGCCATGTTCTGCATCGCGTCGAGGTACTGGTTGGTGATCATCAGCGTGATGACGTCGCGCGAGGAGACGCCGTCGACCTCGCTCGAAAAGTCCTTGATCGACTCGCGCAGCCCCGCGATGATGGCCTGGCGCTGGCGGGCGATGCCGGCCCCCGCCAGGTACTTGGCCTCGGCGTCGGCCTCGGCGGCCTTGATCACGGTCAGCTTCGAGGCCTCGGCGCGCTCCATGGCCGCCGAGCGGAGGCGGCTCTGGGCCTGGATCTCGTTCATGGCCGCTCGGACGGTGGGCTCTGGGGAGACGTCGGTCACGAGCGTGTTTATGATCGTGATGCCGAAGCCCTGTTTTTTTGTTTTTTAATTTTGTTTGAGGCAAGGTGAGGAGTTCGGAAGCCTCTCTTCTCTCTCTTCTTGCTTCGAGGCCTCTCTCTCTCTCTCTTCTTGCCCTTTCCTCTCTTTCCTCCTTAGAAAAAAGGTAAAAAAACGCACCGTCATCGACTTGGTGAGCTCCTCCTTGACGGCCCCGGCGATTTGGTCCTGCGTCAAAGGTGAGTTTTTTTTGAGGAGTTTTTTTTGCTTTTTGAGCGACAGATGTCGGCGCGCGAGGATAAAAAAAAACTCTCTTTTGCTTCCTTGCCTTCATTGTAAAAACCTCGTTCAAGGGGATTTTAGGGACCGTGGCCCTCACGACGTCAAACACGTACGCCGACAGCTGCTCGCGAAGGTTGGACAGCTTGTAAAAGGCGTTGTACGTGTTTTCGGGATCGTATTGGTACTGGATCGACACGACGATCAGCAGGAAGACGTCGTCGCTGCTCTTGGTCTCGACGCGCACGTCGAGCTGCTGGACCCTGAGGTTGAGGCCTCCCGAGACGCACTCGCCGATGCAGCACCTGACGGGTGGGGTGGGGGATTGGGGGGTTGGATGTTGTCGCGGTGAGAGAGCGGCGGGGCGTTGGGGGAAAAAAACTCGCGGTGAGAGAGTGGCGGGGTGTTGGGGGAAACATACCAGGGATCGCAAATTTTTTTTACTCACCAGATAATATGGCAACCGGGCGTGAGCGTTTTGCTGGAAAAAAAGAGGGAGAGGGAGAGGGAGAGGGAGAGTTGTGTTTTAGAGTTCATCGAAGGTAGAGATTTTACCTCTCCCTTTGCTCTGACCTTCAGCGGAGCCTCTGCTTGCTCCGAGGGGGGGCGATAACGCACCTGTAGGCGCCGCATGTGGTTACAATCTCGACGCTCTGCTGTTGGACGCACGTCCAGAAGAGGCCCATGGCTGCGTAAGATTTCGAGGGTGGTTGCGTGATGTGAAAGGAGTTGAGAGAGAAGGTCGAGGTCGAGAGAAGCCACGACGAGGATTTTAGGTTGGGGGCTTCATCCCCACCGCAAAGCCTCTCATTCGATCTATTTAGGCAAAAGGTTCCGGGGTTGATGCCCAGCGCTCCCGAAACAGCGCCCCGGCGTCGCCCAGCTGCGAGGCGCAGGATCGCGATTGAGCGCCCCGGCGCGGGTTTGAGGGAGAGAGAGGCGCAGAGAGAGCTCGTTCTTACCGAGAAGAGAGAGCAAGGAGTACGAGGGGGGATGGAAGCGAGCGACACTTGTCTGAAGGAAGTGAGGGCTCTCTGACAGAGAGTCAGAGGACTTTCAAGCGAGAGAGCGAAAGAAGACGAGTGACAGAAGGAAGAAAAGAAAAAGAAACGACTCTCGCTCGCTCTTTCTTTGCTCTCTTTCTCACTTTCCTCACGCTCTCTCTCTGTTCCTGCGGAGCTCCGTTTCTTTTTTACTCGCGCTCGAAAGGCCATGGCGCCTTCAGGATCGGTGCGTCCTCGTTCTTACCCCCTGCCACGACCGCCATTCACTCTCGTTCTGACGAGAAGGAAACGAGAGAGAGAGAGCGCGAGAGAATCCCTCTCTCTCGCCAATTTCGACCCTCGCTGCTGCACCGCCGTAACAGAAGCGGCGCATGTCTCACTTTTCTCCTCTACGAAACCTCTCCATTCAATAAACCAACAACAGTACTCGGGACGCTATGTCGACCTTTTGGCTCAGGCGTCGCGGATGAGGTAAAAGCACAGAGCTTGAAAGCCACACCGACGACGCAGAGCGACCGAGAGAGAAAAAACATAGGACCTGGGGGAGCTCAAGCAAAGAAAAAACTCTCAATCCTCAATCCTCCCTATTTCAGCCTCTCTCCGACGTCCAAGAGCTCCACCAAGAAGCAACAGGAGCCCTTCAGCAGGGGCGCCGCGCGGGACCCCACGGCAGCCAAGACAGGAGCGGCGAAGTCTCCTCCTCGGAGCCCAAAGCGCATGGTTTTCTCTCTCGACGCTTCGGCTTCGGCGTCGTCGTTGCCGAGAGTGGCGCCGGTTTCGGTTTTGCAAAAGCAGCCTCCTGCTGCTCCTGGTGCTGCTCCTCTCCAGCAGCTTCGTGGTTCCTCCCGCCGCGAGGTCATGGAGACGCTTGTTATGAGCCCCAAGAAGGCGACGCAGGGAGGACGACCGCACCCGGTGAGAGTTTAAGGAGGTCTTTTTGTTTCTTCTTTCGATTGGGAGAGAGAGAGAGCGCCATTCGCGCAAGAAACGGGACGACGACGAGGGAGAAAGACTCACCTTCCTTTCCCTTCCTTTTTCTCTCTCTCTCTCAACACAACCTCACCAACCAGGACTCTGCCCGTCCCTGCATGCCCTCGCCCGTCAGGCCCCTCCCCCCGACCAGGAGACCGCCCGGGCTCGTCCGCGCCGTCGTTGAGGCGACGGGGACGGGCGCGGCAGCGGCGTGCGGCCTCGTCGCCGTCTCCGCCCCGCCGTCGTCGCTGCAGTCGGCGGCCAAGGCTTCTTCGTCGCGGCAGTCCGCCGCTGCTGCTTCCGGCGTCCGCGCGTCGCTCTCTGCGGCGGCGCCCTCCCAAGCGAACGCCCTCCCTCAGCCCCCTAGAGCCTGGACCAGCCACTCCTCCAGGGCGAGGGCGACGACCGAGGCGACGCTCGAGTTGGCCCACGCCTTCCAGGCCTCGCTCGTCGTGAGGCTGTGCTTCGCCGACGCCGGGTCGACCCCGCGCGTGGTGAGGCTCGCGCATGCGAGGTCCCCGGCGAGGGCGTTCGAGCCCCTCGGGGAGGTGGAGCTGCGGGCGGGAGGAGAAGTCGGGGACGAGTCGGGGGGGGCGGGCGCTCCTCCGTGCCACGTCTTGCGGCTGCCCGCGGGAGCCACGGTCCGCAGGTTCCTCCGCCTGTCCCTGCGGGGGTTCTTGGTTCCCCCGGGAAGCGGTGCGCACAGGGTGAGTATGGTCAGAGTGTCTGGCGAGGAGGCGAAGGAGGACGAGGAGGAGGGGGCGGCGGGAAAGAGGGCAGGAGGTGCCGCCGCCACCTTGGCGTCTGCTGCCGTTGCTGCCGCCGCCCCCTCGCCCTCGGCCTACGCTTCCGCCTCCGAGGCCCTCTGCACCGCCTCCTCAACTGTCACAGCAGCAGGAGCAGCAGCAGCAAATGGACAAGAGGAGGAGCAGAGTAACAGCCTCGCCTCCGTCGCTGCCGCCGCCTCCGAGGTCCCCCCCGCGCCGCTGCCACCTCCTCTCTCCGCGCGCCCTTCCCCCGGGCCGCTGGCCAAGGCCGCCGTCTCGCGCTCCGTCTCCGTCTCCGTCTCCGCTTCAGCAGAAACATTCCAGCAGCAAGGAGGGCGCTTGGACTCGATCGCGAGCGCCGAGCTTGCCGCGCTCCTCGCAGAAGCTGCCGCCGCCGCCGCCGCCTCCGCCGCTCCCTCCGGCGACGGCGAAACGGCCTCGTCTTCTCGCTCCCCCTCGGCCGAGCGCGCCAGGGCCCTGCTCGCCAAGCTCAACATGCGGCCCGAGCAGCTCGCCGAGGCCGTGAGCTCGCTCACCGCGTGCCTCGACGCCCTGAGGGTCGAGGAAGGAGGAGGTAGCGCGGCGGCGTCGGCGTCGGCGTCGGCGAACCCCCCCCCGCCGTCCTCTTCGGGCCCCGTCTCCTCGGCCTCCTCCTCGCTCGCTGCAGGGGCCGAGCCCCCGCCTCCTCGCGTCATCGAGCAGTTCGCGCCCCTGCGAGCGAGCTGCCCGGACTTGAGGCACGCCCTCGCCGCGGAAGGGGAGGGAGGAAGCGGAGGCGCGCCGCCTCCGCTCGCGTTCGCCGCCTCCTCTCCGACGCAGGCGGCGAGGTCGAGAGGAGAAGGCGAAGGAGAGGGAGGGGGCGCCGGAGGGGCCCCGCCGCCGCTGCTCCGAGAGTCCGGCGACCCCTTTGGGGACCTCGTCTCTGGGCTGCTCTCTTTCGGCGGCAGCGGAGGAGGAGCCGCGGGCGCGCGCTCAGCTGCCGCCAGGCGCCGAGCCTCATCGTCGCCGAGGAAGCGGCGGCGGGGGCAGACGCCGCAGCCGAAGCAGCAGCAGGAGCATGGCGTCGCCGCCACCTCGCCTCTGCCTCCGGCGGCAGCTCCGGCGGTGGCGGCGGTGACGACCGCCTCCGCCCCGGCCTTTTTCGGCTTCGGCGTCATCGCGACTTCTGCTGTCGCTGCTGCTTCTGCCGCCGCCTCCACCTCGGGCCCGCTCGAGTTCGGGCGGGCGAGCTTCTCGGCCAGCGGCGACGGCGGCAGCGGGGACCGGGAGCTCGCCGCGGCCGTCGCCGCCGCCGACGCCGCGGCCTTCGGCGGGGAGCTGTCGCTCGACGGCGGGTTCCTCTCCGGCTCCGCCGACCCGATAGTGGCAGTAGCAGCTCCGGCCTGTCGCCGCCCCGTCTCTGCTGCTGCTGCTGCTGCTGCTGCCGCTGCTTCTTGGGATGGAGCGGGGCCCCTCGCCGAGGGGGGGGTCTCGGGAGGAGCAGCCGAAGCCCGAAAGGGCTCCCTGCAGCCGCCGCCGCCGCCGCCGCTCTCGCCGGTCACGGAGGAGGTGGAGCACCGGCACCGAGAGGAAGAGAAGACGCCCTCGCCGCCCTCGCGAGCAGCCGCCGCCGCCGCCGCCGCCCCTCCCCCCTCGACCTCCGCCTCCGCCTCGACGGCCTCCGTCCGCCAGCGCCGCCGCTTCGGCGAGGCCCTGCTGCGCAGCATCTCCAGGAGGCGCGCCGAGAGGCTTGCGGTGGCCGAGGCGGCGTCGGTGCGCGCGTCGCTCGCGGCCGCAGCGCCTTCGCCGGCCGGGGGGGCTGCCGCGAAGGCCGAGGAGGAGGTCGAGGAGGGGCAGGGGCAACGGGAGGAGGAGGCCCGCGCGGCCGCACGCGATGAAACGGAAGGAGAATCTGCTGCCGCTGCTCACCTCCCGGCCTCGACCTCGGGCCCGCTCGGCGGCGCCGCGGTCGAGGACGTCAAGAGCAGCCTCGTCGCCGCCGCCGTCGTCGCCGCGGGCGCTGCTCCTCCCTCTGGGGGCTTGAGGAGGCGGCAGCAGCAGCAGCAGCACCGTAGCAACAGGCTCGGCGTCTCCTCTTTCAAGGGCAACACGATCAGCAGGATCAGGAGGAGGTCTCCCTCTCCTCCTTCTGCTGCTGCTGCCGTCGGCAGGAGGAGCCACCACCCCTGCAGCGAAGACGACGACGAAGCTGCCGCCTTCGGCGGCGGCTCGAGGTCGAGGTCGCGCTCTCCGGTCGGCTGCGTCGAGGGGCCCCGACTTGCCTTTGCCGCAGTCGCCGCTGCGCTTCCCCTCGCTGCTCCAGCTGCCGCCTCGAAAGAGGGACAGCAGCATCAGCCAAAAAAACGAGAGGAGAGGCTCCACTGGACGCTCCCTCCCCCCTCCAGGGCCGCGCGGCCCTCGTTCCTGCCCGCCGAGTCGTCGTCGCCGCCGCGGGGCTTCTGCCGCGACGACAACGACGACGAGGGCGGCGGCGGCGAGAGGAGGAGGGCGGGGCGGCAGCCTCCGCTCCACCTCCCGAGGATCAAGCTCCCCACCCCCTCTCCCGCGCCCTTTTCTTCTTCTTCGCCGGGTGCCGCTGCTGCCTCGGACGCGGCAGTCTGCGGAGGGAGCAGATCGGTTACGGCTGCGACGACGGAAGCTCCCGCCGTGTTCTCGACGACCTCTGCCGGCAGCGGCGGCGGCGCCCCGGCCGCGCTCGTCGCCAGGCAGCGCGCCGCGCTCGCCCGGTTCCGCGCCGCCCTCGACGAGCACGCGCGCACCCCCTCGGGGGTTCGCGTCAACCTCTCGGAGAGCGTGTTGCTGGCGGAGCTGAGGGACGAAAGCCATATGACGAACGTCGGGGACGAGGGCGAGCGAGAGGCGGAGGAGGCCGAGGCGGGAGCGGCGGCGGCGGCGGCGCTGCGGACGACTGCGAAGAGTGGCAGGCCCCTCTTCGCCGCCGCCGCCTCCCCTCCCCCTCCGCTGCCGGCTGTCGAGTCCGTCGTCGCCGCCCTCCCGCCGACGAAGCTGCGCGAGCCCGACTCCAACGACGGTGACGACGAGAAAGAAGCCGAGGGAGAGGAAGGCCTTGTCGCCGCGGCGGTCGCGGCGGCGAGGGCGGCGGCGGTCGCGGCGCGCGAGGAGGCCTCGTCGTCCTCCTTCGCGGCGGGGACGCCGCCGACGGAGAGGAGGAGCACAACGTTCACCTCCGCCGCCGTGCTCCTCCCTTCCCCGGAGCGCTCCCCTTCGGCCTGCCCCTCGTCGCCCCAGGAGGTCGCCGCGGCGATCTTCGTCGCGCAGGAGGCCCTTTCGCCGACGCCCAAGTCCCCCGAGGCGAGGAGGGCAGAGGCAGAGGCCGCCGCCGCCGCCGCCACTGCCGCCGCAAGCTCCGCCGCCGCAGCAGCGGCGACCGGCGGCGGCGCCTCCCGCACTTCCAACACCAACCCCTTCACCTCCGACATGAGCCCGCTCTCCGCCGCCCGCAACGACGCCCTCGCCGCGGCGGGCAGGGCACGGAGGCTGATGGAGCAACAGCAGAGGCAGCAGCGAGAGCAGCAGCAGCAGCAGGCCTCCTCGAGGCAGCCGCGCTCCCCGGCCCCTCGCTCCGCCGGCGCCGCCTCCCCCTCGTCCTACGCTTCTGCGACAGCGGCCTCGGCCGGGAGGCAGCGCGGACGCCTGCGCTCCCCCTCCGCCGCCGCCGCCGCCGGCGCCCGCTCCGGTTCCACCCCGCCGCGCGCGAGCTGGAGGCCCGCCGGCAGCGCGAGCGCCGCGCACGCCCCAGCGCCCTCCTCCCCGCCCCCCTCGGCCTCCTCCTCCCTTTCCCCTCGCTCGAGGATGAGAAAGTGGAGGGCCGAGGAGTTGGAGATCGCGAGCGGGAAGAAATCTCCGCCGCCGACGCCCCGCAGGAGGCTGCTGATGCAGCGGGAGAGGGAGCGCGAGCAGGAGCAGAAGGAGCTTTTCCTGAAGCTGCAGAGGCAGAGGCAGAGCTTCGAAACGGCCAACCCTCCCTCGGCCTTCAGCGGCGTCGGGGGAGGCAGCTCTTTCGCAACTGCTGCTATTGCTGCTGCTTCGGAGGAGCAGGATACGACCCCGACGCGCTCCTCTCACTACAGGGCGGCCAACAACGACGGCGAGAGGAGGAGGGGGAGCAGCAGCGGCGGCGGCGGGAAGAAGAACAAGAAAAAGGCGAGCCCGCTGAAAAAGCAGCAGAGCCCGAACAAAAAGCCTTCCTCTTCGGCGTGGGGGGGCTCCTCCTCGCCGCTCCGCAACTGGACGCCGAGGCGGGCCGTCCGAAAAGCCGTGCTCGTGGCGGCGGCGGCAGAGGCCGAGGAGAGGCTCGACGGCGGCGGCGCGGGGAACGAGGAACAGGAAGCCCCCTTCCCGCCGCCGGGCGCGCTCGAGGCCGACGCTGTCTTCCAAACTACCGCTGCCTCTGCTCCCACGACGACGGAGAGGAAGAAAAAATGGGGCAGGCTCTTTGGAGGAGGAGCAGTTTAATTTTTTTAGTTGAGAGAGAGAGGGACAGAGAGGGGGAGAGAGAAAGAGAGAGAGACGTTGATGTTGTTGCCGAAATAGAAGGAAAAAAAGACCCCCAATTTCTCTCTCTCTCTCTTTTCTGACGATTTTTCACACGGCCGTTCTTAATGAAAAAATTAGAGTTTTTTTTTTTTTTGTCTCTCTCTCTATCTCTTGAAGCAGGGGCGGTGCGCAGAGAAAAAGGGGAAGAAGCAAGTGGCGGGCGGTGGTAGAAGAAAAGAGAAAGAGTTTTTTACTTATCTCTCTGCTTTCTTTCTTCTCCCTCCCGCTCGCTCTTCCCCCCTCCCTCATGTCTTTTATTTTCGTTCCTGGTTTTGATGTCTTTTTTCGAACTCTAAATCTCTCTTCCCCCAATTGAATATCTGGAAACCAGAGCAGGCGCCGCCCTCGTCGTCGATGTGTTTCCTTTTCTAGCGGAATGACCAAAAAAGAAGAACAAACGATTCGAAGACGATTCCGTCTCTCTTTCCCCCTTTCTTTCCCTAGTCTTCTACTAAAAAAAACAGAAAGCTAAAAAGCCACAGCTTTTTCTCTCTCCAGATCTAGTAGCGGTAGTGCGACGGCTTGTAAGGGCCGCCCTTGGCGACGCCGATGTACTTGGCCTGGTCGTCGGACAGCACGGTCAGCTTGGCGCCGAGCTTGTCGAGGTGGAGGGCCGCGACCTTCTCGTCGAGGTGCTTCGGGAGCACGTAGACCTCCTTGGCGTAGCGGCCCGAGGCCTTCTCGTTCCAGAGCTCGAGCTGCGCGATGACCTGGTTGGTGAACGAGCACGACATGACGAACGACGGGTGGCCGGTGGCGCAGCCCAGGTTCAGGAGGCGGCCCTCGGCGAGCATGATGACGCCGTGGCCGTCGGGGAAGATGAAGCGGTCGCACTGCGGCTTGATCGTCTGGCGCTTGACGCCCGGCCAGGACATGAGGCCGGCTGGAGAGAAGTGGAGGAGTTTGAAGAAGGAAAAAAGAAAGGTGGAGTGAGTTTCTTCTCCTTTTACTTTCTTCGCACCTCGTCGCGCTCTTTTCTCTCCCTCAAAAAAAAAACTTCAGATGGAAAGAGAACTCACCCATGTCGATCTCGTTGTCGAAGTGGCCGATGTTGCCGACGATGGCGTTGTTCTTCATCTTGGACATGTGCTCGGCCATGATGATGTCCTGTTTCAAATAATCGGGAGATTCGGAGAGAAAAAGAAAAAGAGGGAAAGAAAAAAGTGAGTTTTTTCTTTTCCTCGACCCCCTCTTTTCGTTTCCTCGACGTCTTCTCTCTTTCTCCCTTCCTCTCGACCCCCCCCCCCTCTCCTCCTCTCTTACCTTGTTGCCCGTGGTGGTGATGAAGATGTCGGCCGTCTCGAGGCAGTCCTCGAGCGGGGCCACCGTGTACCCCTCCATCGTCGCCTGCAGCGCGCAGATCGGGTCGATCTCGGCGACGACGACGCGCGCGCCGGCGGCCTTCATCGCCGCGGCCGAGCCCTTGCCGACGTCGCCGTAGCCGGCGATGAAGGCCTGCTTCCCCGCGAGCATCACGTCGGTCGCGCGCATGATGCCGTCAGGGAGAGAGTGGCGGCACCCGTAGACGTTGTCGAACTTGGACTTGGTCACGGAGTCGTTGACGTTGATGGCCGGGAACAGCAGCGACCCCGCCTCCTGCATCTCGTACAGGCGCTTGACGCCCGTGGTCGTCTCCTCGGAGACGCCGACCATCCTCTTGGCCATGCGCGTCCACTTCTCGCCGTCCTTCGAGAGGCCGTCCTTGATGACCTGGAGCACGATCTGGAACTCGGGGTTGTCGGTGGAGGTCGGGTCGGGCAGCGTGCCGTCCTTCTTGAAGGCGGCCTCGGCCTTGACACCCTCGTGGATGAGCAGCGTCGCGTCGCCGCCGTCGTCGACGAGCAGGTCGGCGCCTTCGCCGTCCTGCCACGTCAGCATCTGCTCCGTGCACCACCAGTACTCCTCGAGCGTCTCGCCCTTCCAGGCGAAGACGGCGGCGGTGTCGCGGGCGACGGCGGCCGCGGCGTGGTCCTGAAGTTGAGAAGAAAGAGAGAGAGAGAGAGAGTTTTTTTCTTTGAGTTTTTTCTTCTGTTTTTTTCCTCGACCGCCTCGACCTCGAGGAAAAACCCCGAAAGAGAGAGAAGGAAAAAACACCCGAAACGAACCTGCGTCGAGAAGATGTTGCACGAGCACCAGCGCACGTCGGCGCCGAGCGCCGTCAGCGTCTCGATGAGCACGGCCGTCTGCACGGTCATATGCAGCGAGCCGGCGATGCGCGCGCCCTTGAAGGGCTGCGCGCCGCCAAACTCGGCGCGACAGGCCATCAGACCGGGCATCTCGGCCTCGGCGAGGTCGATCTCGAGGCGGCCAAAGTCGGCCTGCGAGATGTCCTTGACCTTGTACTGTTGCGGCGTTTTCGTTTCGTTTTTTTTTTTGAGTTGGGGATTGAAGGCGGGGGAGGAACGAGAGGGGGTGAGCGAGAAGGGGAGAGTCGCAGAGGCGCAGTAGAGCAAAGAGAGAGAAGAGGCAGGGGTAGGAAAAAAAGAAGGGAAGAGGCGGAAGGAGGAGCTCGAAAAGAAGGCGCCCCTCGGACTGACTGCAAAGCCGCGCGGAGGCGAACGGACGAGAAAGAAAAAAACGATCGACGTGGTTCGATGGCGGCTGCAAGCAGGAGGAGGAAGACGATGCTCTGCCGGCTCCGGGGTCTCTCTCTCCTCTCTCTCTCTCCTCTCTGCCGGTCCGCACGCGTCGTCGAGATCAATTCGCGCCCTCTGCGGTGACAAACGAGGCGAGAGCGTACCCCGGAGGCCACCAGAGCGAGCCTCTCGCATTTGAAATTTTGCACCATTCTTTTTTTTTTCCCGCTCTCGCCCCCATCGAAAAAAAAGAGACGCGGCCCCGCAGCTCGTGCGCGCCGTGCGTGGCCTCAAACTGCTTTCTTTCTCGTTCGAGCATTGAGATACGTCGTTCCCCGACCGGTCGCGACAGGGAAAGAGATTGGACAAGGAGGAGAAGAGGAAGAAGCGAGGGGCGGTCGATTGAGAGAGCGAGAGGCATTGAGCACTCTCGAGAGGGAGTTGAAAGCGCGCGAGCTCTTTTCAATCGCGCTCCTCCTCCGACGCCCTCTCTTTGTGCTGCTCTCTCTCTCTCTCCCTCTCTCTCTTAACGTCTTTAGAATAATCTCACGCACCTGGCGGCCGGAGCCGGTAGCGTCGACGGTCGGCGCCATTGTTTTTTGGAGTTGAAAGAAAAAGAAGAAGTTGAAAGAAAAAGAATAAGAAGGTTGTGAAGGCGACGGTTGGACCGACTTTTTCGACTTCGAGACGAATCGTCGATCGCTTTCATTTCACTCTTCCTTGCTCGAAGAAAAAGAGAGCCTCCCCCTCTGGCTAGGCACTCAGAAAAAAGGTAAGGCGCTCCCGGCTCTTCTCTGCTTTTGCTCCTCCACCCCCTTTCTTCGATGGGCCCCCTTCAAACGTCTCGTTGGAGCTATCGTTGGGTGGCGAGTGGGAGATTCAGGGTTGAAGGACGAGAATTCTACCGCCCATCAATTCTTTCGCCAAAGCCTCGGAGGGGCAAAGAACTGCGCCGCGTACCTCTCGCTCGCGTCATCATCTTCCCTCGCTCCGATGCGTTCTCCTCTCCCTTTTCGATCCTGATTTCCCAATTTTAGATTACTATACGTTGGATTTGATCGCACACAATCAAGAAAAACCCGATCGAAGCTTTTCGTTCTGCCCCGAGCGCGCCGTCGAAAAACGCGTTTGCATCAAAGGCTTTCGGCGGTTTCGCTTTCTGGCCTCGGCAGCGCCCCTCCCCCCTCTCTCCCTCTCTCTCGCAAGCTCATCCCTCCCCCCGTTCCTCCTCTTCCCCCTTTCAAACTCGCCCCCACTCTTTCACAGGAGCTCAAAAATTGGATCGTGTGTTATTTCTTTCAAAATGGAGGCCTAGAAAGCGACCAGGGGTGAATCCAAGAGGCGCCTCTTGTCGAACTTTTTCATCCTCCTTCATCCTTCCGAGCCGAAATAAAAACTCGTTCAACCCCTTTTTCTGCTTCTGCTTTCCCCTCCTCATCTGAACCCTCCCCCTGGGAGCTCTCAGACAACTCTGATACCAAATGGCGGAACCGATGCTCGTGTCCCCGTCCCCGCGCATGCTGCTGTCGCTGATGCCGCTGCGCAGAATCGAGGCCGGAGCCAGCCGGGACGGCGGCGCGGTTGCGTTGACAATTGCTTCTCGCGCCGCCGCCGACGCCACGGCCTCGGCCTCCAAGCGCGGCCGCCTCCTCCTGACGCCGCCCCCCGCCGGAGAGAGCCGCTCCTCCGCCGGCTCGGCCTCCCCCGCGTCCTCGACGCTTGTCGCGCCGGCGGGAGCGGCGACTCCCGAGGATCTGGAGGAGCGCGAGGCCGCGGCTGCCACGGCTTCTTCTTCTCGTCCCGCGAAGCGCGCTCGGAACGCCGCCGCGGGGGTTGAAGAGGGAGAGGAGGAGGGAGAACGAGAGGCCGCCGCCGCCGCCTCCGCCGCCGCCGCCTCCGCCGCCGCCGTCGAAACCCCCGAGGCCGCGGCCGAGGCCGAGGCTCCTCTTTCTCTTTCTTCTCCGTTCTCTTCTTCTTCTCCCTCTGCTTCTTCTTCTGATGCTGTGGTTGCTGCTTCTGCTGCCCCCTCGGACTCGTGCGACTCAACGGCGACTGATGAGTCCGTTGACGACGACGGCGACGAGGAGGGGGAGGAAGTGGAAGAAGGGGCCAAGGCGACGACGGCGGCGGCAACGGGCCGCGCCGGCGGAGAAGAACAGGAGCAGCAGCGCTTCCTCTACCCTTCCTCGACGATCGCCTCGGCCGCGGCCTTCGCGGCGGCGGCAGAGCTCAACAGGGCCGCGGCAGAGGCGGCTTCCTCGTCGCAGCAGCGCTGTCGCCTCGTGGCCTCCTCTTCGGAGCCCCGGGCTCTCGAGGAGGAGATCCTCCCGCAGGCGGAGGCGGCTCGACCCCTCCCCTCGGCCCCGGCGGCCGCGACCGCCGCCGGCCTCGCCCCCTTGCTCGCGCACTGGGCCCGCGTCACCGGGGCGACGTCCCCCAGAGACACCTCGGCGCTCGCGGAGAGGCTCTGGCGCAGGGTCCGCGACCGCGTCTGCGTCGCGACGCTCGCGGCGGCGGGCGCCGCCGCGCCGCTCCCCGCCGCGCTGGCCGCGTGCGTGTGGGTGGCGTCCAAGGCGCTGGACGCGAGGGCCGCCGTGCCTCCGGCCGCGGCGCTGCTGGCTCTGGCCGGCGGGGCGCGGTGCGACGATGGGGGGGAGGAGGGGCGGGGGGAGGAGAGGGGGACGGCGGCGACCTGTGCTCCCTCCTCTGGCGCTGGCGCCTCTTTCGCTGCCGCTCCCCCGACCTCGACGTCGTCAAACCTCTCTAGCCAGTGCCGCCGCCAAGGCAGCAGCAGCAGCTTCCGCAGCAGCAGGCCCTGCACCGTGATGGCCACGGCGGAGCTCCACGTGCTCGCGCTGCTCGACTGGAAGCCCCTGGACGGCTGGGCGATCGGGGGGAGCGTCGACGTCGTCGAGGTCGTCGAGGCTTGCCGCGCGTGAGAAAACCCCGCCGATGCAATTTTGCTCTCCCCAAATTATACATTTTATTCGTTTTTTTCCTTTTTCAAAGGCGGTTCCGAGAGAACCCCCCGCAAATTTCTTTTACGATAAGCGCTTAACGCGACACTCTTTAACAACCACGGAGCTTCTTCTGCTTCTATCCTGTCAAATTCTTTATCAGACTCCCTCGCGCGGGGTTTCAGCTCAAAAACAAAAAAAGACGACGAAACGACGCCTCTCCCCCCCCCCTCTCTCTCTCACTCTGGCTCCCTTCTCTGGTCTTTTCGTTCGTTGCTGTTGATCTCATCAGTTGCATACCATTCTTCAAGCCTCCCCTCCCCCTCCGCCGCGGTGCCTCGCGGCCATGAGGCGGAGCGCCAGCGCCTCCGTCTCGGCGAGATCGCTCCCGCCGCCGCCGCCGCTCCCTCCTCCCGTGCGCATCCTCGCGGCGAGCTCCTCCCCGCGCCGGGCCATCCCTGCGTGGCCCGCGTCGGGCACAGCCCTGGGAGGTGCGCGCGTAGAAGGGCCCTCGTCGTCGGAAGAGGAGGCGGAGTCGCTCTCGCTCTGGCCCTCGTCCTCGGAGGAAGAGCCTCTGCCGCCGAGCCGCACGGCGCTCCTCTCCTCCTCCTCCCCTCGCGCCCGCGCTTTCGCCTTGAGCTTCTTCTCCAGCCTGCGCTCCCTCCTCCCGCGAGCGTAATCCTCCTTGTCGAGCGTGTCGCGCTCCCGCAAGGCAGCGGCGGCGGACGCAAGCCTCGTCCCGGCGTCGGCGTGCTCCCCGACGTCGAGCCCGAAGCCCCCTCTCTTCCTTTGCCTCTTCTCTTCCGTCCTTTTCTCCTCCTTCGCCTCCTCCTCTTCTTCCTCCTCCTCCTCGTCGTCGCCGTCGCTGTCGCTGCCAAACTCCAGCTTCTCGCCCAGCAGGGACAGCGGAGGCGCGGCCCTCCCCTCGTCGTCGAAGACCAGCCTCTCCCCGGAGGCGACAGACGCAGCCCCTCCCGCGACCGGAATGCGGAGCTTCTTCTTCTTCTTCTTGACGAGCCGAGACGAGTCGAGCGCGAGCTGGCCGGGCGTCGCCGGGGGGGCTGTTTCGCCGTCTTTCCCGTCGCCGTCGTCTCTGAAGACGTCGCGTCGCTTAACGACCATTAGATCGTCGTCGTCGTCGTCGTCGTCGTCGTTGTCGTCTGATTCGGCTGCGGCGGCGGCGATGGCCTTGGAGTGGGCGGCGTCTTCCTCTATTTCGCTCCCGTCGTCGCTCTCGCCCTCCTCTTCTCTCTCTCGTCCCTCTCCCTCTCCCGCCTCGGCCTTCTTCCCGGCCTTGGCCAGAAAGCGCATGCGCGGGGCGACCGCCAGGCCCAGGGACGCGGCGTACTCTCCCACGGGCATCGAGCGGACGTCAAAGGTCGCCTTGTCCGGCTGGAGCGTGATCGACCTGTTTTTTGGTCAGTTCGAAGTTTTTTTGCGCAATTTTTTGCGAGTGAGAAAAAAAGGATCAAAAACTCAAAAAAATAACTTAAAAAAATCGAAAAAAACTTCAAAACTCACCTCGCGTACGACTGCACGGCCCTCTGCGCCGCCTGCTTCAGGTCCGAGGCCTTGGAAAGCAGCGCCGCGAGCGCCGGCGTGACCGGAGCTCCTTTCGCAGGGTTGACTTTCACCTCGCTCAGCTGGACGCCCGCCGCGCTCAGCCTCGAGACGCACCCTTCCTTCTCCGAGGGCGTCAGCAGCATCAGCGCCCGCCCCTTGGCTGTGTACCTCGCCGTGCGCCCCACGCGGTGCACGTAGGTCGCCGCGTCGTCAGGGCAGTCGACCTGGAGGACCCAGTCCACGGCGGGGAAGTCGAGCCCTCGCGCGGCGACGTCGGTCGCGAGGAGGACGCCCGAGCCCGAGCCCGACGAAGCCTTCTCCTTCTTCGTCGCGCCCGAGGAGGGGGAAGACGAATCGAGCCTCCTCCTCCCGGTCACGTCCCCGACAAACTGCTCGAACGCCGCGGCCCTCGCCCCCTGCTTCATCCCGCCGTGCAGGGCGCGCAGCGGCGTGCCCGGGCGCAGCCTCCGCAGCGCCTCGTGGAAGAAGCGCACCTGCTTGCACGTTGCGAAGAAGACGACGACGCGGCTGCCGAGGTGGCTCTTGATAAAGGCCCAGAGCACGTCCGCCTTGTCGGGGAGGGGCACGACGGCGAAGGCCTGGCGCAGGCGCGGGGGCGTCGGGGAGGGGGCGAGCTCGTGGACGGAGACGCGCTCGGGGTCGCGCAGGCTGAGCCGGGCGAGGTCCGCCACGCGCTTGGTCTGCGTCGCGGAGAAGAGGAGCGTCTGCCTGCCGCCGTGGCCCCCGAAGGAGGGGGGCGGGGCGGCGAGGGGAGCGGGAGCGGGAGCGTCGCCGCGCCTGCCCCTCTTTGCCGAGCTGCTCCTGGCGAGCTCCGCCTCGACGGCGGCGCGCGGGCGCGGCAGGTTGGCCAGGATCGCGTCGAGCGTCGGCGCGAAGCCCATGTCGAGCAGCCGGTCCGCCTCGTCGAGCACCAGGACCTGCAGCCTGCCCGCGTCGAACCCGGGCGACTCGTCCATGTGCTGGAGCAGCCTCCCGGGCGTCGCGACGAGGATGGTGAGCCCGGAGACGCGGCGGGCCTCCTCGCGGACGTCCCGCCCGCCGACGAGCAGGCCCGCGGAGAGCACCGCCGAGGAGGGCTCGCTCCCCTGCCTGCCGACCCTGCCCAGCGTGGCGAAGATCTGCGAGCCCAGCTCCCTCGTCGGCGAGAGGATGAGGGCGCCGAGGCCGTCCAGGGGGGACCAGCGCGCCCTGCGCAGGGACTCGAGCAGCGGGATCACGAACGCGAGCGTCTTGCCCGAGCCCGTCTTGGCCGCGCCGAGCACGTCCCTCCCGCTCAGCGCGTGCGGCAGCGCGGCCCTCTGCACCGCCGTCATCGTGGTGTATCCGCTGAGGGCGAGGCCGTGGAGCGTGGCACGGGTGAGGGGAAGCTCGTCGAAGCGCCTGCGGCCGGCCATGGGGGGGTGGTTGCGGGAGGTGGAGGCGGCGGGGGCCCCGGCGGCGGCGGCGGCTGCAACGGACGAGGCGTTGCCGCCGCCGCCGCCGCCGCCGCCGGTGCTTGCCGCTACCGCCTTTTCGGGCGCGATGCCCGCGTCGCTCCCCCTCGCGGGCTTCGTCGCTGCGATCCGCGCCTCGATCTCGGCGATCTCGGCGGCCTCGGCGTCTGCCCTGCGGGGCCTCTTAGCGCTGCCGCTGGGGCCGGAGGGCGCCGCAGGCCGGCGGCGATGCTTGTTATTCGACCCCGGCGGCGGCATTTCCAATTGGAAAACAAAGAGCCGTCACCGATTTGTTTTCCAACGCCCTAGAATCTCCTTTTGCCTCTGGATCTCGCGCCTCTAGAGAGGAAGAGCAGAGGGACAGAAGAGCAAGGACACAGAGCTGCGCGAGAAACGAACGAGCGCCGCTCCTGTAGCTCCTTCTCTTTGCGCGGAAACGGGAAGCAAATGTGTGGAAGAGCTAGCCGCATGTCGACGACGGCGAAGAAAATTCGACTCGACCTCCGCCTCTCTCGCTCACTCCATTTTTTTCCAACTCGAAGCGCTTTTCCCAAACTCTCGCTTCTCTTCCTCACTCGCGAGAAAAAACTTCTTTCACGCGACGAGATGGCGGTGCACCAGCCCGACCTCGTGATGTGCCGCAAACAGCCAGGCATCGGTGAGAACGAAAAAAAGACGTAGGAAGCAGACGGAGAAGGGGGCACCAGTCGAGTCAATCGACGGCGGCTCTCTCCCATTCATTTCTTTTCAACCTCGACCCTCGAGATTCTCACCTCGACACTTTTTCTTCTTCCCCACCCCCCCCCCCCTCCCCTTTCCAAACAAAACAGCCATCGGCCGCGTCTGCGAGAAATGTGCGTTCTATTGCAGGTTACAAAAAAGAGAGAAAAAGAGAAAGAGAACTAGGGGGAGGAGTAAGGAGAACAGCACTCAGCCTCATCATGACCCCCCCCAACCCCCCCCCAAAAAAAAAAAAAGGCGACGGCAAGTGTGTCGTCTGCGACTCCTTCGTGCGTCCCGCCACCCTCGTCCGCATCTGCGACGAGTGCAACTACGGGAGCCAGTGCGGACGCTGCGTCGTCTGCGGCGGGCCCGGAGTGGCGGACGCCTACTACTGCCAGGAGTGCACCCAGCTCGAGAAGGACGTGAGGAAGTTTTTCTCCCCTTTTTCTTTTTTTCTTTTTTCGAGCGAGTTTTTTCCTTCTGTTTTTTGTGCTCACCCAATTTTTTTTCTCTCACTCACAAAAAACGCTCAAAACAAAACAGCGGGACGGCTGCCCAAAAGTCATCAATCTAGGAGTTGCCAAGACAGACGCGTACTTTGAGCGGAAGCGGCGAGCAGGCGGGGGAGGAGGTTGATGTAGTTTTTTCTTCGTTTTCGTTTCCGTTTCTTTCACTTCATTTTTAAACAAAAAAAGCATTGAGCTAATGTACACACCAAAAAACGACGCTCTCCCTCTTTCTCTTTCTCTTTCTCCTACTGCGACGAAGAAGAAGAATCAGGAAGCCCCAAGAGCCTCCCGGCGAGCGTCTCGACGGGCAGGCTCAGGCAGAAGAGCGAGCACCCGAAGACGGGGGCCCCCGTCGGCGGCGGCGGCCGCGGCGGCGCGACGGCCGCGGCCGCGGCGCGGAGGAGGGCCCTCGCCGTCGCGGCGAGCGCCGAGGAGGAGGGCGTCGCCGCGGCGGCATCGGGGGCCGCGCTTCCGCCGAAGCCGTCCCTCTCGGCAACGGTGCGAGCGACGAGATCCCTGCCGGAGGAGGAGGAGGAGAAGGACGGATGGGCGGGAGAAACGGCGGCGGAAGAGGGAGCGGCGTCTTTGCGGAACAGGACGCCGACGGCGACGTCGGCGACGCCCTTGCCGCCGGGGCCGCGCATCCGCACGTGCTCCCTCCTCGCGTCTCCTCCGCCTCCCCCGTATTCTCTGTAGGAAGAGCTGCTCGCCGCGATCTTGGCGCAGGGGAGCGCGTCGACGAGCTGCTCGTAGGAGACGAAGCCGGAGAAGATCTCGACGAAGGGCTCCTTCGTCTTCGTCTTCTTCTTGCTCTCGTCCTCCTCCTCCTTCCCTCCTCCTCCGTCCTCCTCCTTCCCACCTCCTCCCTCCTCCGTCGCCGCCGTCGCAGGCCCTGTGGCCAGCGCCGGGCCCCCCGTGGCGACCAGAAACACCGCGAAGACGTCCCCGGGCGAGGCCAGCTCGAGCTCCGACGAGAGCGCCGAAAGAGGGGCGGGAGAGGAGGAGGAGGAGGAAGCGAGGCCCGAAGAGGAAGAAGCGCCGTCGACGGAGAAACAGATCTCGGGGTATGAAGGCTCCGGGCTGCTGCCGTCCGTCGCTCCGCCGATCTCCTCGAACGCGAGCCGCATGGGAGAGGCGAAGACGTCGTGGCGGACGCCGTGGCCGCCCAGGGGCAGAGCGAGCGGGGGAAGGGGCCCGCTGGCGCTCGTCTCAGAGCAGGCGGCGGCGGCGGCCGCGCGAGGAGGCCCGCCTGCCTCGTTCCTCGCCGCCGCCGAGGCCGCCACGGCCGCTGCTGCTGCCACCGCTGCAGACGAGCTCGCGGCGGCGATCGCGCGCGGCACCGACGAGCTGCTGTCCCTCAACGCCCCCTTGCGGCACGCGACGACGGCGAGCGCGTAGCTCGACTGCAGAGCGAGGTTGAGCACGACGGTCGCGCGCCAGTCGACCGCGGCGGCGCGGCCTTCGCCGAGCCCGAAGCCCGCCGGCGGGCGGCGGCCGCCCGTCCTGCGCCTGACGAGGAGGACGCCGCAGTCGCCGATGTCATTGGTGATGCCTCCTCCTGCTCCGCTGCCCGCTCCTCCTCCTCCTCCAACTCGACCGCCGCCGCCGACAAACCTCCTTGCCACGGCAGCGGCAGCTCTCGTCGACCCCGGGGGAGCGGCCGACGCCGACGCCGCCCTCCTCGCTTCCGCGGCGCTCGCGGCGGCCGCGCACGACCTCGACGCGGCCTCCTTCTCCGAGAGCACGAAGAAGAGGAGGTCGTCGGAGTGGTCCCCGCCGGAGCGGAGCGCGGCCGCGGGGGCCTCGAAAAACTTTTCGATTTTTTTTTTAAAGAGGGAGAGAGAGAAAAAGGTGAGAGCTTCCCCTTCTCTTCCCGGCTGCTCGAGACTTTGAGTACGTGAAGGACGACGCGTAATTCCTTCTCTCACCAGGACGACGAACGCGATGTGCCACTCCTCCTGCCGCCACGCGTCGCCGCTGTCTCTCGGGACGCCTATTCTATTCGAGGTCGAGGTTTTCGATGACGCAGCCGAGATCGACGTCGACGACGGTGTCGACGACGATGACCGTTTCCCCATCGGTGCATCGTAATCGCTGCCTCCTCCGGCGACGTCGACCCACGCGTCGTCTCCTCTCTGCGCCGCGGCAGCGGCGGCGGCAGCAACGTCCGCGGCGTGGCGCGCGGCCATGCGCTTGGTCTCCTCCAGAGTGGAGAGCCAGCGGGCCGCGACCTCGTCGTCGTCGTCGTCGCCGATCGAGAGCCGCTCCATCGTTCTTTTCCCTTTGGTTCTCTTCTTCTTCGCTCCAGTCGCTGATTTTTCCATTTTTTTTCCCTTCTCAACCGCCCCCCCCCCCAAAAAAAAAAAAAAAAAAAACATCATCACGCCGTACGTTTGAAGAAAAAAATATTTACAAGAACGGAAAGAATGTATCAATGAATGAATGGGCAGCACTCCCTCCCCCTCAGAGCCCCCCGCCGGCCAGGCTGAACGTGTCTTTGATGATCAAGGCGACCCCCGAGGCCATGAGCAACAACAGACCGGAAGTCATCACCGCGGTCTCGACGTCCTTGGGCAGCTTCTTCCCGCCCCGAAGCGCCTCCAGCAAGATCAGAGCCAGGTACCCTCCGTCCAGGGCCGGCAAGGGCAGCAGATTCACAACCGCGAGGTTGATGTTGACGACGGCGGCGAACTGGAACAGGCCCGCCGCGTCGGACCTCGCGGCCTCGGCGCCCGCGGCGACGATCGCGACGGGCCCCGCGACGGCGCTGCCGGCCCGTCCGGGGTCCGAGAAGAGCGCCCCGAGCCCCTTGAGCACCGCGCCGGCCAGCCTCCTGTACTCCCTCGAGGCCAGCGAGACGGCGGCCCCGGGGGTCGAGGCGGCGACGTGCCTGACCCGCCCGGGGGTCGCGAGCTGCACGCCGATGCGCCCCTCCCGCCCCGTCGGCGTGTTCGGGTTGTCGCCCGGGTACGGGGCGGGCACGACTCTCAGGTCGAGGGTCCTGCGCCTGGGGTCGCTCTCGATGTCGGTGGTGTCGACGTAGCCCGACAGCTGGGGCCTGGAGGCCCTGCTGGAGGAGGAGCCGGAGGAGTCGGCGCCCGAGGAGGAGGAGGGGGAAGGGCTCGAGAAGGAGGACGAGGAGGGGGAGGAGCTCGCTGCCTCTCCGTCGCCGGGCCCCAGCTCCCTCGACAGCCGCAGCGTCAGCTCCTCGCCCGGCGAGTCCCTGATCCGCGCCACCGCCGCGTCGACAGCGCCTCCGCCTCCCCCGCCGAATGGCAGGGCATTCCCGTCGATCGCCAGCAGCACGTCACCCGGCCTCACCCCAGCGAGCGCCGCGACGGACCCTGCGGAGACTTTCGGGATCGCCGCCCCCGGCGACGGCTCGAGCGCGGCGATGCCGACGGTAGAGGCTTGGACCAAAAGCACCGCCGCGGCCGCGGCCAGGTTGAAGGCCACGCCGGCGGAGATGACGGCGGCGCGTTGCAAGAGAGGACGGTTCTTCAGCAGGTCAGGGTCGTCGGGGGAGATCTTGCGGCGCGCGGAAGAGGCGGCGCCCTCGCCGGCGTTGGGACGTTCCTTCCTTTTGTACTCCTTGCCGGCGGCCGCGGCGGCCTGCTCCCTCTCTTTTTCTTTCTCCTCCTCCTCGACCTCGTCGTCCGGGAACGACACGTACCCGCCCAGAGGAATCGCCCCGATCGTGAACTCGACGCCCGTCTTCTCGTCCGTCTTCGAGTAGAGCGCGGGCCCGAACCCGAGGGCGAACGCCGAGACGCGGACGCCGAGCGCGCGCGCGACGGAAAAGTGGCCAGTCTCGTGGACGGCGACGACGAGCGCGAGCACCGAGAGGGCCGAGGCGACGGAGCTCGGGCCGGAGGGGTCGAAGCCGGAGCCGAGGAGGCCCGCTCCGGCCGCGCCGGCCGCTCCCGCGAGGAGGGTGGTGGAGAGGAGGTTGGTGGAGGAGGAGGAGGGGGGAGGACGAGACGAAGGAGGTTCTGTCGTTTTCGACGACGGTTCGGTCGCCGCTCGAGGAGCAGTGATCGGAAGCCTTGTCCGCGAATCCGCGGGCGCACGGCGGGCCGCAACTGCTCCGGTCCGCCGCTGAAGGGCGCAGCGCGTGCGCATGGACGCGCAGGTGCTCGTGCGCATTCTCTGATCGGCGCGGAAAGGCAGAGAAAGAGAGAGAGAGAGTCGTTTGATCGAGAGAGAATTTTGTTTTTGAGTTTCGCCGAGCAAAGAAGGTGTGGCCAAACGCTCGTTTTTCCCCTTCGAATTCGTCACTCTTCTTCCAACTCCGAAACTCTCCCTCTCTTTGAGTCAGGCAGAGCGAGCCCTCGCCAAGCCAAGCGAGCGCCTGTCGACAGTAGCTGCGTCCACACCTAGCTCATTCTCGAACTCGCTAGCTCAATTGGCGAGCGACAGCAGGCCAGAGAGAAAGGTCGTCGTTGTTTCGAATCGACGGCTTGGTGATAGGAATTTCCCTCCCCTCGTCTCTCCTCCTTCGCCAACTCGTTTTCACGATGCATTCCTGCCCGTGCTGCACGGGCACGGGCCTGAACGCCGGGTCCCTCTCTAGGAGAGGGCGAGGAGCATCGGCCACCGCAAGAGCACGCTCGGCGACGGCGCGATGGCTCCCGTCATGGTCGTCGTCGCCGGAAGGCACCGTCGTCGCCCGAGCAGCTGCTGCGTCGCCGTCGGCGGCTCCTCTCCTCCCTTTTGACCCGCTCCGGCTCAACGGGAGGAGCCCTCGTCGCCTTCGCCGCGTCGCGGCCGCCGCCTCGGCCGGCGAGTCGCCCTCCTCTTATTCCTCGTCGGGTTCGGAGCCCCCGAGCACGGCCGCCGCCGCGGTGCCGCGGCAGTTCTCCTCCCTCGACAGCGAGTGAGTCTCTTTTTCTTTTTCTTTCTTTTGCTCCTCTTCTTCCTCCTCTTCTTTCTTTTTTTCGCTCACGTTTATCCCTCTCTCCCCCTCCCATTCGTTTTCTGCCTTTCTGTCTCGAATCAATCCAGGTACTGGGAGACAGAGGACCAGCCGGAATCCAGCGGCGGCGGCAGCGGAGGAGGCGGCAGCGGCGGAGACCTCTCCTCGTTTGCCGCAGCGGCCGCGGCCGCCACCGCGGCGACCTCGACCTCCCCCGCCCCCGCCTCCCCCGCCTCCGCCACCCCCGCCTCCTCCCTGCCCCCGACCTCGGGCACCTCGACCTCCCCCAGCGACAACTACTGCATCATAGAGTCCCGGGAGTCCGTCAAGGACTTTGCCGGCCTCGAGCTCGGCGCGGTCACCGAGGCGATCAGGGCCCGCCGCAACCGGATCTACTTCCTGATGGAGGAGGTCCGCCGGCTGCGGATCCAGGAGCGGCTCAAGAGCGGCGGGTTCACGCCCCCCGGGGTTGCGGCCGCGGCGCCGTCCGGCGGTGCGGACGCCGGAACATCGAACGCGGCGCCGGCGGTCGCGGGGGGCACCAACGCCAGCGACGAGCTCGCCAACGAGCAGTTCCCGTCGGCGATCCCCTTCTTCCCCGCGGTCACCGGCCTCACCGTCAAGGCCTACGGGCAGATCTACGCGGCCCTAGTGACGGCCATCATCCTCTTTGGCGGCCTCGCGGCCCCGGTCCTCGAGGTCAAGCTGGGGCTGGGGGGCGCGAGCTACGCCGAGATCATCCAGGCCGCGCGCCTGCCGCCGCAGCTCGCGGCCGTCGACCCGATCGTGGCCTCGTTCTGCGGCGGCGCCGTCGGGGTCTTGACGACCTTGCTCATTGTCGAGGAGAACAACGCGGCGCTGGTCGCGTCGAACAGGTGCGTGTACTGCGGCGGAACGGGCTACGTGGCGTGCGGCGCGTGCGCCGGGGCTGGGGTGCTGCCGGAAGAGGCGCTGGAGCCCGCGCTGGCAAGTTCTTCGAGCTCCTCGAGCTCTTCCTCTTCCGCCGCCGCCGGGTCCTCTCCTTCTTCCGGCGGATTCTCGAACTCTCCGCTATTCTCGTCGTCGTCACCGACCTGTGCCGCCTGCTCCGGGACCGGGAAGGTGGCGTGCATCGGCTGCCTGTGCACGGGAAAGAAGGTGGCGAGGGAGACGGACCAGAGGCTCGACCCGTTTTCTTGAAAAGAAAAAAGAAGAAGAGAGGAGAGTTCCCCCCCTCCCCCACTTTTTGTTTTTTTTGGTGCCGTCTTTTTCAGTCGTTCGGGTGATTTTCGGTGTGTGTGTGTGCTGCTGAGCGTGAAAGAAAGAGAGAGAAAGAGAGATCAGCACAGAAAGAAAGAGAGAGAGACCGCAGCGAGCGCGCGCGGTGTGTGTGCTGCTGAGGGAAAGAAAAAAAGTAATAAAAACTCTCTTCTCTCTCTTTTTCTTTTCCGTGCGTTTCTTGCGCTATTTCGAAAGTGACAGGACCCCCCCAATGAAAACAGCAGTTCAGAGAATGCGGACCCTCTCTCATTCTCGCTCTCTCAGGGAGAAGAAGAAAATCAAAACAACCGAAAAGGGAAAAAAGGACGAGAAAAAATTTCTCCTCTAGTAATAGTCGTCGTCGTCGTATGCACCGCCTCCACCTCCACCTCCTCCGCTTCCTCCCCCGTTCTTCCTGTTCTTCTCCCCGTCCACCTCTGCCTGGTTCATCGTCAGCGCCTGCCTCCTGTACATCTCCGCCACCTGCGCCGCGCTCGTCGCCTGCTCGGGCCTCTTGTCGTCGCGCTCGCGGACCAGCCGCGGGAAGCGGATCGAGATGCCCTTGGCGCGGTCGACGAGCCCCATCGCGGCCTTGTGCACGGGCGAGACCGACAGGTCCGCGGCCTTGACCTCCCAGACGACCGCGGGCTCGAACCACACGTCCGGCGCCACCGTCTCTCCGAAGCTGTAGTAGGAGCGAGGCTGCGGGATGACGTGGCCGGACAGCCGCGCCGCGATGCTCTCGAGCGCGGCCTCGGAGAAGCCCGTCCCGATCCTGGAGATGGACTGGTACGTCTCCGAGGCGGCGTCGTAGACCGCGAGCAGGAAGGCGCCGAAGACGCCCGTGCGCTTGCCGCGGCCGTGCCAGGCGCCGAGGACGACGACGTCGAAGGTGTCGCCGACGCCGTCGAGGTAGTCCTGTTTTTTTGTCGTTGTTGAGGAAGTTGTTGTTTCGAAAGAACGAAGACACGGGGGGGAAAAAAGAGTGAGCTTTTTCCCCCTCCTTCTTTTCCGACATTTTTTTTTTCGGGGGTGGGGGGGTGGGTGGGGGGGGGGCGAACTCTCTTTCTCCTTACCTTTTTCAGCTTGAGCCAGTTGGTCGACCTCCTCGACGGCTCGTACGTCGAGTCGAGCGTCTTGACGATCAGCCCCTCGGTGCCCCCGGCCACGGCCTCGTCCAGGAAGCCCGCGAGCTGCTCCACGCCCGACTCGCGCGACCCGACCGCCAGCTGCACCTCGCCCGGCCTCTCGACGAGGCTGGACGCCAGGGCCTCCCTCCGCTCGGACAGCGGCCTGCGCAGCAGCGTCTCGCCGTCCTTGTACAGGCAGTCGAACGCGAACAGGCAGACCGGGACGGTGACCTCGGCGGCCGTGACGGTCCCGCGCTTGCGCGTCGAGAGCACCTGGAACGGGAGGATCTTGCCTGATGCGCGGTCGATGGCCACCACCTCGGCGTCGAGCACGAGCTCGCGGACCCCGGGGGCCAGGGCCCTCAGGACCGCCTCCGCGACGTCCGGGTACTTGCCCGAGTTGTCCTCGGAGTTGCGGGAGTAGATGGCGACGCGGCGGCGGAGGTTGGGGGTTGGGGCTGCCGCGGAGGGAGTCGTCGTCGTTGCCGCTGCCGCTCCCGTCGTCGCGCCCGGCGCCTCGGGCGGCGGCGCGCCTGCGCCGCCGCCCCCCGCTCCTCCTTTCTTCGCCTCCTCCCAGAAAACGTGCACCTGCGCCCTCTCCCCGTCGTACTTGTACTCCGCGAGCAGCTCCCCTCCGGCAGCCCTGTCCAGCACCTCGGACACCCCCGTGGCCGGCTTGGCGAGCATGGGCTTGACGGGCACCCCGGCGACGAACCGCGCCGTCTCGGGCAGGAAGGCCGGCGCGCGGGCGACGAGCGCCGAGACGATGACGTCGTACGAGGGGCACTCGCAGTAGGCCCGCTTGACCGCCTGCGCCGCGCGCTCGATCCTGTTGGCGAGCAGCGCCTCCTCGGCCAGCTTCTGTGGCTTCGACGAGGTCGCGGCCGGGCTCGGCGGCGGCGAGTGGTGCAGCTCCGCCGCGACGGCGAGCGCCGCGAGCACCGTCTGCTCCGCGAGCCCGATCCGCAGCTTGCCCTGCAGGCCCCGCACGACGTACCCGGCCTCGCGCCTCCCCGCCGCCGACAGCAGCTTCTTGATCAGCCCGCGTTTGCGCTCGCTCGAGCCCGAGCCGGAGGAGGCGGCGATGTCGCGGAACGCGGCGTACACGGAAGCGACCGTCAGGGGCTTCGGCCTGAACATCACCTTTTGCGCCGCGCGCGCCTCGGCGGCGACGACACCAAGGTCGCCGCGCCGGTCGAGGTCAAGCTTGACTTTGGACTCGGACCTGCCCGTCGCCTCGGCCAAGGCGCGGATCAGCGTCGCGTCCCCGACGCCCAGCTCGACGCCGGCGTGCGCGGGAGCGACGCGGTTGGTGCAGAGGTAGACGGCGGGAAGCAAGTCGCCGGGTGTCGCGCTCAGCACCGCCCTGAACGCCGTCGCGAGCCTGTTGGCGATGACGAGGCGCTTGGTCTCGTCTGCGACGGACTCGAAGACGTCGGCGAGGAACTCAAAGGGGACGGGGGTTCCCGCGGGCCAGGAGGCCGCGGCGGCAGCGACGTCGGCGGCGGCGTGGGCAGCGGCGGCGGCGAGGGCGCCGGCGCCGACGCCCTCGACCTTTTCGCCGTCGTCGTCGTCGTCGTCGCCGTCGTCGTTTTTGGATGTAGGAGTAGCGGTCGCCTTGCCCTTGCCCTTGGCCGCGGCGGGGGAGGGAGACTTGCGGGCAGCAGCAGGGGATGGTTTCGTCGCCGCCGCCGCCGCGGGCTCCTCGGCCTCGGCCTCGGGCTCGGCCGAGGCAGTCTCGCGCTCCTTTTCCCTTTCGGCGACCTTGCGGAGGCGCTTCGCGGGTTTCTTCTCCATCGGCTCTTCGTCATCGTCGTCGCCGGCGTCCTTCTTCTTGGGCGCGGGCGAGGCCTGTTTCGGGGTGGTTATAGGTAGGGTTCGGGAGGGTCAAAGCGAGAGTGAGTCGAGGAAGAGGGGGTCCGACGAAACGACGACGAAGCGTGCGCATCGTCGAATCAGTCGCCTCTTCTCTTTCTCTCCTCTCTGCTCATCTCTCTCTTTTTTCTCTCTTCCTTCTCACCTCGCGCTTCACGTCAGAGTCGAGCGAGTCCACCATGACGACGTCGTTGTCGCCGACCTTCTTGCCTGCTGAAGGCTCTTCTCGCTGCTTCGCGTCGACGACCGTCGCCGCGGCGTCCGCCTCTGCCGACGCCGATGCTTTCTTCGCTTCCACCGTCGTCGTCGTCTCCGCCGCTGGTGTCTTTTTCGCAGCTCCTGCGCTCGCTCCTCCTGCTCCTCCACCCCCGCCGAAGAACGAGGCGATGCCCCGCTGCTTCATATCGGGCGTGGCCTTGGGAGGGGACATCTCGATCAGGTGGCTTTGCTCGAGAAAGAAAAGGAGAAAAAAACAAAGAGAGAAAAAAGTGATTTGATTGTTTCGAAAAACGACGACGACGACGCTCGTCTTCTTCCACTTCTTCTTCGAACCCCGACTTTTTCTTCTTCTTCAACAGCAGAAAACTTGAGATAATCGAATAACAAAAAATCCTTCCCACTTTCACTTTCTGTACACGGGCAGCGTCGCCCTGAACGCTTCCTTGTCCGCCTCGCTCACCTGCGGGCCCTCGGCGCTGCTCGGCGTCGACGCCAGCCGCTTCCTCCTGCTGCCGCAGCCCAGACTCTGGCGCGTGTCGGCGCCCGTCGTCGGGTTGACGCCGTCGGCGACGCGGCACAGCGCGATCTGCTGCGCCCTGTCGACCAGCGCGTTGGTGAAGTCCGCGCCTTTGATGGAAGAGCCGGTGAGGTCGCTGCGCGTCAGCACGGAACGAGCGAGGATGGCGCCGTCGAAGTTGCTCTCGACGAGCACGGCCCTGTCGGCGAGCGTGTCGCTCAGATTGGCGTTGGAGAAGTCGGTGTAAGGGAAGGCCCCCTTCATCATGTAGGCTCCCTGGAGGTTAGCTCCGGAGAACTTGCATTTACTATTATTTTGGTTTGGGTTTGCGCGGGAAAAGAGAGGGAGAGAGAATGAAGAGGGTGAGTTTTTTTTTTTTTTGAGACAGAGAGATACCGGAAAAAGCTCCTTCTCCTCCCAACCCTCTGACACTCACCGGCACTCGGCGCTCGTGAAGTTCGACCTGCGCAGGTCCTGCTTCGAAAAGTCCTTGCCGTTGATGGTGGCGTCGCCAAACTGCTGGGCAGAGCCGATGCCGAACTCTGCGTTCGTTTCGTTTTGATGTTTTGGAAAAAGAGGTGGGAGGCAGGGGGAGGGGGAGGGTGAGGTCGAGAGAGAGCGAGAGCGAGAGAAAAAGAGGGACTAGCAGAGAGGTTTCGTCGAGAATTCCCCTCGCTTCAATATCTCCCTCAATTCCTTCTCTCTCTTACCTCCTCCAGCAGCAGCCTCGAAAGCATTAAGGTCCGCAAAGGCAGGGCCGGTCACGGCGACCATCGCCGCAGCGACGGCGGAGAACACGCGGGCTGCGACTGGCAGCGTTGAGGTTGCCCATCTCTCCTTCGAGTCGATCGACGACGTGGGCTTCGACGTGGGCGCAGCAGGGGCGGCGGCGGCGACGGCCTGCTGCTTGCCCGTGGAAGCGCGCGCAGCGACAGTGCTGCGTGTCGATACGCGTGTCGAGTCGAGCGTGGAGCGCATGGCGATTGGCGAGAGAGGGAGAGGGAAGGAGGGGCGGAAAAGAGAACCAAGTCTCGGTTGTAGAAAGAGAGTGATCAAGCGAGAAAGAGAGGCTCTCGTGCTTTTCTCTCGACCTTGTCCTCTCTCTCTCTCTCTCTCTCTCTCTCTTCCTCTCTCATCTCTTTTCCCAGCAATTCAAAGCACAGAGGCACTTACAGTCAAAAGATAACAGAGCATCGCTCACGGGGGGGATGAAAAGCCTCTTTATTTTAGTTTGACGGCACCGAAAGATAAGAATGAAACGTAAAGAAAAACAAAGAAAAAGAACCCGAAGAAAAAGTCTCTCTCTCTTTCTCTCTTCTCTTCAAATAAACGCGCACCCGGGCGGGTTGACGTTGGGCCCCTGGAAGCTCAGCGTGTACTGCAGGGGCTGCGAGCCGGCGGCGACGTTTTCGTCCTGGACGATCCAGCCGAATTTCACCTGGAGTTGACATTTTTTTTTTTGGGGGGGGGGAGGGGGGGAGGAAAAGGGACAGAAGTGAGTTTTTCCCCCCTTTTTGTAACCGTCGGAAGCAAAAAAAGAAAAACCCAAAGCACCAAAAAAAAAAGAGCAACTCCCCCCCCCTCCCTCGCACCTGCTGCAAGTTGTACTCGGGAACCCCGGACTCGACCCTCGCGACCACGTACGGGTGCGCCGGGTCGACCCCGCCCTTGTCGAAGCAGTTGGCGCTGGTCTTCGGCGGGCCGGCGTCCAGCTGCAGGACGCAGGTCAGCAGCGAGATGCCGGGGTACGGCGCGACGTTCTTGATCGCGGCGATCCCGGTCCGCAGCGCGGTCTGGTCGAACACGAAGTAGCACTCCGCCGCGCCCCTGAGCACCAGCGAGTTCTTGCACTGGGCCGTGAAGTAGAAGAAGTTGGGGAAGGCCGCGACGCGGGCCTGGACCTGGGACAGGTAGTTGGCCAGCGGCGCCGAGGGCGCCGGCGCCTGGCAGATGCCGTCGGCGGTCGGGCAGATCGGGGGGTCGAAGCCGGGCTTCCCGCAGGAGACCGAGGGCCAGACCGGGATGATGTAGTCGATGAGCGGGGTCAGGGAGGCCGAGGCGCGCGAGACGGCGAGCAGGAGGGCGGCGAGGAGCGCCGGCAGCCTCGCAGCCGCGGGGCTTGGCCGACTTCGAGGAGCGGCCATTTTTTTTCCTGTCCGGAGGTTCTTTGAGAGGGAGAGAGTGCGGCAGCAGCTGGACGAGCCCCCTGCTTTTTCCCTCTCTTTTCTGTCTCGGTGGAGCGCTTGCTGTGTTTTTGGAGTTGGAGGAGGGGGAAGCGTCGGAGGGGGGGGGGGGGGTGGAGGTGGTGAGGAAGGAGAAAGGGTTCGCCGTCGCCGTCGAAAGAGTGAGCTTCCCGTCGCGGTCGCCGAGAATTGGGAAACAGCTCTCTCAGTTGCTTTCGCGGGCGCGCGCGCGTCTCTCCCTCTCCGTTTGCTGCAATTGCGGCCTTCCTGCACCCATCAGAGCCACCTGCGCGCGTGCTGCTCTCCCTTTCCAGAGGAGGAAAAGGAGTGCGCGGAAGAGAGGCGCGGGCGAGCAGGAGCAGAGAGAGGGAAAGAGAAGCGCAGCAGCATGTGGTGACATCACAGGGTGCAGAGCCTGCTTTTTCTTCCTCCGCTTCTCTTCTTCTTTTTTCCACTTGTCTGTGTTCGATTCGACTCGTCTCTCGTGGGAGCCTCGGGAGCACACTTTCTCCTTTCTCGAAAAATCGAGAAGAGAGAGAAAGAGAGCAAATGCATCGAGGTCCAGGGCGAGAGAGAGTAGAAAAAGGAGAAAGCGAAACCATTCTTCGCCGCCAATGGCGTCGCGTCGCTCGAGCGAGGCTCTGCATTTTGTTCGGAAGGGCCTGCGAGCGAGCGGTGCGCCATTGCTCTCTCTGCCGCCGGCTGCTGAGCGATGACAGCGGACGTGCGCAGCGGCGGCGGAGAGAGGAGGAGCAACACGCCAGGCTCAGTGCTTGCGTACCTGCTTGCGAGAAGGGGGGGTGCAATTAAAAATTGTCGAAGAGTGAGAGAGCAAACGCGAGCCATCGACAGAAGCGAGAAAGAATTCGCCCTCTTTCATGATGCCAAAGTTTTCGCTCCTCGCGCCGCTCCTGCTGCTCTTCTCCCTCGCCGCCGCCGCAGCGTCTTCATCAGGGCAGATCGATGCTCCCGCTGCTGCTGCTGCTGTTGCTGCTCCACCAGCAAGCAGCGGCCCCGGGAAGTGGACGCTCTGGGGCAAGCGCCTTCCCGACGACGACGAGAATGATCGATCGAGCTCTCGCCCCTCGTCGTCCTCCGTCCTGACTCGTCCGACAAGCAACAACGCGTGGACTTCGGCGTCGGCCGCGGCTCGAATGAGGACCGCCCCGCCGAACGACGCGCCGTGGTGGGTGAGTGAATAACGAAAGAGAGAGAGAGAAAAGAAAAAGAAGAAGGTTGTCGTTTTCGTTTTCCATCCAAACTCTCGCTTTGAAAAAACAAAAAAAATCTCTTTCTTCCTCCGCCCTTTCACTTACGAAAAACAGGCTCACGTCGCCTCCATCGCCTCCTCGCCGCGGGCCTCGGTGGTCTTCGAAGAGTACTCGGAGCTGAACGGCAGGGTCACCGTCAGGGAGGCCGAGTTCTGGAGGAAGGAGGAGGAGGAGAAGGAGGGGGGAGGAGGGAAACGGAAGGAGAAAGGAGGTGACGAGGCTTCTTCTTCCTCTTCGGCAGAGCCGTCTTCGCCTCCTGTACCTCCTCCTCCTCGGTACCGCCTCCTGATGTTCGGGGACCGCCACGTCCAGTCCGTGGCGCTAATGCTGACGGAAAAAGGCAGAGAGCCAAAGGAGCAGCTGGAGCCGGCGGTGCAGCCCGGGGTGCTGGTCGCGGGCTACGCGAGGGCGATGGCGGCGGCGGCGGTCGCGCTCTGCGAAGCAGCCGAGCAGGAGGGCGGGGGAGGCGCGGATGGGAGCGAAGGAGAGGGGCCGCGGCGGCGGGGCCTGCTCGCCAGGGACGCCAGGCTGCTGGTCGTGGGGGCCGGCGGGGGCGCGCTGCCGCTGGCCCTCGCCGAGATCCTCTCCTCGGTCCCACCGGCGTCCTCCTCTCCGCGGTCCTCCCCCCCTCCTCGCTCTCTCGTGGAGGCCGTGGAGATCGACCCCGTCGTCCTGCGAGCGGCCTCGGCCTCGTTGGGTCTGCCCGAAGCAGCCGGGAACGGGGAGCGGAAGGACGCCGGCGGAGCCGGGAAGAAGGAGCACAAGGCGAAGGCGACGCCCGAGTCCCGGCGGCGGCGGAGGGAGCACGAGCGCGCCAGGCACCGCAGGCACCCCCCGCCGCCCCGGCCCCCGCCCCTCCCGAGGAAGCTGCTGACGCTCCCTCCTCCTGCGGCCCTCCTCCCTCCCTCAAGCCGCCACCAGCAGCACCTGAGAGTGAGGCTCGGGGACGGCTTCGCCGCCGTCGCGAGCTCAGAGCCTTCGTCGCTCTCCGCCATCTTCCTCGACGCCTTTTCTGGCATCGGCGGCGGCGGCGGTAGCGGCGTCGGCGGAGAAACCTGGAACAACAGCGGCGGGGACGGGAAGAAGGAGTGGAGCAGCCGCAGAAGCAGCAGCAGCAGCAGCAGCAGCGCCGCCGCCGCCGCCGCCCTGCCTCTCGACTCCACCTCCCCCGTCGCCTTCGACGACTCCTTCCTGCTCTCCGCCGCGAGGGCGCTACGACCGGGGGGCGTGCTCGTCGCCAACGTGATGACCTCGGGAGGCGAGGCGGAGAGGAGGGCGCTGGTCGAGAGGCTCGTGTTCCGCTCGGAGAGGGCCTTTGGCCTCCTCGCTCGCGAAGACGACGCCGACGCCGGTGGCACCGGCGGCGCCCCGCCTCGTTCCCCTCCTCGCTCCTCGTTCGCCTTCGTAGCGCTCCCTCCTCCCTCGCCGCTCGAGGAGGGGAACGTCATCGTTGCGGTGGTCAAGTCCAGGAGGACCGGCGGCGAAACCGCGCCGCCTCCTCTCCCTCCCCTCGCCCCGCCGACGGCCCCCTCCGCGATCGCGGCTGCCAAGGTCCGCACCGCAATATTCGAGAAGCAGCTCCCCCTCGACGTCGAGGGTCTCCTCGGGGAGGAGGGGGGCAGGCTGCGGCCCGCCGCGGAGTGGCTGCGGGAAACCGAAGAGGATCTGAGAGGCTTTGGCGGCGTCCTCCGGAGCGAACTCTAGTTAAGTTTTCTTCCTTCTTTGTATCACTACCACAAACATTAGAAAAAAAAATGGAAAAAACCTCAAGCATTTTTTACCCCCCCCCCCGTCGCCTTGGGCGTGTCCTCCAGCGACCCCCACTCACTCCATGACCCGTCGTACACCGCAACATCTCCCCTGAGGCCCGACGCGGCGCAGGCCCACGCGAGCACCGACGCGGTCACGCCCGTGCCGCACGTCGCGACGGCGCCCCTGGCCCCCACTGCCCCCCCTGCCCCCTCTGGGGCCGCCGCCCCGAAGCCCGCCCGCCCCAGGATCGAGCGCACCTCGGCCGGGTCCTTCAGCGCCTTCGTCTCGCCGTCGAGGAGCGAGTCGTAGGGGCAGTTGGAGGAGCCCGGGATCGAGCCCGAGGGGAGGCCGGGGCGCGGCTCCGGGGCCGCCCCCGAGAACCTCGCCGCGCCGCGCGCGTCGACGAGCGCGGCGGCCTCGCAGCCGCCGGCGACGAGCTCGCGGACCTGCCGCAGGTCGCGGAGGAGGTGGCGCTGCAGGGCCGCGGGGTAGCTCGCAGCGGGCGAGGAGCGAGCTCCCGCGGCGGCGGCCGCGGCCGCGGCCTCGGCGGGGGCGTCGGCGGCCTCCGCCGAGGCCGGCCCCTCCTCCAGAGGGAGGCCCGCGCGCTGCCAGGCGGGGAGCCCGCCGTCGAGGACAGAGACGTTCCTGTGGCCAAAGACCCGGAAGGTCCACCACACCCTCGGGGCCGAGAAGACCCCCGCCCGGTCGTAGACCACCACCGGCGTTTCGAGCCCGCGGATCCCGAGGCGGTCGGCGGCCGCGGCGAAGGCCGCGGCGGTCGGGAGCATGTGAGGCAGATCCGTCTCTCTGTCGCAGACGCCCGCGACGTCGAAAAAGGCCGAGGTTGGGATTCGCGGGCCCCGGAGGAACTCGGCGCGGCCGTCGCGGCCTGCGTTTGGCATGAACCAGCTGCCGTCGAGGATGCAGACGTCTTTGTCTTTGTTGCCGCCTTCCGGGGACTTCTGAAGGAGGTCCGCGAGGGCGCGGGCGGAGATCGCGGGAGGGAGGTTGTTGGGGTCGACGGCGAGCGACGGAGGCGACGAAGGAGAAGCCATCGCAGCGATGGCGACGCGGCTCGTTCTGTGAAATGCCGGCGCCTTTTTCCCGGTTAAGGAGGTCGCACGATGCGCGCGAGGAGGCGGAGCTTGATAAATTCGAGCTCGAGCCGTCCTCTGCAAAAGAGGCAAACCAGAGAGAGGGTGCGAGCTGGCGATGCGAGAGGGTCGGATCATTTGGAAGAAGAGAGGAAAGCTGAGCGAGTGAAAACAAGCGCGGATACACTCGATACTCTATTGATCTAGTCGCTCTCGATTTCTCAGCCCCCGCATTCCCCCCTCTCAAGCGCGCTTCTTTTCTTCTGATTTCTATTGCTAGCTGCTCTGTCGACAATGCAGTTCCTCAACCTTGCTGGTAACAGGGCGATGAGTCCCGTCTCGACGCCGACGAAGGCCTCAGCGTCATCCCCGCAAGCTCCTCCGACCGCCGCCACGGCGCGACGACCTCCTCTGAACGACGCCTCTCCCGCCGCCCCCCTCCCTTCCTCCCGCCCTCGCTCCCTCCTCGCCGCGGCCGCCGCGGCAGCCGCCGCCTCGGCGCTCCTTGCCTTCTCTCCCGTTCCCTCTGCGGCCCTCGCGTCGGGCATCCCGGACCTCCCGGGATGCTCCCTGGCGACCGCGGAAAAAACCCACATCCAGTTCTGCGACGCCGTCGTCGGGGCCGGCGCATCCCCCTCGGCCAACGCCCGCGTCCGCGCGCACTACACGGGCAGGCTCTCCCCGGGGGGCGCTGTCTTCGACTCGAGCTACGAGCGCCGCAGGCCGCTCGAGTTCAAGAGGGACCAGGTGGTCAAGGGGTGGGGCCTCGGCATCTGGGGCGACGGCGACCAGATCCCGGCGATGCGCGAGGGCGGCAAGCGGAGGCTGGTCATCCCCCCGGAGCTGGCGTACGGGGAGAGGGGCGCCGGGGGCGTAATTCCCGGGAACGCGACGCTGGTGTTTGACGTCGAGCTGCTGGGGCCGAGGAAGGCGCGCTGAAAGAGAGGGGGGCAGAGAGGGGAGAGCGTTGAGAGTTCCCTTCTTGTGAAACCCTCTTTTAATTCGAGTCAGGGCAGTGGAGCGCTTTTTCTTTCTCTTGCCTACGCTTTCGGGGTTCCAAAGAGTTGCCGCGAGCCCCCCCTGTCTGAAAGATGGCGAGTGAGGAAGAAGAGGAGGTCGAGACGATTTTTTTTTTGTAAGCCGCTAGTTTTCTCCGTCTTGGCCACTCTTCTCTCAAAAGCAAGCTCTCCCTCTTTCGGTAAGGAATTGCGAACTCGCACTCGCCTCCGCGCTCGCACTCGCCTCTGTCTTTTCTCGCTCAATCCCTGCAAAGAAGCGAGATCTTGATCTTGTCTATGGACCCAGCACTTTGGACGCGACGCGCGGGCGCTAATTCGCAGGAATGCAAGGCGCAGAAGGGCGGGGTTGTTTCCCCAAAGATCGGATCTTTTTTTGTTTCGGCTTGGTTTTCCCCTTTGCTCGTTCCCATGCGCCGGAGCACCTGCTACGTCGCCATTTCTCTTCTTTCGACCTTGTCGCCAAGACGCCACCGACCCAGTTCTCTCGCTCTGCAGAGTGAAAACGGGAACGCGAGCTCTTCGTGTGCTAGAAAAACGAGGCATCGATTCGTCACGCCAACGTTAGCGACGAGCGGCGTCAAGCAAGAAGAAAACGAGAGAGCGCCTTCTTTCTCTCTCTTTCTCTCTCGCGCAGCCGCCCTCCCGTTTGTCGTTTTTCGCTCGCATTCTTCGCTCAGCAGCCGACAGCGCACACGCACTCAACTCACCGACGCTGTCAATCAAACAAAAAACAACGACGGTTCAGTCGAACACCCCCAGATCGAGAAAAAAAAAACAGCCATGGCTTCCGTCCTCGCCTCCACGCGCGCCGCCACCCTCGCCCCGGCCCGCCGCGCCGGAGCCCCCTCCACCTCCTCCCCCTCCTCCATCGTTCGCGCCGTCCCCAACAAGAAGGCCCTCTCTTACGACGACTCCTGGAAGAAGGGCTTCTGGACCTCGAGCCTCTTCATGGAAGGGAACGAGGCCCGGGGCGGGGGCAACTACCTCGCCAAGATCGAGAAGAAGAAGCTGCTCTCCTCGGTCGAGAGGTCGGGCCTGCTGTCCCAGGCGGAGAAGGCCGGCCTGACGCTTTCGTTCATCGAGAAGTCGGGCCTGCTGTCGACGGCGGAGAACCTTGGACTGCTCGAGGTCGCGGAGTCGGCGCTCATCGGCGACCCCGGAAAGATCGTCGCCACGTCGATCGCGCCGTTTGTCGGCGCGTCGCTCGTGCTCGCGCTGTTCCCCGACGACAACGGCGTTCTCGCGGCCGTCAAGTACTCGCTCGTGGCCGTGCTGGTGGGAGCGTTCGTGACGCTGTTCGCGGCCGGGTACGTGGTCTCGGCGCTGCAGGAGTAGAAGGAGAAGGAGAAGAGGAGAGGAAGAAGAAAGAAAGAAATTTTGATGTTGCCTTTAGACTTTTTCGACCGAAAACATCACCACCTTTTCCCCCCAAAGACAACGCACAATGCCTTTTTCTGTAAGAGAGAGAGATGATGATAACCGATTGGTCGAGATGTCGCCGAGAGAGCGTTGAGAAACGACGACGCCGAGAACTAGAAATTGTTCAAGGTTAGAGGCCGAGTTTCATTTTCCGTGTTTTTTAGACGAAGGGCGAGCTGCGGCATTCGTCGTTAAACACCGCCATGGCGGCCCCGATGATCCTATTTGACCGCTCACTTGTGGGCCTGGGAGGCATCCATATTCATCCAGAAGAGGAGGCAGCAACAGCAGCCGTAGAAAAGGAGCAGCCAGCGGCGGCGAAAGAGGTTGGTTTATTTCTTCGATGGAAGCGGCGGCGACTAGCCAATGCCCCCCCTTTGCTGACTTTTCCCGCGCCTCCACAACAACCACAACGCACGCGAACGACAGCCCCCGCAGCAGCAGCTCCTCGACGACATCTTTGCCGACGTCGACCTCGCGGAGAGAGAAGATGAAGAAGAGAAGGAACCGGAAGAGGCGGTAACGACGGCAGATGAAGATGGAGAGCCCAAGAGGAAGAAGAAGAAGGACGATGGCGGCGGCCGGGGCCAGAACCAAAACGAAAACCGAAACGCGGCGGGGGCCGGCCCCGCGAGCGAGTGGGACACCCCGATGGCGCTGCCCGTCGATCCCTCGAGAAGACCAGGAGCGGGAACGGCGGCAGCAGCGAGGACCCGAAGCGGCGGCGAGGTCGAAGCCCTCGTCCCCTGGCACCTCCCGCCCCCCTCGCTGCGCTCGCACCTCCTCCGCCTCCACAACGAGGTCCTCTCCTTCTGGGCCTTCACGCGCCCGACCCGACGGGAGACCCTCGCGCGCGCCGAGGCCGCGCAGAGGCTCCGGTCCCTGGTGTCCGCGATCTGGCCCGGGGACGGCGTCGCCGTTGAGGTCTTCGGCTCGAGCGCGACCGGGCTCGCCCTGCCCGGCTCCGACGTCGACGTCGTCGTCCGCGGCGCGGCCGGCGGCGGCGACGCCGCGACCAGGCTCCGCGCCCTGGCCGCCGCCCTGGCCCGTTCGGGCGTCGCGCGCGACCTGCAGCTCATCACGAGGGCGCGGGTGCCCCTGGCGAAGTACGTCGACTCGGCCTCGGGCCTCAAGGTCGACGCGTCGTTCGACGCCGAGGGCGGGCCCGCGGCCGCGCGCAGGGCCGTCGCGGCCCTCGACGCGCTTCCCGCGGCGCGGCCGCTGCTGTCGGTGCTGAAGGCCTCGCTGGCGCAGCGCGGGCTCAGCGAGGTGTACACGGGCGGGCTGGGGTCGTACGCGCTGCTGGTGATGGTGGTCGCCTTCCTGCAGGGCCACCGGAGCAGGTACAACGGTTCGGCTGCTGGCGGGGGCGGAGGCGGAGGGGAGCAAGCTCGGAAGCAGCCGGGAAAGGCGGCGGCGGGAAAGAGCGCTTCCTCTTCCTCTTCCTCTGCTGCTTCTCCGCTGGAGCCCTGCCTCGGCACCTTGATCCTGGATTTCTGCGCCCTCTACGGCAGGCAGCTCGACTACGACAAGATCGGGGTGCGGATGCTGATGGAGGAGGAGGAAGAGGAGCACGAAGGGAGAGGCGAGCGGAACAAGAACCGAGAAGGCGGCGGCGGCGGCGGCGGCGTCTTTTTCGCCAAGACCGAGCAGCAAAGGAGGAACTCCCCTCGCCCGGGCGCCCTCTCGGTCCTCGACCCCTGCGACCCGTCCAACGACCTCTCTGGAGGCTCCTTTCACATCGCCCGCGTGCGCTCGGCGCTCGAGCACATGGGCACCCTGCTCGCGGCGCCGCTCCCGGAGGGCGCCGTCGGCGGCGGCGAGCGCTGCTCGGTGCTCGCGAGGTGCATCAGGGTCGACGGCGCTCTCAGGGGGCGCGAGTCCCCGTTCTTCATGACCGAGGAAGGAACCAGAGAGGAAGAAGAAGTCGGAGAATTGAAAAGGGGTCCGCCGCCGCCCCTGCCTCGCGCGTCGCCGGGGAAGACAAAGAAGAGGAAGGCTCGGGGGGAGGAGGAGGAGGAGAGGGAGGAGAGGAGCGGCGGCAGCAAGAGTAGGAGAAGGGAAGACTCTTCTTCTTTCCCTCGAGGGGGAGGAGAGCAGCAGCAGCAGCAGCAGCAGCAATGGCAGCAGCAACAGCAGCAGCAGAACAACCACCAGCGACCGCAGTATAATCGTCCCCGCGGCGGCGGTGGAGGCGGTGGGAGGAGGTTTTGAAAGGAAAATGTAAAAAAGAAAAAAGAAGATATTTACTTCGTCTCGAGACGGACCTTTTCCATTCAAATCTCGTCCCGTTTTCCTTTTCTTCTTCTTCTTCTTCTTCTCGCTTTCCCTCTCTTTCTCTGAGCTCCATGCCATTCATGGCGGCGAGACGCCTCAGCGGCTCCGCGGCTGCGACGACTGCGCGGCGAAGCGGCGGCAGCGTCGTGCGGAGAGCGGCGGCAGCGATGAGGGCGTCGCCAGCGATTCGAGCGCCTCGTCTGCGAGGTCCGTTTGTTTCTTTTCACTTGCTTGTTCTTCATCTTCTTCTTCGCTCCGTCTCTCTTTCTCTCAGAGCGTGGAGCGCGGCTTCTTTCGTTGCTTTCTCGATGGATACGCAAGGAGGAAGGACAAAAAACTTGTGCTGGATTTCTCGAGAGAGAGGCATCGTCTTCATCGCTTGCGCCGCCCGCACGCTCGTCACCTCTCGACCTTGTTCACCTTTCTCACCTCCGAAAACTCGAACCGGATAACAACACTAAACAACAAACAAGCAGGCCCTTCTCCTCCCTCGGCCTCCAACTCCAGCGGCCCCCCTCCCATGCGTGGCGACGTCGTCGATTTTTATGAGCTGCTTGGGGTACGAAGTTTTTGTTTCTCGTTCTCTCTTGAAAAAACGAGACAGAAAAAGGTCTCCTTTCTTTCTCGACGACTTCGACCAACTTGGAAAGAAAAAAACTCACTCTTCATTCCTCTTCTCCCCTCTCTCTCCAGGTCGACGACGACGCCTCCCCCGAGGCCATCAAGGCCGCCTACCGCCTCCTCGCCAAGACCTGCCACCCGGACGTGCACTCCGAAGGCCATGCGCTCTGCATCCTTCTGAACGAAGCCTACGAGACGCTGAGCTCGCTCGAGGCGCGCAGGTCTTACAACGCGAAGCTTCAGGCGGCGCTCGACGCCGCCGACGACGACTACACTGGGAAACCCTTATCGAAGTGGCTCGCGGATCATAGGAGGGGCAAGGCCATGCCTGGCGAGACGCGCGCGGTCTTTGTCGACGAGCTTTCGTGCATCGGATGCAAAAACTGCATCTTCGAGGCGGCGGCGACGTTCCGCGTCGAGCGCGAGCACGGCCGAGCGCGCGTGTTCGCGCAGTGGATCGACGAGGAGGCCAAGATCCAGCGGTCGATCGACAGCTGCCCCGTGTCATGCATCCATTGGGTCGAGAAGGAGGACCTTCCCGCGCTGGAGCACGTGACGCAGAAGGTCTTGACGGGTAAGAGGTTTTGGAAGTTTCTTTGATTTTTTCGGATTTTTTTTTTCCGTTGGGCGGAAAAAAAGAAAAAAAAGAAAAAGAAACTCACTCCTCTCCTCTCTCTCCTTCTCTCTTCCTTCGACCCCCCTCAAAAACACCACTCCAGAGCGCCCCGGCGTCGCCGCGATGATGTCCGGCCAGGGCGGCGCCATCGACGACCCCTTCGCCGCGGCGGCGCGCTTCCTCAAGAAGCGCGAGCAGAAGGCCGAGGCAGCCCGGAAAGCCGCCGCGGCGGCGAGCCCCGCGGCGGTCAAGGCCCGACAAGAAGCCGCAGACGCGATCCGAAAGGAGCAGTTTGGTGCGTGGTACGGGTTCGCGTCGGCGGTAGAGGCGGCCGCGAGCGCCGCGACGAGCGCTGCGACCGCGGCGGCGGAGGCGTCGGTGTCCCCGGCGCAGAGGGCGGAGAGGGAGGCCGCGGCGGCCGCGGCGGCAGCAGAGGAGGCGGCGACGGCCGCGACGGCCGCGACGGCGGCAGCGAGTGCTTCTTCCGCTCCTTCGCCGTCGCCGGCGACTTCGACTTCCCAGCAAAACTCCGCCGTCGGCTTCCGCAAGCGCGCCCCGCGCAGGGTGCTGAACGAAAATGGGGGTATCGTCCCGGACGAAAGAGCGCTGGTGCTCTCCCGCGACGCGGGCAAGAGGTAGAATTTTTTTATATAGAAGAAATGAAAGACTAGATAGAAAGAAAAAAGAGAAAATTGAAAATTGAAAAAAAAAAATGTCCCCGTTGAGAGCTTGTAGAAAATGAATCCCCTTTTCCCCATTTTTACATTTTTTTCACAGGCCCGCGACGCCCCTGTCCCCGGGCCTGATGATCATCACGTCCCCCTTCCAGTCCGTCGCGACGACGCTGCCGTCGGGGAGGCGCTGCCCGGGGACAAGCTTGGAGGTGTCGAGGGTGTCAAGGTCGACGCTGTCGCCGCCACTGCCGCCGAAGCCGTCGCTGCTGCTGCCTCCGTTGCTGCTGCTGCCTCCGTTGCTGCTGCTGCCTCCGTCGCTGCTGCTGCCTCCGTCGCGGCTGCTGCCTCCGTTGCTGCTGCTGCTTCCGTTGCTGCTCTTTGCCGCTCCGAGGATGCTGCTGATCGTGATCGGGGGAAGCGGGGGAGAGTAGGGCGGCGAAGGGGGAGGAGGCCGCCCTTTCGAGGCCTCGGCAGCGGCGGCCCGGGCCCCCGCCGCCGCCGCGCGCTCCAGCGACCGCGGGCGGCCTCGTCCCGCCGCGGGAGCGGGAGGGGGCGAGGCGCGAGAGGGGCCCCCGTCCGCCGCGGACGCGCCCCCGTTTCCGCTCTTCTCTATTGCGGCCGCGGCTGCGACGGCGTCTGATTGGAGGATCGCCGCGGCCTCGTCTCCCGAGACGACGAGGAGGGGCGAGGGGGAGGAAGGTGCTTCCTCTGCCGTCGTCGCCGGCGGCGAAGGCGAAGAGAACGCCGCCGTCGGAGCTCTCGCCTCGCTCTCTCCGCCGCCGCCCCGACCGACGACGGCCCCGAGCTCGTGGAACACCTCCCACCGCGTGCTCCCGTCCACGACGTACCTCGCCAGCCTCTCCTGCCAGTGCCGATGCTCCTCCCGCGGCAGCGCCTCCCACAACACCTCGAGCGCCGCGAGCGACGGCAGGCCGCTGACCTCGACCTCGAGGCGCGACTCGGAGGCGCCGACCGCGCCGGAGAGGACGCGGACGGAGGGAGCGGCTCGTCGTCCCGCCCCTGCTCCGAGCTTGCCGGCTTCCGCGAGGGCCCGCGGGGCGATCTTGGTGGCCCACTCGGCGAGGAGGGCCGCGGCCTCGGCCTTGGAGCCGAACCTGTTTTGGTTGAGGTGATGACGAGAGGGTGTTCGTTTAGAGTTTTTTTTTTTTGGCCAGCAGCGAGCGAGCGAGCGCTCGTCTCGAAAAAAACCAATGCTCTCGGAAACATCAAGCTCCTCACCTCGCGTCCAGGCACCAGCGAGCGGTCACGCCCATGTTCCCGTAACCCTCGCTTCGAGATGATTTCGCCGTGACGGACGCGCGGCGGGAAGAGGCGCGGCGGGAAGGCCACTGCGGGCGGAAAGAGGAGGAGGAATGCGGCAAAGTTGGCAGCGACGGTGACAGCAACGGCGGCATCGACGAGACGGCGACAACGACACCGTCGCGTCGACGGCCTGCTGCTGCGAGCCGCGGCGTCATCGACAGCGAGGCTGCTCTCGAGGAAGACGAAGACGACAGCATCCTCGCGCTCCTCCACGAAAAAGGAGCACACTTGAGAGAGAGAGACGAGAAGGAGAGAAAAGAAAGGAAAAAGTAAGGGGGTAAAATCATTTTTTTTTCCATTTTTTTGTCTCCCCCTCTCTATCCCACCACCCTCTCCCTCTCTCCCTCTCGCTTCCTTGAGAAAGATCACGCGCCGGCAAATAAAAAACGTTCGAGTCCGCACGCGAGAGGAGGATTCGGAGGAAAGGCAAGAGGAAGAAGCAGAGGCGGAGGTCGAGAAAGAGAGGGCAGAAACTTTCCTTTCACCAAGCGAGCGCCGCGAGCTCGAGCGCTCGCGCCGCCTCTCGGCCCCTGCTCTCTCCGCTCTCGTCCTCGTCTCCTCCCGCCCCTCCAAACCAGCCTCCTCCTCCCGCGCGCGCGTCCCGTCAGGACTGGACAGCCAGCTTCTTCAGGTGGTCCATGAAGACGGCGAGCGAGACGTCGTCGGTCAGGATGACCTCGGCCCCTGCGCCGGCCGCGCCGCCGCCAAAGCCGCCGCCCGCGCCGCCAAAGCCGCCGCCGGCGCCAAACCCGCCCGCCGGCGCGGCCCCGCCGGCGCCGCCCGACGAGTGCGTCGCCGACGGGTTGAGCTTGGCGAGCAGGAACCGCGCCTGCGAGCCGCCCTGGGCGCAGTCGACGAGGCGCGGGACCGGGAAGCGCTGCCGGGCCAGCGCCTCGGCGTCGCGTCGCGGCGCGGCGAGCAGCTGCGCGAAGGCGGCGTGCTCGGGCGAGTCCTGGTAGCGGGCGCGCCTCCAGGCCGCGACGGTGGCCTGGAACGGTCGGAGGATGGGGGGGGGGGGGTCAAAGGGGGGA
>Ga0315289_10000694_pt1 | contig 51754 bp, 39 predicted proteins | sample YL17G11_40_MG_FD_203452 | JGI IMG/M metagenome (GOLD analysis project Ga0315289, IMG submission 203452) | Sediment microbial communities from Yellowstone Lake, YNP, Wyoming, USA - YL17G11_40 | ecosystem: Environmental > Aquatic > Freshwater > Lake > Sediment | place: USA: Wyoming | collected...
GATCCACACAAAATGGTACTTCAGATCAAACCGGGTGTGGGCAGATGTCCGATAGTGCTCCATGCACCCGATTTAACTAAAGGTTTCGCCTGAAGGCGAGGGTTTTACTCCCATCGTGGGACAATAATCTGGTCGTCTTTGTTGCCACGCTCGTGGGTGTCCTCACGTTGTCGGTATGCACGTTGGACACGCACGTGAGCGTCTTGAGGCCCCCGTTGCCTCAATGGGAGTTTGGCTTGGCGGCCCTTCCCTTGGGGCTGGCCGTAGGACGGTCCTTGGCGATGCCCTCTCACCGGGCGCAGGTACTGCACTTGTGCATGATCTGTGTCGCGACAACCGGGGCGTGCGCCATCGCGATTTCCTTCCACGCCGGCTCCGCACCTATCCCTTATGGCCTGGCGGTCGTGTTGGTCTGCCTGGCCTGCGGTTGGCAGATCAACGGCAATGGTTTCGTGGCCGCCGTGGTGCCGCTGACGTTCGGGATTTACCTTGTTCATCCGCTGGTGATGTACGGAGTAAAGCAGTTCCTCCCGGCGGACGGACATTATGCCGCCTTCATCGCGCTGGCGACATGTCTCTCAGCGGTCGTCACCTGGGGCCTGATGAGAACACCCCTCCGGACGGTCGTATAAGCGCATCCGAATGCCCCTTGGCTTCCGTCACTCTCTGGGAGCTTGGTGTACCAGCCAAGGAAAATTTTGTCATAGATCTTGCCATCTGTGCGAACGGTTGGTACATTATTGACATGACTCGCCCCTGAGAGTCATTCTACGGAGACCTGTACCATGCTTTCGGTTCGTGAGGCCGCTGACATACTGGGAATTTCGCAGAAGACCGTCTATCGCTGGATTCAAGACGGCCGGTTGCCGTCCCACCGCTTGGGGGGACAGCACTTTCTGGAACGGTCCGAGGTCAACAACCTCGTGATCCGGGAAGGGCGTCGTCCCCTGTCCGACGCGGCGGATGAGACCGAGGGCAACGAGGATATCTCCCTGCTCGAAACCCTCACCAAGGGCGGGATCTTCTATCGCATCAGCGGCACAACGAAAAAAGACGTGCTCCGAAACGCGCTGAACATGGTCAAAGGGGTGGATGAGAGCGTCTCCGACCCCCTGTTTCAGATGTTCTTCGCGCGCGAGGAGCTCGCGTCCACCGGGATTGGAGACCACATCGCGATCCCGCATGCCCGCGGGTCGCTGGTCGGCTACATCAGTCAGCCGATTCTTTCGTTGTCCTTCCTGGAGGCGCCGATCGACTACGGCGCCTTGGACGGCAAGCCCGTGTATGCCTTGTTCTTGCTCGTGTCACCCAACGTCCGGACGCATCTGCGTATCCTGGCGCGATTGTCCTTCTGTCTGCACGACCCGGAATTCAAGCAAGCGGTCTTAAGCCAAGCCTCCCGAGAGACGATTTTGAGTACTCTCGCCCAGACGGAAGCCCGTCTGCGACGAGATTCATGAAAGACCGCTACATGGAAGTATTCATTCTGGGTTGCATCATTCCGATTGTGCTCGGGGCCTTCGCTCTTCCGATCCGCCGCCCCAGAATCGCCCCATGGGTCGCTGCTTTCGGTGTCTGGCTGGGCTGTGGTATCGCGGCGGTCCCGGTGATTCGAGCCTTGGCCGGCGGTGTCCCCCTGTCGCTGCAAATCGCCTGGAACATGCCCGGCGGATCGCTCACCTTCGGCCTGGATGGGCTTTCGGCCTTCTTCTGCCTGCCGATCCTGCTCGTGTCGCCCCTGGCCGCAGTGTATGGCTGCCAATACCTGGCTCACGAGAAGAAACCGCTCGGGCCGGTTTCGTTCTTCTACAACGTGCTGACGGCCAGCATGCTCCTGCTCCTGACGGCCCGGAACGGCCTGCTCTTTCTGGTCATCTGGGAGGTCATGGCGATCAGCTCGTTCTTCCTCGTCATTTTTGATGATGAGCACGCCCACGTGCGCCAGGCGGGCTGGACTTATCTGGTTGCCTCCCACCTCGGGACAGGCGCATTGCTCGTCTTGTTCGCCCTGTTGGGCCGGCAGGCCAATTCGCTCGATTTCGACCTGATGGCGAAGGCCGTTTTGTCCCCGACGATGGCCGGCATCCTCTTCGCTCTGGCCGTGATTGGGTTCGGCACGAAGGCGGGGTTCATCCCTCTGCACGTCTGGTTGCCCGAAGCGCACCCCGCCGCTCCCAGCCATGTCTCGGCTCTGATGTCCGGCGTGATGATCAAAACCGGCATCTATGGCCTGCTTCGCATCGTGACGATGCTGGGCCATCCCGCGGCGGCCTGGGGCTGGACGCTTGTGATTATCGGTCTTGTCTCGGGCATTCTCGGCGTGGCCTTCGCCCTGGCGCAGCACGATCTCAAGCGGCTGTTGGCCTATCACAGTGTCGAGAATATCGGCATCATTGCCCTGGGCCTCGGAGCGGGGCTCCTGGGCTTGGCCTGGGACCAGCCGGTATTGGTGGTGCTCGGATTCGGTGGCGGCATCCTCCACGTGCTGAACCACGCGATCTTCAAGAGCCTGCTGTTCCTCGGGGCCGGCGCGGTAGTCCACAGCACCGGCACGCGAGACATCGACCACCTCGGCGGTCTGATCAAGTCGATGCGCTGGACCGCCGCGACCTTCGCGATCGCCTCGGCGGCGATTTCCGGATTGCCTCCGTTCAACGGTTTTGTCAGTGAGTTCCTCATCTATCTCGCCGGCTTCCGCGGTGTGCGGGCCGACGCACCTGGGACAGTCATTCTGGCCATTGCGGTCGGTGGCGGCCTGGCAATGATCGGGGGTCTGGCGGCCGCCTGTTTTGCGAAAGCGTTCGGCATCGTGTTCCTCGGTGAACCCCGCAGCTCTCATGCGACTCATGCGGAGGAAGTCGGCGCCGCGATGCGATGGCCCATGGTGGTGCTCGCCGCGGCATGCCTCGGCATCGGCCTGCTGGCGCCGGCGGTGGTGAAGATGGTCTTACCTGCCGTCCGCACTGTGGCACCGGCTACGTTGCCGCCCGAGCTCATGACAACCACGATGGGAAGCTTGATGGGTATCGTCTGTATGTCGACAGCGCTGCTCCTGTTGGCGATTGGCTTTTATCTGATCCGCCGCTCTCTGCCGCGAGGGAAAGAAGAGACCGCGACGGGAACGTGGGATTGCGGCTATGCCCGCCCGACGGCCCGGATGCAGTATACGGCCTCTTCCTTTGCCCAACCTCTGACGGATCTGTTCAAGATCGTTCTCGGAACACGCAAGCAGGGCAGTGCCCCGAGTGGCTTTTTCCCGCAGCGAGCAACGTTCGAGACGCAAACACCCGACGCGGCCCGTGAACACCTGTTCGTCCCGCTGTTCCGGCTGATCGACCGGGCGCTCTCCCCGGTGCGCCGGATGCAGCATGGGCGCATCCACGAATATCTGCTTTACATCGCTCTGGTCCTGATACTGCTGCTCATCTGGAAGGCGGGAGGACGATCCTGAACGCACTGCGATGGGCACTGCCATTGACCGCCTGGCTTCTCTCGCCCCTGATGCTCGGCATCATCAACCGCGTCAAGGCCTTCTTTGCCGGCCGGCAGGGACCGTCCGTGTGGCAGCTTTACCACGATCTGTTCAAGCTGCTGCAGAAAGCCTCGGTCTACAGCCGCTCGACGAGCGCCGTAATCCGCCTCGGACCGTCCGTCGTGCTGGCCTGCATGGCGCTGGCTACGATGATGCTGCCGTGGGGCGAATTGCGGGCCCCGGTGACATTTGTCGGGGACATCATCCTGCTGGCCTATCTCCTGGGCCTGGCCCGTTTCGCCACCGTGCTGGCGGCCTTGGACACCGGGTCCAGCTTCGAGGGCATGGGCGCCAGCCGCGAAGTCCAATTCGCGGCCCTGGCGGAACCTTCGTTCTTTCTCGGGATGCTGGTCCTCGTACTCCATTTCGGATTCTCCGGACTATCCAAGATGGTGTCGGAAATCTCCCTGGAGACCTGGCGGACCTCCGGCGTGCTCCTGATCCTGGTGGGCTGCTCGTGGTTTGTCCTGTTGCTGACGGAGAACTCGCGCATGCCGGTCGACGATCCGAACACGCACCTGGAGCTGACGATGATTCACGAGGTCATGGTGCTCGATTACGGCGGGCCGGACCTCGCGTTCATTTTGTATGCGGCATCGCTGAAGCTGTGGATCTTCGCGGCCCTGGTGGTGAATCTCATTGTCCCCATGCACTCCCTGGCGCCTTGGCTGCAGGCCCCCATCTTCCTGCTGGGCATGGTCTTCGTGATGGTCCTGGTGGGAGTGGTGGAGTCCATCCTGGCAAGGCAGCGACTGCTGCAAATCCCGAAGATCCTGATCGGCGCGGCTCTGTTGAGCCTGATCGCCTTGATCGTTCGCTTGATGGGTTAATAAACCATGACTATCATCTCCGTCCTGCTTCTCCTCTCCTGTCTGCTGCTGCTGGGCTCCAGCCGTCTGCACGTCGCGATCCGCGTGGTGGCGATCCAGGGTGTTCTGCTGGGAGTGCTCCCGCTGGTCCGGTCGATGGGGGACATCGGATTCGGCATTGGCGTTCTGGGACTGAGCACGATCGTTTCCAAGGGCATCCTGCTGCCGTGGCTGATGAATACGTGCCTGCGGCTTTCCGGAATTCGCAAGGAGATCGAGCCGTTCGTCGGTTTCGGTCCCTCGCTGCTGTGCGGCACGGTCCTGCTCGGTCTGGCCGTCTGGATCACCGACCGCCTGCAACTAACGCAAGCCCAGGTCCCCCAGGTGCTGCTGATCAGCTCCTTTTTCGCGATTCTCGTGGGCCTGTTCCTCATGGTCACCCGGCGCAAGGCCATCACGCAATCCTTAGCCTACTTGGTCATGGAGAACGGCGTTTACGGCGTGGGCGTCAGCATGAGCCTGGATTTCCCGTTCATCGTGGAGCTCGGCATCCTGCTGGACGTCTTTGTGGGCGTGTTCCTCATGGGCAACCTCTTGTTCCACCTGGATCGTGAGTTCGAGCACCTCGACGCGGACAAGCTGACCGAGTTGTCCGATTTGTCGAAATCGGCAACCGTGGTGGAGGCCGTGGAGGAAAAAGCATGATGCTCCTGGTGCTGACCATCCTGCTTCCCGCGGCCGCCGGGACCGCATCGTACTTCATTCGCCCGCACCGCTGGCGACGGTTGCTCTGGGGCACAGTAGCGGCGGCGCATCTCGCGCTGTCGGTCACCGCGGTCCTGACGATTCACTCCCCGCCCCTGGACCACTGGATCGGCATGGACTCGCTCAGCGCGATTTTTCTCGCACTGACGAGTCTGCTTTTCCTCGGGGCCACCGTTTATGGGATTGGCTACGTGGCCCGGGAGCCGGTCGCGGGGCAAATGGATTTTGAGGACGGTGGTCTCTTCAAGAATGAGCCGGAATCCGTCTTCACCGGCGGCATGCTCTTGCTCCTCGCGGCCATGACTCTGGCGATTCTAAGCCGGCACTTGGCCTTGCAGTGGGTGGCGATCGAGGCCACCACGCTGGCCAGCGCTCCGCTCATCTACTATCACCAGAACCGGCGGTCGTTGGAGGCGGCCTGGAAATATCTGATCCTGTGCTCCGTGGGTATCGCCCTGGCGTTATTGGGGATCTTTTTCATCCACATGACGGTTCAGGATTGCCGCCACGACCTGACGCTGGCCGTCCTGGTGGAGCGAGCCGACACTCTGAACCACAAATGGCTCAGCACCGCCTTCATCTTCATGCTCGTCGGCTACGGCACGAAAATGGGCCTGGCCCCCCTGCATACATGGCTGCCCGATGCCCACAGCGAAGCGCCGTCGCCGGTTTCGGCCATGCTCTCCGGGGCCCTGCTCAACTGCGCCTTTCTCGGCATCCTCCGCATGCAACAGATTTGTGTGGCGGCGGGCATGGCCTCCTTCGGCGGCGACCTGCTGATTCTGTTCGGCCTCTTGTCGATGGGATTGGCCGGGACGTTCATCCTCAGACAAACTGACTACAAACGGATGCTGGCGTATTCCAGTGTGGAGCATATGGGTATCCTTGCCCTGGGCGTCGGCCTGGGCGGGTTGGGACTGTTCGGCTCGTTCCTGCACGCGGTCAACCATTCCCTCGTCAAGGCGATGCTGTTCCTCACGGCGGGTAACATCCTGTCCCGCTTCCATACCAAGGACACGATGAAGATTCAGGGAGCGTGCGATGCGTTACCGATTTCGGGGGCCTTGTGGATCGCGGGATTTCTGGCGGTGACAGGATCGCCTCCCTTCGGAACGTTTATCAGTGAGTTTACGATCCTGCGGGCGGTCCTGGAGCAGGGCCGGTGGGTGATCGCGGTGCTGTACGTGCTGTTTCTGCTGTTGGCGTTTGTCGGCATGGCGGGGATCGTGTTGCGCATGGCCTTGGGAAAGTCCGAGGTCAACCGGGTCCGCGAGCCCTTCACCGCGGTCCTGCCGCCCCTCGTGTTCGCGGTGCTGGCGCTGCTGCTGGGCGTGTATCTGCCCGGGCCGCTGGCGGACCGGCTGCACGAAGCCGCGCAACTACTGGGAGGGATGGCGAAATGATCACGCTGCCTCAGATCCACAACGGCCAGGCGCTGCCTTTGCAGGACATTCCCGAACTCGCCGTGCCGGACTTTCGCAGCATGATTCCGGAGCGGGTCCGCCGGGGCAGGCGGATTTCCTCCCTCTTCGGCATGCCGGACGGCGACCAGATCATGATCCTGGCCGTGCTGGCCCATGACAGCCAGGGAATGCTGGAACTGTGCCGGACGCGGGTCCGTGACCGGTATCCGGCCCTCACGCCCGACGTCCCCCAGGCCCACTGGTTCGAGCGGGAGATCGCTGAGCAGTGGGGCATCGTGCCGGAAGGACATCCCTGGCTGAAACCGATTCGATTCCATGCCTCCTACATCCCGAATCGCGACGCGTGGGCCCGGGATAAGGCGATGCAGATCGAGCCGGGCGTGACCAACTACTTCCGCGTCGAGGGCGAGGAAATCCACGAGGTGGCCGTCGGCCCGGTGCACGCCGGCATCATCGAGCCGGGCCATTTCCGTTTCCAGTGCCACGGCGAGGATGTCCTGCACCTGGAGATCGAGCTCGGCTACCAGCACCGAGGTATCGAGCGGGCCCTCCTTGGCGGCCCAAACGCACGGACCGTCCATTACATGGAGACCCTCGCCGGCGATACCACGATCGGGTACGCCACCGCCTACGCTTCCATCCTGGAAGCCCTTGGCGATATGACGCCCTCGCCACGTGCTCAGGCCATTCGCGCGATCGCTCTGGAACTGGAGCGATTGGCGAACCATACCGGCGATCTCGGCGCGCTGGCCGGTGACATCGGTTTTCTGCCGACTGCCTCCTATTGTGGCCGGCTGCGGGGCGACTTTCTCAATATTGCCGCCTTGCTGTGCGGCAACCGCTTCGGCCGCAACCTGATTCGTCCCGGCGGCGTGCGGTTCGATCCGACCCCGCCAACTGTGGACAATCTTCTGATCCGTTTGGATAAGACCTTTGAAGCGGTACAGAACGCCGTGGACCTGCTCTGGGAGACCCCCTCGGTCATGTCGCGCTTCGAGGGGACGGGAACGGTCTCGCGACAGGATGCGGCCCGGCTGGGGCTCGTCGGGCCGGTGGCCCGGGCCGCCGGGGTCGATCTCGACGTGCGCAGCGACTTGCCCTGGGGCATCTACCAGTCGCACGAGCTGCCTTCGGTCACGTTCCAGACCGGCGATGTCGCCGCCCGGGCGTATGTGCGCTGGTTCGAGATCCAGAAGTCGATCGAGTTTATCCGTGACATGACGGGCGCTTTGCCGGCCGGACCTGTCTTGCAGGAGGTTCCCCCGCCGGCGCAGGATCACCTGGCGGTGGCTTTGGTCGAAGGGTGGCGCGGCGAGATCTGCCATGTCGCCGTCACGAACGAGCACGGCCGGCTGCGACACTATAAGATCACGGACCCTTCGTTCCACAATTGGTTCGGATTGGCGCTGGCCCTGCGCGGCCAGCAGATTTCCGATTTCCCTTTGTGCAACAAGAGTTTCAACCTGTCCTATTGCGGACATGACTTGTAGCACGGGCATCTTGCCCGTGAGTCGCAGGGGCGAGACGCCCATGCTACGACGAAGTACGAGGTATGCATCATGCTGAGAATACTGCGGGCCAGACTGAAACAGGGGCATCGAACGATCCCGTTTCCGGATCAGCCGCCGGTCCTGCCGGAGAAGTACCTGGGCCGGCCGCAGTGGGACGCCGGCAAGTGCAAGGGAGACTGCACCGCCTGCGTCCAAGCCTGTCCCACGGGGGCTTTGAGTAAGGTCCACGGCACCACGAGCATTTGTGTCGAAGGCGTCCCGCCTTCGAATCGCGGGCAGGATGCCCGCGACACGGGGGATGCTGTGTGCATCGATCTGGGACGGTGCTTATTCTGCACGGACTGCATGGACGCCTGCCCCGCCAAGGCGATTCAGTTCACGGCCGAGTATCGCTTGGCGACTCGCACCCCCGAGGCATTAGTCGTGGATAATCGTCCTTACGCGTTGGCCAAAGCCCTGGACGAGAAGGCGCGCGAACTCTTCGGCCGCTCGCTGAAGCTGCGCCAGGTCAGCGCCGGCGGCTGCAACGCCTGTGAAGCGGACACCAACGTGCTCAATACCGTGGGATTCGATCTGGGCCGGTTCGGCATTCAGTTCGTCGCCTCGCCCCGACATGCGGACGGTCTTCTCGTCACCGGCCCGGTTCCGAAAAACATGGAGTTGGCCCTCAAAAAGACCTACGACGCCACCCCGTCCCCCAGGATTGTCATTGTCGTCGGCGCCTGCGCCATCTCGGGCGGCGTCTTCGCCGACCATCCGGAAGTCAACAATGGTGCCGCTTCGATCATCCCCGTCGACCTCTTCGTCCCCGGCTGCCCGCCTCACCCGATCACCATTCTTGACGGCCTGCTCCGACTGCTGGGTCGAATCAGGTAGCGTTTCCCGACAGACGTGTCCTTGACGCATGGGTTAAGAACCCACCCTACGGGCCACGGACTGCGCTGGGGCGTGCCATCCCTTCCTGGTGCTTCAAACGAGCACCCGGTCAAATGCCATCTTGCTGTGGTCATCGCCGGCGAATTTGCCGTAGTAGAGCTCGGCTCTCAGACCGAGGTGGGATAAATGGCGATGGAACACTCCCGCAATCAGGTCCATGTCCTCGCCCGGCCGATCCTTGAGTTTCGATGTGTGGCCCGTCGCGAAGCCGGGGATCTTCTCCGCCAGCAGCCGGTAGTAGAAGCAATCCTCATGGTTGATCAGCACGGCCCGTCGGACCGAAGGAAAGTGCCGGTGGATCAACTCGAACCGGTCCTTCATGAACTTGAATTCCTTCGGCAATCGCTCGGGATTCGCGAGCACACCCGCGCCGCCTCCAACCACCAGCGGGATGAACTGCCCCTTCCGCAGCCCCAACTCTCTCTCAATGAACGGCTCAAACGCCGTCTGAAGTCGCGGATCGCCGCAGTAGACCACCACCGCCTCCGGGCGAACCTGCGGCAGCGCTTCGTAGACGTTCGTGCTGCCTCCCGACTCGGACATGGTCCGGCCCTTTCCAGGCGCGTCTGCTTGGATGTTCTTCGCCTATCTCTGGGCGGCAGCGTCAACCGAAGCCGGTTTGTAGTGTGCTCGTAAGAGCATCGTAGGGGCAGGCCCCTGTGCCTGCCCACTCTGGAAGGGCAACCACGGGGGGTTGCCCCTACGGCACTACAAACAGGGCGCCACCACCTCACGCTCTCCGGCCTTCAGAATGCGGGGCGGATTCTTCCGCTATCGTCCGGGGTGCTTTCGTCTCCACCGGCTTGGTCTCGGGCGGCTTCGAGGTCAGCATCTGCTCCAGTTCCTCCAGATTGACGCCCAGCTTGGTCAGCAGCGGCTTGAGGTCGATGCCCTGGATTTTCAGGGCCGAGAGGAACTTGAAGACCGTGTTGGGCACGATGGAGCTGAACTGGTCGAGTCCCCGGCCGTTGCCGCCCATATCGATGATCCGCACTTCGTCGATCTGGCCCAGCGGGGCCGCCACGCTGGCGAACACGGAGGTCGCGACCTTGCTCACCGCATCGCCGCTCCGGTCCAGCAGAACCGGCAGCCGGTCGAGAATCAGGATCATCTTGGCATCGGCCGTCATCTTGGCCAGGGCCTCCGCAAGCTGCTTCGTACCTTCGGCTTCCGCCTTGAGCACCAAGCCCTTCTGGGCGGCCTCGCCTTCCGCCTTGGCCACCAGGACCTGCTTGGTCTTAGCCGCCTCGCCTTCTGCCTGGGCCAGCATCACCGCCTTGGTCTTCGAGGCCTCACCCTCGCCTTCATAGACCCGGGCCTGCCGCTCACCTTCGGCCCGGCGGATCGCGGCTTCCTTGGCCGCCTCGGCGTTGGTCACCGCGACCTGCTTGGCCGCCTCCGCGTCGATCACTTGCTTGGTCCGGTTGGCCTGGGCCAGCTTGACGACCGTGGCATCGAGCTCCTGCTCCTTGCGGGCGGCCTCCTTGGACTGGACCTCGATCTGGGCCTCCTTCTCCGCCGCATCGCGCTCGGCCTGCCGAACCTTCAGCGTCTTTTCCTGCTCCGCCAAGGCAATTCCAAACGCCTGCTCGGCTTTGGCCCTTTCCGTGTCGGCCATGGTCTTGAACTGGGCCTTTTTCACGTCGCGGTCCCGCTCGGCCTGGGCCACTTGGACCGCGTTGCTGGCAACCTGGATATCCGCCTCGCGCGTGGCGTCGCTGACCTTTTTCTTGGTCTCCGCCTCGGCTTGGGCGGTCTTGATGTTGGCATCCCGGATGGCCTCGGCGACCGACTGCTTGCCGAGTGCATCGATGTAGTGGAACTCGTCGGTGACCTCCTGGATCACCAGCGTGATGATCTGGATGCCGAGCCGCCGGAGCTCTTCCGTGGATTCCTCGACCACCTTCTTGTTGAAGGCATCCCGGTCCCGCAGAATCTCACTGATGTTCAGCTTGCCGATGATCGACCGCAAATGGCCCTGGAGGATGTTCCGGACGATCCGCGCCAGCTCGTCCTCGGTCTTGCTGAGGAAGGCGGCGGCCGCATTGTGGAGCGATTCCTGCGTCGTCTCGATCTTATACGTCGCCACGCCCCTGGCGCTGATCTTGACGTTGTCCTTGTTCGGGATGTCGTGCTCGTCGATCTCGACTTGGGAGACCCCGGTAGACATCAGCTGAAAGTGCTCGATGATCGGCCACAGCAGCGCGCCGCCGCCCGCGACGACCCGAAAGCCCCGATGTTGCAGCTTGCCGTCGGCATCGAGGTACTTGTACTTGCGGCCATAGAAGATGCCCACCTGGTTGGGCGGAATCTTCTTGTACCGGCTCGCCATCGCCCAGACGACGACCACGAAGGCGACCGCGATCAGCAGAATCATCCCCGCGATCATGGCTTGACCGCTCGACGCGACAATCAACGGCAGTGTGTTCATTGGTGCCTCTCCTGTGCAGATCTGGTTTATCGTCCGACGGTTGCGCGGCTCGTTTCGTCCGTTCGGAGTTCCGCGTTTACGCCGGTCGGACTGGTCTTTCCCGCCTGAAGGCGGTACTCCGAACAGACGAGCGTCGCAACCGCCACCGCTCTACGGTCATTTCGAGCCTTTGTCCTCATCGACTGTCAGCACCGGCCCACCCACATTCACGATCCGCACGGAATGTCCTTTCGGCAGGGCCATGGAGCCTTGCGTGCGGGCGGCGTAGGTGCGATACTCGCCGCTGACGCTGACGCCGATCTCTCCGATGGCATCCTTGTCGATGGGCACGGTCACGGTGCCCGTGCATCCGAGGAGAGAGTCCACGCCAATGACGGAGTTGGACTGCTGCTCGGTAAACAACAGGATGATGCCGTACATGATAGTTGCCAGCACGATGCCGGCCACGATCCCGACGAGGGAAGCGATGGGGTAGCCGGTTCCGTAGGACTGCGCGATGGCCCCCGCCGCACCGAACCCCATGATGAAGGTAAAGATCACCTTCGTCGAAAAGATGCCGACGATCCCGTGGATGTCCGGGCCCATGTCATGGCTGAAGTCATGGTCGAAATCGCCGCCCAAGTCGTGATCGTGTCCGAACAGGAAAGCTCCCGCCACGACGATGAACGCCCCTAGCGCTATCGCTACAAAGACAATCATAGCAGTCTCCTTTCGTAGCATGGGCATCTTGCCCATGAGTATCACGGGCGTCTCGCCCGTGAAGGCAGGGCCAAGATGGCCCTGCGACTGAACCACCAAACGCGGAAAGATGCGTTTGGGAACCCACTCATGGGCGGGACGCCCATGCTACTATAATAGACGCGAATCTCCTCCCAATCTTCATTCGAACCGCGCACAAATATACCGGTTTTCGGAGAGCCTGTCCATAGACGCATGCGTCGCCCGTACCGGCTTTTTTTATCTCGACTTCCGGCCGGTCGTAGGGCACAATCGCCGCACACGATCAGGTTAGAAATTCGATACGTCGGATAATCTGCCGCCCCGAAGGGGCGCTGTGCGCCCGGGCGACCTGGGGCCCTTCGGGCCTGGGGGTGGGCGAGAGGAATACGAATCATGGTCGTAGTGAAGTCGTTTGCCACGCCGCTTGTCTGGGTCCTGCTGCTGCTCGTGCTGGGTCTGGTCCTGGCTCGGAAGGACCGGAGAAAACGCCTCTTTACGGTCGGCCGACTCCTGTTACTGGCGGGCACGGTGCTGCTCTTGGCTCTGAGCCTCAGTCCGGTGGCCAATTTCCTCACGTATCCGCTGGAAGCCCGATATCCGTCGCCTTCTGCCCAAGCCCTGGAGCGGCTCGATGTGGTCGTGGTCCTGGGGGGCGGCATCCACCCCGCCGGCCACCTCCGCCAGGAGGCGGAACTGAGCAAATTCACCTATCCCCGGTTCTATCACGGCGTGCGCGTCTTCCAGCAAAGCCATGCGCGTCTGCTGGCGTTCTGCGGCGGCCCGGGCCGGCAGGGGGCCGAAAGCGAGGCCGAGACGATGCGGGCCATGGCGCTGTCCCAGGGCGTTCCCCAGGACAGGATCGTGGTGGAGCAGACGTCCCGCAACACGTTTGAGAATATCGCGAATCTGGCCCGCCTGCTGCCGGCCGGCCAGGGCCGGCGGATCGGATTGGTGACGACCGCCAGTCACATGCGGCGTTCCCACGCAGTCTCTCAGAGGCAGTTTCCCGGCGACACGATCATCCCCATCCCCGTCTACTACACCTACGATCCGGCCGGCACTTTTATCGAGAACTTCGTGCCGACCTCCGGCAACCTGGAGAGAAGCAGCATCGCCCTCCATGAATGGATCGGGCTGATCTGGTACAGACTCCGCGGCCGGTAACTCGGGCGGGGTCCAACCCTCCCCACAAAACGCCGTCCCCGCCGCCGAAGGCATCGTCCACCCCTGTACTGCAAAGGCGTAACATCCTGCTCTCTCGATAAAGGTTTTTGAGACACGGATTCACCCAGCCCGGCCTGCGGCCGGAACCAAGATTTCCTCGCGCCAAGACGCCAAGACCGCAAAGGAAGAATGGAGGACAGAAAACAAAGAGCAGAGGATGGCAAGTCCCTAAAACCTTGGCGCTCTTTGCGTCTTGGCGCGAGACATAATCCTCGTCGCTATCCAGACTTACATCATCCCCTCAGAATTATCTGGAAATGGTTTTCAGTTGTTGCGAGTTAGTAGCACAGATTGACACGGATTTGATGAGTGGTGATGAAGATTCGGTGCTCTTCTCGAAATCCGTGTTCATCCGTGTGAATCCGTGTCTATTTCCCTTTGCTTCGATTCTTCGTGCTTACCAACTCTTGGCGGCCTCTTCGGCGTCTTCGAGTTCTTCCTTGCGGCGCCCGTAGCCGCACTGCTCGATCAGCTTGCGGGCCGCGACGAGGTCGTCTTTCGGCCCGCGCGGTTTGCCTTGTTCATCCTTGTCCCACGGATACGGTGTCACGCCGTGGAACAGCCGGGCACGGTAGAGGTGGATGTCGGCCAGGAAGAGTCTCATGGAGCCACGCTCGGCAATCTCCCAGGCTTCGTCCAAGTCGCTCTGTGCACTCTCAGGGCCGGTGCGCGCGCCGGTGAGCAGACGCAGCCAGGCGCGGGTGAGGAGGCCGGGAGGGATGTAGTTCTGTTGGCCGGCGTGGCGGAGGCCGGATACGGCCTTCTGAATCTCGGATTCTGAATCGCGGATTTCGGATTTTTCCAAGATCGCCTCGTAGAGGGCGGCGCGGCCCAGCGTGAGGTGGTCGAGCGCGATGTCGAGAACCGGTGTACCAGGGTATGCTTCGGACGCCGCGAGCGTCTGGGCCGCTCGTTGAGAGACGGCGCGGCACATCGCCACCACGTCCTCCCTCTTCATTCTGCCTTCTACCTTCTGCATCTCCCCCCAAGCGGCTCGCTCGGGGGCGGCGAGGAGTTGGTCACAGTACTGGAAGCCCCGCTGAGAGTAGAGCAGCGTACAGCCGGGCTGAAGCTCGGCTTGCAGTTCCTCTGCCTCTCGGAAGTGCCGCAGTGCCTCATCGCGTTGGCCCGCTTGGTGGAGGGCGTTGCCTACTGCTGTGCGTGTGCCAATGCGGTGAACGTCGCCGCTTCGGTCGGAGTAGGTCACGGACTGCTCGGCGTCCCTCACCGCCCTAGCCACCTCGCCCAGCGTGAGCTCCAGCTCGCTCAAGTTGCCGGCGAGAATCGCAGCATATTTCCAGCGCTCCTGTTTGACGTAGCCCTCGAGGCCAGCCCGCATCGGACTGAGGGCCTCTGTCGGCCGGCCCAGAGCGCGCAGGCACGTGGCGGCGTCGTTCAGTAGCCAGGCTTGGGCGGGCCGGCCGAACGAGGACGAGACGCGGGTCCACGGGATCTCAAAGAAGCACGCGACGGCTCCCAATTCAGAACCAAACGCACCGAGCTTCCTTTTGGCGTAGAATCCGCGATCGTCCATCCCATGATTTATTCGAGCGATGTAAACCCCGTCATACACCTCCTGCTGCGACCCCGCTTGGCAGCCGTGGGCCACGGCTTGGTAGAGCGGCTGGAGGTCTTCGAGCGTGGGATTGGGCTTCTTGTCCGTTGTCGTCTGGCAGAGATGCTCGTAGAGCCGGCGGTGCGCGGCCCGCCAAAGCTCAGGGCGCTGGCGCAGCCACCGGGCGAAGTATTCCCGAATAAGCGGATGTGCATCGAGGCACAGGAGTTGGTTGGCCGCATCGCGGTTCACCGTCAGGAGCCTGGCCTCCTCCAACCGGCTGAGAACCACATTCCGCTGCGCCTCGCTGACGCCAACGAGCACGTCGGTCAGCCCGGCAATGGCATCGCCCTTCCACAAAGCCTCCAGGCAATCGGCGGTCGCAGGACGGTCGAATAGCCCCAGAAGACTCAACATAGCGAGGGCACGCTGGGCCCGTTCACTCTCCTCTGCGGTCTTGCCGCCGGCCTCAAACGACTTGACATAGGCGTCCATAACGCGGAAGGCATGGCCGCCCTGTTCCTCCGCGTCGGCTTCCTCCAGCTTCACCAGGTCGCGCCGGCGGATATCCCCCGCGTGCGCATCGCGCAGGTAAGTGCCCAGCAGGCTCAACGTGAGGGCGTGGCCCTTCACGTCTGCCACCAGCGCCTCGAATTCCTTCGGATTTCCTCTCACGCCGAGTCGCTTGAGCAGCGCCACACCGGCTGGCGTAGAAAGACACGTGAGCTTGACCTCCGGCGCGGTGGCCTGCCAATAGGCGCGCAGGTCGGCGATGGAATAGCGGGTGGTGACGATACACAAGCCGTGGCTGCTCCCAGCCAGCCCCTTGAGCAGGGCGCTTACGCCCTGATCCTTGAACTCGCCTGGCGTAGGCGAAGTGGGCGCATATTGCAGCGGCTCCACGCCATCGAGAATCAGCAACGCCCGCCGCTCGCCGACGAGTTGGGCCAGGCGCCGGCCTTTCTCGAATGCGCCCTGTGCGCTGCCCGCCAGCACCGGGTCACCGAAGAAAGTGAGGGCTTCTTTGAGAAACGTGTCGGACGAAGCCGCGTGCTGCTCGCGCGTACCCTGGCTGTAGAAGGACCACGCGAAAGCCGTGTCGCAACCGGGCCAATCCTTATGCGCCAGGCCTGCCGCCCACTTGGCCACCAGTGCCGTCTTACCCTCGCCCCCGAGCGCGACGAAGGTGAGGACGTGGGGGCGTTCGGGTTCGCCACGCGTAGCCTTTTCCCAGGCGTCGGAAAGGAGCTTGGTCTGGGCCTCGCGTCCGATAAGCTCCGCCGGGGCGTACTTGATGATGCGCGAGATATCGACGGGGATTCCAGCAGGCCTGGCCGGCGTGCTTTCTGTCGGCAAGATCGGAATCGAGCCGAGTTCATTCTTCAGGACGCGCATCTGCCCCGTCAGGATGCGAAGCACGTGCTCATAGCCTTCGTCAGTCAGGGCGAAGTCCTGCAGGCGGCAGTACGTCCAGCCGCGCAGGAAGCGCGGGATGCTCGATTCCGCCTCGTTGTCGAAGAGAAGCGGAACGATGCGACGATTGCCTTTGGCATCATAGATGTCATCGTCGAGCAGGCTGCCCTCCCAATAGACGCCTTTCCCTTTCTCCGGGGGTACGTTGCCTTCGATGCGGCGGCAGTATTCGGCCGTGCACACACAAAGGACAAAATCGCAGTGCGCGCGACAAGTCTGCTCGTTGCACCAGCGGGGCCAGTCGATGATCTCTTCGTTGTGGAATTGGTCGAGCTCGACCGCGATCCCGTGACCGCGCAAGGCCCACGCCAACTCAAGCACACGCTTACTGTGTTCCGGCGTGTCGTGGCTGTAGCTGATGAAGGCCCTTACGGGCTTCTTCTTCCTTCGCGTCCTTGGCATCGGCACCCTCAGTTCTTCGTTCTCGCGGCCAACAACTGTACGGAAAGGCCGGGCTTGCCCTGGCTGTTGTGGGACAGGAAGACCTCGAACTCCAGTTTCTCCCGGGCCTCGTCCTTCATATAGATAAATATACCGCCCACGCGCCCCAGGGACAAGAGGCTGCCCACCCTATGTCAGGGCAAACGCAAAATCGTTCGACGGCACTGCCCCCCATGTCATTCGAGCACAGCGAAGCAATCTACCATGCGGCAGATTGAGATTGCTTCCCCCGCCTGCGCGGGGGAAGGCTCGCGGGGCGCCTCGCAATGACATGACTATGATCCGCCCGCCTACTTTGCGTCCGCCCTGTGCTCTATGTGGAGACAGGTATCAGCGCACGCAATAGGGCACGTGATCCGGGGATGGAGGCGGAATTCAGTGGCGATCTGCCGGGATTATCCTTGACAAGGAAGGGACATATTTGTATAATATGTACCCAACAGAACAGTGGATCATAGATAGGCGACCATAGCTTCGGAGGGTCTCGTCGGTAGTACGAGCTCGAAGATCTATCGCAGAGACACAGAGATCAAAGAAGCAATCTCAGGTTCACCGATGGACTTACTCAGATATGCTTCTCCGTGCCCTCGTGGTGAGGATTCGTGCAAAACGAACCCAATTTGGAGAGGAGTTTCAAGTCTGAAGTGTAAAGTTTCAAGTGCAGATAGGAACGGCGGGCGTGCAGAACAAGGTAATGTCCGATAAGGCGGTGCCGCCGGACCAAAACGTGCAAAACGAAGCCAATTTCCTCCGGACCGTCACAAAGGACAAGTCCTTTGCGGGAAACGAGTTATGGTGAATTGGATGCCTGAACGGGCTTGGAAAAACGAAGCCAATTTCCAGGGCTGTTTCAGGTGTGAAGTTTCAAGTTCGAAGCCGGAGAGCCGGCGTGCCAAACAAACCCAATCTGGGCAGACGGGCAATTGCGCAAAACGAACCCAATTTGGCTCGGGCGGGCAACTGTGCAAAATGCGCCAAACGAACCCAATTCGCCCCCGACGAGCACGGAGGACCATCGCCAAGGCCTCGGGCCTTGACGATGCCACCCCCGGAGGGGACAAATGTGCAAAACGAAGCCAATTGCCACGGCCAATTGTGCAAAACGAACCCAATTTCGCCGGTCGGCCGGGGCCGTGGAGGGCGAAATGTGCGAAACGAAGCCAATTTCCGGCACTGCCGAGTGGGACGAGGCCCCAGGGGCGTGGCGCGAGGGGAAATCGTGCAAAACGAACCCAATTTGCTTCGGACAGGCGGAGAAGACTATCGCCAAGGCCGGAGGCCTTGTCGCTGCCACCCCGGAAGGGACAAATGTGCAAAACGAAGCCAATTTCCGGCGGGGCCGGGAGGGACGGGGCCTCGCGGACAGGGGCGTAGCGTGTTGTACAAACAAAGCCAATTTGCCGGCACGGACAGCAGGACGGGTCATTCAATGGGATTTGCGAGATTCATGATAGGGGCGGGCGTCTCGGTGCTGCTCCTCGCGACGGTCTGGGCACAAGGCCAGTCGGTGGCGATCACGGAGTTCGTGGCCTCCAACCAGCATGGCCTGACCGACGGCGAGGGAAATGCCTCGGACTGGATCGAGTTGTACAACGGCCTCTCGGCTCCCGTCTTGCTGGACGGCTGGCGCCTGACTGACGACCGGGGCAACCTGCGGAAATGGTTGTTTCCGCCGGGCACGGTTTTGCCCGCTGGGAAGTACCTGGTCGTCTTCGCTTCGGGACAAGCACCGGCCGGAGGCGTCTACGTGGACCGCCAGGGGTATCTCCATACCAACTTCGCGCTGGACAAGGATGGGGAGTACCTGGCCCTGGTCGCCCCGAACGGCACGGTCGTCCAGGAATATGCCCCGCGCTTTCCCGCGCAGCAGGCCGACGTATCCTATGGGCTGGGGCGGGGCCTGTTCCGCTATTTCGCGCCGCCGACGCCGGGACAGGCCAATGGGTCGGGGTACTCCGGCCTCATCGAGCCGGTCACCCACAGCTACGAACGGGGGTTCTACGATAAGCCGTTCGAGCTGCGGATCTCCTGCGGCACGCCGGAGGTCCAAATCCTGTACACCCTGGATGGCTCGGAGCCGACAGACCGGCACGGCATCCTGTATGATCCCGGCACATCGATTCCCGTCATGACGACAACGTGCGTGCGCTCCGCGGCTTTCAAGACCGACTGGCTGCGTTCACTGGTCACGACGTGCACCTACATCTTCGTGGACGAGGTCGCGCGGCAACCGGCCAATCCGCCCGGCTGGCCCAGCAACTGGGGCTACGACACGGAGGTCAAAGGCATTGTCCCGGCCGATTACGCGATGGACCCGCGCGTCGTCAACAGCGCCCTGCCCGGCTACTGGGTCCGCGCGGCACTTCTGGACGTCCCGACGGTGTCGATCGCGATGGTCCCCGACGACTTTGTCGGCACGGCGGCGGGTATCTGGAGTCATCCGCTGAGCCGCTGGGAACGCAAGTGTTCCGTCGAGTACATCCTCCCGGATGGCGCCGAAGGTTTTCAGCACGACTGCAAGATCGAGGTCCACGGCAACTCCAGCCGCCGGCCCTGGCGGATGCAAAAGCACTCGCTGCGCCTGACGTTCACCAGCCAATACGGCCCCGCCAAGCTGTACTACCCCCTCTTTCCGGGATCGGACGTGGCGGAATTCAACCAGCTCGTCCTTCGCGGCGGCTTTTGCGATTCCTGGGCTCTCGTTTCCTGGGATGCCTCCCGGTACCGCCCCAACGATGCCCAGTACATCCGCGACACCTGGATGAAGGAAAGCCTCCACGACATGGGCCAGCCCTCGAGTCACGGCTCCTTCGTGCACCTCTACGTCAACGGCCTGTACTTCGGCCTCTACAATCTCAGCGAGCGCCTGGGCCAGGACTTCCTGGCCACCCATCTTGGCGGGCAGCCCGAGGATTGGGAAGTCAACGAGGATTTCGGGACTCCCGGTGCCCGTTGGCAGGCCATGATGGCCATCGACCCGTCCACACCCGCCGGCTACGCCCAGATGCAGCAGTACCTCGACGTGGAGGACTTCGCCGACTACGTCCTTCTGCACCTCTACGCCGACGCGGAGGATTGGCCCCACCACAACGGGTACGCCGCCGCCAACGTCAAGAGCGGCGATGGGAGGTTCCGGTTCTTCGTCTGGGACCAGGAAATTGTCCTGGACTACCACGGCCGCGCCGCCAGTCGCATCGACAACCCGAACGGGGCGGGCGCGGTCTTCCAGAAGCTGCGCACCAGTGCGGAGTTCCGCCTGCTCTTTGCCGACCGGGTCTACCGACACTGTTTCAACGGCGGGGCCCTGAGCCTCGCGGCCTCGCAAGAGCGCTACCGGAGCATCGCGAACTGGATCGACAAGGCCATCGTGGCGGAGTCCGCCCGCTGGGGTGATGTCAAGATGACCACTCCTTACGGCAGCACCCTCCAGCAGCCCAACCCGCTCACAGACATCAACCATATCATGTACCCGCCCGTCCCGCACGGCCCCAACTACTACTTCACCAGAGAGGACTCGTGGATCGTGGAGCGTGATAACATCATCAACAACTACCTCCCCGCCCTCCACAACCTGGCCAATTCCTACGCCCTGATCCGGCTCCTGCGGGCGGAGAGTCTCTATCCGGACCTCGATCCGCCGGAGTTCCGCATCAACGGCGTTCCTCAGCACGGCGGACAGATTTCCGCCGGCGCCGTTTTGACTCTCACCAACCCCAACGGACGGGGGACCATCTATTACACCCTGGACGGCAGCGGCATCTGGGCCCAACCAGGTGCGCGGGAGGCCGGCCCGGCTCGCTACGTTGGCCCGATCACACTGAGGGAGAACACACAGGTTAAGGCGCGCATCTTCGACGGGGGCCAAGGCAGCGCCTTGAACGAAGCGACGTATATTGTGTCTGGGGAGAATTGAGGGCCGTCATGGAAGCCAGAAACCTCTCCCAAAGGAGATTCTTGCCAATTCGGCATGCCCCGGCTATAGTTCGGCCCACGTATAGATGTGTAATCTGATGACGGGAGTTCCTCATGAGTAACGGCGCGGAAAAGATCATCTATTCGATGATGCGGGTCAGCAAGTCGTACCACAACAAAGTGGTGCTGAAAGACATCTCCCTGTCCTATTTCTACGGGGCCAAAATCGGTGTTCTGGGTCTCAACGGCGCCGGCAAAAGCTCGCTCTTGCGGATCATGGCGGGCGTGGACCGGGAATACAGTGGCGAAGCCGTGCTCGCGCCGGGATACACGCTGGGATTTCTGGAGCAGGAGCCTCAGCTCGATCCGGACAAGACCGTCAAAGCCGCCGTGGAAGAGGGCTTGCAGGCCGTGGTGAAGCTCGTGCGGGAGTACAACGAGATCAGCGACAAGTTCGCGGAGCCGATGTCGGACGACCAGATGAACCCGCTTCTCGAAAAGCAGGGCCAGTTGCAGGAGCAGATCGACCATCTGGATGCCTGGGACATCGACTCGCGTCTGGAAATGGCGATGGACGCCCTGCGCTGTCCGCCGGGCGATACGCCGATCCGCGTTCTCTCCGGCGGGGAGAAGCGCCGCGTGGCCTTGTGCCAGCTCCTGCTGCAAAAACCCGACATCCTGCTGCTCGACGAGCCGACCAATCATCTGGACGCCGAGACCGTGGCGTGGCTGGAGCGGCACCTCCAGCAGTATGCGGGCACAGTGATCGCCGTCACGCACGACCGCTACTTCCTGGACAACGTCGCCGGCTGGATTCTGGAGTTGGATCACGGGCTCGGCATCCCCTGGAAGGGCAACTACTCGTCCTGGCTCCAGCAGAAACAGACTCGCCTTCAACAGCAGGAGAAGACCCAGTCCGAGCGGCAGAAGACCCTCCAGCGGGAACTGGAGTGGATTCACATGTCGCCCAAGGGCCGCCAGGCCAAGGGCAAGGCCCGCATCAACGCCTATGAGACCCTGCTGAGCCAAGACAGCGAGCGGCAGGACCGGGACCTGGAAATCTTCGTCCCGCCGGGGCCGCGTTTAGGCACCTCGGTAATCAAGGCGGCGAGCGTCTCCAAGGCCTATGGCGACCGGCTTCTCTTCGAGAACATGTCGTTCGACCTGCCCGCCGGCGGGATCGTCGGCATCATCGGTCCCAACGGCGCGGGCAAGACGACCCTGTTCAAGATGATCGTCGGCAAGGAAAAGCCGGATTCCGGCACGATCGCGATCGGGGAGACCGTTCGCCTGGCCTACGTGGACCAGGACCGCGACACGCTCGACCCGGGCAAGACCGTGTGGGAAGTCATCTCCGGCGGCCTGGACACGATCCGGCTGGGCAAGCTCGACGTGAGTTCCCGGGCCTACGTCGCCCGTTTCAATTTCCTGGGCACGGACCAGCAGAAGAAAGTCACCGCCGTTTCCGGCGGCGAGCGCAACCGCGTCCATTTGGCCTGCCTGCTCAAGGAAGGCGCCAACGTCCTGTTGCTGGACGAGCCTACCAACGACTTGGACGTCAACACGATGCGGGCCTTGGAGGAGGCCCTGGAGGCGTTCGGCGGCTGCGCCGTGGTGGTCAGTCACGACCGGTGGTTCCTGGACCGCATCGCCACTCATATCCTCGCCTTCGAGGGCGACAGCACGGTCCGGTGGTTCGAAGGCAACTACTCGGATTATGAGGCGGACCGCAAGCGCAGGCTCGGCAAGGAGGCCGACGCGCCCCATCGGATCAAGTACAGGCACCTGGTGCGCAAGTGAGCAAGACACCATGGGCACACCCATGTCATTGCGTGCGCAGCGAAGCAATCTCTCATGCCAGGATTGAGATTGCTTCGTCGCTGCGCTCCTCGCAATGACATGGGGGCGCTGGAAGGAGAGAAACGATGTCCAAAGTCGTCTTAACCACCTGTGTTGTTCTGATGGCCCTTTCGTCGGTTCAGGCACAGGAGCAGAAAGCAACGACGAGCGATCCCTCGTACAAGCTCGTTTGGGCCGATGAGTTCGACCACCAAGGGGCGCCGGACCCGAACAAGTGGACCTATGAGAGAGGCTTCGTGCGCAACCAGGAGTTGCAGTGGTACCAGCCGGAGAATGCCCGGTGCGAAAACGGCATGCTCGTTATCGAGGCTCGGCGCGAGCGCAAGCAGAATCCCGGGTACAAAGCGGGCGGCAATAACCGACGCGGAAACCGGGAATTCGCCGAGTACACGTCCGCCAGTGTGACCACGCGCGGACTGCACAGTTGGACCTACGGCCGCTTCGAGATGCGAGGCAGAATTGACACACGCGGCGGCCTGTGGCCCGCCTTCTGGACACTCGGCGTTCAGGGCCGCTGGCCCAGGGGCGGCGAGATTGACATCATGGAATACTATCGCGGCATCCTCCTGGCCAACGTCGCCTGGGGATCGAAGCAGCCGGGGCAGCCCAAGTGGGACGACAGCAAGAAACCCCTCAAGGAATTCGGCGACCCGGACTGGTCCAAGAAGTTCCACGTCTGGCGGATGGACTGGGACGACAAGAGCATCAAGCTCTACGTGGACGACCTGCTCCTCAATGCCACCGACCTGAAGGACACCGTCAACGAAGACCAGGAAGCCAAGAATCCCTTCCATCAGCCGCAGTACATCATCCTGAATCTCGCCATCGGCGGCACCTCCGGCGGCGACCCCTCCCACACGGAGTTCCCCGCGCGGTTCGAGGTGGACTACGTGCGCATCTACCAGAAGCAGGCCCAATAGGAACCCGCCGACAGGGACGCCGTAGGGGCAACCCCCCGTGGTTGCCCTCCGAAGAGGGGCAGGCACAGGGGCCTGCCCCTACGAGCACGCTACGAACGGCTCACCAGCGGAAGAACCGGTACGGATCATCCCATTCTTCCGGCTGGTCAAGATAAAGACCGTTCGACCAGCGCTTCTCCAGTTTCGCGTCACTCACCGCCTGGTGGAAACGGTCGAGCAGCGGCGTGGAGCCGGACACGCCCAGGTTCGCCAACAAGCGCGACACCAGGAAGGACACATGCCGGTGGGTCCGCCGGAGATTGGACGTCGTGCCGTCGAACTGCCAGGGCGCGAGTTGACAGAAGACGATATTCGCGTCCTTAGCCTTGGCAAGCACACCGTCACCGATAACCTGGGCCCCGGCCGAGACGAGAGGCAACTGGCGCGGATCACGGTTGTGGACATCCGCCGGCCCGACCCCAACCAATGGTGACTCCATTCCAAACGGCTCGAAACCGGTCGCGATGTGTTCGGCCTTCTTCATCACAACCTTGAAGGGAAGCCACGCGTTGGTGTCCATTTCGTCGAGTCCGACCGCCAGCACGTTCCCGCTGCCTTTGATCCAGTTGGCAACCGCTGCCGCCTGGCCCGCCAGGATCTTGCCGCCGCCCGGCCCCACAATGAGGACCTGGTCGGCCGATAGATTCCCTTTCTCGAATGGCGCCGGGGATACACCGGTAGATTCGAGATAGCTCTTGCCCGCCGGCTCGCCCACGTAGACGGCCTCACGCCGCGGACCCGGCTTCCAGGCCGATACGTACCGCAGGAGATTGCGGACCAGCAGGTCGGCCGCCGGCTCGGACTCCGTGCGCCCCGTCACGTCCATCTGGCAAAAGAGGACCATGCCTTTGCCTTCGCGGTATTCCAGGAGCGGGCTGTACTGAAGGGCGAAGCCCCCGTCGAGGATCGGCAGGAAATCGCCGCGGGCGGGCTTCTCGATCAGGACAGAGGCGACATTGCCTTGATTGCCGCAGCGCCACAGGCGCGTGACCGGGATGTCGCACCACTGGACGGTCGGCCCATAGCGCGGCCGCATCTCGTACTTGAGCCGGGGCGGGAGGATGGTCGCTTCGCCACGCCAGTCGTGCAAGTGCTGAGCGGCGACTCCGGCCAGAAGCGGATGATCCAGCACCCGCGTGAAGACCTGCCTCAACCCATACTGGGCTACGCGGAACCCCAGGCGCGTTTCCAGGACATCCGCCGCCTGCTCGAACACGACGACTTTCAAGCCGTCGCGCACCCGCTGGAGATCCGGCGCCGGCCCCTCCACCGTAAGTGCGGACTTGCCCAGGACAAGGACATCATACGCCGACAAGTCGGCACCGGCTTCAACCGGTTGACTCTGCACCCCCAGCTTGCTCAGCAGCGCGCCGGTTTCACCTTTTGGATCGAACAAAGCGATCCTCGCTCCTGTCCGCACCTCCGCTGGGAACGGCAGAACATCGATGGGGAGTACGTCCGTCTGCGTTTCCCCGTTGCGGAATCTGACACTCGCCGTCACTTCATAGCCGCCGGGTGCAAGCGCAGCCGGTAATTCGAAGCGCAGAGCAATGCGTTCCTGCTGGCCCGTGGCCACAGTCACGGTCTTGCTGCCGGTCATGCCCGGCAGAATGGGGCTCGGCCCACCGAGACCTGTCCGCTGATGACCAAAGGCCCAGGCGGCCTCGCACGATATGGTCTCGCGCGAGTTGTTGATGAGGATGACTTGTTTCTCGACCGTCTCCCCAGAGCGGAAATTGTGGTCCTTGCTGGTGAACCGGTCGGGCTTGCCACCGAGATACGCTGACAGCGGCTGGTTATTGCGAATCAGGGCTTGGGCCGCCGCCGTGCCCAGCCAATCGGAGGGTGCGTAGGCCAGGTCCATCCGCTCATAGCGCTGATCGATGTAGTCCGGGCTGAACCCCGGCCGCTGGAGAGCATCCCAGTCCACCTTGAAGTCCTGGCGGCGCCGGTCCACGCCCTCACGCGGCTTCCAGAAGTGCCCGCACTCCCACGGCGAGATCGCGGACACGCCCCACGTGCGGAAGGCCCGCCAATTGTCCGTCAGATACATGGCGAAGATCGGATAGCGCTCGTCGAACCGCGTGGACCCCACGTCGACGGGATAGTCCCAGCGGCGCCAGACTCGGCCGGCCTGGAACTGCTTCGCCTCCCAGCGGAGGTTCGCCTTCTCCGCTTCGCTGATCTGAAACGCCTTATCGCCGAGAAGCTGCGCATTCCACTCTGCCAGACAAAACTCCCAGGGCACGGCGGCACTGCCGAATTCGCGTTTATCCTTGTACCACCCGCGATACATCGTCCAGTCCCACGTGAACGGCGCGCCGAATTCGCACAGGAACGCCGGCTTGACGCCTTCGGTCGCCCAGTGCTCGAACCAGTCGGACAATTCCTGGATCGGGACGAAGTTGGGGTAAAAATTGATCGGGTGCATCGAGCCGAGGTTACCCGAAGCATGATGATAGACGATGCGGGACGGATCGAGGTGCTTGACAATCGCCTCGGCCCGCAACGCCTGCTTGACATTCCTCATACCCCATTGGTCGCGGTCGTCGTGGATACCGTCGATCATGTCCGGGTTCATGTCTTCGCTGTAGCCCGTGCCGTTGTGGCTCATCGAGTACATCACGACCGACGGATGGTTCTGCGCCGCGCGGACGTAGAACGCCGCGTGCCGGGCATAGCCGTTGCTGCGGTCGGCGTCGGGCGCCTGCCATTCATAATGGCTGAAGTGCGGCTGCGAGAAGGAAACAAGCATTCCCACGTCGTCCGCCGCCCTCAGAAGCTCGGCAAAGCCCAGATGCGAGCCCGGCTCGCAGCCGTAGTTGTGGGTATAGACGAAGTTGATGCCGAAGCTCTTGAGGCGGTTGAAACTCTCGCGCACGGCGTCGTAGTTGGCCAGGGCGGCGCCGATCTGCGCATTGTCCACCGGCAAGGCGGAGAGAAAGATACGCGTGCCGTTGAGGAAGAAGTCCCGGCCCTCGATCCAGAGTTCGCGGAAGCCGAAACGCACGGTCCAAGCGGTATCGAGCACTCCGCCCCCGGCGTCCGCCAGCGAGACCTCCAGATCGTACTGATTCCCAGGCGTGTGAATGTCCCAGAGTTTCTCGGGCATCCATTTCTCTGCGAACGCAATCCGGCCCGTAGCACGGGCATCTTGCCCGTGAGTAGCATGGGCATCCTGCCCATGAATATCAGGAGCAACTACGGACGAGATGCCCGTGGCACTCACGGCCGGGACGGCCGTGCTACTCATGGGCGGGACGCCCATGCTACGGTCGCTCGCCTGGAACGTCCGGCTTGTGAATTCCTTGACAGTCCGGCCGTCCTTGATGATTCGCGTGCGAAACGCATAGCGGGCGTCCGGCGTGAGTTCCTCAACCGCCGCATCCAGCGCGATCTCCTGTTTACGCACCGAGGTGTCCACCCGCACGTCGGCGATGCGCGGCCCCATTGGCGTGCTCGCTAAGTAGACATCGCCGCACAACCCCCGCCGAGCCACGGAGCCTTTGACTTCGCGGGCCGAGGCGCTGTCGGTGTACGAGAGCATGACGCCCTTAAGCGGCAAGGCGACCACGAGCAGACTGAGCCTGTACGTGCCGCCCGGACGACACGCGGACGTGAGATCGACCTCGCCTCCCGGGAACCGGACCTCGCCGGCTTTCGCGCCGTCCACGTACACGGCCGCGTAGGAATTCAGATATTCGATGTTGAGCGCCACATGACGGCCCGCCCAACCGGCAGGAATCGCGATCTGTCGCTCATACCACGCCGCGGTGACATCGCGCAGCCGGCGCTCCTTCCAGCTTGGATGCGTGTACAGCGTCTGGCTGTCTTTCTGCATATAGTCGCCGATGCCGGGCCAGGACCCCGGGACCTTGAAATAACCCCAGTTCGCCGTAGGCGTCTGCTCCGCTTTCGCCTCCGCCGGCTGCCATCGCCAAAGCCCGTTGATGCAGATCCGCTCGCGGGTAGGCGTCGTCTCGTGATACGCCTTGCCCAAGTCCCAAACCGCCTTCACCCCCGGCGGCAGAGTCACGGCGGACGGCTCCCCAGCCATCGCCCAGTTCACGCTTATTGCGAGTAGACCGATCCAAATGTATCGCCTCATGCTCCTTGATCCTTTCTCTTGCTACTGTGCACCATCCGTCTTCGCGGCTGTGCTGCGGAATTCGTGAAACAACTTCTGCGCCAGGGGAAACGTTGGGCTCTGCGGCTGCTTGTCCAGGCAGTACGTGACCACGCCGTCGCATTGGCCCTCGCGCCAGGCTTGCAGGGACAGGCGAAGCTGCGCCGCGACCCGTTCGGGCGTCGCCGGGTCGCCGTGGCGCTCGCCAAACTCCCGTGCGTCGCCCGCGGTCATGGAGATGAAGGGAATATGAAAACGTCGCAATCCCTCTTTCACTGCGCCGCCGAAACCCGCGTCGAAGGCCCCATGCCGGTCCATTTGCCACTTTTCCGGCTCGGTCAGGTCCGCCGCGAGCTGGAGATTCTCCGCGCTCAGTTCGCCCAAGCGCCAGTGGACGCCGAAGTTGTTCACGCCCTTCTTGTCGAGAAGCCGAAACGCCACCATGACGCTGGTCTTTCCCCGCACCTGCTCGGTCACGTCCACGACAACCCGGCGCCATCCTGCCGGACCACCCGCCACGTCCTGTTCCCAGACGACGGCTCCGTCCACGAGCAGTTGCTTGAAGTGGTAGCCGGCGGTCGGGCCGGTGAAGTCGTCACGCTCGCGAAAGGAAAGCACATACCGGTCGGCAGGCAGCACCTCCGCAGATTGACTCGCCCTCACAAAGTCGCCCGCCTGCGAGGGCGTATCGGAAGGGTAGCTGAACTCGCTCGGCGGGACCACGGCCGCATCATTGAGGATGGCCCAAGCCGCCTCGATTTCCTCGCGGTCCTGCAGATACGCCACGACCACGCCGTCAATGACCTCACGGTAGTCCTCCGCAAATCTGGCGGTGATCTCGTTGAAGTACATCAAGGGCAGGAAAGCCAAACGCGGGTTGATGCCCTTCGAGCGCGTCTGCATCTCGCGCAGATGGGCCGGCGTGAAGAAGGCGCGATTGGCATAGAAATCGTCGATCACCCACGCGGTCAGGTTGGCATGCTGGAGCGACAGCTTCGCGATCTCTTCGCCCCAGCGCCGGTAGTCCAGGCGAAATGGCTCGGAGTATTGGCTCCCGTACTTCGGCGGGCTCTCCGACGGCGGCACCAGATACACCCAGACGTCGATGCCGGCTTGTGCCGCCTTGGGCAGGAACAGCTTCAGATCGTCCCAGTCCGTCGGCGCATGCCAGATGAGCCAGTAGTAGGTGGTGACGCCCAACTCCTTCAGTCGTGCGACCAGCGCGTCGATATCCACGCGACCGTCCGGAAGGCGGAGTTCCGAATCATAATCGGCCAGGTGCTGATGGAGGAACGCCGGGGCCGGTGGTTGAGACACCTGTGTCTTGCTCACCATTCCGGCCCAGACGACGAGTGCGATCATCAACGTTTTCATACTCTGCTCCTCAACGATTATCGAAGTAGTATACACTGTCTCCGGGCGGCCAACTATGATAAGCTAATACTGTGTAGCCCGGCATCGTGGCGAGGGCATCTTGCCCTTGCGTGTCGCGGGCATCCTGCCCGCGATTCGAGGGCGGGACGCTCTCGCCACGGCGGGGGTGCCACATGATCGGTGACAAATAGAGGAGACCTCCAATGAGAGCAAGACGATCAACCGGTTCGATCTTCCTATGGGCCGGCGTGATAGCCGCCGTGTGTACCATGTTCCCTCAGACGACTCCGGGCGGCCAATCCGCTACGGGCGTCAATCTCGCTGTCGTGGCGAAACCGTCCTGTTCCTACGTCTCCGGCGACACGACACCGGCGGCCCTCAACGACGGTTATGATCCCCGCAGCTCGCGTGATAACCGCCGGCGCTCGTACGGCAACTGGCCTCGGAGAGGCACCCAGTGGGTGCAGTATGACTGGAGCCAGCCGATCAGCACCAACCGGATCGACGTGTACTGGTGGGACGACCAGCAAGGGGTCCGGCTGCCCAAGGCCGCACGTCTGCTCTATTGGGACGGCAACGCCTTCGTCCCGGTCGCCAACGCCTCCGGTCTCGGCGTCGCCGGCAGCCAATACAACAACACGACCTTTGACGAGGTCCGGACCGCCAGGCTCCGGCTGGAAATCGACTCGAACGAAACCTTCTCGACCGGCATCCTCGAATGGAAGGTCTACGACTCCGGCAAATCGCCTGATTTCCCCCCAACGGTGACGGCGGGTGTGGACCGTGCGGTCGTGCTGGGCGGCAAGACCTATCTGAGCGGGACGATCAAGATGTTGAAAGGGGATGGCGCGAACGTGACTTGGAGCAAAGCCTCCGGCCCCGGCGCCGTCGCGTTCGAGAACGCCAAGGCGGCAGCCACGACAGCGACGTTCTCGGAGGCTGGCGCGTATGTCCTGCAACTGACCGCCCCAAAAGGTCCCCTGAGTGACTCGTCTACCTTGGCTGTCAAGGTAGTCTCACCGCCGCCGGCGGACCGCTTGGACGTGGTCTACACGAAGAAATACAGGATTGACAGCCCCCTGTGGAACGCGCGCGCCAAAGCCCTCATTGTCAACTGGATTCCCCATTGCATCGACCAGATCAACGATCCGAATCTCAAGCAGGGCCAAGGCGGAATCGACAACTTCATCGAAGCGGCCAAGGCCCTGCGCGGCGAGGCCCACGGGCGCCACAAGGGCTACGTGTTCTCCAACGCCTGGGTGCATCAGACGGTCGAGTCGATGTGCATCGCGCTGATGGTCGATCCGCGCGGCGATCCGGAGATCATCAAGGCCCAGGAGCGGTTCAAGGCAACGCTGGAGGACTGGATCCCGAAGATCTTAGCCGCCCAGGAGCCCGACGGCTACCTGCAGACGGCGTACACGCTGGCCGACCGCAACCGCTGGCCGCAGCGGTGGTCGGTCCGCAACCGTGGCGATCACGAGGGTTACGTCGCCGGCTATTTCGTCGAATCGGCGATCAATCACTACACGCTGACCAACGGCACGGACAAGCGTCTCTACAACGCGGCCAAGAAGCTGGCGGATTGCTGGGTCGCCAACCTCGGCCCGGGCAAGAAGGACTGGTTCGACGGCCATCAGGAGATGGAACAGGCCCTCGTGCGGTTCGGCCGGTTCGTCAACGACATGGAAGGCCCCGGCAGCCACGGCGATAGCTACATCAAACTGGCCAAATTCCTGCTCGACAGCCGCCGGGACGGCAGCGAATACGACCAGAGCCATGTTCCCGTGCAGCAGCAGTACGAGGCGGTTGGACACGCAGTCCGTGCCTCCTACACCTATTCCGGCATGGCGGACGTGGCCGCCGAGACCCACGATGTCGATTACCAGAGCGCCGTCATGTCGATCTGGGACAACCTGGTCAACCGGAAGTACTACGTCACCGGCGGCATCGGCAGCGGGGAGAGCTCCGAAGGTTTCGGCCCCAACTACTCGCTGCGCCAGAACGCCTACAACGAATCCTGCTCCACCTGCGGCCTGATCTTCTTCCAGTACAAGATGAACCTCGCCTATCACGACGCCAGGTACGCGGACCTGTACGAGGACTCGCTGTACAACGCGCTGCTGGGCTCGATCGACCTGGAGGGCAGGAACTTCTACTACGACAACCCCCTGGACTCGCGCGGTCCCCGCTACCCGTGGCACGTCTGCCCGTGCTGCGTGGGCAACATCCCGCGTACCCTGCTGATGATCCCCACCTGGACCTACGTCAAGGGCAAGGACGGCCTGTACGTGAACCTGTTCATCGGTAGCACGATCAACGTCGAGAAGGTGGCCGGCACCAATGTCCAGATGGTGCAGGAGACCGATTATCCGTGGAGCGGCAAGGTTTCCATCACCGTCAATCCCGAGACCGCCAAGCGATTCTCTGTGTACGTCCGGGTGCCCAATCGCACGACGAGCGAGTTGTATACTCCCACGCCCCAAGTCAACGGCCTGGAATCGATCGCGGTGAACGGCGCGCCCATCCAGCCCACGATTGAAAAGGGCTATGCGGTGATTACGAGAGATTGGAAAGCCGGTGACAAGATCAATCTCGTCCTGCCGATGAAGGTCCAGCGGATCAAGGCCAGCGACAAGATCGCCGCCACGGCCGGCAAGGTGGCCCTGCGCTACGGGCCGCTGCTCTACAGCGCCGAGGCCGCGGATCAGAGTGTCGACAAGGTTCTAGCCCCCGAGTCCGCCTTGACCACCGAGTGGAAAAGCGACCTGCTGGGCGGCGTGATGGTCGTCAAGGGCACGTGGGCCGACGGGTCCGCGCTGACGGCGGTCCCGAACTACGCCCGGGATAATCGCCTGTCGCAGGGTGGTTCTGCTTCGATGCCGCAGTCGCGCCGTGGCCCTCGCGCGGTTAGCTCCATTGTTTGGCTAAAGGATCGATAGGCAATCTGTAGGGTGGGTTCTTAACCCACGCGTCACGTGCGCATCGACTGGGCAACGCGTGGGTTAAGAACCCACCCTACATTCTCGAGGTTAGTCATGATCGTTGCCCTTGTCCTTCTCAACATTTGCCTTGGTCAAGCCGTTTATCAGGTCAAGCCCGTCCATCCGAGACTCTTGATCGAGGATGTGGGGGAGATGGCTCGCCGTTGTGACGGCCCACTGGCCGCCGATTACGCCATCGTCAAGCAACGCGCCGACGCCGCGGCGCAAAGAGGCAGCATCCAGGGCGTCTCCAATGCGTGGTCTATGCCTGAGGACCTGATGAATTGCGGTCTCGCGTATCTCGTCGAGCGACAAAGGGGGCACGATGCCCGCCCTTACGCCGAGGTCATCATCAAGCAATGGGGTGACGGCAGCCTTATCGCCAACCGCAAAGGCAGCCCCTTCGGCTACCACGCCCTCGCGTACGATTGGATTTACGACGCATTGACGCCCGAGCAGCGAATCCTGTTCGGCGATGCCCTGGGCTCCTGGCTGCGCTACTTCACCGATGAGCCCAAGATCCTGCTCAAATGGGGCCATTGGGAATACAACCAGACTTGGGGACCGATCCATCTGAATATTGGGAACACCCGCGACGCGCTCACGCAGAAGCTGTTCATCGCCCTGACGATCAGCGGCGCGGACACGAAATTCGAGGCGGAGGCCAAGACCTTCCTCGACTCGTGGAACCAGCGCGTGCCGGCGGAGTGCACTGCGGCCTTCAATCGCATGGGCGGCGTCTGGTCGGAGTCCTTCGGTCACGGCGGCTACGGGCCCGTCACCGTGATCCCCTACGCCTTCCATGCCTGGCGCACGGCCACGGGCATCGACCTCTTCAAGCAGCTCAAGCCCTGGGGCTATCCGGTGGAATCACCGCGCTGGGTGGCCTACACCATGATGCCCCACAACGACCGCACCGCGTGGATCGACGATGGCGACGGCTCCCGCCCCGCCGCGTTTGCCCGCGCGGCGCCGATGCTCCACGACGGACTTTCGCAATGGTTCTGCGACCAAGGACGAACCTGGCTCCGGGAGCGCTGGCAGCGCGTGGCATGTTATGACCCCTCGATCCCGGCAACGCCACCGTACGGGCTCCCTCTGGGCTACCTGTTCCCCGGCGCCGGCCACGTTTACATGCGCAGCGCCTGGAACGACCCGAACGCGACCTGGGCCTTCTTCGGCTGCGGCCCGCAGTTCGCCGGCCATGCGCGGGACGACGAGGGCCATTTCCTGATCTGCAAACGCGGCGCACTGGTCTCACGCCAAGGCGGACAAGGTCACAACGACACCGACTATTACGCGGGCGGCTCGCTGATCTACAACATCGTCACGATCTTCGATCCCAGCGAGAAATTCCGCCGGGATAAGGGCAACGAAAACGACGGTGGCCTGGTACGCCACGTCTACGAAGGCGGCCCCTTTCCCCGCGCGCGCGGCCACATCGTGGCCTTCGAGCACAACCCCAGCTACACCTACGCCGCCGCCGACATCACCAAGGGCTACAACGACCAGAAGGCCCGCGAAGTCACGCGCCAGTTCTTGTATTTGCGCGGCGATCGCGAGTTCTTCGTCGTCTTCGACCGCTTGGAGGCGACCCGACCCGATTTCGCCCGGCACTTCTTCCTCCATGTCCCGACCGAGCCGCAGCGCCAGGACGGCTCTCTCACCTGGCTGAGCTTGCCCGAAGCGGACGGCAGCAAAGAGGTCTTCTCCCACGGCCGGTCGCGCATGTTCCTGCACACCCTGTTGCCGCAAAAAGCCGAGATCGTCCTGCGCGGCGGCTCAGGCCAAGAGGCCTGGGGCCACCCACTGGAGAAAACGGCCCAATACAACCACATGACCCAGGGGCGGCTACGACCCCCAATCTGCCCCTGGCGAATCGAGGTGGGCGACCCAGCCACTGAGCCACGGTCCCTGTTCCTGCACGTTTTCGAGATCGTCGATGAGCAGGTTCATCAACCCGTCACCGTCACGTTCGTACCTCCGGCCGGCATCAACATCGCGGACCGCTGGCAGGTGCGCCTCAATGCCACGGGCGAACTCGGCGGCACCGTGAACGACAAGCCCCTGGCCACAACCATCCAAATCGAATCGCAGTACCGCTTGTGAGAAGGAGTGGACGTATGAAGACTCGCCTCGACCTGAACCGTCGGCAATTCATCCAAACCGCTGCCCTCGCCGCCTCCGGACTGTCCCTGCCCGCAACCGCGGCGCAACCAGCATCACGTGGGCAGGGCAAAGTCAAGGTCGGCTGCCTGAGCTGGTGCTTTCACCCCCTGAGCGCCGGTGCCGACCCGGAGCCGGCCCTGGACCTCCTGGGGGAGATGGGCTTCGACGGCGTCGAGTTGATCGCGTCGGCACGCCGGGACCTTAAGGACTTCTGGACGGACGCCAAGATCGAGCGGGTCAACCAGAAGCTCCAACGGAACAAGTTGCAAGTCTCCCAGTTCGTCATGTTCCAGCCGGTGGTCGAGGACCTGTCGAGCACGGACAAGGCCGCTCGCGAGCAGGCGCTCAACTACTTCGAGGCAGGCTGCCGGATCGGCAAGAAACTCGGCGCTCCCATGGTGAACATCGTGGCGCCCTGGGCCCGCGAGCTGAAGGGGCCGACGGAGTACCTGCCGCGCTATTACGAGATCGCCAATCCCAAGCCGGGCCAGAAATATCACATCGACATCGCCGAGGGTTTCGACTGGGACCGCGTGTGGAACGCCTACGTGGAAACCACCAAGGCCTGTTTGGCGAGAGCAAAGGCGCAAGGCATGAAGTTCTCCCTCGAGCAGCACACGCACTGCCTGGTGCCGGACGCCGCGTCGTTCCTGCGGCTGTGGGACCAGATTCGCGATGACGACCTGGGCTACAACATCGACGTCGGCTGGACGCTGCTCCAGCGGGAATACCCGGCGGTCGCCATTCACAAGGTCGGCAGGCACCTGATGAATGTGCACATGCGCGACATCGATGGCGTGATGCGGCAGTTCCCCGCCTTCGGCCGGGGCGTGATGGACATCCAGGCGATTGTCACGGCGCTGAAGAACGTGGGTTTCAGCGGCTACGCCTCCATCGAGCAGGATGGGCATCCCGGCGACCCCGACATCCGCGACACCTGCCGCGAGTACCTGCGCATCATGCGCGAGTGCATCGGCGCGTAGGTTTGGTTACGATGGCGACCAGAGATTGCTTCGTCGCTGCGCTCCTCGCAATGACATAACTATGCGCTGTATGTCATTGCGAGCGAAGCGAAGCAATCTCCACCGCACACCATTGAAAACGATGCAGGAGTCTGTATGAGACGTTACCGAGTCTTCTCGTTCTTGAAATGCCTGGGGCTGATGCTGTCGTTGGTGATGCCAGCCAACCACGGTCTGTGCGGATCGTCAATCTGCCATTGGCAGCCGCTCGGCCTCTCCGGCGGAGGCGGCATGTTCAGTCCCGCGATCTCGCCGGTCGACCCCAATCTGATGATGATCAACTGCGACATGAGTGCCGCCTATATCTCCGAGGATGGCGGCCACAACTGGCGGATGATCCATCAAGCCCAGTTGCGGACCGACACGCAATGTCGGCCGGGCTTCCATCCGTCGGACCCGAGCGTGATGTATGCCTCCTCCAGCGGCAAGTTGAGGGTCAGCCGCGACCGTGGTCGGACCTTCACGCCCATCGGCAATCTGAAGGATTCCCTCTCCGGCGAAATCGCGATCAATCCATTCGACCCGAGCGTGATGCTCGTCGGCACACGCAGCGGCCAGTGCCGGTTATCCCATGACGCGGGCCTCACCTGGACCGCCTGTCCGGGTCCGCAAGGCCGGGTGATCGGGTTCCTTTTCGACCGGACAAACAATGGCCGCACGATGCTCGCCGCCATGGACCAAGGCATTTGGCGCAGCGACGACGGGGGGCAAACTTGGACGGAGAAGACGGAGGGCCTGCCGTGGAAGGAGATCAAGGGATTCGCCGGCGGCTCCGACCCGACCGGCGCGACCATCCTCTACTGCACCGTCACCAGCAAACTGGAGAACGGCATCTTGCGCGGGGGCGTCTACCGTTCCCGGGATCGCGGCCAGTCTTGGCAAACGGCGATGGGTCGGGGCATCAACTTGGACACGACAAAGGCCGACCAGTGGTCGTACGGCCCCCTCGCGCAGTACAAGCAGGTCTTGACCACCGATGCCAAGCCGCTGACGGTGTACGTCACGAACACGAGCACCGGCTTTCATCCGCCGCACCATGAGACCGTCTATCGCAGCGATGACGGCGGCGCGACTTGGCGCGCGACGTTCTTCCAGGACCCGCGTTTCAAAGAATACAACGTCGCTCCGAACTACGTCACCGCCTCGGCGGGCCAATCCTTCAAGGGCGGCGATACGCCCTTCGACGCGGTGGTCTGCAGTCGCGACCCGAACCGGTTGATCCTGGTGTGGAGCCAGTCCTACATCACCCATAACGGCGGCCGCACCTGGTTCAACGGCGACACCTACCCCGCCCCCGGCCGGCAGCCCGGACCGGGCAGTGCGTGGGTCTGCACCGGCCTCGTGGTCACGACGACCTGGAACTATTACATCGACCCGTTCGAGACCAACCGCCACTACATCGCCTATACGGACATCGGCTTCGCCCGGTCCCTCGACGCCGGCAAGACCTGGATCTGGTGGGACAAGAACACCTGGGCCCCGTGGCGGAACACCTGCTACGAGATCGCTTTCGATCCCGAAATCCCGGGCAGGATGTGGGGCGGCTTCTCCAACGTCCATGACATTCCCAACGACAACATCATCTCCGAGCGTCACGGCCATAACGGCCCCGGTGGCGTCTGCCTCTCGCGCGACTTCGGCGCTTCCTGGAAGCCCGAGGCCCAGGGCCTGCCGCTGCGGCCGGTGACCTCCATCGTGCTCGACCCGCGCAGCCCCAGGAACGCCCGCACGCTCTACGCCGGCGTCTTTATGGAAGGCGTGTACAAATCGACCGACGATGGCAAGACCTGGACGCTGAAGAAAAATGGTCTGGGCCACCCGCTGAACATGCGCGTCTCCCGCGTGATCCTGCACCAAGATGGCACGCTTTTCGCGATGATCTGCGCCATGCGCCCCGCCCAGGGCAAACCGCTCATGAGCGAAGGTGTCGGCCTGTACCGATCCAAAGACGGCGCCGAGACTTGGCAGAAGGTCAACGCCTCGCAGCTTTTCCTGTATCCCAAAGACTTCTCCGTCCATCCGCAGAACAGCAATATCATCCTGGTCGGCGCCTGCGACGCAGGCGGCGGCGACCAGTCCGGTGGCCTGTACCGCACAACAGACGGCGGCCGGACCTGGCAGCGCATCGGCCGCCAGGCCCGCCAAACCTTCGGCGGCTACTTCCACCCGAAGCGCGATGGCTGGATCTATATGACGCTCACGGAGGGCGCCCCCGGCGCAGGTCTATGGCTCTCGCAAGACAACGGCCAAACTTGGCAAGCGTTCGACGACCTCCCGTTCTCGAACATCCAGCGTCTGACCTTTGACCCGTCCGACGACAGCCTGCTCTACGTCACCACCTTCGGCGGCAGCATCTGGCGCGGCCCCGCCGTACCGCGCCTTGAATGACAACCGGTAGGGTGGGTTCTTAACCCACGCGTAGACCCGACGAATGCGCACGGAACACTCGGAAAAGCGAGGACAAAGGCCTCAAAGATGGCTACAATATTGCTATGGCATAAAGGAGCAATTCGGTGAAGACAGAAACAATCGAAGCGGTCTATGAACCTGGCGGCTTCCGCCTTGTTGCTCCTGCTGATCTGGAGCTCGCCGAGGGCCAGAAGCTGCGTCTGGCGGTCGATTCCGTGGAGAAGCCGGACGACCTACTTGCCTGGGCTACACGAGTTTATGAAGGACTCACAGACGAACAGATCGATTCCATCGAACGACACATGACGCGGCGATAGGAGCTTCATGGTGGAAATCAAGCTTTCCCGTCACGCAAAAAGAAGAGCGGATCCATACAAGATTCCCCAAGCTACGGTTCTGACTATTCTGGAGGGAAGGGATCTGCACCCGGGCATTCACGAAATCATCGAGAACATTGAGGGGTTTCGGTTTCCACTCAAGATTGTTGTCGCCGTGGAAGGTGATAGAATGACCGTGATAACTAACTATCCACTGAAGAAAGGACGAACCCCATGAGGGTACATTACGATGACGAAGTTGATGCCTTGTACCTGGAGCTGGGAGACGAGGCTCCGGAAGGGGTGGTGGAAATTACGGAAGGCGTCAATTTGGATACGACTTCACGCGGCAAAATCGTGGGCATAGAAATTCTGGACGCTTCCAAGAAGATCGACCTGAAGACGATACTATCCTATAGGCTCGAGTTCGATAAAGATCTGATAACGCAAAAGACAGCATGAGTGAAAACGGCGTCGAGGGAATGCGGCACGGCGTCCCGGCACGGCGTCCCAAGAAGTAGTCTGCCGGAAAGATGAGGACAGGCAGCCCAAAAGCCGCTATAATACCTGTGCCATGATATGAAAGAGCAAGCCAATGAAGACAGAGACAATCGAAGCGGTTTATGAACACGGGGGCTTCCGAGTGATAGCCCCTACAGATCTGGAGCTCGCAGAAGGCCAGAAGGTGCGTCTCGTGGTCGAACCGATTGAGGACCCAGACGAAGTGCTGGCCTTAGCCAGGCGAGTCTACGAGGGCCTCTCGGACGAACAGATCGACGCCCTTGAGCAACACATGGCGCGGCGCGAGGACTTCTTCGGTGAAAGGACGCCAACATGACGGCATCGTCATCGGCCCTGATGGATACGGACACGTTGTCCGCGATCATGCGGGGGAATTCTTCGGCCACCGAGCGGGCGCGGTCCTATCTGAAGGCTCACCGGCAGTTCACGTTCTCCATCCTCACGCGATACGAAATACTGCGTGGCCTGCTGGCCAAGAAGGCCGCACGACAGCTTGTCACATTTGGCCAACTCTGTGCGACAAGCCGAGTCCTGCCACTCACTGACGCCATTGTCGTACAGGGAGCTGCAATCTACGCCGATCTGTTGCGGCGAGGCGAGTTGATCAATGATGCTGATATCCTGATCGCAGCGACAGCCATTGTCCATGGATTGGCCGTGGTTACCAACAATGAGAAGCATTTTCGTCGCATGCGAGACCTCCAGATTGAGAATTGGCTGGCATAGGTCCGGTCAACCATCACGCCGTATCTTGGGAGCGGACGGGCCGAAAGAGAAGTCGGATGGGAGCAAAGCTGCCATTCAAGTACGACCGGGTGGCCGACATCCTCCGCATTGACAAGAGGCCACCCCATGCGGAACAAAGATCGGAGGAACTACCAGACGAGATTATCGCAAGGCTCAACCCCGGCACCGGTGAAGTCGAAAGTCTGGAGGTGCTCTTCTTCTCAACGCGCCTCCTGCGAACCGACCTGTTCGAACTGCCGGTCCGTGCCGATCTGCGGTTCATAAGCACGGGGGGCGGTTAGCCGGAGCCTGCACCCGGCGGAGATGATGGGGGGCGTCACTACCATTCTTTCGTGAAGTGCAATTCTTGCGCCCCGAGCGTCTTGATCCTTGACTCGGCATTGGATTCCGCCCAGAATCTCAGTGACAAGGACGTGCGTGACGGTCGTTGGAGAACGGGACATGTCCGCCAGCTCGGAAGATGTTGTCCTGTTTCGTGTCAAGGGCTGCGCCATTACGAATTGATTGAGGGATCGATATGACTCACACGACGGAGGAATTGAAGAAGATTCTCGCCAGGACTTCAAGCAAATGTCACATCTGTGGTAAGAAAGTCGCGTTGAAAGCCTACGGGAAGCTCGGCAAGCGAGGTGCGTGGGAGATCGACCACTCAAACCCCCGGGCGAATGGCGGCACTGATGGGTACAATAATCTTTACGCAGCGTGCATCTGCTGTAATCGCTCGAAAGGTGCATGCAGCACACGTACTGTGCGAGCCAGGCATGGCACGGTGCGAGCGCCCCTTTCCGTCAAGAGACGAAGAATCGCCAAGCTCGAGAACGCTGTCACGTATGGCGCTGGAGGTGCTGGCATCGGCTCGTTGTTCGGGCCGGTCGGTATGGTGGCTGGTGCCTTGATCGGAGCGCACATGGGCCACAAGAAGAACCCAGATGAGTGAGGCATTCGGGAGCCAGTCTTGATTCTTGTCGCTGGGAATAATCGCGATCTCTTCGCCCAATGGCGCACGTCTTCCGCGGCCTCGCATAGCAGATGGTTTTCGCTTATGCAGGAAAGGAGGCTCATTGCACTATGTGCCAGTTAGTAATGATGATTTCTCTGGTTATGTCGATGTGGGCGGCTGGCCCGGTGGTTGAGGCGGAGAAGCCGCTGGTGGTGGAGCTTTGGCCGGGACAGGCGCCGGAGGAGCCGGGCACCATCGGCGCGGAGATGGTTCGCATGTCGCCGAAGCTGGACCGGAAGCAGGTCGAGGTCAACGAGTCGACCAGGCTGGTGACCAACGTCACCAAGCCGACCCTCACGATTTATCGGCCCGCGAAAGACAAGGACACAGGGACCGCGGTACTGATCTGCCCAGGGGGTGGGTATTGGGACCTCTACTGGCAACTGGAAGGCGAGGAAGTGGCCGCGTGGCTCAACTCGATCGGCGCTACCGGCATCATTCTCAAGTACCGCGTCCCGCGACGGCCGGACGAGATCAAGGGTGAGCCGGCCCGGCGCCCGCTCCAGGATGCGCAGCGGGCCGTCCGTTTGGTGCGGAGCAAGGCCAAGGAGTGGGGCATTCAGCCGCAACAGATCGGCATGGTGGGTTTCTCGGCCGGCGGCCATCTGGCAATTGCGACGGCGACGAGCTTCGAGCAGAAGACTTACGAGCCCGTCGATGAGTTGGACAAGATCAGTTGCCGGCCCGACTTCGCCATCGGCGTCTATTCGGGTTATCTCAAGGCAAAGGACAAGGACGAGGTCGCTCCCGGCCTGCACATTCCGGCGGGGACGCCGCCGATTTTCCTCGCGCACGGCGGGGCCGACATCATCAGCCCGCCCGAGCACAGTGTGCTCATGTACCTGGCCCTGAGGAAAGCCGGCGTCCCGGCGGAGTTGCACGTCTACGCCACAGCCGCCCACGACTTCGGCGTCCGCCCGAGCGACCATCCGTGCTCGACGTGGACGCAGGCCTGCGCCAACTGGCTCCGGTACCAAGGCTTCCTCAAGCCGCCCGCGCCGCCGCAGTAAGCCAGAGGACTGTTTCTACTTGTTGACCGATATCTCTCGTGCGGCCAGCTTCTTCACGCTTCCGGCCGGGTACTCTTTTGGTGTCTCGCGACCCCTTGCTCGCTGCCGCGTCAGTGCCAGCGCTCAGAAGCCGTCCGCGACGACCTCGAAATATGCCTGCGGGTGCTTGCAGACGGGGCACATCTGCACCGCCTTCTCGCCTTCGTGGACGAATCCGCAGTTGCGGCAACGCCATCTCACGCGCTGGGGTTTGGCGAAGACCCGGCCGGACTGAAGGTTCTCCAGCAGTCTCTTGTACCGCTCTTCGTGCTCCTTTTCGATCTTCGCCAGGCCGTCGAAGAGGCGGGCGATCTCCTCGAAGCCCTCCTGCCGCGCGACCTTCGCCATGCCGGGGTACATGCCGGTCCATTCGTAGTTCTCGCCGCCGGCCGCTTCCTTCAGATTGGCCAGCGTGTCGCCAATGCCTTCCAGCAGTTTCAGGTGCAGCTTGGCGTGCTCCTTCTCCTGCTCGGCCGTCTCCAGAAAGATGGCGGCGATCTGCTCGTAGCCCTCCTTCTTGGCCACGGAGGCAAAGTACGTGTACTTGTTGCGGGCCTGGGATTCGCCGGCAAAGGCGTCCTTGAGATTCTGCTCTGTCTTACTTCCCTTCAACTCAGCCATAGCCTTCTCCTATTGGTTGCCTCGAAGCGATTCTGCACCGGTTACGCGCTCGGCCGGGATGGATGCTATCCCTCTTCTCTTCCGAATTCAATCGTCCTATCGGAGGAAGATATCACGTGCCAGTCTTGCCGACGCAGGTGAGAAGGTAAGAACATAACAGGGTGGGAGGCTCCTGTCTTCGCACCTTCCCACCTTCTCACCTTCCCGGCTTTGTCAGCAGGCCCATCATAGCGTCCAGGGCTTGCGATACTGGTACTGGAGCAGGTTGTTGGCCTGCTTGTTGTTCGTGATGCGCTCGGCCTTCGGGTCCCAGTCGAGGCGGGACTTCGTCGCCATGGCGATGTTGGCCAGCAGCGCGAAGCTTGTCGAACGATGGCCGGTCTCGATATCGCAATGGGGCCGCTGCCGCGTTTTGACGCAATCGAGGAAGTTGCGGATGTGCAGAACCGTGAGGTCCTGCCCGCCTTTGCCCGGGGCTTTCTGCTCCGGCTGAATCCGCGGTTTGGAGGGCTGGAACTGCCCGCCCGGCGAGGCAACGACCTTGTAGCCGCCGCCCTCCGAGCCGGAGTATAGGTTGCCGAGGGTGCCGCGGAACTCGATCTCGCCGAATTCGAGGGGAGCGATCCCATTCGCTTCGTACTGCCCGAAGACCAGCAGCACGCCGGAAGGCAGCTCGAAGATCACTTCCATCGTGTCCGGGATCGTGCGGTCGTCGTCCACCGCGAACCGCCCGCCGTGCGCGGAGATGGAGACCGGCGCCTCTTCGTTCAAGACCCAGCGGATCGCGTCGAAGTAGTGAACGCCCCAGTTGCCTACCTGTGACGAGTACGCCTCCCACCACCGGAACTTGTACTGCGCGATGTTGTTCTTGTACGGCCGCAGCGGGCGCGGGCCCAGCCACAGGTCCCAATCCAGCTCCTTCGGCGGGGTCGTGTCGGGGTATTTGCCGATCCCGACCGGGTGCATATTGCTGACGCGATAGGCCCGCGCGACGGTGATCTTGCCAATCTTGCCCGCCTGCATCTCCTGGGCCAGCCCGGCGTACATCACCGACGACCGGCGGTGCAGGCCCACCTGGACGACGCGGTTGTACCTGGCGGCGGCCTCGACCATCTTGCGCCCCTCGTGAATGGTCACGGACAGGGGCTTCTCCACGTAGACATCCTTGCCCGCCTGGCAGGCCTGGATCATCTGAATGGCGTGCCAGTGGTCCGGCGTGGCGATGACCACCGCGTCGATATCCTTGCGGTCGAGCACCCGGCGAAAATCCTTGTACCGGGCGACCTCGCCGGCGAATTTCTCGCCCATCTTCGGCACCCGCTCGCCAATCGAGTCGATCACCTCCTTGCCGACCTGGCTGTAATCCCGATTCAGGTACGGCTCATAGACATCGCACAAGGCGGCGATCTGGACATCCTCCTGTGCCATGAACCCGCGCAGCAACTGGCTGCCGCGATTGCCCACACCGATGAAGCCGACGCGGATCTTGTCGTTGGCGCCCAGAACCGAGCGCATCGCAGGCATGCCGAGCAGATTCAAGCCCAAGGCTACGCCGGCGGCGGTAGTCGTCGAATGGCGAAAGAACTGGCGTCGAGTGGTCGGGCGGGAATCGATAATCATGGCAGTACCTCCAAACAATGGGCAATATACGACTCGAACACGCCCCACTGACGCTATCAAGAACAGCGATTTTGTCAAGTGTTTGGATTCAGTGTCGGGTCACTTCTGCCCAAACAAAATGGCGGCACAGGTAGGCTTTCTGTGCCGCCATTGGGCGTGGCATCTTGGCGCGACTTCGCGGATTCGCGGGTTGGAACCTGCGTGGCGGGGTCAAAAACGGCCTTTTCGGCCGAAAGTCTTCACTACAGAGCCGCCTCCTTTGGGCCGGGGGCCGCCGTGATCCGGGGCGGTGGTTGGGCGGGCAGTTCCAGCTTCAGCCGCGCCAGCAGTAATTGCAGTTCCGGTTCCGGTTGGGTGTAGCGGGACAACAGCAAGGTGCGCCCGTCGGTGGTGGGGATGTGCACATCGACCATCTGGACCGCGGCGAACTTTTCCAGGACACTGCGCGTCGTCAGGCCGGGAGCCAGGGTGCGCAGCCATTGCCCAGCGTCACGTGCAGGCAGTACGCCAGGAAACTCACGAAGATATGCGCCTCGATCCGCGTCTGGTCCTGGTGGAAGATCGGCCGGATGGCCAAATCGCCCTTGAGATTCCGAAAGGCCTGCTCGACTTCCACCAGTTGCAGATAGTAGATCCACACCACCGCCGGGTCCGTCTCCGTCACGTTGCTGCGCAGTAGATACCGGCCTTCCCGCCGACGCGCTTGCCGCAGCTTATCCTTCTTCAGTCGATAGGTGAAGGTTGCCGCCGTCGCATCCACCTCGATCTCTACCAAACGCCAGGCACTGGGAGCCTGCTGCCGCGCGGCCCCCAGCTTCATCAGTAATTCCTCCCGCCGCAGCTTTCTGCCGTACAGTTCTTTCAGACGTTTCCAGAGCTTCTTCAACTGCCGCCGTCGCATCGAGCGTTCTTTGGCCACCCGGTCCGCGCTGCGAGCCAGCACGTACAGTTCCCCTTCCCGCGGCAACAGCTTGACCGTCACCCCCGGACGCGCCTCTTGCCAGGGCTTCTCCAAGAGGTCCTTTTCCAGCTTGCTCAGTCGGCCCTTGGGCGTGCCCACCAGATATTGCACCGGCGGATCGCTGGCTCGCATCTCGGCCAAAACCTCTTCGGCGGGAATGCCCCGGTCCATCACCCAGATCCGGCGGGCCTTGCCGTATTGCTGCTCGATCTTGTGAAGGAATTCCTTCAGCGTGGTCTTGTCTGAGGTGTTGCCGCAGAGCACTTCGTAGGTCAGGGGCAATCCGCGCGGGGTAACGATCAAGGCGATCACCACCTGCACACAGTCCGGCCGCTTGTCCCGGCTGTAGCCGAACTGCCGCTTGTCATTCTCGCCCAAAGGCGGTTCGCTCTCGAAATACGTGCTCGTCAAATCGTACAGCAGCACGTCGAACTCGGCCGCGAAGAGATCCCGCCAACGCTGCACCAGATGCTGGAACAAGGCGGTCTTGTGGGCCAGCACCTGATCGTGACCGCCATAGAGCTTGTGGGGATCGGCCATCGCGAAGTCCACCCCCAGCAGATCGGCCAAAGCGCTGCTCTGGAACCACTGCCGATGCAGGCGCCACTCGCTGCCGGGAGCGAGCAAGCGGTAGACCGTCAAGACCGCCAGGACCTGATCCCAGCGGGTGCCCTTGCGGCTGGGCTTTAAGCGTTGGCCCCAGAATTGATCCAACCGCAGTTCCCGCCACAGATATAACGCCAGCCAGCACGCACCCCACTGCCGCGGCCGATGCAGGGACAACTCCGAGAGCCGCAGCCGCACGATGGGAATTCCCTCGTCCACGGTTGGCTCGGGGCCCTCCTCCGGGAACAACGCCATCGTTTGCGGCGGGGCCGCCTCGTCGGCAAAGACCTCGATGGAACGGGCCCACGCCCGCTCCTGGGCCTCGTTGATCTCGCCGAGATATAGCACGTGTCGCTGGGACACGCGCCCGTCGGCCCGCCGACGGCTCTCGACGATGCTCCAGTACGAGTGTTCCTTGCCGTTCTTCTTGCGTTGGATGTGCCGTAAGGACATATCGGCACTCCATTATCCGCAGAACCGAGCCCCCGCCAATAGGCTAGGTCTTCACTACAACGGGTGGGAAGCCGTTCCTCCGCACTGGCGGCCCCGAAACGCAGGATCGCCGCCCTGAAAAAATCGAAAACTCACCCGAATCCGCGAAGTCGGGTTAGTCTTGCCAGGCGTCCACATAAGACGGTTCTGCGGAAATGATACATCGTCACCGATAGGCCGCTTGCGTGCAAATCTGCGGTCCATGCTCCGAGAGGGCAAGCAAATCTTTCCTGGGGAAGGAAGCCAGTGCATGAGAGAAACGTACTCTGGGTGGGGTGGTATTTGCGCCGCACGTGAGTACGGCCTCTAATTCGTCCTTTCCGACAATTCCTGAGCGATGTCCTGCAGAAATGCTGGGACCACACGCAAGGCGGACACTCATTGCCATGCTTCTATCATTCGCAAGTCCAAAGCACATTCGCCAGAACACTCCGAATGCGCGGGCCGCCCAGCGTTTTGGATCGGCTCCAAGCTCGAAGCCACTCCAGGTCCTCAGGTCGGCTGAACCAGCGCAGCAGCAGCTTCTCGAGATGGTTGCAAGCCCAACCGTTTCGTTCGACCCGCCTCGACCGGAACGCCGCCTCCAGGAGTGGTCGCCAGTTCGCCGGGTTCCCCTGCGCGAGGCCGCAGGACCGTCCGACCGCCTTAAGGATCGAGGAGTGCACCTTCGTGTAGCCTCCCAGGGTCTGTCCTGAGTACCGGGCGGCGTTTTCCACATCGAACAACTTGGTCAAAACGGCGATGCACACTTCCGGTGCGGCCACTTCCGCGAGGGCTTCGCTGCCGTGGGCACGACGCCAAAAGCCGTCCGAAAAGCCTGGTTGAGCGGTGTCGGCCTGCTCTTCGAGAAACTTCGCCAGGTGTTGTGTCAAAGGTCGGGCATCTCCGCGGGTTCTGCCACATTCGCACAGGATGGCACAAGCATAAGCCTCTGTCACCGGATCTCGGAGTCTGATGGTCTTCAGAAGCATGCCCAGCCGGAGCAGCAGTGTGCGCTGCGCCGCGGTGCGGCCCGGGAGACGGGCCAGCGTGAGGATCGCTTCCCCGGCATGATAAAGCAGATGCAGGCTCCGGATGTGAGGGAGCCAGCCCCAAAGTTGACTGGCCAGCCAGAAGTCCCCCAGCTCGCCGAGGAGGTAGATGGACCGGCCGATGCGGCGCCACAGGACCTCATCCGCCGGATGCTGTGGATGCCCAAGGAGCGCCGCCTCAGGCCCGGCATAGACATTCACCCACATTTTCCAGGAAGCGAGCCCCGCGCGGGCAGCATCCAGGCCCTTCTGGCCCAGAGCGCGGAATGCCTCGATCATGTACGAATAGGACGTCTTCGCCTCCAGGCTGATCCGAAGCTGTCGGAGGACAGCAGCTTCCATCTCCCGGAGAACGCCGGGGTCCGCGATCAACGGGACGAGGCGGGCGGCGGTGAGCAGATCCTGATCGTGCGCGTCGGCGAGAAAAGACGCCACGAACGTCTTCTGCCGGGAGGACGAACGACAGTTGGCTCCGAGCATCTCCATCAGGTAGACCGGCACTTCGCGCCAGAACACATCGGTGGAGGCGCTCCCGGGCAGCCCGTCACGCGGCCGCGGCGGCGCGTGCGCGAGAACGTACTGCGCCGTGAGGAATTCCTGGAAAATCTGGTGCAGAAAGGCAACGCGGCATTCGCGGCTGACTCCGGCCTGCGCGGTCAGCACGGGGTCGGTGCAACGCAACAGACCCGAGTTGACGCCGTGGACGAGCACGGCCTTCCAATCGGAACAGGCGGTACGAGGGAGGCACTTCCGGAACAGTTTCATGTCGGCCTGCAGGACCTTCGCAGACGTCATGCGATAGGCGAGCTCTTGTAGGAGCACCGGCATCTGCGTCGCGACCGGTTTCAGGAGAGCGGGAAGTGTGCGGCTGCGTTGCCCGTGCCGGATGGACTTCAACGACTGCTCGACGAAAAGGCCGAGCAATTCGGTGGCTGTGGCTACGGAGGTGATCCGCGTCGGATGGACCGGCTGGTTGAGGAGCAGAAAGGCCAGCAATGGCAGACGCAGGCAGTCCTGCATATGTTTCGGCAGGCGGGCCAGCATCTCCGGATGACCGTGATCCCGGAAATACTGCTCGAGCTGTCGGTCCGTCCATCGTTGCAGCTCGAAAAAGCGGACGTCCTTCCCCAACCACTCGGTATCGGCCGGCAGGACCGGTCGCGACGTAACGATGATCTTGGTCGTCCCGTCGTCGATTACACGCTCGATAAACTGCTGGACTTTAAGCAGCGCCTCGGGCGGTCGCTCGTTCCAGCCATCCAGAAACAGCAGCAGGCGACACCCGGCCGCCGCCGCCGCATGCTTCAGCTCCGAAAAACCGCTGTGCTCTGTCCGCCTCTCAACACCCTCCCAGACCTGTCGGTCGACAAACCGGTCGAAGGGCTCGTCCGGCTGCCAGTCGCCCAAGGCTAAGTACACAGGCACGATTTGCCCCTGCGGCTGTCGGCTGAGACGGGCGCGCAACCATTTGCAGGACGTGGTCTTGCCGATGCCGGCCTCCCCCAGCAACGCCGCGACTTGGGACGTTCCCCGAATCAACTCATGAAGAAATTTGGTGAGGGGCAGAGCACCGGCGCGCCGGCGGTTGGGAATCCCCTGAGGGAAGGGGACCGCGCGAACCGAAATGGCGAGACGCAGCAACTGGGACGGCCGAACGTGGTATGCGCGATCGAGGTTCCATGAGTTGGAGATCAATGGGAGGCGTCGCAGGCCTGCAAAGTAGGCAGCCAGAAGAGCCGTGGCCTTTTCCTCCCGCCCGGGTGGTACGGGCGGGGTGGGGGTCAGGGCCGTGAAAACCGAATCAAAGGCGACGGACTCCCGGACCAGACCGTTCGTGGTGCCGCGTACATCGGCCGCCCACTTTTTGTCACGGGGGAGGTAGCAACGCTTGAAGATGCGCAAGTGAGTAGCGGTGATCTGGATGATTTGGTACTGGTTCGGGATTTCTTCGGGGCGCTCTTTGGCTTGGAGCGCGGTGCTGCCCGTGGACACAACGGGCACATTGCGTCCGAGCCAGCCGAGGGCAGCCTCATGCGTGTGGCCGTGCAACAGCAGGTTCAGGACGGAGCCGAGATTCTGCTCGAGATCTCGGGCATCCTGATCCTCCAAGTTCTCTTCGGTATTTCCGCAGCCGCGCTGCTGGTTGTGGTGAACAGCGCCGATGCGCAGCCAACCCTCTTCCCGGTATTTCTTCAACCGTTCCGCAAACCAACGGAGTTGCGGCTCACTCACATAGCCGACGTGGCGCGGCCGTGGGTCGACAGATGGCGGGCAATCGTGTCCTTCGGCCATGGTGGAATTCAGACCCGCGACGACGACTTTGAGGTCGGGCATCTCGAAGAGTGTCCACGGTTGTTTCGCCGTGAAGATAGCCCCCCGGCCGTGACCGTAGAACTCATCGAACATCCTCTTCTTGTAATAGCACCACTTGGGCCACCAAGGTAGGGCGGGGGCAGACCCCCTTTCAGTGATCGTCTTGTCGAAGTGCTCTTTGCACGCCTTGCGGTTGACATCGTGATTGCCGGGTACCACGGCGACGCGGTGGGGAGGGAGTTGGAGGAGCCGCACGAGCTTTCTGAGGAAGGCATGCGCGGCCTTGAATTGTTTCGAGAGGCCCCATTCGGTGAGATCCCCTGTCAGGATCAGCACATCGGGACGAAGATCATGCTCTTTCTGTAGGACCTGGAGATCGTCCTTTAGGCGTTCGAAAAGCGAATTATAAGGATTCTTCATCCCCATCAAGTCCCGCCCGGCAAAGCGGTGGTGGGGCCCGAACTGAAGGTCGGACAGGTGAAGGATGGTCACGCTTTCGCGCGGTTCAATCTTCTGTCGGGACTTCTTCGCTCCCTTTGGGCTCATATGCGATTCACCAGGGGCAGGTTCCTCAGAGATTCGACGTAGGCGTCCAATCCGTGCGTGAACATGCTGGACGGCGAGAAACGCTCCGAAGCGAAGTTGGACATCACGCCTTCGTGGCCCTCTTCGGCCAGCAGGACTTGCCCGTTTCCCGGCCGGACTTCCCCGATATCGGCGAATTGCCCGCCGAGGGACTCGACGCAGGCTCTTGCCTCCCGGCATTTATCACTTCGGACAGTGCACACCAGGTTCCAATCGCCCCACGACAGCATCAATTTGCGGAAGTCGAGATCTACACGGCCAGCGACAGTCTCCACGGCGGGATGCGGGTGAAGGACGCCGGAATCGACGACGAAATCCAGATGGTTCACCAGGGCGAGTTCCCACAGGCAGCCGATCACGCCATCGGAACTGTCCATGCAGGACGTCACGCACCGGGACTGCGCCAGAGCCTGACCCTCGTGCAGACGCGGGGCCGGTCTTCTCAAAGCGCGCTCCAGCACTTCCACGTCCGGCGGGCGAAGACCCGTAAGCCTCTCGAGTCGAGCCAGCACGGCGGCCCAGAACAAACCCATCTCGCCGATCACGCAAATCCGGTCGCCGGACCGCGCGCCGACCCGGCGCAGGATCAGGTCCTTGCGCACGACGCCTAGGGCGGTGCCGTTCGCGGTGAATTCCGGACCGTCTTTGATGTTTCCCCCCAGGACCGGACAAACCCATTCTCGACAGGCGTCGCGCAAGCCATCCAGAAAGCGCTCATACTCCGCGACCAGCATGTCTTCCCGCATGACCGTAGAAACCAGCAACCCCAAGGGCCTGGCACCCATCGCGGCCAGATCGCTGACGTTGATCAATGCCGTGAAACGCCCGTAGGCGGACATGTCCGGGCCGTCCACGATGCACTGCACAGGCGTCGGGCAAGGGTCGGTCGTCCACACGAGCACCTCGTCCGGCCCCGGAGCCGGCAGCACTGCGCAGTCATCCCCAATTCCTACGACGCCCTCCGCACCCGTGCCAAACCGGGGTACGATCAGGTCATACACAATACGGCGCTCGCGCAGATCTTTCAGGCGCAACGCCGGGTTTGTTCCGCTCATGTTTACCTCCCGTTCCAGATCGTGTCCTGCCGGATGTAGTCATCCGCCAGCGGCAACAATTGTTCCAGGGTACGCAGGAACCTGGTTCTCGTTTCAGGGGACGATCGCGTCCGTCGCCAGTCCCAGTCGATGTCTCCTATGAGTTCCGCCAAGGCTCTGCGATGAAACTGGCACGGCAAGACATCCACCGGGTAGGCCCACTGGTCGCCTGGGCCTTCCTCCAGATACAGGTATGATTGTGCGGCTTGATACATGTGCCGCAGGCTCGCCAAGTCTGTTCTGATCCCGGGGCCCAGTCGGCGATCCAGGATGTCCTTCAAAGGCACGGAACAAGGAAGACAGTGCAGGTGGGCATGATCGACACAGGCTCCCGCTTCACCGGGACGTGCCGAGCCGTGCTCGAAGAAGATCGTTGGCTTTCCGTAGGCCTGCTTCAGGAGATCACGAACGGCACGTTTGGTCGCCTCTAGGCAGGACGGTGCCGCGGCCGGAAATGCGCCGAAGGAACGAAGGTGGCTTGTCGAGACAATCAACAAATGCCCTTCGGCGAGTGGTGCGATATCAGGCATGACGAAAAGCCGGTCGTCGCCCCAGAGAATCGAGGCCGATTTATGGGAACCAATGGCCTTGTAGTTGTCCTGGTTGCCCTCGAGACACAGGCTGCAGCGTGGCTCATCGGTGGTTTCTCCAGGCAGGTGGGACGTCCCGGTGTTCTGGGCGAAGACCGTGAGCCACATCTTGACACGCGGAGGTCCAACGGTGCTCTTACAACTCGGAGAGGACTCTTGCCTGAGACGCCGGAAGCCGGCGTCACGAAGCAGGCCCATCAATTCGTCGACGGTGTAGCGCTGGCGGTAGATGCCGCCGTCATCCGACCGGGACACGTCGCCCCCTGTACGTTCCTCAAGTTCGACGCTGAGGCAGAGGATGCCGCCGGACTGCAGAATGCGCGCGAAACCCTTCAGAGTGGGTAGAGCCGCTTCCCGGGGCAGAAAGTGGAAGGAGGCGCACACCCACAGCCCGGCGAACGCCGCCCTGGGATACGCCAACTGTTGCATATCCATTCTACGGAATATCCCGGTGGGGACTCTTCGGCGGGCTTCCACCAGCATCTCTTCACAGAAGTCGATGCCCACGCTTGTCACGCCCTTCTCCGCCATGGCTCGGACATCCCGCCCTGGTCCACACCCGATGTCTAG
>Ga0315289_10000696_pt1 | contig 51684 bp, 77 predicted proteins | sample YL17G11_40_MG_FD_203452 | JGI IMG/M metagenome (GOLD analysis project Ga0315289, IMG submission 203452) | Sediment microbial communities from Yellowstone Lake, YNP, Wyoming, USA - YL17G11_40 | ecosystem: Environmental > Aquatic > Freshwater > Lake > Sediment | place: USA: Wyoming | collected...
CCGCACGATGAACCAGTTCGCCCAATCATACTTTTCAGCCTTCATCATTTTGTCCAAAAGGGACAGTGAGTCCCTTTCTTTTTTGTCCCACCACTCAATCGCTTCCGAGCAGGGATTATTATCCTTAATCCACTGGTCGGTTATCAGTTCTGTTGTTGGTTTCATTTTCGGTCTCCTTTAATTTGGTCTGTTTTAACGCTGATTAAATTCTTGGGTGTTGGTTTGTAAGCCTTAAAACACTTATTACAAATATGGTCGCCATTATCAATACAATGAACAGATTGTCCACCTCTAAAAGGCTTCTTACAACAATCACAATAATCTATACAACCTTCTTGGCAGATGCTACAATAAAGATTCTTTTCTATTTTTATTCTGCCAACTCTATCTGCTCGGGCAAGATTAGAAAAAGTAACCTTTAAGTCGTGCAAATCGCTTACAATCTCGGCTCGTTGCTGACGGAGTAACTTTTGACATTCCGATAACGCTACTTTCTCAATTCCATCGTGTTTCATTTTAGTCTCTCCTCATTTTCTTTCATTGCTTTTTTTAAGCATTTCTATATATTCAGTTAAACAGTGAGGGCAAAGTGAGGGAAGAATATCGGGTTCATCACGGGGTCTAACAAACCATCTATGTCCTCCAGCACATTCATAAGTTATTCTAACTATTTCTGACACACTTTCTGCTTTCAAAACTCTCTTAAAATAAATGGGAATAGACTTTTTATTTATTGGTTTTTTACATTGTGGGCATTCTTTTAACAAAGACATTCTTGCTATAATCAATAATTCATCTGACCAACATTCGCAATACTTTCCTGAAGGGTCTTTATATTTCATATATCCCATTTTCGGTCTCCTTCTTCAGGCTTGATTGCCTGAATTAATCACTACTATCCTCTCTTTTTACCCTACCACAATCACGGCAGGTAAATTCGTGGTAGCAATTACCAAGTTCAACAATCTTTTGGCACATCTGGTCGTGTGGGCAAGCCCTATAATGGTCAAAATGATTTCCTCTTGAACAAGGAATACATTCCTGGTCAGGTCTTGTTTTAGAAAAAATACAACCCTTACAAGTTAATGGTTCAATTTCATCCACCAGTTCGGCTTCTATTTTTATATAACCACCTTTCAGCGTTTCGGGAGGATATACTTTAATGTCCGACTTAATCCCGTGCTTTAGGAAATAATCCAGTAAATCGTCTATATGAAGTCTAACTTTAACCTTCATCTTATCTCCTTTCATTTGCCTATCCGCTTAAATTCTATTCTCCATACCCAAGGGTTATCAGACCAAGCAAATCCTTTTTTACCACCGTTAATTTTCCCCCATAATTCTTGATACCATTGTCGGGCTACTTGGCTATAAGTTATTGGTTTTAATATATCTTGTGTATTCCATCCTTTATTAAGAATATCATCATATGATAGGTTCCATCCCTCGCTAATAATATCATCGTGGCTAATATCCTGTAATTTCTCAACCTTAATACTTATTATCTCCAACCATATTCGGGCATATTTCTTCGGCATAAAGATTGATGGTTTCCATTTATATAATTGTCCCCATTGATTTGTTTCATTATCAACCTTATACATTGGTTCAAATGTTAAGGGATTCTTTATCATATAAGTTTCTTTCACCCAGAGAATTTGCCCTACCTGAAATGGACAAATCCATTTTAAGCCATCTATTAACAATCCATATTTATCCCACGCATACCACTTAGTTACAAGTTTTCCTATAGAAACAATGTCTTCTCTGATGGGTTGTGGTTTAATTATTCTACGGGTCATCGTCTTTGTGTCATTCAATATCGCCTTTACCATCGGTGTTGACATTAGAATTGGTCTCTCTTTAGTCATATTAACTCACCTTAAATACTTCCATCTGTTTGGCTACCGAAGCCATTGCCTCTTTGTTGATTCTTTAGTTCAAATTATTTCCTGAACTTGATATATACCTTTTAATCCATACCCATTGCCATTGCGGAAGTTTTTTGTATTTATTGATTTCCTCTATGGTCAGGCAACGAACATCTATATGGATTATTCCTTTATTACCGTCTTTCTTTATCAGTCCCCCTGTATCATCCGCCAAATAATATCGCCCTAATATCTCCACACAGATTTCGCTACCATAGGGAATAATGCGGGGGTCAACCGCGCATCCTGTATTATTCTTTGCACTTTTATTAAAAGCCGTTTTCCCTGCCCATCTTTTCTCTCGTGGCTCTTTCCAGCAATAATATGTTATCTTTGCTTTAGTCCTTTCCCACCCTTCCCTTAAATATCTTGGTGTCTTGTTTTTAGTGTCTTGTTCTAACTTTTCATAGGTCTTCTTGAGTATGGCATAGTTTATTTCTAACTGACTAATTCGGTGGGTCAAAGTTCCATTATCATAGGTTATTCTGTCAATTATCTGCCTCTGAATCTGATTCTTAACCAGAAAGTATCCCACCAGAATAGGGAGTAATCCCACCCAGATAAATGATATTAGTTTGACTAATCCGTTTGATTTCATTTCTTCTTCCTTTTCTTGCTTCCCTTACAAACTGGACATTCCTTATAGCCGGAAATGGAACCACCCCCTAAATTCTGAGGGACGGAAACTTCTACCGGCTGATTTTTATCTACTCCAGTCCCTTGACAGGCAGGACAGGTTTCTTCCTGTGCCTTTTCCCCCTGCGTTTTTTTTAGTATATCGGCGCGGTTAGTTAACCACCAATCTTTGACTGCCTTCAGAAAATCAAAGGCCGGGTGCCGGGGCTGGAACATCCCGTTTCCCGCTTCGTTAATTTTTTGTTCTATCAGGTTGGCAGGGACGCCATCCTTGAGGTGGTCTAAGAAGTAGTTTCTGGTCTTGCTTAGGGGAATACTATTGGAACATAACCTTTCATACTGGGTAGCCAGATATAAGGCTGTATGGTCTAATGCATTTATCTCTTTAGAGGAGGGGGAGGCTTCTTCTTTATCTATTCTATTCTGTTCTGTTCTATTCTGTTCTGTAGCAATTTTGGGGTCAAATTCCTTATCTGGCAAGGAGTTAGGTATAGACTTGTTCCGCACTTGTTCCGCACTTGTTCCACTTTTGTTCTCCTCTTGTTCCCCTTCTGTTCCAGAAAACTCATCCTTATCTTCAAAATCTCCCTTCTTCTTCTGTAAGTCTTTATATTTTCTTATGAGTAATCCATTCGGGGTTTTTATCAAAATGGAACGCTCTATTAACTTATCTTTTGCCTTTATGAATAAGGATATTTTTAGTTTCATATCTTCTGCCAAAACTTGGTCTGGTATCGGTTGCCCATCCGGGTAACATAACATCCCTGCTAATTCTCCTTCTGTCCTTGCTCTTAATAGGAGTTGCAGATAGACCGATTGTTCCGTAAAATTGCATTGCCGCAAGTTAATACTTGACAGTATCTTTTCACTCCAAAGACGAAGCCACGGGCGGGTCATTTTTCCCCCCTTCTTATTTGCCTGTTTGGACAGGCATTATGACTGATGAACATTCCTCGCATTCCACTTTGTAGGGTATCTTGGTAAGTTCGGCAACCTTAACCAGGAACCTGGGAGATACTTTCTTGCCCTGAAAGAATGTCGTTACCACGCACTCCAGGAAGCCGGTGTGTCTTGCGAGATAAACTTGCTTTCTTTCGTTGACATCAAGCCACCGCCGAACCATCTTCTGGAATGTCGGTCTATCAATGATACTTGTCGGAGTATTGGATTTCATATTTTGTCCCCTTTCATTACTTTATAATTAAAACTTTTCCTTTAACTTTGTCAAGAAAAACTTTGTTAATTTATAAAATAGTTTAGACCCATTCCGGAGCGGAATTCTTGATTGCTACCAGCCGGCTTTCCTGTTTCAGCCAGATGCCGTAATTACTATTACACCGCTCGCAATGAATAATAATAAATTCTTCCTGGTTGTCAAAGATAACATCTATCACCTCGTTCTCGTGTCCGTTCGGACAGGTAGTTATGACATTAAATTTCTCTTGCATTATCCCACTCCCTTAATCACTATCTGAGACCTTTCCCTTATCTTCCGTGCGATGGTCTTAAGATATCGGGAATGTTCAATATTATTGACACCCATCGCGTGATACCGTAATGCTACGCGGTCTATCTCATCTGGGTTGGTGGCATAGTAGTAACCAGAATTAGAAGGTAAAATAGGTATTCCTCTTGCATTCAAAGTGCGGACAATTGACCGTAAGACCCTCAATGGGATTTCAAGGTCGGTTGCAATCACCTTGCGTGTCATTGCCCGCTCTTTGCCCTGGCACCGGTTCTGAATTGCCCACAAAACAGATTGTTCGGTCTCGGCTGACCATTGTATCTCGTGCTGGTTTATTTCTGACATTTCTAAATCTCCTTATTATCCCTGCTTTCTTTTATCTCTGCTTCTAATCTAATCCGACAATCCTTACAGATTCCGTGCGTCAACAGTCCTCTCCAGTTCAGGGTCAGAACATTCATAAGGAAATACCTGATGCTCATTTTCCTAAATCCCATAAACTTACCACACCAAGCGCATATTCGGAAAAGCATTTATTTTTCTTTCTCCTAATCACAGTCAACCGATTCTGGATTAGAGGGGCGCCCCTCTCGGCGCCCCTCTCCATCCTATCACTACGTTTCTTTGTCTCCTTGTGCAGGCGGATACTCAAAATACGGATTCCCTTCCTCGCCATACTTCAGGTTGCACGCCCCTTTTTGAAGGTCGGTCAGTTTCTCTATGAAATCGCCGGCCTCCTTGATAGTCAGGTCTGACGAAGTCCCTTTCTTGTAAAGAGCCATCATCATTGTTTTCCTTATAGCGGTGTCCAGTCTTAACTCGCCGCACAAGACGAATATCTTCTTGCCCTGTGCCTGTGTAAGGAATAACGTCTGGTCATTACTGAGACCTCCACTGGTTTTCGGTATAGGCTTCATCTCCGGTTTTGGTTTTCCTTTCTTGCCTTGTTCCTGCGGTTTCTCGGCTTCTTCCTGCCCTGTCTGACTTGCTGGAATTTCCGAGGACTCCCTTACCTCCTCCTCATCGGTTACCACCACCGCATCCGTGTCTGCCCTCGGGTTATCATCTATAGTCGGCAATAGCACCCTCTCAACCGAGGCTTTCGGTAGAATTCGTTCCGTATCTTCCCTATACCGCATAATGTCTTCAGGGGTATAGGGTAATGCCGGCGTATCCGCCTTGAGTCTGTATTCCATCCGTATCACCAGCGGATAATGGGTGGATTTGTGTTGCTTGCCCTTGTTGTCTGTATAGGTAATCTCCCTTTTCTCCCGCTTTAGAATCAAAGGCACCAGAGCGAATCTACCGAGCAATTCTTTGGCGAATTCAAGCCCAGATGACACATCTATCAAGGTGTTGCTTGAACCGGTAACTATCCGATAGACTCCACCCATATTGAGTCTGTGTAACATCACATAGAGAGTTCCTTGCTTGTTGCATTGGCCATCAGGATTATCAGGGCCTTTCAGTTCTTCACAGGGGCAATCCCGCACCATCCACTGCCTTGTCGCCTCATCCCACCGTGATGCCTCTATCCTATTACCCTCGCACTTGAGTCCATTAACCCCCCACCACCTCAAAGCCTGTGGGAAAATAGTGGGTATATCGTTAATAGGGAGCATTACCTCAAGTTCCGTGGGCTTCTCTCCATAAACCCGTTGCACTTCTGGTGGCACAATGAAGTAAGAGACATCGGATGGGTGGGAACAGAAGTCGCAGTATTCGGTTTGAGGGTGCTTGCATTTCGGGGAATTACCGCTCTTATTCTTTATGACGACCCCTAGTCTTATTTTACCTAACATCGGCAATCGTCTTCGCTCGGAAATTCCATCTATCGTGGAATATTTCCTGCCAAATCCTGCCATAATTATTTCTCACCCCCTTTCTTTTTTGATTGGTTACGGATATTGAGAATTTCTGACTGTGTAACCTTTAGGTATTTTGTCCTCTCCACTTCAGGAATAAGTTCCTTGTCAATCCATTCCCGTTTCTGCAACCGCAGGGTTATGATATACCTGTCCCCGACAAGCCCTTCCCTGACCCCCTGCTCGGCAAGGATATTCTTTATCTTCCCTTTCAGTTCGTCCTTTTCCTTGTCCATATTATCAATGTGCATTTTAAGTTCCTGGTAGTGCCCGCAGAGGTCTTCTATATCACCAGCGAGTTCCTTGCCGACTGCCAATTGCTTGAATTCATCTTCTATTCCCTGCCAACAGATTTCCTTCCACCCACAGTAAGAGCAAGGGTAACTATTCCGCTCATTTAGGTCAAAGGGTCGCTTGGGCAGTTTCTTGTCCTTGACATAGGCCAGAACCTCGTCAAATTTCTGGCAGGCAGACTTGACTATGTTTTCGTAGACGGTATCAGGGTATTTTCGCTCATCGCCGATTGAGGATACCATTTCCAGTATCTTGAGAATATCTACCTGTTTGTTATATTCAAGTTTGAATTCAAGATATTGGGCCGTATTTTTATTTTTAATAAGTAGGATAGCCTCGGTTATCTGCGGGTTCACTTCTTGTAATCCCCACAAATAAATAGCAGTTTGGGTAAAGTAATCTTTCGGAAACCGTCCATCCCAGATTGCCTGAAAGGAAAAATGGGAAAGTGCCTTGTGTTCCAACAGATAATCCTTCCCCACCATATCTGTTATTATCCCGTCAATACTGCCTTTCCCCATAGGGGAAGGGCAATTCACCACCATCTGTTCTGAATGCACCACAAATCCGGACTTCCTTAGCCAATCCAGCGTCAGTTCCTCGTGCCACCGCGAGTCATCCATAGTCAGGAAAAGTCTGTCCGATATGGGGTCTCTGGGCCTCCCCAGCCCCCAATATACCATTTGCCTCAAGCACCGTTCTGGCCCAGCCAGACTTGGACGGGGATTGAACTTATAGTTTTCTTCCTTATCAAAACCGGCAATTTTTGGAATGATTTCGGCCAACATATTCGCCTCCTTTCTTGCTCCTTATTGGAGCATATTAAAAACCTTTTCTTTGGTTTTGTCAAGGAAAACTTTATTATTTTATACAATTATTTTTAGTCTATTTCCTTGACGACCAGTTTGTGTGGGTCAACACGAACATAGAAATCACCTATTTGGTTTTTGATAAAAGGCGTGTCCCTCATAATCTCTTTTATCTTGTAATTAAGCACCTTCTCCCGCTGACTAAATTCCTTCCTTTGCCTGCGGGCAAAGACGAATTTCTCAAGCAGTTCTATCAATTCTTGTTCTTCCATAATTATATCCTTTCCCAAAATTTCAATCTCATTTCTTTGGAATCGCCCAGTTGTTCCTTCTACCAAAAATTCACCAGTTTCTTTGTAATAATGAATGACTTTATGAAGTTCATCCCCAAATCCCAGCAGTTTTATTCGCGCCATCATTTTATCACCTCCTTTCCCACCAACCCCTAATTTCCTTTCCTCGGACAGTCTTGCAAAGTTCTCCGGATGTAAAGCCTTCCTTCATTAATGATTCTATATGTTCTTCGGAGTCCCCATCTAATCCCTGGTCTTTGGTTTTACTGAACCATTTCCAAGTAATCCAATTTTCAAGCCAAGTTTCGTTTATCATCTTTATCACCTCCTTATTTATTTACCAAGTATCAGCCTTATTATATTCTGGCATTTCCCCTATAATCTCATAGGCAATATGGTCAATCAGCCGATTCAGTTTCTTAAGACTATTTAGGAAGTCTGTCGTCTCGCCCCCGTTGTCGCACATGTTATACCGTAACCCCTGGAGTGATTTATACAGTTCCACCTTATTCCTGTATGGCTGGACTTTCTTCTTAGACAAGGAACACAGTCCTTTGGGAATGTCGTCGTATTGACGCTGTGCAGTCATCTGGTTAGCCCTATACCAGTCATTGACAAGGGTGTCTATTGCATTGTCTAATCCGCCCTGAGATTTCCATCCTTCCGGATACTGGAAAAAGAACCCCAATTCACCAGCCCCATTAAGCCCCTTGAGGCTTTCTGCTATCATCAGAAATTTCTCCTCATCATATAATATGACTGACATCTTATTTTCTCCTTTCTTTTCCTATAATTGCCAATTTTTCCCAATCCAAAGAAGCCAATACCCTCTTTAATTGGACTTCCTTTTTATGGGAAGGCAATGCCTCCGCTCTCTTTGTCGCTTCCTTTATAGCCCTATCCTTTTGCCACCCCGGTCGGGCATTAGGATAATCCGCCTTTTTCCAAGACCGGTCTTTATTCATTTTATCTATGTTTCTATAGGGACTTCTAAAAGAGTTAATTGACAGGAAGTTCGGTGAACCAGCAAGTCCCTGATTTCCCTGGTATAAGGGGTTGACCCTACTGTCGTCTCTATTATCTCTTTATGGTCAGTTATTCGCAACAATTCTTTGGCACGCTTCCCCCTCTTGATTATCTCCCGGATTTGACTTCTTGCCCACCACCTGTCGTGGTCTTTGGCTGTCTTGTCTTGGCTGTATTCTCTTAGGCTCTTAATATATTCTGCCTGTTGAGTCGGATATTTCAGCCAAGCCCTTATTCCAGCCCAGAAACTACGCCGTGCTAATTGCCTGTATGATAATCCGTTAGGCATCCCCTTCCCCTTTCTTTTCCGGCTCGGATTTATCTATCACTGGTGCTGGTTCATCTGTCGCTGTAGGCTTGTCCGCTACTGGCTCATCTATACTTACTGTCAAAGGCATAAGTAATCCCCTTACCGTTCCCTGTTCTTGTGTGGATGACAGAAAACTCAAGGGCAATGTAGTGGGCTTGCCTTTCTTGCCCTTTTCCCGCCACATTGTTATTTTCACAGCACAAAACTTGTCTGATAGAGCAAAATGATGAAGCATATCGGCAAGCAATAACGGGTTCACCACAATCTCGCCGACCTTCTCTGTATTACTAATAACCTTTTCCTTACCGTCAATCTTCATCGTAGTGATGCCTTCTTTGGGAAACGGCATCTCATAATCAGGGTAATTGCCCTCTGTCGGTTCAATGGTAGAAATGGTCTTCTGCGTGCTATTAAGAGGAACGGTGGCAACCTTGACAACATTTTTTTCACCCTCTTTTTCTACCGATATTTGGGCGTGGTTTAATATCGGCAAGCCATTCCTCTTTTGTTTCGGTATCTCTCTGGCAATCCGCAGGCAATCTACCGCGGGGATAATTGTCTTAAAGTTATTCCCGCCCTTCAGTCCCGTATCAGGGAAATCTTCTTCGTTGTAACCTACCTTGAATTCCCCTACCACTAACCGCTTGCCATCACTGACAATTACCTTGCCCTTGTCAAACAACATTCCATTCAGAGCGTATCTTGACGCATCCGTGCTGGCAAGTTTTGCCAGGTCTAACATCTGCTTATTTACTAACATATCTCATCTCCTTTTTCGTAATTCTTAACAAACTCTATTATTTCCTTACCAGTCGCATTGTCTTCTTCCAATGTCTGATAATGTGGGGTCTCTTTATCCTCATCTATCTTTTCCATTACCGCCCACTCTGGGGAAAGATAAATGCCTTTGCATACCAAATAACTTGTATATTTTCTCCCCCTTGTTTTCATTGCCCCATCTAGACAGATAACCAACTGCCCACGACTGTGGTATGCTCTAACCCTGTAGGCTTTCCCTCCTTCTTTGCATATTTCTAAATCCACCTTAATCACCCCCTTTCTTATTTATAATATCTTCGCTTCCCGCATAGACTGATATTTGCCAAACCCAATTATGATATGGTCTAATACTTCAATATCAAATAATTTAGCACCTTCTTTTATTCGGATGGTTAATTTTATGTCATCATCTGACGGTTCGGGATTGCCTAACAGGTGGTTATGCACCAATATAATTGTAGTAGCATTACACAGTATTGCCGACCTCAAAATATCCTTCGGGCTGAGAAGGCAAGCATTACCCGTTCCAATCCCTACTATTTGGTAATTCATTATCCGGCCTCTTGCATTCAGGTTCAAGACAATAAATTTCTCTTGTAAGTCATTCTTTAGTGCCTGAAATAATAGATATGTTTTCTCTGGACTGTCCATTATATCGGTGGGCTTGAATTTATATTCCCCTTTATTCCGCTCCCTTACCATCAGTTGTTTTACCCTAACAATATATGCCATATTTATCTCCCGGCAGGGTGGGGAGGGTCGCTACCGCCCTACCCCACCCCTTGCCATTGCTAAACAATAGCACCGGCTGTAGCGTTGCCAGTGTTATCTTCCTTACAGGCAATTGCTTTCGCCCGTGCGAAAAGTAACCCCTTGTCAGTGAGACCTTCCTTCTCCAATTGCTCTATTGCCTGATGTATGTGTTCCCCCGTGACCTGTGTATTCTTCAGTTCGTGCAGGATATTCACCGCGGGTGCTTCACCATCCCTTACTTTTTCTACGATGATGCTGACTACTCTGTTCAGGTTCACTATGAAATGGGTAGGCACTCTTTGGTCTTTCTCTTTGAACATCATCCTTATTGCTCGCTTGTTGACCAACATTCTCTATCACCCCCTTTAACTATTTCTAACGGCAAGGTCATATTAAATTCTTATCAAGCCCTGCCACATTCAATAACAAAGTCTTTTCCACACGCCGGCATATTTTCCTGATAACCTTTCTCTGCTCGTATGCGTCGTTATTACAAGCATATAACTCTGACACTCCATTGACCACAACATTAAAACGGTTCAGTTTGTCTTGCCCTTTATAGGTTTTTATTTCTACTAACACTGTTTATCACCTCCTTTCTATTTAACCGACCCCAAGAACTCACCCATAAGGGCTTTCCTTTTCTTGAGGTCGTGAATTGCTATGCCAAAGCCAAACTCACTCGTTCCGCCTATGAAAGTAGGATGCACCGTGCCATCCCAATCCTTAATGAGAGTATAAACGAAATAGCCATCATTCAAACGGGCTTTCTGCACCTTCAAAGGCTTAACCCCGATTTCTTTTAGTGCCTTCATTAATCGTTCCTTTGTGATTATCATTTTGCAAGAAGAAAAGCAAGCCGAGGCGAGGGGAGTCAAATCCGATGAAAGGTTTGACCGTCCGGGCAATGGCAGTAGCCCAGACGAACTGCCCCGGCTTGCATTAAGTTTCTTTGGTGCTATTGATTGATTCATCGGTTTCTCCCCTTTCACTGCTCTCATTATAAAGTTTTCCTTTAGAATTGTCAAGAAAATCTTTATTATTATGTCAAATAAATCGGGGGTAATGGGTTTTGGCAATCCTTTGGTAGATAAGGAGTTGTGTGCTTTTCAGGAATGGGCAAAATATATTTTCAGTTTGTGTGCGGATTTTTAGGGCAGAAATTGACAGGGAAGGGGGAGGCAAGCCCACCCTTGCGAGTGGACTCGCCCGCAGGAACAAGGCAAGGCAAGGCAAGAAAGGAAATTGTTCCCCCCTTAATTAACTCGGCTGACGAATTGATTTTAGGTCAGTCTTGATTGACTCATAGGTATTCATCGCTACCGCCTTGTTTCTCAAGATAGTGTTGATGGCGTCAATATACTTCCCGTTCTCCACGCTCTTTTTAACTTCCTCCACGCCCTCATATACCGATTTCAGTTTCTTATTCGCCAGCATCTTGCGGTATAGGGCATAAAGAAATCCACCAATAGACAGTGCAGTAGCCCCCCACGGCACATTATCCTGTATCTGCTTCTCAATGAATCCCCACAGACCATCCGATGCCTCGTGTTCCTTTTTGGCATCATCGCGGGCTTCAATTGAGTATTCAGGGGAATACGGCACAGGTTTTCCCGGAGGGCCGAGATTGTCCGTCAATACTTTGGTGTTAGCGACTATATCGGTTGCCACGGTCTTGATATTATCAGTTGCCTCAGGGCTTGTCAGAATAACTTTCCCAGCCTCACCGGTCTGGTGGATAAGTTTCTTGTCCCCTTCGGTAACCATTGGAATGCATCCAATAACAAAGCAACACAATATAGCCAGAAAAATTGTTCTCCACATTCTTCTCACCCCCTTTCTTATTTCATCTTACCCCAATCTCTATAATATTTTATTTCATAATAGTTAACCTTCTTACGATAGAGCCACCTGATTACTGATATGGCTACCCATATTATTACAATCCCGCCTGTTATACCTATGAAATACCACATAATTTTATCCCTCAAATGTTCTGAGAGCCGATGCTGAATATAACCTGAAATATCGGCCGTAAGCCGTGCTACCACTTGTAGCGTATAACCAGAATTGACATAAATCTCCAGCAGTCCAACCTGCGAAGTCTTGGTAAAATTCCACCCAGTCTAACGAACTCGTGTATTCTTGCCCTCCTACAAAAGCACCATTACGACACACCCCCCCATAAATATAGTGGTCATTCCCGGCTCTTCTTAACTGAAATCTTATCCGTAATGCACCCTTATGCCCAAGAGTAAATTGTTTTTTCAGCGTCCAATCGGCTACTGAAAGACTAACCTCACCGTCGGAAGCGATAACAAGAGTTTCTCCTATTGTGAATTCCTGGTCGGACACATTGGCAAACGGGTATTTACCAGCACCAGCAGGTGTGCTGGCAAGACCCGTTAAGGCGGCGCCGGAAACCTTACCTGGTGTAATTATAGTATCTAATCTTGCATCTGGAATCTTGGTTTCTGACATAAAATTATTCTCCTATTTATCAAACTTTAATAATTGAAATCTTTTCGCCGGCCTCTCTGCCCGTATTGAAGGTAATGGTAGTGCTGTTCGTTTCTATATAATCGTTTCCCGCGCCTACAACCATTAATATACCACCACTAAATACCAGTAATGTAGTTACCCCAGGTGTATAGGTAAAAGTCGTCAAAACAAATACCGTTTGAGTTCCAGTGGCTACGAAGTTCTCGCGCTTACTAAAATCACTTATCGCAGTATCAACATATTGCTTGGTTGCGGCCTTCATTGCCGCATCGGGGTCTGCGTGCAAGGTAATATAGCCTGCCATTGTCCCGCCCGCTTTTGGTAACATCGTGTCAACATATTGCTTGGTTGCGGCCTTCATTGCCGCATTGGGGTCTGCGTGCAGGGTCAAATAACCTGACAAAGTTCCGCCGGTCAATGGCAGGTGTCCGAGTTCCGTTGCCAAGTCCCCTAATACATACCAGTCCGTATTGGTCTCGTTCCTCACCTTGATGAGGGAATTGGCGGTGTCAATCCAGGGCTGGCCCGCTTCCATTACGACAGGCTCAGTCGCCCCCAAAAACCAAGTCCGCACCGCCTCGTCTCGGTCAATGATTTTCTGCCGGCTGTCTGAAAGTAAATCGGTAGCGCTAATACTCGGATATGTTTGACTCATATTTCACCTCACTTTATTTTGTTAAGTTCTTCTTTGGTAAATCCTAATTCTTTCAGTTTTGATACGGTGGCCGTAACTGACTTCTCTGAACCAAATAATTCACGCATAATTACCAGTAAATTACGGTTATCAGTTTCCGGTAATGAATCCAGTATTTCCTGTTTGGGTTCAAAGCCCGTCCTGTCCTTGATTATCTGCATAGCATTCTTCTTATTAAATCCCAACCTAATAAGCACTCTGACAAGGCAGGCTACCGCCCGTGAATCCCCGTTGTCCGAGCATACCAAGACCTTGCCTTGTTGGGACATTGTTATGACAAAATCGCAGAGGTCTTTCTGCATCTCCGCATTCCAGTCTTGTTTCGGAGAGGGTTTATATCTCATCATTACCGGGAGTCTGGTATTCTTGGGTAGTTCCTCTGTCTTTATCGTATCCGATAGGATAACTATCGCCTTATACTGTTGTGCAAGATTGCCCCTAAGAATCGTCTTGTCGCTTATCTGGATGTTCTTGATAATATCTTTCATAAGTTATTCTCCTTCATTCTCCTCGTATGTTGTCATATAAGCATCCATTTTGGCTAAAATATCTTCCCAAGTATATTCTGGTAATTCCAACGCAACTCTCAACGCATTAATCTCGTCTTTTACCAACACAAGAAGACACTTAACCCCTCTTATCCCAGTATATTTTGCTATATTACATTCTCCACACCAAGCCATATCTTTTTTTCCTTTCTTATATAGTAATTAAATATACCATCCAATCACCGTTACCTCTAAATCAGTATATTCTGCTTGAATCAAATAGTCCAGTTTTCTGTCCGAATCTATTGGAATAGTAAAATGCAAAGATGGACTAAAGATATTTGCAATTTGGGAAAACAATACTGCTCTATTTTTTGAATATGTAGCACTTCTTCTGATAGTCAAAACTTTATTGGCGGCCGTAGCATATCCAGCAATATCCAGCATTACTGCCTTGGCACCACTCGGGACAATCGCCGAAAGGTCTAAACCGTTAATGTGCCAAGTACTATCTCGGGTAAAATCTCCCTCTACAAAATCTGCCACATTGACATCCCTTGGTGTATACAAAGTCCCTGTTTGCCATATCGTCCCGTTATACCGATAAAGACTATTCTCGTCATCTAACCATATATGCATCCCTTCTGTGGGGACTGTAAATTCCCACTTATCCCCGACCCATGTGGCTATATTGTAATCCTTCCCTGCCCAACCATCCACCCCCGTGCCGTAGATTAGATACCTGTCACCCGTAACGGGACTGCCGGGCGGTGTAAGAATGTCCTTGTCTTTTGCAGGATTCTGCCAGGAAAATCTTCTTATTGACATCTTTAATACCCCCGAACCACCCAATCTATCGTGGCATTTTGCGGGACTCCGTCCGAGTTAAAGACCCGCACCGTAAATCCGGTTACGGTCTTGTTACTTATCGTAAAAGTATCACCTTCCTCTCCGCCCTGTATTCCGATAGCCATAGCCGGAACAATCGTGAATGTCTTATTGAATGTTATATTAGCCCCCGCGGAATCTATAGCCACATCTTCCCCTGAATCAAAAATATCAGGCACATCTATTGTCGTATTCATCCTCTCAATCGTGAATAGATAGTCAAGGTCATTAGTGCTAACATCTACTCTGATTTGTATATATTGGAATTGGTATTCTCCTACTATGAAATTCTGCCAGTCGCTCCAGGTGATATTGTCCAATGAAATCCTGAAACTCAAAGATGATGTTGCCTTGACATCTTCGGTCGGCCCCGCCCAGGTTTTAGTCTGTGCCTCGCTTGAGTTCCAAGCAAAAGTCGCCAGTTCCCAGGTCAGCGTAGTATCTCTTTGGTTACCCCGATAGTCTATATATACCCTTGATGTAAGGTCGTTACCAACATCTATCACCGGAGTTATATAATACCCCGATGCCTCACCTTCGTCTAACTGCAGATTCCCGTCCCCGTCCATGGTCATATTAACCTTTTCTCCCGGCCAGTTCAATGCCTTCTCGTTTCTCTCCAGCACGACATTCTGGTTTATCCGCTCATCAACATCGGTAACATATAGGGCAGGAGTCAAGGAGTATAAATCCGAGGTGTTCTTCGCCTTGACCATAAAGGTCTGGAGTCCGGGTGAGAAGTTCGTGGTCTGGAACCTGTTCTCGCTGATATTCTCCCCAAAGACAATGGCACTTTCCCAGTTACTTCCTACCCTGATTTCGTAACATTTCAAATCCTTGTCAGTAATTTCGTTCCATTCAAAATAAAGTATGTCGCCTATTCTGACTACCAAGAGACCGGTAATATCTGGGGGCCTAATGGTCTTGCCCTGGATGGTAATGGTATCCGAAGGTGATGATTCCGGCTTTTTCTTGGTGCCGTAAATTGACACGCTTGCCACCGCCACCTCATAGGTCTTGCCGTAAGAAACATTGTCCTGTATCACAGCATATCCCGTCTTTGATGTCCCTATATATTCCCAGTAACCTGTTCCCTGTTCCCGCCAGAATATGTCAGCATAGGCAACCTCGTTCTGCGAGGGCAGGATAAAATTGACATCAATGACATTCTTGAGCGTGCCATCATTCAAAAGCATCACGCGTTCACTCAATTCAAGGTCTGATATATCAGCAGGCAGTTTCAGAGGGTCTGGTAACTGCGTATAGGTTAGTTCCTCAAGGTCGCCGAAGGTATCGGCATAGATATTGCTGTTATACTCAAGGCCGATGATTTTTCTCGTGAGGTCGCTTGCCCTTGAGATTTCAACAATCCGGAATGGTTTTACCAATAGACTGGTCTCACCAAAAGCGAATATCTCGTCATCTTCGGGTATGGTCGTCCAAGTGCCTACGATTGTCAATATGGTATGTGTGCCGGGTATATTTGTAACTGTCTTTTCTTCCTGCGTGTCGTCTTTGTGCCTGACCCTAACCTTGTATGTCTTGGCCGGTTCTATGGTTACGGACTGGTCAAGGGTAACACTCCCGGTTGTGCCAGATACCACCCTGCCCCCGTATCCCCACTGCGGAAGGTCGTGCTGGAAGTTTATCACATCACCAGGTTCGCAGGCAATTGCATCTATGCCAGCCTCAAATTCTATTATCCGCTTGAGGTAGCGGTTGACATTCAGATTGAATATCGCCTCCCTGTATGCCTGTGCGGGTCTGGTGATTCCGTATAAAGCCACCGTCTCTTTCCGGAAATCCTCGCCTGCGGCAAATGATGCCGGGTCTTCTATTGACACTATGTCTTGTTCATAGTCATTGCTTTCATTAAGAAACTGCACCTCAAGGAAGTTCGCCCTGTCCTTAATGGATGTGTATTTTATTTTCAACGAACCCTTAACGATATTGCCCATCGTGAACAACTGGACGGGACTTTCCGCCTTCTCAACCTTAACTCTGATTTTCTTGCCTGACTTTATCAGGGACGCCCTTGCACTGGCACAGACGACATTTATCGCGTCCCAGGCCGACATAGACCCATCAAAGACTATGTTCAGGAGACACCGCTTGTGAGTCCCGCCTAACCCGTCAGCAACCAGCGGCGTATCGCAGTAGTCGGCGAAATCCTTGAATGACTGCAATACAATATCGGCAATATCTATATATTCCCCCAGTCCGTATCTTTTGTCTATCAGCAAGTCCATCAAACACCACGCCGGATTATCGCTCCACTGCTGGGTGAAGGTGGGTGGGGTATCCCCATTCCATACCCATACCAATTTCCCCTTGACCTGTGCAGTTATTGTCGGCGTCCCCCCCGACAGTTGCTCGGTTGCTACCGCCCTAACCGCTAAGAGGGCGATATTAGGATACTTGAGGTCATCATAGGTTGTCTCATTATGGCTTTCCCAATTGGAATTGCTGACGGTCGTGCTACCATCGTCTGCGGTAGTCCTTGTTATTTCTATGTCGTAAATGCCGATTTCCAGTCCGTCCTTGCGGTAGGTATAACTAAGAGCCGACCTTGTCCTGTTTGATACGCTGAATATTACCGGTGTTGACCACGACCCGCCCGCCTTTTTGTGCCTGATTGAAAACGAGACTGCATAAGTCCCGTATCCGCCATCGCTCAAAACTTGATACAAGCCGGAAGGAAAATTGAGATTGATTTCGTATGCTTGAATCTGTCCCGTGGTTCTGGCAATGGGACTATTATAGACTAAGGCAACGCCCTGATAGACATTGGTGGTGACATTCCTAAAATCCTGGATTACCGACTGGTCGTTAGCACCTATTCTCGTGGAAACGAAAACCCCGGCATACTGGGATGCAGGATTATTATTTATCTTTATCCCGGAAGGAATGCTCCCGCCAGTAAGATTGTTCTGCTCGCCAGTCAATCCCGCTATGTCCTGAATACAACCTTCGCATAGACCTATGAGCATATAAAGTTCATCTTTGTTGCTCTGCGGAGACCGATTGAATAACTGTATTATTTGACCCCCAACCTTGTGCTGTCCATAGACCACTCCTATAGGCTGTCCGTTATGGGCAGTATTCCTTATCCCTTCAAAACCGTAAGTAACCGAGTCCGCAAATTCATCGGATGTGCTATAAGATGGAGCGGAAGGCTTAGAAGGTTTGCCTGTTGTTGAGCCGATTATTTTACCCACTACAAAAGGGATGATAACATAATATAATACAGTTGTAGCCAAGAATGACGCAAGTGGTTTGATTGCTATCGTGATTTCATCACCATCTTTGGGAATAATATTATCTATTTTGTCCGAGTCAACTATGGTCTGATTATGGGCAACGCGAAGATTGAATTTATAAGGCAAGAAGTCATCAGGAATATATGACGACAATGGTTTGTCCAGCTTGCGGTCTGTATTATACAACCTACGACCTTCAAGTTCAAAGATGTTTTTGATTGTCTTGACTTTAATCATTTGTCTTTCAGGCAGTAATAACCGTGTATTACCTTCCCCAGCCTTGATAACCTGTTTAATACTACTCCATATCCCTTGCCACAGTGCAAGACAGTATCGTCATCTACCACGATTCCGATGTGGGTAGGGAATGACGGCTTGTTGCCGAAAAGCACGATATCTAATAAATCGGGCTTCTCGCAGGTTTTTAATCTTCTCCATTTCAGATGGTAGTTCTCAAGTATGGGATTCCCATTTTGTCTCGTCTCCCAATTCTCGTCATAGTCTGGCATAGGGTCGGCTAAAATTATTCCATTCCTACGATAAACTTCAAGGACAAGCCCGAAACAGTCCAGTCCTGTCTTTATATCCCGGCCCTTGTGCAGAAACAATGTCCCTACCAATTCCTTGCAGTCGTTTATCATCTGGTTACGAATCTCCCCGCAGGTATGCCGGGGAATCCACCGAATCTTGCTGTATTACTGTGAACCCTGCATCCATTAGACTCGTCAAGGGTCTTGTCGCAGGAAGGTAATCCATCCGAATATCCGCATTCTGGACTTCTATAAACCCACCGGCACCTGCCTTTGATGAACCGGTTACGGGGGAATTTGAGTCCAAAAAAGTTGTAATGCCCCAGCGTAATATTGGCAAGTTCCTGGTCGGCCGTAACCTCAACTATCTGGTAGTTGCCAAGGTCTATTGCCTGCGTGGTATCTATCCTATTAACAAGATATATCCTGACTTCGTTGCCCAGAAGTGCATCGTTCAGTTCCAGGTAAGCCATTACCGACCTATCTATATTAGATACCGTCAGTGTTAGTGTCTCAAGGTTGCCCCGGCTGTTTTCCTTACTTTCACCTATTTGAATCGGGAAAGGGCTGTATTCGTGTCCGTCATAGGCTATCTTTTCTGAATGATTGGTCAGGTATAAGGCATCGGTATCGTTTATCTGAATGATAAATAAATGTGCATATGGGTCGGAGATATTCAGTTTATTCTTCTGTAAAATTAAAGCGGATGGTATAATTTTCAATACAGTTCCTCCACCTCAAATTTTATATCATAAATATCGGGGTTCTTTTTGGTGATGACTATGGTATCCTGGGCCACGCAGACCTTGATAGGCATATCCTCGTCTTCCGGCTCAAAGTAGAATACCTCTTCTGAACCAACCCTATCTGCCACAAACTGGGCTATGGCATCACGCTCTGTCTTGCTACGATTGATAAAATTGAGTTCCAGTCGTCTGCGGGTTTTCCTGAACCAGGGGAAGGTCTGCACATAGCCCCTTTCAAACTCTTTCTCTATACCATAAAACCTATCCTCTACTGTGATGGTATAATCTGGCAAGTAGACAAAGGTTTCAATCGCACTTCCTTCCCCGCCGACTGCTAATTCGGTATAGTTCGTAGGACTTGTTACGGTTGGTTGAGTCCCGCAATCCGGCATATCAAATACCTCCCAAAATCAGTTTTAAGGCATTTGGATATAATATAGGTGATTTATTGCCTTATTCCATTCTTCTCTTACCTGTGCTTGCCTTTGCCCCACCAATAGCCTATAAAAGGGAATTTTAACCCTCTGATAACGCTTTTATGACATAGACCGCCTGAAATCCCTATTTGACTGCATTGCCTCTGAGACCATCCCTATTACAAGCGACCTTCTCTTAACCAGAAGGTCGTCAAACCCACGTGTGTCATTGGCAAGAATATTGAAAGTTATATTAACCGCCCTACCACCACCTTCTGTAAATTTAACCGGTATGGAGCGGTTGTCCGGTAAGGGCACGACCGCTTCATTACGCCCGCCTTCACCGACAAGAGCAAGAGATGGACTTGATACTATGCCACCGTCTTGAAAGGCAGGGATGAATCCTGACATCCTGTTAATGATACCACCTTTTGCTTTTCTACCTATTGTGGGTGTTTCTATGAAACCTTTGCCTCCACCACCCCCACCGCCACCACCCCCTCCACCACCTGCCCCCGCTGTTACAAACATAGTAAAGAACTCGGCAACCATCTTCTGTGCCATTAAATCGGTTATCATCTTCAAGATAGACCTGAAGAAATCCTGGTAGGCTTTTCTTGCATCACCAGTTCGGAGTATGGTCTCGTAAGCCCAACTTGACAATCCCGCCCGCATATTATCAATAACTCCCTTGAAAGTCTTTTCCCAATTGATGGCAGTATTAGTAGCATAACTCATAGCCGATGTCCAAGACAAACCCACATCCGCAGAGAAAGCCCTTGCATCACGGCTGAGTTTTTTCATTTCTTCCCCTACAGTCTTCCACTCATTCGTGTTTTCTACATACTGTTCCTGCAACTTCTTGAGTTGATTTATTTCCTCTTGTATACTACCACCAGCGACAAAATATGCCTTTGCAATATCGTATTGTGCCTCAGCCTGTGTTCGTGAAACTTTTACCACTTCTTCTATTTTAGAAGGTATGCCCGTAATTGCTTCACCATATTCCACCCATTTATCTGTCTCCGGCCCTAACTTTCCTGTTTTTTCCAACAATTTCTGATATTCCGTTAACTGTGCCCCCATTTTCTCAAATTGTTTTGACATCTCCTTGAATTTCAATGCAGACTTTTTTGTTATATCAAAATTTGCCAACTCATTAAACATATCCAAAGTGCCGGCAAATATCGCTGGGCCAATTCCCCTTACCGATTCCCAAAACATATCCCACCTTTTTCTCGCATCGTCTATCTTGTCAAGGGTTTCCTTACTTAACATTGGTATCTCTTTTGAAACTATTGCGAGCATCTTCTCAAAATTACCGCCGGCCTCAACAAAAATTTCTGATAGTCTCGCCCCTGCCTTGCCTAATAAGTCCTTTGCTATTGCAGTCCTTCTTGCTTCATTCTGCATTATTCCTAATCTATTGACCAGCCTACCGAATACTTCCCAAAGACCGATTCCCTTATTCCTGACATCGTCAAAGGTTACGCCGAATTCCTCAAATTTTGCTATTGCCTTCTCGTCTCCTTCTCTAACCCTATCAAGTTCTGTCGCCAAAGTAAAAAATCCCATCTGCAGTGTATTCAAGTCAAATCCGAATTTGACTGACAAGCCACGCAATATCTGAAATTGGTCGGTGGTCAGTGCCATAGAAGTAGCACCCTCTTTGACTTGCTGTGCAAAATTCATCACATCTTTGATAAGGAATTTGAATGCATAGGCAATGCCTTGGATGGTTGTTGGAACGCCTACAAAGGCAAGAAATGCGTTTCTGACATTGACGACCTGCTTATTGAGACTTGACATCTCTTTGGTTACTTCTTTACCCGCAGTGCCGGCACCTTTTCTGAATTTCTCCAATTCCTTTGACGCAAGGTCTCGTATCCTCAACAATATCTCAAGTGTCTTGCTGTCTGGCATATTTATCAGTCCTTTATCTGCAGGCTCTTAATCTCGTCATCAAAGACTTTAATCGCCTGCGTAAAAATAAACGCCTGGTCTAACATTCCACCCTGCACCGGCAAATAGCCGTTCTTGTAGAAGTTGTAATACCGGATGAAGTTGACCGTGTCCGGCGTAATCAGTTTGACCGGACACCGATAAAACTTCTCAATCCCGGCACCGCCACATATCTTGCAGTCCGGATTCGTGCCTCCGCATCGGACACAGTCCATCTCAAACACGGGGATGGGGGCGTTGCCATCACAGCCTCTCTCCAGTCTCATCTGAGGGTTAGCGGAACAGGGTTTGCAGTCAAATTTTAACTTCCCAGTATAAAACCCTGCCCCGATTTTCAGTTTTTTAGTTCGCCCTCATTGAGTCTGGTCTGTTCGGTAATGAAGTTCGCCAGTTCCGTGCGATAGTCCTGCCGGAGATAGTCCCACCGGTTGGCGTTCCCTTTGTCGTAGGGAATCGGTTGCTCTTTCTTGTCCTTAAGGTTTTCCCACCCTGTTACCGCCACATCAAGTATGGCGAGCGTGCGAGTGCCCGTCTTGAAATGGAACTGCCCGTCCATATCAATGGTGGAATAACTGTCCTCTATCTGTGCCAATTCCCTTGCCGTAAGCACCTTGATTTTAAAGACGGTCTGCTGTTCCTTGGGCAGTTTTCTGTCATTCTTCAAAACATAATCCACTATCCTGCCCGGCTCTATTGCGATAGCCATAGATTTCTCCTTTCTTGCCATCAATACCAATATAGGTCTGCCTTGTCCCTGATTACAGTTGCTGGATGCTTATCTCGTCATCACCACTGTTGCCATTGAAAGCCAGTTCCATAGACGCTACATCAATCCCGTTCCTATCCGCGTCCTTCATACCCGTATACTGGACTTCCGGAGCCGTGATAACAAACTTGTTGCCATCAACACTACCCAGCGTTTCCGTGAATGCCATCTTCGTATCCGCCTTCAATTTGGTAAGAAAATCATAGGTGGCAATCGGAACCATTTCTGGGTCTATTGAACCTTTCGGGTCTCTCTTGGTAATCACCGCCGACTTGTATCCGTCTGCCCCGTTTGCGTCATCCCGCAACGCTATCTCGTTGGCAATATCAATCGTCAATGCCGAGATGACGGTCGCATAGTTGTCAAGAGTCAGACTGGCATTGAGGAAGGCCGGCGGTATGGTCGTTGCCTCGGATACACTCGTAAGCATTGCCACAGTAGCAATGGAATCCAGAACTCCCGTAAACTCAAACTCCATCATCACTGGTTCACCTACCTTGTGGGTGAACTTGACTGTCCCTCTTGCACCCCTGATTTTCTTGCATATGCCGTCCAGATACAGTGCCATCGTCAGACAAGGTATGCTTGCGGATGCCGGGGTATAGGTGACTGATGTGCTTGCCGCTACGGTCTCTGTGAACCCACAGGCCTTGAGTAGTTTACCGTATGACGGTGCAGTCCCTTTTGCCCCTGACCCATGCAGGTCAACCTTGAATGAAATCTTGGATGCCCTCTGCCCAATCCTGCCGGCTTTCGGCGACAATGTCGCCCGTGATGGGTCTCGCCTGAAATACTTTATGTCCGGGTCATAACCCGCCTCATAGGTATTGCAAACCACATCCGCGGCCGCGAGGGCTATGGCTTCGCCTTCAGTAGTCTCAATCAACGCCGCAACCTGACATCTGCGTCTAATCATTTATCCTCACCCCCTTCCTTTTTCTTTTTATTTTTGTCTATCACTGCCTTATTAGGGTCAGCGATAATTTTGCCATCCTTGTCTTTATAGACGGTGATGGCCTCGTTGACCGTCTCCGTGATTGGTTTTCCGTTTTCCATAAAACCTCCTTACCCCGCTGTATAGGGGTCGTTATATTTATGCCTGTAATGGATTTCTATCCTTATCTCAATCCCGCCATAGGGTTTGTTGACCTCGTTGTAAAAGGCGCTGTTACTTACCAGTTTGGTATCAACCGCCACCCCGCCCCTTGTATAGTCAGTCATTAATGCCTTCTCCACATCGGCGAGCAAGGTATTGACTTCAACGCTAATGTCTCCTTGGTTTCTAATCCAGCACTCAAGTATTATACCAAATTTGGTGGTATATTTGTCAAGAGGTTCTTGTGTTTTGGTCTCGTCGGCAGGGATTATGAGGATGGTCGGGAATTCCTGTATGTTCAGCCCCACCGTTTTTATCCGCTCCACCTTGCGGATGGTGGTGGTATAGGCAGGCGGAACCACCGCCTGAAGGGTGGTTACGATGTTCTTGATTATCTTTTCCCTTACCGAGTCAGCCATATCAGTCAGTTCTTTTCTGTAGGATTATAGAGGCGCAGGTGAATAGGTTGCCCGGCGTCTCGTTTTTCCGCAGATATTTCAGATGTTTTTCTTCCCTCATTACTGGGTCGGCATAGACCGTGCTGTTACTTATATAATACTCAAACGGGTCGGCTATATCGTAGTCAGGCACATCTATCGGAATGAGTATTCTCCTTAATTCACTGATAATACCATATAACAGTTCCTTGTGGTAAGTCCGGTAAGTATTGAAGTCCTTAACATAAAAGTCGCAGGTATGCCCGGTTATCCCTCCCGGCTTCAGCACCCTCGCCACTTCCTTTAATGCCCTAACCGTCTCCCTGACTATGTCATCATCATTCTTGAACTCGGCGATATGCTCAAGCACACAGACACTAAACACAAAGTCAAAAAAACCGTCATCTGCCGGCAGATTGAATATGGATGCCTTTTTGTATCTTATTCCTTGTCTCTTATACCACTCCAAGTCTTTCTTATCCGGCAGTATTATGTCCGTGGCATAAGCCTCGCATCCGTTCCTCGCAAGATAAAATGGCATCACGCTGGTTGCCGAACCTATATCCAGAACCTTCTTTCCAATCAGTGGGGGACGGAATTGGCATTCCCGTATTAACTTGGCATATTCCCAACCCCGTGTTGCCGACCAGGGCGGGTTCATCCCTTCCCTAACCAATTCATCACGCAGGCCACGAACCTCGTCTATCAGACCCCCGAACTGCATCACATCGCATTCCCGGAATACCGTATTGGCTTTCATATTGTTATTCCCAAAATACCCTCAAGTTTCTTCTTCGTCTCTATGAATGAATATGTCTCTACCGTCTTATAGGCAAAGTCCACGACCTTTTTCCTGAACGCCTTGTCCTGCACAAGTCTGTATGCCTTTTTGAGGGCGTTTTCAATATTCCGGCAGTGGGGAATCCAGGTCTGGGGATACAGGTTGTATCCCGCCACGGAGCCGGAGCATACCAACGGAATCTTCAGGCCAGCACAGTCAAGGGCGAACTGGCCTCTGGTTTCAAGACAGTCCAGATGTATTCCCACCGTGCATATACCCAATACTTTGATATAATCATTCCAAGGCATAACCGGTATTTCCTTTATTTCGTCTATTCCACATAGGGATTTGTAATAGTGATTCACCTCGTCCGTAGGCAGGGGATTGTTTGCAAATACCCAGACAGGCCAACCCGTTATTTTCTGTAATTTACCCGCCACATACAGGGATGAAATGGCATTGCGTTCCTCGTTGATGTTATAAAGTGACTTGCCAACTACGATAATGTTCTGCTGTTCTTTTGTAAACTGTTTGATGTATTCGGTATCAATAGGATGCTCTATGTCATAAACACGCTTGATTGTATCAATCGGGTGCGGGCGGTTAATATTGATTAAATCCCTGTCCCGCGTTATTACCTGCCAATATCCCTCGCTTTCCGGCAGTCCGTAATGGAACACATAATCCGAAGCATTGACTATATCCATATACTTCTCTTTATTGGGAACGATAAAAGGATTCATCTGCCACCCGACTACTCCGTCAACATACATAATCGTCTTGTATTTCCGTTCCGGATAGGCAACTATCTCAAGAAACTTGTTCAGTTTCTCATCCCGCTGGTCGGTCATCAGTAATAACATCACATACTCAAACTCCTGGCATTGCTGGGGTGTAATCCCGCCCCATTTAGCCACCTCGGTGGTGTTTTCCCAATCAGTGAAACACCTTACCCAATTGGAAAAGTTATTGATGTAACTTTCCTTATTATTGAGCAAGTCAGCCTGGCTTATGTCGTGTATGAACAAGAATTTTTTCATAGACTTATTCCTTAAAATTATTTATTCTCTGTTCAAGTAAGGTTATATCAAATTTACCAGTTTCATCACAGAAAATATAACTGGTATATGGTTCGTTTTTTACAATAGCCCAGTAATAACCACCTTCCTTCTGGAATCTATCCTGCGGAGTATATTTAGGAAATAGAGAAATGGTTTTAGTTTTGTATAACCACGCAATGTGCATCAGCCCACTGTCGTTACATATCATATAATCGCTATTGGCAATAACCGAAACCTTCATCCGTATATTAGAGTCGTCGCAGAGGTATTTCACATGCGGATGACCCTTAAATTCCTTCAAAACCAAGACCATATCCTTGAAGTCACTCTCGTGCAAGTCTGGATTTGATTCTCGTTCGGTTCCTAATATGGCAATCCTGTATTTTCGGTCAATCAACCATCTGATAATCTTATCTGCCATTGATGGCTTAATCATTCCCAACCCATCCCCGCTGAAGAAATGTATGGCAACCAATTTTTCGTCCACTGGACAGAGTTCTTTCTTTATGGCTTGTCCGTAAGTGGTCTCTTCCGGCTTGAGATATACTGTCGGTTCATCCATCTCAAAATAGTTTATGTCAAGTTTCAACTGCTGAAAGAAATCATCCATAGTAATTGTCCTTAACCGCGGGAAGGCCAGCAACTCATAGGCACGATTCACCACTCTCTGGAATACCACCTCATTAGGAATGTCCGGAAGATACTTGCCTATTTCCGATTTCTTCCTACCCATAAGATTGGTAGCAAAGGCGTAGATATCCTGGTTAAGGAATTCCTGCCGACAGGCAACTATACATTCCAAATAAGGGTTGACATCAAAAAGAGCCTTGACTGATTCAATATTCCTTGCCGTATCCAAAAATAGATAGACTTTAAGATTAGGGAATACCGTCTTGATATGCCTTAATGCCCGCAGGTAATAACTGTCGTAGAGACGGTGGGTAAGGTCTCCCAAACCGCCCCCGTAATATAGGGACACCGAGAAGTCAATCTCATTCCCCATCCGCAACCACTTGCTAATTGAATTCATAACTTATCCTTGACTATGGCTAATGCCGTCCAGATGTATTTTTCGCACAATGGCTGGCACATAGCCTTCAATGTCTCTTTGTAATCCACCCTGAATCCGGCTTCCTCGCATTTCCTTGCCCACCAGAAAGGCGTCCTGATACAGAAATGGCTTATGTCCCTTTCCTTGGAGTTGTATTTCCTCGTTTCCTTACCATAAAAATTGTTAGCCGGCATCAGCAATCCCGCCCCGCCGGGCTTCAGTATTCTGTATATCTCTTTTAGGACATTTGGAATAAACGCCTTGTCAATATGCTCTAGAGTTTCCCTTGAGAATATATAATCAAACTGATTGTCCTTATAGGGCAACCCGTCAATTATATCGCACTGGCAAACCTGTTCCGGAATATGGGAATGCCTTATGGCGTATTCTGAAATATCAATACCCCTACAGTTATACCCCATCTTGTTCAGCCAATATACCACATTTCCCAGAGCACATCCTATGTCCAGTATCAAATCTGATTTTGACGGTTTTGCTATCTCTATGAATAATTCAGTCACTTCCTTATGAAACAAATTGTCAAGACTGAAAGCCGACTTATCATACCAGCCCTTACCGGTCTCTCCAGCCCTAACAAAATAATCCTCGTTATAATAATTCACCCCTAATCTTTTGGGACTTTTATTTTCAGGCATCGCTTAAATCCTTCTATAACTTCACTGACATTAATATCGTCAAGGCAGGGTGGTGGAAATACATTCTCTTTACCATTATTCCTTTTGCATTCCTTCCACGCACTCCAGCACGGGCAGTCCGGCCATCCATCCCCATTTTTTCTGTGCCTCTGTATCGGTATCATCTCGGAAAAATACTTCCCGTATATATCAAGGTCTTCACAGCCGAATATCGCCACGGTCGGCTTGTGCAGTCCGTTGGCAAGACAGAACATAGCAGTCGCCACCGTGATAACATAGTCGCACAGGCTTGTTATCGTCATCCATTCCCGCAAGTTGATATTCCCGCCCAGCATAAGGACATTCCGGAGTGGAAGCGATTGACTGTGGAAGCATACCACCCCAAACCCGTAATCGTTGACAATGGCGTCAACCAGTTCCTGCCACCTATCCAATGGCCAATCTTTGCTTGGATGGAAAGAAATAGGCTGTATCGCCACGATTGGTTTCGCCACATTCTCCAATACCTGACTGGCAAATCTTAGTTCCTCACGGCTGAAATTTATCAGCATATCGTGGTGCTTGAGTTCAATGCCAATATGCCTCGCCCATATATCGCTACGGTGCATATCAACATCCGGGGCTTTTGCCTGCTCGTATTCTCCGCACTTGTTTGTTATGTCCTTGCAGAACCCAAACCCTTCCCGTTCCGTTTCAAGATAGTTCACTACCCGGTCAATATGCGGATGGTCAGCCACCAATGGAAAGAATTCCGGCGGTATCGCATAGGTTATCTTCTTCCTTAACTTGGCTTTCAGGTCTTGAAATAGCATCCTCGTGTTAAGGATGTCCCCTATCCCGCCCTGTTGCCTGATGATAAGCGCCTCGCTTTTCTTCCCCTTGCACCTTATCGGAACGGTGGCGCTATTGCTGACTGTTATGTTCATACTTCGTTTTCTGTTGTCTGATGAGTTTCTTTAACGCCCGTATCTGTTTGCTTAACCTATCATATTCCTTTGAAACACACATAAAACACAAAAACTTCCCCCCTATCCTTATGGGTGGAATTGTAAAATCCACCTTGCATCTTGGACAACGATAAGCCATTATCCGGTCTTCTCAATTCGCGGGCATCCAACGCACGGTAACCGTAGGCGCCGGACTTCCGCCAGTGACGGAGATAAAGTTGCCTTTGATATACTTTACACACTTGTTCGCAATGTGCCTTAACTCGCTTGTGGTCGTCGTTGATGCATCAAGGTCATACCAGTTCGTCTCGTCAAGACTACCCTGGAGTTTGACACTACACGCCGAGGGGGCGCCAGTTACCTTTATCTCCCACGAGTGATTGGCAATGTTGTGGGGGACTTGCACCGCGTCGCCTTCTCCGACAACAGTCTTTGCATTCAACAATGTCTCTACCGTTCCCATTTTATAAGTCGTCATAACTTCTGACCTCCTATTATAATTATAAAACCTCCACCAGTTTCGTCTTTAACTGGTAATTCCCGTGCTGGCTTTTCTGCCAGGGAAAAGTGTCGTCGGCGAATCTGACCTTGATTTCGGTCTCACTATCAACAGGGGTATATAGCAAGACCCCGGCCCGCCCCTTCCTGTCTCTGAACAGGTCAACCAGCCTATCTTTTGTAGATTTTGGGGCATTCTTCCACTTCAACTCAAAAGTCCTTATTTTCCTGTCGTGGACGGCCCGGCGAATGATTGCCCCGGTCGTAAAGGACGATTTCAACACCGCATATCTTTCCGTCTGCACAAACTCAAACTCCGGGGTGAGATTGAATATCGGCAAATCACCAGTCCCGCCCTCCTCAAGATAGTAATGGACATAGACATTGAAATTTTTCTCCCCCATTTTGATTAGGGTTATGATAATCGGGGCGTAGATTGATAAAGTAGTGGCATCATCCTCGTTGGAATAATCGCTGTCACCCGCCTCGTTATATGCCCGCACGCGGTAGTAATACTGGGTATTAGGTAGGACGGTCTTATCATTATAGGCCTCAACATCGGCCCCGACAGTTCCTATCTGCGCATATTCACCGCCTGCCCCTGTTTTACGCTCAATTTTGAACCCGTCCTCATCACCCGAATTGTCATCCCAAGTAGATTTCACCTCGCCTGAGGAAGCCGCCGTCGCCACCAAATTAGATGGCGGAGTCGGAGTAGCGGAGGAGTAGGTTATTTCTATATAAGGTCGTTTCATTGGGTCAACGGCGTAATTTCGTGAATACCACTCTGTCCCTCTACCATCCATATAAATAAGTGACCCAGTAAGCAGGAGATGTGTATTACTTCCCCAAGTTAATCCTGAAATAGGATTAGTTGCACCTGGCCCTAAATCCCAATTTTCCCAACCCCAAACACCTACTCCTAACGGACTATTAGTTGTGTCTACTATTGTTGCTGAATAATCCCCACCTGCCGTAGCCCAATTACTTGCCCCATTATACTTATTCCAAGTTGCACCCAACTCTGTCCACGCTGTTTGAGTTAATTGGTGAACTTCTACGGTAGTTATTTTTCCCCAATCATACCATTTATAAAGATATAGTTTTATCGCACTAATTGTTCCCGTTCCGCCTGGTAAAGTAAAGTGAATGCAACCATTGATATTCTTGCTGGACAAATTGATGTGGACAGCGATACCCATATCGGTTCCGTAATTAGTATTAGGAGAGACTTTATAAAGGAAGGTGTCTTTATTGTTCGTTGCCGTAGTATCCGTTGCATCATAAGTCTTAATCGGATAAAGATTTTTTAGTGTCTCTGGAACGGATACAAATAATTCTTTATCCTTTATCTCAAAGGTAATTCTCTGGATAACTTTTTCATCTATTGTCTTACTCTCTGGCAGTTTAGCATCAAGATTCTTAAAAGGTTCAATCTCTTTCTTGCAGATGAATGGGTCTTTGAACCGATATATCCGTGTGCCTTTCTTATCAAAGCACTCAACTACCTTCTTATCATCAGAAACCTTTATCTCAGCCCAATCAGGTAAGTCTAAAACTTTATGCGAAACTTCCCAAGCATCAAATACTATACCTTCGGGGAATGTTATATTAGGAATATCCTTAAACTTGTTATCCCAATAATGGAAGGCGTCCTGTCCGATAATAGCAATTCTCTTGCCGTTGCCAATATCAAAATGTTTGGTATTGTAATTGCGGAGACCAACCATCTCTGATTGCGGATTTTTTTGCCAGTCAAATCTCTTTGCCATATTATGTTTGGTATTCTATTACAAAGAATTCAACCTGAACTTCACCTCGTTCTGGTCATGAAGTATAATTTTTACGATGACATTTAATACAAAGAGTAATGCCATTATTTATATCCCATAATGGAGTATAAATCATAGCCCCGTTATACAAAGAAAATAATGGCAAATTCCTTTTAATCTCATCTAATAAAATGCTAAATGGTTTTATATGGTGGGCTTCTAATTCTCCACCAAATTGCCCACATTTTTGACAGATAAAATTATCTCTAATAAAAATATCTTGTCTCCATTTAGCATATCTTGAATGGGAGCGGATTATTAAACCGATTGCTGTTTTGCCACCTTTCCATTGATAATTTTTTTCTTTTAATGCTCCTTTTCTTGAACCAACAGGATTAACCTTGCCCTTTTTATGTTGATTGCCAATCATCTGTATTCTATGTTTTTCTCTACATTCTTTAGTAATAATCCTATACTTATTTGCCTCGCCTATTTTATTGCGGGATTTTTCTGATAATTTATGGCCTTTTATAAATTTACCCATAATTTTTATACTATTTGATTAAGCCTAAACTGGACTTCGTTTTGGTCTTTAAGATATTTTGGATGAATATCTATTAAGGTATCTCCTGCACTGTTGCGAATAATACATTTATAATTTCCATTCGTCCACTGCACCGCCGAAGTCGTGGCTATGGTAACAATATACCTGCCCGGTTCGTCGGAATCTTCCGTGAGTGAGATGTGGTCGTTGGTGCCTGAAATACTGCCCTTGGCCTTGAAAGTGGAATTGGAAGTGTCCCAATATAGACCATCAACCACTTTTTCTATACTGAAATAAATAGTTAATCCGGTTGTTATTTTTACAAGGTCAACTGTCATACTCATAATTTATCTCCTAAAATCTCTTGATGATTTCCCCTATGGCCGTGTTCAATACAACGGCAATATTATTTGCCTCTTGTTCCCACGTAGTAAACATTGAAAGTCTGGGTGGTATAGTAACACTCTTTACCAGCACATACATAGGCACACCATCCACCGTCCTCAGCAAGGGATTGCCGGCCCTACTCAATCCCCCAAACTTTAGGCCGGGGACATCACGCGGAGATTTGTATCTGCTAACCCCTGCCGCAGTTTTGGCTGGGCCAAGAGGTATTGCCAGGTATTTTGTGTTTCTTGGAACTATCGTCCCGCCGAACTCGTGTATCGGTGCATACTTGCTGTCGGAGTATATGCTCAGGGTCAGGCTGTCTATGTTCTCACCAAAGACCACCCTACCGAAAGAACCTACCAAAGCCCCTGTCCGGCGGGCAAGCGATTTAATGCCCGCGCCCGATAACCGTTCCCTTGTCAGTTTGACAATGAACTCACCGCCTACCTGACGGAAAGCCCTGCCCATCTCACCGAATAGTTTAGCAGGGAACTCGGTGATGGCTTTGTTAAAACCGTCTGCGTCCAAGCGAATTTCTATGCCCATTCTTCCCCCTAACCTACCAGTCCTATTCTCTTGTATCCGCTCAATATCCGTTTGACTTCCGGTAGGAAATCAATCGGGTCATAGGTTGCTATTGAACCACCCTCTATGCTCACATTCCGCAATCCAATTTCATTTTTACGCTGGAACTGGAATGCTGATTGCAGTTCGCAAGCATAGGCAAGGTCGGGATATGTAACCACAAGAGGTATCTGGGTAACTGTCTTTAACTTGCTGGTGGCAGATGATGTTCCGCCGGTCAGGGTTTCCCCAATTTCAAACTCACCGCTGACCATTGTTATTGCTATAGCCGAGTCTGTCTGGCTTACCAGCAGTCCCTTAGCCCCGCTGAGATTGCCCGTGATTGTCTCGCCGACAACATATGTCCCGACTTTGGTTTCAATAGTCCCCAGCAGTCTATCTGCGGAAAGTGATAAGCCGCCCGTGTATTGAATCTTTAGCGAACCATCACCTGCCGAAACTGTATATCTGTCCATTTTAATTCTACCAGTTTCGGCTTCCACATAATAGTTGTCGGTATCAATCTCCGTTCCGCTTCCCCATTCCCTTGCCGTATCGTGCCATATTTTGAATGTCTGGTCAGTGTCTATCGGCACACCCTTGACTACAAATATCCGCTGGTCGTATTCGGTGTCAAATTGTTCAGTCCGTTCCTTCTTCTCAATGTAGCGGTCAAAAAGAGGCGATTTTTCTATTGCCTTTGATACGGCATTGATAATCTGGGTGAAGATTTTGTCGTCAACAATCCCTTCATAGACGATTAGTTGTTTCACCCTATGTATATTTGTCAGGTTCATAGCCTTGTTCCCCCTGTATAATGATATTATAATTGCATACGGGTTCTTTAATAACCCGTATCATTGGACTTTTGGGATTAGCAGAAATATCTGTTCCCGAAGCCATTATTTCTTTGTCTTGGGATTCTTCACCGCCTTGTCGGTTGTCGGCTCATCCATCGCCTTCTGCAAGGTTTCCTTAACCTCCTCAACCTTCCACTCCTGCCCTTTGATTCCATCGGCGGTCATCTTAATTATATTGCCCCCTATTTTGACCTGCCTGTTCGTTCCCTCTCCGATGAAGAAGGAATACCCTGTCCTTACCTTGTATTCCGGCATAATGCCCTCCTTTCTTGCTGGTTAATGTTCCTGTTCCTGTTAGTGAAAACTATATATAATGACTGGTTCGGGCCCTGATGACCCGAACCTTGTGCCTCTATTAAGAGGCTGGTTTTATCTGGGCTTCACCCATTGAACACGACGCACCTACCAGGACGGTAGGACTGGAACCACTCACAAAGGTGGTCGTCTGTGTGACCCGAATATACCTTTTCAGGCTTTTCAGGTCAACATCAATTTCCTTCACCGAATCGGCCGCAGTGATAGTCCCTGTGGCACCGCTCACATCCGCCGCATCGGAGAGGTTTGAGGCATCTCCGTGCTGGACTTTTATCGCCATTGACATACTGGTCGGAGACCCGCCAATTGCCCCTGTGATAACCGTCATAACCGCACTCTCATAACCCTTGCGGTCTATCACGGCACCATTCACCGCCGAACCGCCTGAATCCGACTGCGGACTCAATGCACGGACAGTCTTGAGTTCACTACCTGTGTCTTTCATATCTTTCTCCTTATATTAGTAACTGGTTAAAAAGGGGCGGGTTGATTGCCCGCCCCTTCAACCCTTTGACTTAAATACAACCCTTGATTGGTTACGCCAAGGCATCACTGCACAGGCAGAAGGATTCCGGATGCCTGAGAGCAATATCCACTTCCTGGATTATCCTGACCCAGGTCTGGTTCTTCTCAAAAGCCTCGCCGGTCTCCATTGACGCCAATATTTCCAGTCCACCCCATTCGGCAATTATAAGGTCTGCCCAGTTACCGAAATAGATTTCCGAACACACGGCTCCGCTTCCGCCTTTCACCAAGTTAATCGGAATCTGGGTGGTCTTCCTCACCGGGAATCCCGCAATGGTGAACTTACCAGGTGCGGTCGGGTCTGGCTGGAGATAATATTGCCCGTAAGTGTCCTTCAGTTTCCGCAGGGCATTCCAGGTTCTCGGATGCACCCCAAACCCCAACTTGCCGTCATCGGCATTGGCTAACTCAATTGAATAGAGCATATCATAGAGGTTATCAATAGTCGGGCTTGCTCCATTCGTGCCAAGTGCCAATGTGTTAATACTTGGGGTATTGGCAATACCCATCGGTTGGTTGGCAGTGCCACTGCCACGCAGGGCCGCAAGGTCAATCAGCCTCGCCAGAGTCAAGGCGATGTCGTTTCTGACAAGCGCCTCGGCCGAGGGATTGGACAGTTTGAGCAATCGGTTTGACAGTTTCGTCATAGCCGACGCCTGTTTCGGGGTCAGACTCAACTGACCAAGGGTCGGGTCGCTAGCGGTGATTGCCGAGTTCTGCCCTACCCAGTAACCCGTTGCACCACCGGTCTGCTTCGGTATTTCTACCGGCGAACCGGTCAACCCGTCCAGGATGGTCGCACCCAGTTCACGAACCACTGTCTTTGCCCGAAGTAGTTCAATGACCTCTGCGACATACTCGGTTGGAACAATATATCCGCCGGCAGGCCCGGTATCCGTCCCGAGTGCTTTCCTTACCTGGTCTGAAACTTCCTTCTCAAACGGGGCATGGTCCCAGTTCTTAGTGGCTATCGCCACAATCATACGCTGGAACGAAAACTTGCCCTTGTTCTTGCCATCGTTGATGCCAGGGATGGATACTATCCTTGATTTATTAGCACCTTCTACCACAACAAGCCTCTGCTCCACAGACAAAATTTTCCCGTCTATTTCGCCAACTTGTGCGGAGACTTTACCCACGCTCTCATTAAGAGCCTTGAGCATAGCCAGTGCTTCTTCTTCCTTTGTCATAACTTTCTCCTTTCTTATGGTTTAGGGTTCAGTTTATCATTAATCCCCTTGCCTTCCGTAAGGATAGCAGAGTAAAGGCTTTCCCCTTCGGTCTCTCCCTTAGGCTTATCGCCGGGATTGACCGGGGTTACCACTTTGCCTTCCTCAGGAAGTCTGGAGAGGATTTCCGTAACATTATCTTTTGTCAAACCAAGTTCAATGGCCATACGGCTAATCGTATTAGTCATTCCATCAACTGCAACTAACATTTGTTGTATCATTTCTTCTATCTTAATTTCAGGGAATAACTTTGCCAGTTCTACTGCAGAGTATTCCCTGAATTCTGGCGCCTCTTTATCCCAGTGGACATAATGTCGTTTTAGATGGTTGAAAATTCCCTTACGGTCTCCCGCAGGAACATCTATACCACCCCTCCCACCAAGCAATGCACCCATAGCCGCACGCACTCCACCCCATACCGCCTTGTTACCGCCATCCTTCCTGTGGTGTGGCAGTTTATAGGATGCCCTTATGTCCGGGTTCGCACTGTCAACCCAGGCACATATCTTCTTGAGGACGTCCGGCTCTGTCCCCACGGTCTCAGCCGAGGCACTCCATGGTGCGTTCTCACTATCAAACCCGTAGTCGTGATAAGGAATAATGCCTTTTTCTATAGCATCCCCTTCAATATCACAATCCACTTCTTCTATATCTTTCCATTCCGGCAATAACTCCCCTTTTCCTATATCTGGATGGTCGGCTACCCATTTCTTAGCAGTAGCCAAAGTCCACTCCGGCTTGGGGAATCTCAGGGCTTGGATTTTCGTCCCGCCGGTAGGGTCTGTCTTCAAAGGGCCGACCAGCATAAAGATATTTACCCCCGGCATCTTTGCCCGGCGTATCCGCACGAATAAATCGGGATTGCGGACGCGGTATCTTATCTCCGTCCAGTCTGGTTCGTCTTCCCAGATTTTCTCCGATATTTGTTCCCGTTCCTTACGGCTTATGAAAAACTTGTCCTCCATTACTTTCAGTTCTTCCTCATTGAATACCCCTTTTTGGAATGAATCAACCAGTGCATTGGGGTTGCACGGAATGGGGACAGCCGATAGTTCAAGTAGTTCCTGCGACAGAAAGTTCCTACCTCTTGCTATAGGATTGCCTTCTTCATCAAGCCTCGGCTCTGTCTTGTGTGGGATAAAACCTACCGAAGTCGCTTTCATAAACCCTCCACGATAAAGTTTGAAGATTGTATTGGCAAATGGGTAGGTATCCTTATCGGCAAACTTTATATTAAACCTTAACTTCCTGTCTTCCTTCTTTACCTCAACTGCCTTGCCGATGGGCGGTTGCTTGTAATCGTGAGCCCACATAAAGACGGGATTCTTCAGATAATTGTCAAGTTCCCATCCGTCAACCGAAATCACATCATCGTCGCGGTCAGGTGTTTCGTCAGAGCCAGTAAAAGACAATGTGTTTTCTTCGCCTTCTACTTCTTTGACCTCAAAATTAAATATCTTCTTCATTAGTTCTACCATATTCATATCCTCCTATTATTTTACGGCGCCTTGCTTGGTAGTGCTATGCACCGACAGTTTATCACATTACCGGGTTCGCCTTCTATATCTGACGGGTATTTCAACCCGTTTGAGAATTTGTTACCAACCATTATAACCTCTCCATCTATAGCGTGGTTATAAGGGCTTGCAGGCGGTTGCCTGACGAATTCATCTCTTGCTGATAACCACTCGTGATATTCCATCCCTTCCATTCTCATAGCCAGAAACCGCGTGCCGGATGAGGTCTGTGCGGTTTCTGTTCGGGCTATGGTTAGGGAACGGTTAGATGTGAAATTAAATACCGTCTTTATCCTGTCCTGTAATTCGTTTATAGTTTCTTTGGCATTGATACCTTCCATCAGTGTTTCTCGCAGATTGCTTCTAACGGTGTCATTTATGCCGACTACTTTTATCAGTTTCTTGTTAAGAAATTCAATCATTTTAGGGTCTGTTAAGTTGAACAGAAATAGTCCGCCAGTTTCTTCTGCAAGTTGCTGTCCTGCCATTGTCATAATCGTTTCATAAAGCGGTCTCGTTATTTCCTTCAACCGCTTATTCCATTCCTCTTGTGCAAATAATATCTGGTCAATATCTGAAGCCTCAACCTTTATAATGTCTTTTCCCCCTTCAAGTCGTTTCAATTGGTTGACGCGTAATTCATAGACATACCGTTTTATCTTGCTCTGGAATTTTTTCTCATTGGGGTCAAGTATTTTCTCTACATAACTATCCCAATATTTCTTGCGGTCTATTTTTAGTGTTGACTGCCTTCGGACTGTCTCCTGTGCAGGTGGCGTTCTGGGTGACTGTTCTTCACTACCACCAACCAGTGATGATGCAGGGACTAATGCGAATGGAATAAACGACTCATTACCCCATGGGACATCTTCAAGATTGAGTTCCAGTCTCTTATTTATCTTGTTCAAGGGATAGTGCATATCAAATAATATCTTGGCTGACTCAAGTTTTACCTTGAAGTCTTCCTGCAATGCCTCAATTATAGAAGTATCAAAGTATCCCCATATCTGACCACCTTCAATGAACTTAAAGAATTTCCCCTCAACCACATCCATTAGGTAGTTCATCTTGGGTATGAGATTCTTCTGCCAAAAGCCTTTGTCTTGGGAAAGGGCGGTGGCGAAATTTAGGTCTTCATAGACTGACAGTTCCGATTTCGGCACTTTGAAAACCGCCATAATTTCGTCCCGATTCCACTTCCTCTGCTCAAGAAACAGCATATCGGTATGGCTTAACTGCGTCTGCTGGTATTCAATCCCGCCCTCCAGCATCGCTATCCGTCTCGCCTTACCCGGCCCTTTGTGCCTATCTTCCCACGACTGTCTGATGGCGGTTCGCTGTTCTTCAGTAAGCCCTTGCGTGCCTTTATAGACCAGTATACCACCGGGGTCGGCAGAATTCTCAAAGAACGCCGAGTTCCATCTCATTGCGTTCCAGTCCTGGTCTATTCCCATCTTTGCGGCGGAAAGTGGGGACAGCCCCCTGTAATAATTATAGGGATTGAAATATTTGAACTGGATGACCTGGGCAAGAGTGAGGTTAATCGGCTCTAACTTGTTATCTTCCCTGTATTCCCATCCTATAATCATATTGTTTTTGACAATGGGCTTGAATTTTCTTCCGCTGACCGGCCATATTTCTGTAGGCAAAACCTCGTATTTTTCTTCACTCCCTTTCGGCTTCTCCAGTAACCACATACACTCGCCATCCAGCCCCAGATAAATCATTGTCGCTTCCCATAACTGGCTCCGGCTTATACTGGGATTAGGATTGAGGAAAAGGTCGTATATCTTGCCTTCCTCAATTATCTTCGGGCTTTTTACCTCTCCTTTTGCCAGTTTGAATGAGACTCTGGCTATATTCTGAGCGATGGCATTGATGCATCCATAAACCCACGAGTGCTGTGCGTATGGTTGTGTGAGTTCGTTCTGACCAAGCCTCAGCCTCAGGGATTGGAAGAAAGTAAGGTCGTCAGGAAGCGTTCCTACTTGCGACCCCTTGACCTTGCCATAAAGGAATTGGCGGGTTGTCCTATCAAGCGGTTTTGTTTCAGTCTTCACCGCCTTGGATGGTTTCGGTAACCTGTATTTGACTATCCGTTTTATATCGCTTTTTTTATTACTCATCTATACGGTTTAATTTTTCTATCATAAGATTGTGTGCATGGTGGGTCTCTGTTGCAAAGTCCTTGATTGATTGTGTCAAACTCATCTGTGCCTGTATGTTTTCATTAATGTGATTGCCCAAAAAGTTTTGATATTTCGCAGTAATTTCTTTCCTCTCTGTTGTTGCCTCGTCTAATGACTTGACAAATTGTGCTTGGATATTCTCCTGTGATTTGACAAACTTTTTCACTAGCCACCCCAAGAAGGATAGAAGGATGACGATTAGTCCGGATTGAATCCCATAATCCTTTATGATAGTTGCGATTCCATCCATCTACATCTCCGTATAAAAAAAAAGCCCGAATGATTCGTCATCACTCGGACTTCGGTTCTTCCGTTAGTCCTATTGGCGGGATTGACTGGCTTCTTGTTTTCTGGCTATTAGCCTAACTTTTTGCCTTCTCTGTCGCACCCGCCTAAATTGACTTAATTATGCTATAAGAATAACACCAAAATCTGACTTGTCAAGTAAATTTTATATTTTAGGTGAGATAATTTTATACTTTGTAAAGTATAAACTATGATGCAACCAAACTTTTATTACCCTCAAACCCCTTTATATATCCTTCCAAAAACGATTCCTGCCATAACAACATAACCCAACGCTTTAGGGCTTCTCTTTCATTACCAGCCAGACAGGGAAAACCATCTAATACCTTGTCAAGGTTACTAATATCAATATCCGATATGTCACTTTTTGGTAATTCCATACTTTATATTTTAAGACTTCTGTTGCTCACTTATCTTCTCCATCCTGTCCTTTATGAGTCTTGTCCGCTCGCTTCTTATCCTGATGGCTTGGCCGTTCTCCACCTCAATTATCAGTTTCCCCCAGAAACCGTCCCTCAACACATCAGGGAGTTCCTCAAGCAGGAGTTCGTATAGAGCCTTCTTCCGCAGTTCCTCTTGCGTTGTTTGTGCCATTGTTTATCTCCTTCAGATATATTATTTGTTGTCTCTGAACATCTCAAACAATTTAGCCAGACATTGCTCGTTGTTGAACTTGATTATCAATGACCCGCGCCGTTTTCTTGGATGCAGGTAAAAAGCACCCTTCATCACATAAGGCACTTCCCTGTCCTGAAGGGATTTCTTAAAATCCATCAATTCCTTTTGGCCTTCCTGTAATTGAGCGGTCATCTCTTTCCGGCTTTCCTGAAGCCGTATTGATATGTCCCTGACTTGCTCAACAATCCCTTCATTGAATTTAGCGAGAGCCATACTAATTCCCGCTATGTCTGTCTGTATCATTTCTCTCATAGCCTTTACCCTGGGGTCTTCTTCCTTTTTCTTAAATGGCCACCACATAATTCTTTCTCCTTTCAATTATTTGTCATTAGGAATTATACTTAATAAAATTATTAGCCCTATACCAACCATTATCATTTCTTGGTCGTGCTGAAGTTTATAATGGTTGAATCGTTCGCGTTCGGTTGCACTTTCCGGGGGTTCACCAGTTACACATCCTGCTAATAGCATTGTTGCTATTAGGATAATCACTAACAATATTCTTGACATCTTATTATCTCCTTTCAATTATGATTATAGGATTTCTCCTTTAATTTATGGTGGAGGCGGGCGGAATTGCACCGCCGTCCATACGGACTTCCATAATAGCATCTACATCCATATTCAAGCGTTTTTTCTCAACGACTAACCGGTTGCTTGAACACCGATTAGCCATCCAGCAATAGTTTGTTTCAGGTATCCTACCTATTGCTATAGGAAACCATATCCGAAACTTTAGCGTCGCACCTGACTATCGGAGTCATCGGGTTTGACGAACGGCTATGCCGCTTTTCTTAAAGGTTCAGCAGTTAAGACTGCGACCGATTTTTAGCGTGGCCCTTCGGTCAACCACGGAATGCAACTATTACTTCCATCCGCTGTCGAATCTAATTCGCCCCCAATTTGTTCGGTAATGGACATAGCCTCGTCAGAGTTTTTGATGGCAGTTGGGCGTCGTTACCACTGCCACCGTTCTAACATCTCCTAACGACAAGGATGACTATGTCCATTTCCATAAATGCAGATGCTGAACTGCATATAAACTTAATTACTATCATATCACCGATATTTTCGGCTCCGGCCCGAATCCTATATTTCTAATTTGCCAGCAAATAGCCCACGCTATTATAGTATCATCATAATCGCCCTCGTATTTACCTTCCCCACTATCTTGAAAATTTCGGCATTCCGATAAGAATATCGGACAGTTAATCTTCATAAAATTGTTTTCAACCGCAGTCTTTATACCAGAAAGCATAATTGGTCTGGTCTTGAGGTTAGTCTGCCAGCCAAGTTTGACCGACTGGCCTACCGCGTCATAATCTCTGTGATAATAAAGCCGGGGATAATGCAGGACATTAAGTAGTGTATTGAGTGTGCTATGCCCGTGATTATTCGCTTCTGGAGCCAGCCAAGCCGTATTATATTCATAGCCAAGTTTCGCCATTTTCTCGCCAAATACTTCCGGTTTCCACCGACCGTGCAGGCACGCAACCTGCTCTCCTGTTTCATAGTCAAGGACTCCGGCACAGGAGAAGTCTGAATTAGGCAGTCCTTCACCGACATCACCACCTATAATATATTTATGTCCTACTATAGGTTTGACCCAGATAATCAAGCAACCATCCTCTTTGACTTCTATTGGTAATTTACATAAAGAAATAAGTGTGTTTATGATTGTTATATCAAAGTAATGTTGACCCGATACGACAAAAGCCGTAATGTCATCTTCTGGGTGTTCCTGTAAAAATAGTTTCTTCAAACCATTCTGTTTGCTTCTCCGCCACTTCAACTGTTCTGGTCTAATTGTTATCTGCCATTTCTCAGCCACCATCTTGATAAAATCCTTTTCCTCGGCAGTAGGAACTATCTGTTCATCTTTCTCAAGAGATAATGAATTCGCTGGTTCTATGAACCAAGGCAGGAATATAGGTATCCAGTCGTTTCCACCCTTCTTTGCCTCGTCCCAAGTCTCAAAAAACCATCCCTTCGCCCCTTGTGCTGTGCCTTCCAGCACCACGGAACCGTATGGACAAGCCTCACATAAGCCGGCAATCAGGTTCGCTATGTCTTGAATATTCATAGAGTATCCAGTCTTGGTCTTGCCCCAGAGAGGAACCTCGCTCCCGTGAATACGCTGGAGTGTCATACTGCGCCCGAAAGACCTGTTTCCGGCTGTGCCAATATGGAACTTTGAATTGAGTTCTTTATACTCTATCTCCGCCTTGTTATCGTAATCCCTGACTGGTTTAATTTCTGGTAAGAGTTTTCGGTCAAACAGGTTGGCAATTCTGAATATTTCCACCGTGCTTGCCTTGTCGTGAGCAAGAGTAATAAGATTCTGGTTCTCCTTTGTCGCGGTGAGATAAAAACTTTCCGCCTGCTCTTCAGTTGTTATTCCACCTTGTCTGTATTTGAGCACAAGATAGTGTGGTAAGACACTGCTGTTCTTTTCTTGTCGTTTCTGTAATTCTATCCTTTTCATCCGCCTGTATATTATCTGTGTTCGGTTGAAGAACAATGGAATTATCCGCTCCTTCTTGTCCCTAATGTAGAGAAAGCGTTGGATGTAACGGGCATCACTATTGAAAATATCCCTGATATTATTCGGTATTGTTTGTGTCATTTCGCCTTTAGCCTCCGGCCGTTATCTGCTTGTCTTCGTTTATTATCGTCTTGTATTCTTTCGCCCGACTCTGCCCGATTTCTTTTATCAATTTTTCTATCCCGCTCACATAATCGGGCCGGCTATCGGCCCCGCCGTAGAGGAACTCAATCAGGCGGGTAATCTTGTCCACATCTCCGACAGTCCCCTTGAGTTTTTTATCCGTTATAAGATTTGTAAGGTATGCCAATGTTCCCTCTGCAACCGCTATGTTTCTCGCCCTTATCTCCGCCTGCCTTTTACCAACCTTTTCTAATATCCTTATTCCCATTTTGTCCCAGTAAACCCTGCGTAATAATACCCATTTTTCCTCCTTCGCCTTCCGTCCCAACTGTGATTGACTTATACTAAATTCCCCTGCCAATTCGTTCATAGACGGCTCGTCTTCCCTGTTGATATAAGCCGTTCTGATTGTCAGCCACTTGCCTTGGGTATTCTTCTGTTGAATTTTCCGTGTGTTTTTAGGCATCTTCGGTTCTTCCGTTATTTGCCTGTAATTCTCTGATAAAGTAGCCGATAAAAAATCCGTATAGATTTAGCATTATCAAGATTATATGGCGACCTTAATAATTGTTCGTGCCACTCCCCGCAATCACTACAATTTGGCATATGTTATTTTTCTTTCAATAAAATAGGTTTAAGTTTAGCCCAATTAAGGTCTCTACCTTTGTTAAGACTATATTTGGCTTTAATCTGTTCATATTCCTTTTCCGTAGGCACTTCAAACCAGCACCATAACTGTTCCGGCTCTTGCGGAATACCATCCGGGTCAAATCCTTCTTCTTTCTGAAATGGTGGGGAAGTCAATTCGCTCAAAGATACATCCGGTATTAATGATGTTATTTCTTCATTAGTAAAACCAGTTATGTTAATATCTATTTTAGTGCTTGCCAGATTATCTAATACCACTTTCAGTTTATCAAAATCCCATGTTGCATACTCATTGCTTCGATTATCAGCAATAGAAAAAGCCTCGGCTTCGGCTTTGCTCTTGAATTGTTGACATAATACAGTTACTTTTCTAACACCAAGTTTGAGCAGGGCTTTCAGCCGGGTATGACCTGCCCTGATAACCTTATCAGGAAAACTTATTATAATAGGCACGCGGTAGCCGTGGCTTTTGATTAGGTCGGCTAACCGGTCTGATGCCTCATCATTCTGTCGTGGGTTTTGTCCCAAGCCAATAGCTCCTTGACTGGCATTTCCTTCAACCACATCTTGGGCATAGCAACATTTGTTTTATCTTTCATATTAACCTCCTTTTCTTAAAGATAATATATTACTGGGTATTCCTCTAATCCTACGTTTGGCTATGTCTATATATTCTGGACTGATTTCAATCCCTATGTAATGTCTGCCAAAACTTCTTGCCACTAGGCAGGTAGTCCCTGCCCCTGCGAACGGGTCTAATACAATACCACTATCAAAACTGGCGCCGCATCCACAGTCAGTAAGTTCAAATCCAATCTTCTTCTGAACCTGTTTGGTAAATAAAGTGTTGGTCGGAGATGCTTTTATCTGTTCACCTGTTTTATCACGCCATATTTTCTTTATTAGGCAAGGTGCTTTCTTCCAGATAACTATTCTTGGCTTACCACATTTCTTACAGATAAATTTAGGGCAGGTTGCCCTAATTGGTATCTCACATAGTTGAGTCGGATAACTTGCGGCGTGTTTTTCGTCTAATGGACAAGTCGGAATAACCCATACACAACGCTTGTTACGACCTGTTGGGTTAGGGCGTAAATTCCTACCCGCCCTTTCTCCCATTACATATTGATTGGTCTTGGCTTTATATTTGCCCCTTATCATTTCCCCACCCCACCTGTTCAAAGATTTTGTATAAATATCAAATTGCTGGTCAAAGAAATAATCCGGGCTTTTGGTAAAGAAATATAAATACTCAAAATCAACTGTGAATCGGTCAGTAGCAGAAGCCGGCATACAATTAGGTTTTGCCCAGATAATGGTATTACGTCTAATCCAGCCTCGCTTTTGCATTTCTAATACAAACATTTCGGGAATGCCTACCAATGATTTTGATGTCATATAACGCCCTGGTGGAATAAATTGGGGTTGCCCCGGTGCATTAATACTATACCGATTTTTGGTTTTTGTAGTTCTATTTTCACCACCAAATCCTTGTAAAGACCCACCGTAACTATCGGCAATATTAAGCCAGCACGAACCATCTCCTTTCAAGACCCTCTTTACTTCATCCAAAATATCGCAGAGATGCTTGATGTAAAGCCCTGGGGTAGGCTCAAGACCTAATTCACCACGCCAAGCCCTACATTTTGAGCAAAAGGCACTGGGGCTATTCCCCCATCCGTGCAAACCCTTTTTAAGGGCAGTATGACTACTTAAAGCGCCACCTATACCCTGCTGGTTTTGATGGATTAACCGTGCCGTATAATTGACCCAGCGGTGTTGACAGCCGGTTTTGCTATCCCATATAATGGGATTTGTTTTATATGACCTCAGACTCCAATACGGCGGCGATGTTATAACTATATCTATTGATTCGTTAGGAATTTCCTTTAAGATTTCTAAGGCATTCCCCTGAAGTATGGTATCAATAATATCCTTAACTCGGTATATCATAATTATTATTCCGCCTTTAGAACGGTATATTTTCTTCTTCCTCTTGCTCGTGATTCGGCTGGTCTTCCTCTGACCTCTGTTCCGGGAGAACAGCCTGTTTATCCGTCTTGGGCAGAAACTGGACTCGCTGGGCAACTACCTCTATACTTGACCTTTTCTGCCCTTCCTTAGTCTGCCACTGATTCATACGCAACCGACCTTCCACCAAAGCAAGACTGCCTTTCTTGAGATGCTCGGCACAGGCTTCTCCCGTCCGACCCCACACAGTTACTTTGATAAACAGAACACTCTCTTTTTTTCCCCCATCTTGTGTCGTATAATGCTCATTAACCGCTAAATCAAAAGAACAAACCGCCTTTCCTTGTTGGGAATATCGCAATTCAGGGTCTCGCGTTAGGTTACCCATCAGTATCACGCAGTTAAAATTAGCCATATTGTCTCCTTTCTTATATTGTTCCCGCTATGTCTGTTGCCATAAATGTTATGGATTCCATTCCAGTGGTTTCTGTGTATGCCACTCGCAAAAACTGATTTTAAGTATGTTCACGAAAGGTCTGATATTGTCCATTACCTGCAGAGCAAGTTCCTTTCTTGACTTCTGGTTGAGTTCACGAATCATATCCGCTAATAGGTCGTGGACAACTGCCAAGTTGTTAATCATTATTGCCCTCTGTTCAAGAGTTATTGCGAATTGTTCGGGTGCCGGGGCTTCAGATTGGTCTATCTGAAACTTCCCGTCTGGTAAGAGAATAATCCTGCACTTCCTGTTAGATAACACCAACCCGCTATCATCGTAGAGAGCAATCCAACCTGGGGGCAACCATTCACCTATCTTTATCGTTATTCCGAATAGTTTCATTGTCCACACCTCCACCCTCTTGCTATTGACTCCACACCGTCATTTTCACACCAGCACGGCCTGAGGATAAACCCGCAACCGGCCTTCTTGGTTATCTCATCCAAATTCCGCTTGTAAAACTTGCAATGGGGTGGCTCCACTTCAACAGTGCCTCCACTTTCAACCACCTCGTGGACTGGCTTTTCATAGTGCCTACAACCGCCGATATTGGCAACATCTGGTTCCTTACCATTTATATTGACAAAGAAAAGGCAGTATCGGACTGATTCAGTCATTATACGAACTCCTTTAGTGGCATCGGTATCTTCTCATTTAGCGGGCGCCACAGGTGAAGACAATGTTTGTGATTGTTGATATAGTCCGCCTTCGCCGGATGTAACTGCATAGCCACCTCGTCATCTTCAAAGAACATTGACTTGATTATATTCATTATCCGCCAAGTAGGGGTCTTCTTCTCCGCCGATACCGATATATGCTCCCACCCCAGTCCATTACTGGCAATTACTTTGTAATCGTAGCCATCTATTAGGATAATAAAAGCCCCGTTATACTCATCGCCCCACTTTCCATAAAGGTTAACCCTATACTGATTGAGGTAATCAAGATTTCGCATTTATAACTTCTTCCTCATTTACGGTCATAAAGGCAACATCGCAAAACTGGAGAGGCGGTGTTCGGCGATTTTACAGTATTCCTCTGATATTTCTATGCCGATAAAACGCCTGCCTAATTCTTTACAGGCAACAGCGGTTGTTCCAGAACCGAGAAAAGGGTCAAGGATTAAGTCGTTTTCTTGAGAACACGCAACGATACATCGTTTAGGTATTTCGCTTGGGAACGGAGCAGGATGAGGATTATTTTTTTCAGGATTTATTCTCCAGATTTCCTTATAATGGAATGCCTCTGGATTAAATTTTGGAGAAAACCTTCCTTTCGTAATCCAGAATATATATTCAACTATAGGCATAAACCTTATCGGATCTAATACTGGACTATTTCCTCTGTCCCAAATAATCATTTGTCTTATATTAAAAGATAATAGCCATTCGTGGGGGAAAATTGCCTTATGATTAACTAATCTCGGCTTATGATTATAGAAAATACTTCCGTCATCCTTCAAAACTCTCAAACATTCCTCCAGAACTTCTTTTTGATTTTTTTGATAATCCTTTTCTGGTAAATCATCCTTAAACTCTCCATAAGAAATTGCTGATTTAACCCAAGCGTCTTTTGGGTCATGCTTTTTATTAGCCGAATGTTTATTATACGGAGGGCTGGTAATCACAAGGTTAATACTTTTATCTGGTATATCTTTCATAACTTTAAGGCAGTCTCCACAGACAACCTTATTTACCATCTGCGTCCAGTCGGTGATTTTGTTAAGTTTTAGCATACCTTTTTATTTTCTATCGGGAATTTATGACACAATTCATCAAAACAAATCTTAAAAAAATCAGGCTTTTGTTCCAGTATTATCTTAAAGGCTGTTTGTATATAAAACGAGTGAATCTTGCTATGACAAAAATAATGGAGGTCAATTAAATTGTCTGATTCATTATCTCCACCATATCTTTTAGGTTTAATATGATGAGTCCTTTTAACCAAACTTGTTTTACTTAAAATCTTTTTACAAAAAGGACAAATATTCTTTTCCACCTTTGCCGATATATTCATAAAATAAAAAGGGCGTCACCACTCGGTAAAGAGAGGCTGAAGATTTGACTCTTCTGACGCCCTTCAGTTTTTGGAATTAAAGACATAGACAACCCCTCATTTACCGAGTTATCCAACAATAACAAATTCCCATAGAATGTCAAGAAAAATCTTTATTCTACAGCAGATAGTTTACCGAGCGTAATTTACGGTCATAACGGCAACATCGCAAAACTGGAGAGGCGGTGTTCGGAGATTTTATATATTTTATAATTCTTTTTGCTATCCATTCGGCAACAGGCACACTAACCGCATTGCCTATAACTATTCCTCGCACAGAGTCCAGTTTGTTGTTGGGAATCCCTGTAATCTCTCTTTTTCTGTCGGTGTTAGTTTCCGTAATATAAGTGTCTTGCCATATAAAGGAAGCGTTGCCTCGTTTTCCTTGGTTGACAGTATTGGCAACGACTGTATTCCATTCGTTTCGTAATGACCAACCTTTGTCCCCGTAAGATTTTGCTGTAAGGGTGTTAACTTTTGCGATAAGGTTTTCTCCGAATCCGAATTTACGCAACCGCTTATCATCTGCTCTAATTGTGTTAGCGATATACGTTTCAGCCGTTGGGTCTTGTCTTTCCCCGTCTCTTGCAGAAATACATAACCCCCTCTCCCCCATTTTTTGCTTCTTCTTATCATCCCCGCCACCGCCTTTTGGCTCAAATAATATTTCGGGTGGACAGATTTTTCCAAGACATCCGACAATGAACACTTTCTTGCGTCTCTGGGCAAGTCCGAAATATTGACTGTCCAGTAATCTATAAGACCACCCATAGCCGCTTTGGGCCAGCGTTTGAAGAACGATTGCCATATCCCTGCCTTCGTTAATGGAAAGGAGTCGGGGAACATTCTCAATAAGTAACCATTGCGGGATAAGTATGTTGACAATCCGCATACACTCAAAGAAGATAGAACTTTTTTCGCCTTTAAGACCCTTGCCTTTTGGGTTGGCGTTTGATATGTCCTGGCAAGGGAATCCGAACGCAATAAGGTCAAGATGTCGGTATGTTTCGGGACTTTCGGCCAGTGCTTTTTCAAGACTTTCAAAGCATACGGCATTATTTCCACTTGACCGATACATTCAAATCCTCCTCTTTCTATCCCTAAGTCCATTCCTCCGCAACCGGAACATAAACTAATAAATTTCATTTATCATCTGCGTCCAGTCGGTGATTTCGTTAAGTTTTAGCATACCTTAAATTTGAGCATTATCTATTTGCCTCGTAAAATGCTTCCGCAAAACCTTGTGGCATATCATCTTTCCTTTTTCGGCACAAATCCAGGACTTGCGATAGAATATTTTCCACCCTTATCAGTTACAATTTTTACGATAAAATCACGGCATCCACCTTCTTTAATTCGTTTGACTAAACTATCAATGAGTTTCATCTCTTCAACTGATAGTTTTTTCATATTAGCCTCCTTTCTACTTCTTGAGGTAGCCGTCTATGACCGCTTTGGCTTCCTCAAACCCGTGGCAACAGACGGCAAGATAACCTCGCTGGTTAAGTTTCTTCAGCCAGTCCTCTTGGACAGAACTAAGTTGTTCTTTATCTATCTTTAGTTCAAGGAAAAGACTGGCATATTTTGTCCATTTATAATGTCCCTCCGCAAAAATCATTAAATCCGGAGTTCCAGGGGTATAACCCATTTTCTTTGCTTTACCGCCGGTTCGGGAATTTGTAATAAGTCCCCCCGGAGATATAGTAAAAAGCACATCAGGATATTGAAGTCGTAAATAGGATACTACCGCCATTTGTAGGTGTTGCTCATCGTGGCGTGGCTTCTTCTCCCGTTTCTCGTGTTCGTAGATGCCGGTTCGTGGGTTAAGTTTCATATTTTATCCCCTTTCATTTGGTTTGATTTAACAACCCAAGTCCGTAATTTAATATCTTAAATTTCGTTGCCTCGTTAGTTGCCGCCGCATAAGCCGCATAAACCGCCTTAGCCGCATAAGACGCCGCCTTCTTAGCCGCATAAGGCGCCGCATTAGCCACCGCATAAGACGCCGCCTTAGCCGCATAAGCCGCCGCCTTAGCCGCATAAGACGCCGCATAAGACGCCTCATAAGCCGCATCAGCCGTATAAGCCGCATAAGACGCCGCATAAGCCGCATAAGCCGCATCAGCCGCATAAGCCGCCGCCTTAGCCGCCGCATAAGCCGCCTTTTTATTTTTCGCTGACGGATTCTTAATACATTTCTTCGCCGCCTCTATCGCCTTTCTGGGACGGTCATCATCAGGATATTTGGTTTCATATAGGTTTATTACCTGTTCTGCGGCATAGACTGCATATGATACACAATCGTGATAAGTCATAATCCGCACGATGAACCAGTTCGCCCAATCATACTTTTCAGCCTTCATCATTTTGTCCAAAAGGGACAGTGAGTCCCTTTCTTTTTTGTCCCACCACTCAATCGCTTCCTGACAAGGTGTATTCTTTGTAATCCATTTATCAGTTATTGACTTTATTATCGGTTTCATTTTCGGTCTCCTTTCCTCTTTAGATAGTTACAAATTCACCATCTTTGGTTAGTCCATAATATCCTTGTATTTCAGGCAATCCATAAGCAAGAGCCAGTCTATGACATTCCTTTTTGGCATCAAATGTTGCTTGGTCTTTTCTTATTCCTTCGCCACAAGAAAAAACAATCATAGTCTCCCCTTGTTGCCACCCTTGAGTTACTAATCTAATTAGTTTTTCCTTATCTTCCTTTGTTACAAATACACCAGTCTTATTCATTTTCATTTTTCCTTTCATTTATCGGGGTTATATTTTACAATTAACTTATTTATATCCTCTGTCCACTTAGCAAGATTAGAGGGGTCAACCTTTAAGTCGTGCAAATCGCTTACAATCTCGGCTTTTATCTGTTTGCATAAACCATCAATATATTTTGTTACCCATTCTTTTGTTGCCAAGTCATCCACCAGTTCGGCTTCTATTTCTATATAACCCCCTTTCAGCGTTTCGGGAGGATATACTTTAATATCTGATTTAATCCCGTGCTTTAGAAAATAATCCAGTAAATCGTCTATATGAAATCTAACTTTAACCTTCATTTCTCTTTCCTTTCATTTGGTAGGGATTAAAATCCCCGATAAAAAATCCAATAATCTTTTGGCATCTCTTTTAGAATAATAAACCCAAGTAACACCCTTCCTATCCTTATTATATTCTTTTGACTGCAAACAAAGAGAACGCTTAAATTCTGTTGACCAATAGAACGCCCGATTTCCGTCTTTCCATTCTTTACGACTCATCCCCATCTCCTTTCATTTTACTTCTCCTCTCATTTGATAGGTAATTCAATTTCAACAAGAAGTTCTTTTTCTACTTCTCCTGTATAAGATATAATCGCTTCTTCTTTAGTCTTCCAAAACCCTGTAGAAAACCATTGGGAGGTGTGGGGATAACAATAAGCCAAGAGATAATACTTCATTGTTGGGGGTAACTCTGTAACCGTTGCTTTTATTTCATCCATTTTCTTCTCCTTTCATTTGGTTTGATTTAACAACCCAAGTCCGTAATTTAATATCTTTAATTTAGTTGCTGCCATATTAGCCACATCAGCCGCCTTAAACGCCACATCAGCCGCCTTAGACGCCGCATAAGCCGCATCAGACGCCGCATAAGCCGCCGCATCAGCCGCCTTAGACGCCGCATCAGCCGCCTTAAACGCCACATCAGCCGCATCAGACGCCGCATAAGCCGCATCAGACGCCGCATAAGCCGCCGCATCAGCCGCCTTAGACGCCGCATTAGACGCCTTAAACGCCACATAAGACGCATTAGCCGCATTTTTATTTTTCGCTGACGGGTTCTCAATACATTTCTTCGCCGCCTCTATCGCCTTTCTGGGACGGTCATTATCAGGATATTTGGCTTCATATAGGTTTATTACCTGTTCTGCGGCATAGACTGCATATGATACACAATCGTGATAAGTCATAATCCGCACGATGAACCAGTTCGCCCAATCATACTTTTCAGCCTTCATCATTTTGTCCAAA
>Ga0315289_10000698_pt1 | contig 51662 bp, 47 predicted proteins | sample YL17G11_40_MG_FD_203452 | JGI IMG/M metagenome (GOLD analysis project Ga0315289, IMG submission 203452) | Sediment microbial communities from Yellowstone Lake, YNP, Wyoming, USA - YL17G11_40 | ecosystem: Environmental > Aquatic > Freshwater > Lake > Sediment | place: USA: Wyoming | collected...
CATCATCCGTTTCACAAGTCACTACGCCGGTATCTATGTTAATTGATTTAAGACCCTGATCTGCGGCTCCGCAACTAAATGCGTTGTTCTTTATGCTAACAGTAGGTTGAGGACCGGCAGAATTTGTCACAGTAATCCCTGTTCCTGCAAAAACATCAGTAATATCGCCTCCGCCGGCACCGCCTGAAGGCCAGGTATCGCGGCAATCAGCATCTAAACAAAGCCATTCAGTTATAATTCGGCTATTGGCACTTAAAGCCCCTGCGCTATCCAAAATTCTTAGTCCTGCTGTTCCCCTAAAATCTATATAGGTGTTGTTATAGTCAAAAAAACCTCCTTCACCTCCTGGAGGGGAGACCCAGAGCCCGCCGCCAGCTGTATTTCTCCGGTTAGCGTAGAGAAAATCAGCGTTATTCCCCACCATTTCAAAACCATCAACAAAAAAACCAGCGTTCGCGCCAATAGAACCGGTTTTTGTCTGGGCGGTTGCGCTGACATTAATCGGCGTCGCCACATTGCCCCCTGGCGGCGCCTGCGTCGGCTCTGTCCACTGGGCAAAAACCACCACGCTGATGGCAACGGTAGTAACTATTGTGGCTGCGACAAAAGAAAATATTTTTAGTTTATTAAAAGAATAACTTTTTAATCTCGCCATATTCTTAAATTAGTAATTATTTTTTTATTTAGTAAATTATTTATAAAAGTAAAAAGTGATTGAAAAATCTTTCCCAGATTAAAAGTAAAAGAAGCAGTTAATCTTTCCAGGGAAAAATCATAAACTGATTTTTTACTATCAGCCAAAGAAACAAAGGCTTTTTCTCCTGTCTTTTTGGCAAACTCTTTAGCCGGAGAATTTACGGCTACGGAAGCGCAACTGCAGATAGTAAAACAAGAGCCGCAGGGACAGTTGGTTTTCATTCTAAACCTAACGGCTCTGTCTCTGTCAGACGTTCCAGGATTAAACCAAGCCGTACAGCCCTCACCATGTTCACCCGTAGGGACGTTATTACGATCGAGTATCCACCAATCGCAACCATTATATGGAGCAGGTATGCCCAGTAAATCTACGCCAATAAAGCCTCCTGATTTACCTGTGCCTTGGAAAAAACCGCCAGTAGGATTAGAGACGGAACAAGTCCAAGTAGGATGACTGCAAGTTGTGTTATCTCGACAATCAAGATAAAGATTAGGCGCCCTTCTGCCAGTACTACAGATAGGACTAGGAGGGGGTACAGGACAAGGCGGAGAAGAACAAGTCGTTGTCCAAGTATCGCTCCCTGTATCTGAAGCAATAACTAAACCGCTAAAGACGACATAGCCGCCGCCGCCGCCGCAGCAGGTTCCACAGGTTCCGGTCCATTGCTGGAACCAACACCACTCACCCTCTACTCCTCCATAAAGGTAACAGGGATTTGACTCACCATTTGGCACAGAGGGGGTAAGTATCTGCCAACCTCCTCCTCCTGCGGCAGGCATATCAGAACAACCACCACAACTACCTTTCCACGCGCATATGTGATAGCCTTCGTGCTCCTCACAACCAACATCGCTGCAAGCTGCCCTTGCTTCCTTTGTCCATAAAAAAAGCATCGCCCCAATGAAAAAAGGCAATGCGAAAAATAATCCTAATCTAAAAATAGAAGAATAAGATCTTAATAACAATTTCATTCTCCTTTTATTTCTTTCATGCTAATTTGATTATTTCATTTTAACTTTTTTTCAAGTATTTTCAAATACTATAATCAGTCAAGCCTGTGGAAAACTGTTTAATATCGCAGATTAAACAGTTTTCCACAGCAAGTTGAGACAACTTCCGAAATTACACACTAGTCGTGAAATTTCGGAAGTTAAGCGAAACTGTTTTTTTGTAAAGATTTCCACAAAAAGAAGAAAGGGGTCCATCGAGATGAACCCCTTTCAAGGTACGTTTGCGTCAGCGAAAACGAACGAGCGCAAGTTGCCTCGCCGGCTGTTGCCCTTGTCCTGGCTCGAGGCGAAGAATTCCTTCTCCTTTTGGCAAGTAAAGATGCCAGCTCTTCTCGCCGATCCGAAGAGTGCCGGGTCCTGCCGACAGCGGCCAGCCAGTCCAGAAACCTTCGTTTCCCCAGGGGAAAAGGTTTTCTGGGATCTCCCAAAAATCCATCGTCAGACCCGCGCAAGATTCGTCAGGACACCAGTCTGGGGCAAAAGAAACCTTGGCGTCTCTGGCCACGCCATAGAGCTTCACTGACGAAACCCAGTAACAAACACCTTGGTCGTCAGTATAGGCCGTCACCTGACCGGCAGCAGTCGGGAAAGGACCTGTGGAGTACTCATAGCAATTCCGGCCGTCCCCGGCGAAAAACGGGTATTGAAGCTCCTTCGGGCCTTGAGCTGACAGTCCTCCTGTCGTGGCGACGACGAGAAGGAACAACGATAGAAGAAAAACAGAAACAATCCTTTTCATTTTCTAGCTGACCTCCTTTCAAAGCGCTAGAGACATGAGAAACGACACAAAGGCTTTTTAAAGTAGCTATTTCAATCATACTCCAAATGATTGGCAAAACAATGCCGCCGCGTCAGACGCGGCGGCATTGTTTTAATTTCACTTTTTTCTGTCTATCTATTTCTCTCGCCCCTTCTTTATCTCTATCCTTTTTTCTTTATTACTTCGTCAGTAGAACCGTATTCTTTTTTCTTTATCACCTCGTCAATCAAGCCATAGTCCTTAGCTCCGTCAGCTGATAAATAAAAATCGCGGTCGGTATCAATTTTGATTTTTTCTAATTTCTGACCGGTATGAAAAGAAAGTATCTCATTCAGTTTCTCCTTGATTTTCAAAATCTGATTGGCTGTAATTTCAATCAAAGCCGCATCGCCTGCCAATCTTCCTGCTACCTGATGAAGCATAATTTCGCAATTCGGCAAAGCAAAACGCTTTCCTTTGGTGCCGGCTGCCAATAAAATGGCGGCGGCGGAAGCAGCCAAGCCAACGCAAACAGTAGAAATCGGACAGTCAATATATTGCATCGTATCGTAAATCGCCAAGGCGGCGGTTACTGAACCGCCCGGGCTATTGATGTAAAGTTTGATGTCTTTTTTGCGATCGCGCGAAGCGAGAAAAAGCATTTGGGCAATAATGGAATTTGCCGTATTGTCATCCACTGGCCCGGCAAGAAAAATTATTCTGTCTTCCAAAAGCCGGGAGTAAATGTCGTAAGCTCTTTCTCCTCTTTGTGATTTTTCAATAACTGTGGGAATAAGATTCATAGACGTAGAGGCTAATTAATCTAATTTCTAATTGATCTAATTTCTAAACAAGCACTAAATCCCAAACAACAGATTTAATTTTCAATTTTCAAATCCCAATTTTCAATGAATTTTCAATGATTCAATTTTCAAACATTCTTTTAATTAATTTTTTAATCAATTTATCTGTAAATTGATAAATTGGAGCTTGATTGTAAATTGAAAATTGGAAATCAAGATGTCGTAACCAGGTTACGACATAGTCTAACAAATTATCTGGACATTTATTGGTCATTGAAGCTTGGGTATTGGTCATTAATTAGGTCAATTAGAAATTAGGGTAATTAGAAATTTATGTTTTTAACTACAAACTCTCCAAAAACTTGAAGACCTTCTCGTTCCTTAATGTTTCTTCAGTATAACCTTTTAGGCGCTCCAGGTCAATCTCTTTTCTCGCCTTCTCCAGATTGGGATAACGAGCCAAAATCTTGTTTGCCTCTTCTTCTGCCTCTTCGTCACTGACTTCAATTTTTTCCAATTTAGCGACCTTCCGTAAGATTAAAAATCTTCGCGTTCCTTTTTCGGCCTCTTCGCTTAAAAGTTCCAGCAATTCTTTTTCTGTTTTCTTGATATTGGTCAGATATTCTTCAAAAGAAACATTCACTTCTTCGGGAACGCGGTGTTTCAACTCGGCCAGGCGGCGCTCTTTTTCTGCTTCAATCAAAATAGAAGGCAATTCCATTTTTGTTCCTTTATCAATGACGTCCAAGATTTTTTCCCTTCTTGCCAAGTTCTCGTTAGTCTCTTTTTCTTCCAGCAGGCCTTTTCTAATATTTTCTTTCAAAGCCGCTAAATCTTTGAATTGGCCTAAATTCTTGGCGAATTCATCGTTTGCTTCGGGCAATTTCATTTCTTTGACTGCCCGCATCTTGACTTTAAAATCAATTTTTTTCCCGGCCAATTCCTTGCCGGGAAAATCTTTGGGAAAATTAATGGGAAAAATTTTTTCCTCGCCTGCTTTTAAATCAATAATTTCTTCTTCAAATCCTTTAACCAGATGGCCTTCGCCAAGAATGAAAGCGTCTTTTTGCTCTTCGTTATTTTTTATCTCTGGCGAAGAAAATTCTATTTCCACGAAATCCCCTTTCTCCGCTCTTCGGGAAACTTCAATCAATTGAGCTCTTGATTTTTTCAGCCATTCCACGGCCTGTTCAATTTCTTTTTCTTCCAAAGAAACTTTTTTCTTTTCTATTGCCGCGCTGATTTTTTTGTAATCCGGCAGTGTCACTTGGGGCAAAACAAAAAACACTGCTTTAAAGCAAAAAGGATTGCCCGGTGCCAGTTTGAGAATCTGGACTTCGGGTTGAGAAATCGGCTCCAGGTTGTTTTCTTTAACTGCCTCTAAATAGCTTTTTTCAATCGCCAGCTTGGCGGCGTCAGCCACAATCTTTTCTTCGCTCACGCGATCCTTCACCAATTCCAGGGGCACATTGCCTTCCCTAAACCCGTCAACCCTTACGCTCTTAGCCAGCTCGGCAAGCGCTCTCTCCTTAAACCTGTCAAAGACCTCAACTGACACTTCAATTTCTAATTCTATTTGCGATTTGCCTAAGTTCTTAATTTTCGTTTCCATTTTCTTCTTTTGCTTCTTTTTCTTCTTTTGCTTTTGTCTTTTTTTCCGACTCTTTCTTTCTTGGAACTCTTTTTTTAGTTGCTTTTTTCTTTTCCTTTCCTTTTTCCTTTCCTTTTTCCTTTCCTTCTTCCTTTTCTTCCTTTATTTCCTTTATTTCTTCTGTATCGTTCACCCTTTCTTCTTCTTTTTCCTCACCCGCCTCTGTCGCCTCTTCTTCTTTTTTCTCTTCTTCTTTTTCTGCTTTTCCCTCCTCTTCTGCGGCTTCTTCATCTTTAATGGAGCGAATGTCAATTTTCCAGCCAGTCAATTTGGCGGCCAAACGTACATTTTGTCCCTCTTTGCCAATTGCTAAAGATAATTGGTCTTCGGGCACAATGCAAATCGCCCGATTTTTTGGAAGAATTCTAACTCTAATAACCTTTGCCGGAGAAATGGCATTGGCAACATATCTCTCGGGATCGTCGGAATATTCAATGATGTCAATTTTTTCTCCTCCTAATTCCGAAATAATCGCCAAAACTCTTGTCCCGCGCTGACCAATAGCTGAACCAATGGGATCAATATCCTCGGAATTAGACCAAACCGCGACTTTTGTTCTTGAGCCCGGCTCTCTGGCAATTGATTTTATTTCCACTTGGCCAGAAGAAATTTCCGGCACTTCCACTTCAAAAAGCTTGGAAATAAATTTAGGAAAAACACGGGAAAGAAAAACCTGCGGTCCTTTAGGACTGTCTTCCACTTTGAGAACATAGAGCCGAAACCTTTGCCCGATTTTATAGAACTCGCCGGGAATTTGCTCTTCCTTGGTTAAAATCCCCAGGGTCTTGCCGATATCAAAGAAAATATCCTTCATCCCTATCCTCTGGACTGTGCCGGAAATAATCTGGTCTTCCCTTTCTTTGCATTCCGCAAAAAGCATTTCTCTTTCAGACTCTTTGAGCTTTTGAAGAATAACTTGTTTCGCGGTCTGGGCAGCAATGCGGCCATAATCTTCTTTGGGCGCTAAAGGAATTCTTAACTCATCAGCCAGCTGGACATCGGGATTATCCTTTCTTGCTTCTTCAATCATCACGTGTCTTTCAGGATTAAATCTCACTTTCTTTTCCTCTTCGGTTTCTTCCTCTTCCATTCTTGGCCTGCCCGAAGACGCCTCTTCTTCCAAAGCCGCGATTTCTTCTTCGGATAAAATCATGCTCTCGTCAACCACTTGTTTGAGCTGCCAAAATTTTATTTCCCCAGTTTGAAAATCCAACTCGGCCACAACCTTTTGGCCTCTCTCGCCGTAGTCTTTTTTATAGGCAGCGGCCATCGCCGTCTCGATGATTTCTTTCACCTTTTCTTCCGAAATGCCTTTTTCCTCTGCCAATTGGCTAATCCCTAATTTGAATGTTTTAAGATCCATTTTCTTAATTTTCAAATTTCAATTTACAAATCGCAAATGGTTCGACAGGCTCTGCTTCGACAAGCTCAGTATTCGCCCTGAGCAAGCGAAGCGCGTCGAAGGGCTCACCATTGTTGTTAAATTGAAATTTGAAAATTGTAAATTATTTAAAAAATGCGTCCGTTTCGTAACGGACTATTTTTATTCTAGCAGAACTTTAATCTCCCTGTCAACCGTTTAGACAAAATTTAAGTTATCCACAATTGACAACCTTTTATGTTCTATAAATGTTCGATATAATATAATTGTAGTGAATAATCGAGTTAAGTCAAACTTATGTTAACTAAAAAGCAAAAACAAATCTTAGATTATATAGAAAAGTTTATAGAGGGAAATGACTACTCACCATCTTTAGAAGAAATAAGAAAACGTTTTAGATTATCTTCGAGGTCTACGTCTCACTATTATGTAGAAATCTTAAGAGAAAAAGGATATCTAAATAAACTAGATTATCAAGCTCGTGCTATAGAATTATCTGAAGAAAAAAAATCTATAGACCTAGTAGAGATTCCTTTGCTTGGTACTATAGCGGCCGGCCAACCAATTGAAGCGATTGAAGTTCTGGGAGAAACTATCACCGTTACAAAAAACGATGTTGGCAGATCTGGTGATTATTATGCTCTGCGCGTTGCGGGGAACAGTATGATTGACGAGGGCATTTACGACGGCGATATCGTTGTGATCAGGCAACAACCTGCCGCAGATAATGGCCAGACAGTTGTAGCGATTATAAATGACAACGAGGCAACATTAAAAAAGATCTACCGAGAAAAGGACCGATTTAGATTGCAACCTGCAAATCCTTCGCTTTTTCCTATCTACACGAAAGAAGTAGAGGTAAGAGGAGTTGTAGTAAAGGTTATCAGAAATTTTGAAAGACAAATCGAAAGAGAAAAAGCGTCTGATTATAAACTTCAAAGAAGAATTGATTATTCATGGGATTTTAATGGCGCTAAAACAAAACCATATACTCACGGCCTTCATACTTATCCGGCGATGTTTATTCCTCAAGTAGCGCGAAGGTTGCTTCTAACTTACAGCAAAAAGGGAGATACTATTTGTGATATCTTCTGCGGTTCCGGCACTGCTTTAATTGAAAGTAGATTATTGGGCCGTAATTCTTACGGAATTGACTTAAACCCCTTGGCTGTATTTTTAGCAAAAGTTAAAACATCACCAATAAATCCGCAATTGCTTTCAAAGGAGTATATCAAATTCTTAACTAGAGTTAATGAGATTAAAGATACTGAAACGGAAAAGCCAAAATTCAAGAATCTTGAATTTTGGTTTAAAAATAAAGCGATTATAGAATTGGCTAAAATTAAAAAGGCAATTAAAGAATTAAAAAACAAAAGAATTCAAGACTTCTTTTTGGTCGCTTTTAGCGAAACTGTTAGAAAATCATCAAACACAAAAAACGGAGAATTTAAGTTAGTAAGGATTAAAAAAGAAGAATTAGAAAAATATAATCCGAATGTATTAGGAATTTTTAAACAAAAGCTGGAATCAAGTATAAAAGCAATGGAAGAATTTTATCAAAATGTTGATAAAAATACTTGGGCTAAAGTCATCCTTGGAGATTCTTCAAAAGATAATGGCATAAAAGAGAATTCGATAGACTGTATCATTACCTCTCCGCCTTATGGCGACAGTAGAACAACGGTCGCGTATGGACAATTTTCCAGGCTTTCCGCACAATGGATAGATCTTTTTGACAATCCTGACAATGCTTCTGGAGTTGACAATGAATTATTAGGCGGTAAGGCAGTAAAAAGTCTTATCCACTCTCTTTCTTCAAGATATCTCTCGGAATCTCTAGAAAAAATCGCAAAAAAAGATGAAAAACGAGCAAAAGATGTTTTGAGTTTCTATCTCGGATTAAACGATTGTTTGGCAAAAGCTTATAAAATACTTAAACCCAAAAAATATTTCTGTATTGTTATAGGAAATCGTCTCGTAAAACAAGTTAGAATACCAACAGATTTTATTATTGCTGAATTAGCTCAAAAAATTGGATTTACATGTGAAGATATATTTGTTAGAAACATCCCAAACAAAAGAATGCCCATCAAAAATTCGCCAACAAATATTGTTGGGGCGCTAGAAGAAACAATGAATAAAGAGAGCATTGTAATTTTGAGGAAAGACTAGATAATTTTGGTAAAATTATCAAAAAGATGTAGAAAATCTCTTTTATTTATTCTAAAACCTGTGCCGTGATCATGATATTTTCCTTTATCCTCTCCGCCCCTGTAAACACCTATTCTAATATCAATTTTTAATTTATCGTTTCGAATAGCAGATTTAAATTTATTGACATTGAGTTTTGAAAGTAAATAAGCTTCTATAAAATGAAATTTTTCATTTTTAGTTTTCCTTTCGCCTTTCGTTTCCGCAAAAACCAATAGGATTTTATCTGATTTTGCCTTTAAAACATCGTCGAAAATAGAAACTGGCCAATAGGTTGCAATATTTGATTTATTTTTTAGAACAAGACGATCATTTTCAAACGCAACTTTAAATGATTGAGGATTTTTGCGAGATCCGCAAATAGTGGAATGTAAATTAAACTGTCCTTCTTTGTCCAAATACTTATATTTTTCAAATAAAACCTTATTGACGCCCTTTGGTTCCGGTGATTTTGTAGCGATCGTAAGTATACTGCCGGAATCTATTCTTTTAGCCTTTAACTCGACTTTGCCAATATCGGGAACGCGTAGATTATTTTCCTTAATACCTAAGAGATCTTCAAGGGTTTTACCGATGCCAGTATCGTGCGCTCTGTGAGTTTTAATAAATCCCTTCGTCTTAATTTTTTCTAACCGTTCTTTTAGTTTTATTAAAGAAATAGACATATTTATCTCTAAATAAAATAATTTATATGCAGGGAGACGACGTGCAGGAAAGCAGTCTTAACTCTGGTTTTTCTAAATCTTCTTTGCTTTTATTTAAAAAATGCGTCCGTTTCGTAACAAACTGTTTTTATTCTAGCAAAGAATCAAGACAATAATATAGTAGTTAACCGTTAAGACTTAAATCTTGTTATTCCTGCCCTGATGATATATCTTAAAACAAGATGAAATTCCCTTTCAAAAACAAAAGGATAAGTCAGAAATATTCTTGGGCTGTAATTGCAGCTGCTATGCTAATAGGAGCTTCTATTTGTTTTTGCCTCTGGACAGTATTTGAAAAAAGTTCTGATAAAAATTGGGAGATTGTAGACATAGGCAAAAAGATAGAAATCGAAGAATGGAAAACCTTTACCAGTAAAGAGCTTGGTTTTAGTTTTAAGTATCCTGCTATGTGGGGAAAGGCAGAAGAAGAGTTTTCGCCAGCAAGTACGGGTGAAAACTATATTATAAGTTTCAGTAATATTGATCTCTGGGGTAAGCGTGAAATAAATTATTTTTATGCTACAGGTAAATCAAAGGATTTTATTCGAGGATACGGAGAAATTGGACCCTATGACTATAAGGGTGAACCAGATAATCCTAATACAATAATAAATACAAAATTATTGGCGAGTAAAAGTGTAATCCCAAATTTTGTCAATATTGATTTTAATCTACCGAATAAAAGAATAAGTGGGGTAAGACTATTTATTACTATTCTCTCTGATAATGATATTGAAAAATTTAATGGAAAGTGTCCATGCATACCCAGAGAAGAAAGGCAAGAAAAAAGACAAGGAATATGTATATATGAAGATGAAGCAAAATGTTTATCAATGTATATCCAAAATGGCAGATACGCCCCCGAATTATTTTCCGAAATGTATAAAAATAGATATGTAGGTCCTTCAATAAGCGTGGAAGAATATCTAAAAGAATTAGAAAAGGAGTCATTAGATTCTGTGAGTCAGAAAGGTATATACATTTTCAGGGAAATCTTGGCTTCAAGTAAGATTTTGTAAATGAGCTTAGCTAATAAAGGAAAACTACGCGATGCCCGTCGCGCAGTTTTCTTATCCTGTTTTTAGCTTATTGCCTACTGTTTTGGAGTAAAAGTGGGACGAATATAAACATAATGAGTTGAAACCTCAAGGGGGAACTTCTCTGTTTCAAGAGTTTCTATGTTTAGAAGATAAAGATCTCCAAAACTATCTTTTTCAGCCACGATTCTATTATTATCCCACCAGATATCATCAGATCCAGACGTAGAAACGAAAAAATCTGTTCTAAGCCGCATATCATCAATAGTCAAAGGAGTGTCGCGCTCAAAATCATTAAAATGCATTAGAAACATTTCTCGAGAATCGGGTCCAGAATTTACAACTAAGAATTTGGTTTCGTCAGGAGAAATCAATGGATACCCTCTTGGAAAGGCATACGAGATTTCTTGTGGCATCAAGATCTCCAAGTTCATCTTATAATATACAGATTCACCAAACGGTCCTATAGAGTAATAATAAAAAAGATTATTGCTACGGCTATCAACTACAATCCTGCCTATAAATTGCGACACCGTATTTGTTGTTCTCTCCATAGTGACTATCTTCTTTGCTTCTCTTGTTTTTATGTCTATTTTGATAATGCTATCCACGCTTTCATTTCTAGAAACGCCATTAATAGATTCGTTGGCGCCAGACGAAGTAATATATGGATAGTTACGAGATATTATATACAGGTTATTAAAGACGTCCCATGCCAAAGAATTCGCAGACTTATACTCATTGTCAAGCATATTAATTTCGCTAACCCTTTGCATTTCCGTATCAAAGATATAAATAACTCCCTCTTTGTCCTCGAAAATTTTAAAATATGCATAATATCGCCCGTTAAGAGACCACTCTTCTTGTAACCAAAAATCAGGCCTTGTCTCTTCATAAACCTTGTACACCTTCTCTTTTATTCCATCGTATATAAATAAATTATTACCCGTGCGAAATGCTATTTTTTCTCCATCTGGCGACCAATCTAAAGAAACAAATGAACAACTTGTGCAATGGTTACAAGCAGAAAGTAATTCTCTTTTTGAGCCATATTTGTCTGTAATCCAAAGCGAACCTTGGCTTTCAAAAATCAATACATCATCCGCCTCTAAAGGGGTTGTAATAAAATCTTTAGTAACGTCCTTAGCAAAATAGGAAGCAAAATTCCTTTTTGGTTCTGAAACAAAAGGTTCTGGGATGAAAAATAAAAAGAATTTTTGGATTGATTCGCGTTGCCAAATACCTAAAATGAATGCGCAAAGCAATATGGAAACAAAAATCCAAAAACAAACAGAAGGAAGCTTTTTGCTCCCCCATTTTTTGACCTGAAAAGATGTTTTTTCCAATTTTTGTCTTATTCTGTCCATTTTTACACTATGGACTATTTTTTAGAGGAAGGCAAGAACAAAAAAACAGGATAAGATTTTCTTATCCTGCTTTCGTTTTGTTGTTAATAAAATTCGCTATCTCGTATTAAAAAAATACTATTTCAATCAAATTACTTTCTAGTCCCCTATCAATTAAAATTGGGTTTGAATAATTTGTGTCGGTTAGCCACAGAATATATTCCGTTTCAAATGCATGACGGTATTCACTAATAACAAGAATATCTTTGACATTCTTAACCGTCACCAATTCGTATGTATTTTTATCAATTTGATAAAAACCTTTGCTACAGTCGCTTATACAAATATAGCAATCATGTTCTTTTTGATTACAAAAAACAAAGGGATATTCAGAAGTTGTAAAAACTTCTCTTTTTTTCTCACCATTAAGATTATAAAGATTAACTTCGTAAAGATTTATTTCCCCATCATGTTCAGCAGTGCCCGAATCATAAAATCCCAAAAATGTTTCGTTGTCGAAAAAACCATAAATTCTTGTAGACGGACCAAACGACAAAGTATCTATAGCGTCATCAACAACTTTTTTTGTTCTAGTATCTAATAATGACCTTTGAAACCACTCTCTATTTCTTCCTTTGATAATTAATAAAGAGCCATCTGGCGATAATTCTTCTAAATAATATGGGGCTATTTCTCGAAACGAAAAAGATGGCATATCAAATTTTTCTAAATCTCTAGTTAACAAATCAATAGCCCAGACAGAACCATTAGAGAAATAAAGAGTTTTGCTATCAATAGAAAACAGGATGCTACTAATTTTCGGATACTCTTGATCAGTATTTTCATAAATAGTGACTTCTTCCCCCGTCTTTATGCTGTAAAGCGAAATGGCATCTCCCGAATCAATATCTGGATACGTCTTGCTAACATATGCTATATATTCTCTGTCTGGCGCAAAAGCAAATGTTGAAATATCATCTATTTTGTCAATAAAAACCTGTTTTTTGATATCTTTTTTATCAAAAGTATCAACACTCCAAATATTGCCATCTTTAAGATAATAAGCATTTTGTCCGCTAAAATCTGGCGGAAAAAATACCTTTTGAGACGCCTTAAATTCAGGCATTCCCCATGGCGCTTCTGCCTCAAATATAATAGATATATTGGTTTCCTGCACCACATCTCCCGTTGCTATATTTTCTTCATAAACCCAAACAATGCCCCCTTGGGTTAATGGTCCTCTAATCTTAAATACGTGCGTAAAAGATCGTTTAGCAAGAAGGCTTGAGCTTGAAGCCAAAACTGCCTCAGCTAAAATTTCTCCATTATCATCTAAGACTTTTGCCCTTGTACTGGTTGTGAAAAAGCTTGATTTACCAGCAACTTCAATAGAATATTCTCCAAGATTATAATCTAGCCCAATTAACTGACTATCAGCCGGGGAAAATATCTCTAGGCGTTTTTCTTTTTCCTCTTGTAAGGGTTTATTGCTTAATGCTCTCCACAAAAAGAAACAAACAAAAAACACCACTAAAACAGCAACTATAATTGCGATTAGCGCATATTTCTTACTTTTGAAAGAAAACTTCATAATTGTTTTAGAATATATTACTAAAGCCTAAAAAACAAGCAAAAATAAGGCATATACATCCTAAAACATTGCCCCTTAGAAAGGAGAAACAGAAAAGCAGGATAAGATTTTCTTATCCTGCTTTCGTTTTGCTTAAAGAACTCTCCTTTACCTGCCCTTCACAACCAGAGGCAGATATGTTTTGCATCCTGCATCGCACCATCCTGATGCTCTTTGAAGCATTGGGGCAGTCTCCTTCCACATATAGTAGCTGCGGAAACCGCCTGCTTTCTCCCAAGGGTCAGGTTCAGGATCTGGGATACCTGTAACTGTCGGCTTCCAGCCAAAGGGATCAACCACATCATCGTGCTGATTAAAACCATTTCCCTCTCTGTCATAGTAAAGAGCAAAGTGGACGTGGTTAGATGCGCTTGTCTGGCCTAGAACAGTACCAGCAGAAACGTCATCGCCAACATTAACGAAGATGGTACTCAAATGCCCATAGTATGTAGCAAAAGAGTTGCCATGGTCGATTTTGACGAATTGCCCAGAAAGGCTAACACTCACCACCTTTCCCATTGCCGCAGCATATACGTTTTCGCCGGCAGGAGCACAGAAGTCGATTCCGTCGTGACCATCGTAGCAATTTTCCCCCAAAGTACAATTATTGTATATTGAGGGAAGAGGGTGGCCTGTCCATGGGTACAAAAAACCATCATCCCACTCCCAATCTTTGGTCGGAATCTTGTGATCAAACCACGCGTTGACACGACCGCAGTAGCCACAGACTCCTCCGATATTGCCACGAAGAGCGATTGCAGAAGAAGAACCTCTCACTGGCGGTTCAAGGAAAGGAATGGCGATTAGAAGCGGTCCGGGCGGATTGGGCTCTACTGTTAGATTTCCTGCTCTGTCGCTCACGTGAAGTCCGTACCACCATAAACCTGCAGATGGCCTAAAAACTCTTACAGAGCCGCTCCACCAAAAAGTAAACGGAGAAGCTTCTATAACAGCATCTTGCTCCCAGCTCCTAAAAGCTGCGTATGGCGGATCAGAGGTTTTCCAGATTTCAACCCGGCTAAGTCCAGCATTGCCAGTATCAAACACTGTCCAGTAGAAAGTGAGATAAGCGCTTGATACATTCTGATAGGGTTCAACGTAAAAGGAAAAGATAGTCGGGCTTGTTCTGTCTATAACCACCTCTATAGGATTGGATGCTGCTTGGAAAGCCACAACGCCAGAGCTCTTTGATTCTCTTGCCAAAACAGGCGTGCCTCCGAAATGCAAGGCATTGTCCATAACGCGGATGCCATACCACCAAGTTCCTTCTGAAGAATTATCCATGGCAGAGCTTGACCATGGCCCATCAGAGTATGGAGCATAGTAGTTGTAACCTACCTGCTGCCAGATACCAGGACTGCCAGAGACGTCAGGCGCTCGCCAAACTTCAGCATGGTTCAGGTGAGAGCCGCCCGAGTCTGTTGCCGTCCAGAAAACAGTGACAGAGCCATTGGTCACTCTCGGTTGGACATCAAAGAAAGTAACTGTTGGTGGAATGGCGTCGTATTGAGGCGTCGGGGTTGATGTCGGCGCAGGGGTTGACGTCAGTATTGGTGTCAGCGTTGGCTTCGGTGTCGACGTCGGTGTTGGAGCCGGCGTTCTTGTAGGAGTCCATGTCAAAGTCGGCGTCCATGTCGATGTTGGTATTAGCGTCGGTGTTGATGTTGGAATTAACGTCGAAGTTGATGTTGGAATCCTCGTCGGTGTCGATGTCGACGTCGGTGTTGGCACTGGCGTCGGTGTTGACGTTGAGCTCGCTGTCGGCGTTGATGTAAAAGTTGGCGTCGGGGTTGAAGTAGGCGTCGACATCCCCGTAGGAGTAGAAGTTTGCGTCGGAGTCCGTGTAGAGGTTGGGGTTCTAGTAGGAGTTCCCGTTGAAGTTGGCGTTAAATCGTCAGTAGGCGTCGGGGTTGAAGTAGGCGTAGATGTCGACGTTCCCGTGGGTATTTGCGTAGGTGTTGCTGTTGCTATTGCTGTCCGTGTTGGCGTCGGAGTCGGCACCTGTGTTTCCGTAGAAGTTTGGGTTGGCGTGGATATCAACGTTGGCGTATCTATAGGTGAAAGCGCTCCATAGTAAGCTTGTTTCAACTTTAGATCACTGCCATAGGCGATATGAGGATTTCCATCTGCGTCTAGGGCTAAGGAGGTAGCTCCGTCCACGTCTCCTTCAGCATCTATAATCTCTATATCCCAGACAAAAGAGTCTTTGCTGGCATAAGCGAGACTACCGTCGCTGAGATTTCTAAGATATACGAAGCTAAGACGAAGATTGTCATTGCTGTCCAAAGCCAAAGAAGAATCTGATCCTCCCAAATCGCCCATTCCCAAACTTTCTGCATGCCATCCCAAAGCATCTTTGTAAGCATACTTTGGTCCATCATCACCGCTAGACACAGTGAAATAGGCGACGTGAGGAAATCCGTTCTTGCCCAGCACCAACGAAACGCTTCCCCCATACTCGTGATGGTCGATTGTTTCGCTGTGCCATCCGGAAGCATCTTTGTAAGTGTATTTGGGCGAGTCGCCCTGTACACCCCAAAAAGCGATGTGAGGGTATCCATTAGCGTCCAGCTTTAAAGAGCAATCGCCTGCCATGTCTATGGCGCTGTAAACGACTTGCTTATGCCAACCTGAACTGTCTTGATAGGCATACTTTAGGCTAGAGCCCGACTCAAGATAGGCAATGTGAGAAAAGCCATTTCGGTCTATCTCCAAAGAGGTGCTTTCCACATCGCCTTCATCATCTAAAGTCTCGGCGTGCCAACCTAAAGAATCTTGGTAAGCATACTTTAAATGGGCCTTCTCCTCGCTCTCATATCTGGAGTAACTAATGCGAGCGTATCCGTCTCTACCTAAAGCCAGAGAAAGACCATAAAGTATGTTTCCTTCTACGCCTACCTCTACAATATTCCAGCTTGTGCCTTCTTGAGAGGCGTACTTCAAGCTGCCGTTGCTGGAATCCCAGTAAAAAATATGCGCCTTTCCGTTTTCGTCTAAAACCATTGACTTGTCGGGTGCCACGCTCCCGCTAGCATCAACAGTCTCAACCTGCCACCCAAAGGAATCTTGGGCGATGGTTAAGCTTTGCAAGAAGAAGTAAGGTACGAGAAGCAAAGCAAACGATGCTAGGAGTAAACCAATTCTTTTCTTGTCCATTTTACAAACCTTCCTTTCTTTTTCCGATGCTGATGGTGGTGATAATCCGCTTGTTCTTCCTCTGTTTCTTTTTGAATTCTTGACATTCTTTTCCGTTTTGCATCACTCCTTTCTTTTTGTTCTCCTTGTTATATTGTCAATGTACTTCTAATTCGTTTTTATCCTAACATAAAAACCGCCAATCGGCGGTTTTTGTTTCTGGCGTAAAAAATTCTCTTCCGCAGAAGGCAGTTTTCCAGAAAACACATCGTTTACCTTTCTCCATAAAGTCTTTTAATCTCCTCTACCAATTGCCGAGGGGTAAAGTCTGTTTTAAGCAAGTAATCCTTAATGCCCAAATCATTTGCCTCTTTGCGCGTGTCCGGCTCGTCGTAATTGGACAAAACAATAACCGGCGTCTTAGCGATTTTTTTGTCCGCCATCTTTCTCATCTCTCTCAAAAAATAGACGCCGTTTCCAAGAGGCAAAAGCATATCAAGCAAAATCAAATCAGGCCGTTCGTCTTTGATCTTCTCTAAAGCCTCTTCTGAACTTGAAATAACGCTGACATCAAAGCCAGACCCAATAAACTTGTCCCGATACATATGAGCCATTGACAGCTCATCTTCAATAATAAGAAGTTTAGGCATATTTTTTGACAGGTAAAAGAATGTGGAACGCAGCTCCTTTTCCTTTTCCTCCCGACTCCACCCAAATTTTACCTTTGTGCATTATAATATACTTATTCGCCACGTAAAGTCCAAGACCAACGCCCTCTGTCCACATTTTATTACCGGCTGGCCCTCTCGAAAAACTGATGAACAACCTTGAAATTTCTTCCTTGGTCATGCCTGCGCCCGTATCCCGAATAACGATTTCGTACAGCCCATCTTCAACCTTGGTTTCGATTTTAATCCCGCCTTTCTCGGTATAATGAATCGCATTTTCCAAAATATTTAAAATCGCTCCTCTGATTTTATCCTTATCAATCAACATTTCCGGCAAAGGTCCCTTTGGTTTCTTGAAACGGAGATAAAGATGTTTTTCCTTTACTTTTAATTTAAGTTGGTCTTTCAAGTCTATAATCAACTTTTCCACCTTAGCTTTTTCAAACTTAACTTCCATTTTCCCTGCCTCAATCTTAGAAACAGTTAAAAGATCGTTAACCAGTCTAATCAACCGCTCGTTTGACTCATAAACATTTTTCAGCGGCCCCTGAGCTTTCACCGGTACTCGGCCATAGGTCTTTTCCAAGATCATGGAGATATAGCCCTTGATAATTGTCAAAGGTGTCCGCAACTGATGCGAGGCAATGGAGATAAATTCATTCTTCGCCAAGTCAAGTTTCTTCAGCTCGTTATACGCCTTCCGCAATTCCTCGCTCATCCGCTCCACCTTTTCTCTTCTCTCGATCTCGCTAAGGACGCTACGGATTAGAGACCATCCGAGATAGATAAAGGCAATGAGAATGCTTAATTTAAATAATGCCATCTGAATCGTCTTGGATAAAAAAAGATCGACTAAGAGAATCAAAACCACCAACCCTACTAATGATTCCGTCAAGATAACTTTTATCCCGAACAATTCTTTCTTAACAATAGCGTAGGTAATGAATCCAATAAGAAAAATTGAAGAATAATTGCCAAGACGATAATAAACATCACTTCCCGTTATCTGACGAACAAAAACATTAAAAATAACATTAATAACTATAAATATTGCGAATCCCAAAAGAAAATAAATCAATTGAAGTCTCCGGCGAGGCGCAGACTTGTAGTAAAGAGAAAAGAGATTATAAATACTAGCTACCGCCAAAATTAATATATATCCTAAAAACGAAAAATAAAGTGGCCCCGATACCAAATTAAACCCCCACACCTGAAAAACAGCACTCTTTATTATGAGGTCAGTTATAAGGGTCGCACAAATCAAAACAAACCCCGTTCCAAATATAATAAAACTTATCAAACTGCCCAGTTTTTTCTCGGAAAAAAAAATAGAAAAATAGAAAAGCGCAATAGAGACCAACACGACATTTACATAAACTATCCTACTAAGTATTAACGATAGATAAAGATTGTTTGGCAATTCAGACACAAATGCTCCAACAATCCACATGGTCAAAAAGAAGGCGAATGCTCCAAAGGTACGATTCACATTATTTTTCCGTTCCTTAAGATAAACTATCGTCCCCATTACTAAGTTTCCAACGGCAATCAATGTTACAATAATTATTTCAAAAAGAAAGTTCATTTTGATTTATTCCTTTTTACTCTTTAATTTTTTTTCCACACCGTTCAAAAAAATAATATAAGGAATGGGATTGTTTGTTTTGTAATATTCCAAAAGAATTTCTCTTTTCTTCAATTCCTCGCGCGTTAACTCTCTACATTCTAGCGGCTTTATGTAGGCCACATAATCACTAAAAGAGTTTTTTAATCTCTCGCTCATTAAAGCATACCAATAGTCAATCTTTTTTTGCTTGCTAAACTCAAGGGCTTTTTTTAACAAGCCAAAAGAAATTAAACGCTTATTCCCACGATATTTTTTTAGAATAATGAAACGAGAGATTTCGGCGATTTTTTCGGGCTTGATCGACGGCGGGATGATAGAACAATCTTTCTCTATGTAGAATCCAAGAGGCGAACTTAAGATGAGTCTTAATGTTCCTATGGGCTTGCCGCGCATCAAGGCCAGAAAACTTACAGAATATTTATCATATTCATCGTAATATTTTTGTTCGGGATAATCTTCCAAATTTGCATATTTAAGTTCCTGCACATATATTTTCCAAGCCAAACGATATACCATATCTAACTTTTCTTCGCTTTCGACTAATTCAAAATTAAAAGAATTTGACTTTGAAAAAAGAATAAACCCTGTTTCTTCAATCAATTTTTTTATCTTGCGGAAAAATTTCATAATATTTCTTTTCTATAAAAATATGGTCTAATCAATGATTTAAAAAATCAACTCGTTTCCTCCCAAAGATCAAGAAATATAGGACGTGGAGCTTTTTTTATGGTCTCTCCAGCTATCCATTTTATTATTCCCTGAATGACTATCGCGGAAGTAAGATAAGAGGACGTGCCAAGTTGGGGAATGTAAGATAAACTAAGCAATTCTTTTCCTTTTTTCTTGTAGAATTCTAAAAGAGTTGGCGGAAAGGTCAAAAAAGTTTTTTTAATCAATTCTACGTAGAATCTATTTCCTTCAAAAAGGCGCTTTCCTAAAATTTCTTTCAAACCCGGAGAGTCAGGTGTAAAAATTAAGACACAACCGCCCCACGCGATGTTCAATGGAAAAAAAACCGGCTTTCCTGATTCTCGAGAGTAATCGTTTACAAAATACATCATTGTTTCAGGATCTGCCATGTTAACGACCACATCAGAATTGTCTATTAATTCTTTGGCTAATTTTTCATCTTTCAGAAATTTCGGGTAACAATCAATTTTCGCCTGCGGATTAATATCTTTTATCATCGAAGCAAGGGCTTCGGCTTTATTTTTATCCAAGTGTCTACGCCGAAAACTCTGCCGGTTTAGATTATTAACGTCTACTGTATCCCCATCAATTAGAATGAAATTTTCAAAACCAGTTCTAGTTGCTAAAAGCGCAATTTGGCTACCAAGTCCACAACCCAAAAGAAAAACCCTGCATCTCTTAATTTTTTTTTGAAGCTCGTCAGAGATATATCCTTTGTTTCTTGATATTAAACTTTCATAATCCATACAATAATCCTTTTGGATTTAATTTTTCAAATTTAAAACATCATAAACCTCAAAATATTTCTTCCAAAAATTTGAATCCAGCATATTAGTATCTTCCAACGATATCCCTCTTATTTTACTTTAATTCTACTTCCTCCGACGCTCACCGTCAAACTTTGCCATCAATCTCTTTTGGTTTTTTTAACTTTTCTTCCAACTCCAAAATTTTCATCTTCAGCTCGGTAATTTCAATCTGCTTATCCTTTGTTTATTTTATTCTAACCCGATTGCTCCTCCCGCGTCAAACGTAATTAATTGCACAAGAATTTAACTTTATTCTGCCCCATTTCTCAAAGGCGTTCTCTCTCCGAGAACGCCTTTGCTCTTTTATCATCATTACTAAACCAATCATTTATCGAGTCAGACTCGACAGCCTTGTTTTGCTAATCATTTGTAGTATGCTTTAAGTAGTTACTTAACAAGCCTTTATGTTGTTTCTCACATCTCTAGCAATCTTTAGAAAGGAGGTCAGCTAGAAGATGAAAAGGATCATTTCTGTTTCTCTCGCTTTGTTTCTCCTCCTTGCCATCACGGCAGGAGGACTAGTGTCAGCTCAAGGCCCGGAGCCAGAGCTTCGGTATCCGTTTTTTGCTGGAGATGGCCGCCCGTGTTCAGCCTATTCCACGGTAGTGAACATCGGAGCAGGCCAGGTAGAGCCTTACACCGACGACCAAAGCATCTGCTATTGGGTTGCGTCGGTGAATCTCTACGGAACCCCTGACGGAGCGAAGATTTCGTTCATCCCGAACTGGCATCCCGAGACCAAAGGTAGCTTCATGATCGATTTCTGGAAAATCCCAGAAGACACCTTCCCGGGCGGCAACCAGGGCTTTTGGGTCGGGTACCCTCTGCCGGCCGGACTCGGAACTCTTCGGGTCGGCAACAAGAGCTGGCGGCTCAATTTGGTAAAAGGCGAAAATGTGTTCATCTTCCTTGATGACGACTGCACTTGAGTTGAGGAAGGTCACATCTCTGCCTTTACGCCAACGCACCTTGAAAGGGGTTCATTACATGGACCCTTTTCTTCTTTTTATATACTTTTATCATCATTGTCAAACCATTATAATTTACAGAAGGTTAATCTTATGTTAGAAATAAAAGGAAGATAAATCTGTTCCTTTGACAAACGTCAGCAGATCAACGACTGGTTTATTTCTCTGCTGACAAAGCGAAAAAAAAGAAAGGAGAGAAAGAAAAGATGAAACGCCAAAGGTCTTTGCTTCTTATCGTCGTGGCTCTGGGTTTCGTAGCCATGATTGCACCCGCGTCAGGATCGAGTACTAGCCTGCCAACCGAAGATCTCTGCAAGAGTTTTTATCTGGCGGGACCGAACCAGGTAGCGGCTGGGAAAGAGTTTTCCGTCGCTGTGTACCCGCCAGCAGGTTTTACGGGCAGACTGATCGTCGTAGGCTTCAACCTCGACACCCCTACTTTCGTCCAAGAACTGAGGGGTGAAAAAAGAAGGGAAGCCATTGAGGTCACTTTGATGGCCCCGGAGACCGGATTATCAGAAGAAGTCTGGCTCCCCGTAGCAGCCACACTTCTAGACAAAAGTGGCTGCGGGGTCTGCACCGAGATCATCTTGGTGCGCGACCTGTAGCCTCCATCGCCCCGAGGGACACGACTCGGTTATCAACGTGAGAAAGCTCCTGGCATGTAAGCAGGAGCTTTTTTATTCCAAAATGTTATTTTGGCAAATATCAGATAAATGATAAAATAAAAGAATTAAATTTATCTAAAAATTAAAGGAGAATGAAACTGTTTCAAAAATCTTCTTCCTATATTATTATTCTCGCCTTGCCTTTTTTTATTGGGGCAATGCTTTTTTTATGGGCAGAAAAAGCAAAGGCAGCTTGCAGCGATGCAACTTGCGAAGAGCACGGAGGCTTTCATGTATGTGCGTGGAAAGGTAGCTGTGGCGGCTGTTCTGATCTTCCTCCAGAAGGAGTGGAAGGTTGGCAGCTACTCACCCCTTCTGTGCCAAATGGAGAGTCAAATCCCTGTTACCTTTATGGACAAGAAGGCGAATGGTGCTGGTCTCAGTTCTGGACCGGAACTTGCGGAACCTGCTGCGGCGGCGGCGGCGGATTTGTCACCTTTAGCGGTTTAGTTCTTTCTTCAGATGCACCAGGTCTAACTTGGACACCGACTAGTGTTGGTTGCAAGACTGGCAGAAACGCGCCTTTTTCTCTTGATTGCCCCGAGAGCGCAAGCTGCAGTGATCCCAATTGGACTTGTTCTGTTGTTAATCCTACTGGCGGTTTCTTCGAGGGTTCTGCCAGAATAGGAGGTTTTGTTAGAGTAGCCTTACTAAACATACCTGCGCCTTATAATAGCTGCAGATGGTGGGTGCTTGATCGTAATAACAATCTCACTGGTGAACATGGCGAAGGCTGTATAGCTTCGTTTGATCCTGGAACATCTGATAGGGACAGGGCTCTTAGGTTCGAAATGAAAACTACCTGCCCTTGCGGTTCCTGCTTTACTATTTGCAGCTGCGCTTCTGTAGCCGCAGCTTCTCCGGCTAAAGAGTTTGCCAAAAAGACAGGAGAAAAAGCCTTTATTCCTTTAGCTGATAAGAGAAAGTCAGTTTATGATTTTTCTCCGGAAAGATTGATGGCATCTTTTCCTTTAAAAATGGGGAAGATTTTTCAAAAAATTTTTGGGTTTTTTAATCTTCTAAGCTTGAGAAAATAATAGCGTCTTTAGTAATTCTTTTAAAGTGTTCGACTTACGCTAAAACCTTAAATTCATATAGTAGTCATCAAGGTTCTGCGAGGCGAAGCCGAGCAGGTTCTTATATTGAACAGTTTTCCACAGGCTGGAAAATACTTAGAAAAAAGGTAAAATAAGAAAAGCATTTCCTTCGCATATTCACGCATAGATTCGTATCTTCGCGCATAGAAAGGAGAGATAAGCCATGGCGAAGAGAGTTCCTTTACTTCTCTTGGTTTTCTGCCTTCTCCTCTGCCTGGGCCAGGAGAGATCGTCGGCGGCTCCATCCCCAGCTACTCTGTCTGCCCATGATTTCGTGAGGTTAATCATCCCCGAAGCCCAAGTCTGGGCATCAGTCCAGGTGATTAACCAATTGCCTGACGGGAGATGGGAAGAACCCAACTACGTCAGCGCGTGGGTCTTGGCTCCCTATCCCGGCGTCTTCTATCTGAACCGGGATGACCTTGGTTTCCGGCTTGACAAGTTAGAACCCGGCTCCAGAGCTTTTCTTTACAGGGATTGGCTTATGGAGACCGATCCGGTTCGACTTCGGGTTCTCAAGCTTGAAGTGATTGACGCCAGCGAGGAGGCCAATGTCTGGGGGCAGGTCGGCAATGGAATATTCGCTTTTGTCGCTTCCCATCCCGCCAAGGACCCGACGGCGCCACAGCGTCTTGTCGTGTGGGCCGTCGCAAACGCAAAAACAAAGATCAAAAGGCAAAGGTAGAAACCAAGAGCCAAATGGCGGCAAGCGAAGCTTGCCGCCATTTCTCTTTGTGCGCTCTGTGTTAAAATAAGCAAAGGAAATTTATCTAAAACAATATGGAATCTTCAATCTCACCTTCTTTCCGCAGAAAATCTCATCTGGTCGTAAAAAAAAGAGTTCTTTTACTACTGCCACTTTTCCTCCTCGCAGCATTTCTCTTTATAACAAGCAAAGTTAAGGCCGATTGCAGCGTCTCCGGATGTTATGACCCTGTTGGCTTCCACGAGTGTTTGTCAGAAAGCACTCCTAGGTATCTTTGCGAACGTTTTTTCTCAACCTACGAATATCTCGAACCATCGACATCAGACCCGATCGGTCCTTGCACGTGTGGCGGCGGTTCATCGCCGCCATGCATCTGGTTCTGGCACCAGATTTGGGGTCTCGAATGCGAAGGCTGCTGTTGGACTGGTAGTGGAAGCACTGTAGTTTTCAGCGGTCTGGTTCTTGACCCGTCTAATAACATCTGGACAACTAATTGTTCCGGACCGCCCACTTGCCCAGTTCCCCATCCCGATCCTCCCTGTAACGGGCTGAAAGGAAACAATCTTTATCTCGACTGCCGCGACGATAATACTTGCAGCCACCCTGAGTGGACTTGTTTTCCCGATACCGGCGGTTTCTTTCAAGGCAGAGGTAGCTACAATACAATCATCGGCGTTGATTTAGTCGGCCTTCCCGCCCCGTATAACAACTGCGATTGGTGGGTAGTCTGGGATCAGCAACCTGGCAAACCGGAAACAGGCGAGCATGGCGAGGGTTGCACCGCTTGGTTTAACCCCGGAACATCTGACAGAGAAAAAGGTCTTAGATTCAGGATGAAAACTGCCTGCCCCTGCGGTACTTGCTTCGAGCCAACCTGCAGCTGCGCTTCCGAAGTCGCTGTTTCTCCGGCTAAAGAATTTGCCAGAAAGACAGGAGAAAAAGCCTTTGTTTCTTTGGTTGATAATAGAAAGTCAGTCTATGCTTTTTCTCCAGAAAGATTGACGGCTTCTTTTACTTTCAATCTGGAAAAGGTTTTTCAAAAAATTTTTGGCTTTTTTAATCTTCTAAGCTCGAGAAAACAATAATGAAACTTTATCTTGTCAGGCACGCCGAATCAATCAGTAATAAAAATGGGGTGGTTTCTGATGACAACTCTCCTTTAAGCGAAGAAGGAATAGCTCAAGCTGAAAAACTTGGTAAAAGATTGTCTGCTCTAGAAATATCGGTAATCTATACCAGTCCCCTTACCAGGGCAAAACAAACCGCTGGAATAATTTCTTCCCATCTCAAAGATTTAAAAATTATAGAAACGAAAAAGGTAATTGAGAAAAAAGAAGCTTCTTCAATAATAGGAAAAAGCAGGAAGGAACTGCCTTGGGATTTGATAAAGAAGATGAGAGTTGATCCTGATTGGAGATACGAAGATGGAGAATCTTTTAATGATGTAAGAAACAGGATAATAGAATTTCTTGCCGAAATAGAAAAATATCCGGAAGAAACGAATATCCTGATAGTCACGCACACCTCATTTATAAAACATCTGACTGCTTATGTCGTGCTTGGAGAAAAATTTTTTGTTCCCGAGATTTATTATTGCTTTTCCGATCGGCTGGAAACTATCAATGGCAGCGTCACTATCTTAGAAAGAAAACAAAAATACTACGAAACAAAATCCAGCTGGTATCTTGTTAGCTGGATGTCTTAAGGTCTCAAACTAAAAGGCGCTAGTTGAAAAGAGAAGATTGTTCTGGCGGCAATCCCGCCGGTTTTTTGTTCTCTTTCCGAAAAGTATTGACAAATAATCTTATCTGACTGCACTTGTAGTATAATACGACTACAAGACATGGATATATTCAAATTATTAAATTCAAAAACCCGAGAGAAAATTCTCCGCTTTTTCTTCTCTAATATGGAAAAGAGGTATTACCTAAGAGAGCTGGAAAGAATTCTCTCTCTTTCGGTTGGGAATATTCGCCGAGAGCTTAAATCTTTAGAAAAAATCCATCTTTTTAAACGCGAAAAGATAGGAAATCAGGTTTATTATTCCTTAGATAAAAGTTCACCTTTTTTTAAAGGCGTGGAGACTATCCTTTCTACGACTACACGTGCAGGCTCAAAAGAAACTCGGACGAAGTTGAGAAAAAAAACAACTGAACGACGACTCACAGTTGATAAAAATTTTACTGTTATCAGAAAAGATGACTTAGATTTATTGGTTTCCAAGATTAATGATTTAGAAAATATTTTAGAAGATATTTCTAAGAATGTTCCATCCCCTGCCTCGAATTCTTTAAGAACAGAAAAGAGCTCGAAGCTAAGGATGGGAGAAATCCCTTTAATAGCGGATTAGGTTAGGTTGATTGATGCTGTCAGAAATTTTGCGAAAAGAAGGAAATTCTAAACCTTACTAAATCAAACTAAAGACATTAATAATCTTTATCTAAACAAAGATAACCAGAATAGCATTTTTATTTGAAAAAATATGTATGTAAAATTAGAACCATTCGGATATCTAGCGTTTGGAGAAACAATAGGTTCTGCCTGGTTAAGTCTCGTAGAAATTATTACAAAATATGGCGAACTGGATGATGACGAAGGAAGAAAAAGATTGTGTCTTCAGAATATAAGACTGAAATCCCTAACACAGCAATTGCCAGATAGACTTATAGACAGATATGGAAATAAAAAGAATGTAGAAGAAATAGTGAACCTAACTTTTCATAAGGATATAATGCATGATTTTGATGTTGTTCCATCTTTTAGCGATGGAAGTCAGAGTTATTATGCGAGGGTTAAGGGTTGGAACATAATGAACTTTGTTATAAAAAGACTTTCCGAAATACCAGAATCTAAAAAGGCAGTTATGAGTTTCATAAGGGAAGAAGATTATAAAAGGACACTGGATAGGCCAAGAGATGATTATTTACCTTGTATTACAACTATACAATTCCGACTTATAAAAATGGATGATGGAAAGGGTTGGTATATGAATACATTGTTTACGGCGAGATCGATAGATGCTTTCCAAAAAGCAAACGGAAACCTTGTGGCAATTTCCTTGATTTCTACCAAGATTGCTGAAGAAGTTGCTAAAAATTTAAAAGTTCCAGTTTGGGCTGGGAGTTTGGACGGAATGATAACGGATGCTCATATTTATCAAGAAACAATACCAGATGCCAAAAAGGTTATTAAAGATTATAAAAAATTTGAAATGAATAATTTCTGATTGACGTGACAAGCGTTTTTCACACTAATACAGCAGAATCGATGCTCAACAGAAGGGTTGAGGATCTTGAGGTTCTTCGGAGAGCTGACGAAACGTTAATGGCAAAAAGAGGATATGTTGTCGAAATGCCTGAAAAGGGAGAGTCGGTTGTCGCCTGTCTTTCCGGCGGCCTTGATTCTGTCTGCAACCTGGAAGTTTTGATGGGTGAATTCGGTCTTAATGTCTATCCTTTTTTTATCAATAGAAAACAGACTAATTATAGATGGGAGAAAAAAGCTAAGGATTTTTTTGAGAAATACTTTCTGTCTAAATATCCTGATCTGATGCACGAAATTATAGAAATAGATTTGGAGACGCCGGCCGAAATATACAACGACGATTTAAGAAACCTGAAATCTCTTACCGATAAATTTCCTTATCGTCACGACGTCGCTTACCCTGCCAGAAATCCTCTTATTTTTTTAGCTGGGATGGAATATGCCTATTCCTTACAGGCAAAAGGAATAAATCCTAAGACCATATTCGGAACTTTTATGAAATCTGATAATCTTTACCATTCCTCTTTAACGACCTCCCGTCTGCTTAATTTGTTGATGTGTCAGATAACAGGCGATTGGGAATTTCAGTTTATCAGCATTCCTATCGAGAGAGAGTTCGGTAATTGCTATGATAAAGATGTCTATGTTAAGTATTGTATTGAAAAAGGAGTGCCGCTTGAGCATAGCCGAAGTTGTGTCAGTGCCGACGAAATTCAGTGTGGCAAATGTCCAGCTTGTTGGGATAGACGACACGCCTTCATTGTTAATGGAATTAAGGACAGTACCCCATATCAATATCCTTGGACGGAAACACCGCCCTATCCAGTTATATGAAAAAAGAAATAGAAGTCAAAATTAAACTTAATAAAGGAGAAAGAGAAAAGGTAAGATTAAAGTTGAACGAGTTTTCGTCAGCGACTCCCCTGGTGAAAGAAACTACTTACGGATTTTTTACAGAGGACAAACAGTCCATCGAAAAAGGTATATTTCCAAGAATAAAAGAGTTCCAGAATAATAACGAGGGATTGCTTACGGTAAAAGTAAAAAAAGAAAATAACAAAGACTATTTCCGAAGAGATAAATACGAAATAAAAATAAACGATGTTAAATTCTTTAGAGACTTTCTTAAAATCGTGGGATACGGAAGGGAAATAATTTTCGAAAAAGAAAGAGAAAGCTGGAAAATTCCTGATTCGGTTCTTGTAAATTTAGATATTCTGCCCTTTGGAGAATTTGTTGAAATAGAAGGAGAGCCGGAACAGATAGAAAAAATGGTAAAGGATCTCGGATTGGAAAACAGAGAAAGGACAATAAAAGCATATCTTGCGTTGTGGGATGATTACAGAAAGGAAAATAATATCTCAGAAGAAAATTGTCTTTTTAAAAATTAACTCACGGCAAATCAAAAAGAGAATCGGTTGCTCGTTGACTCTCTTTTTCTGATTATAAAATAATATTCAAAAGTTTATGTCTTACTTTCCTCCAAAGCAAATATCTTATCTCTTATCAAATCTGCTGGGACGTTGAGGTCTTTTAGTTTTCGGATTCGGCGCGCTGGGACGGAGAAAGATTTTCCAATAACGACTCTTATTTTTCTCTTTCGTGAAAGAAGAGGTTGGGACTCGAATCCTAAGACGCCGTCAAGATAAATCGGCAAAATAGGAGCTTCGGTTTGAAGAGCGAGAAAAGCTGGTCCACGCCTGCCTTTGCGCGGCCGGCCAAGATGTCTTCTCTTGCCTTCCGGCGCAATCCCTACCACTCCTTTATTTTTTAAAATTTGAATCGGTTTTTTTAAAGTATTTTTCAATTCAATATGCTTTCTCACCGGAAAAGCTCCAGACAATAATAAAAATGGGAAAAAAAGAGGTTTATAGAAATGGCCTGGCCAGACAGCAAAATGAATCGGGACAATTTTAGATCTTGGAGAAATCGCGGCCATAATCAAAAATGGATCAAGCCAAGAACTGTGATTGAAAGCCACAATCAGCGGCGGTTTGAGGGATTTTAGATTCTCCTGACCAATAATTTTCCAATGAAAAAAAATGGGGAAAAATAATTGGCCAAATCCCCAGGCAATAAATTGAACAGCTTTAGCGATAATTTCCATTTTTGTTTTTAAGAAACACCCTGACGCTAGAAGCGTCAGGGTGTTTCTTTTATTTCTCTCTATTTAAAACGGTAAAAACTAGGAAAAGGGAAAGAGTGGCGCTTTGCGCCTGCTGTTTTTTCCTCCTCGTTTTAGTATTAAAAACGGCTTCTGGAAAGTTATTCATTTTTCTCTCTGTATTCTTACACGAAAAGCGATTTTTGTCAAGAAAATGGTAATGCGCAAAGACATATTGCACTTTTAATAAAAAAACCGCCTTTCCGGCGGCCTTGAGAAGGCTTCGGGGAACAAGCTAACGCAATAATCATATATTTATTTAATAGCTATCAATACATTATGGTATCTATCGTCATTTAGTTTAACCATTAAACTCCAAGAACCTACTGTTAAATTTTTTGTTGAAAGGTTAAAAATGTACTGTTTGTCTATTGTGCTATACCTAAATTGATTCCCTATATCTGCTAAAAATGTTGACAGCGGAACTTCCTCGTCACCATAGATATTGTTTGATACCTTGGCTAAAACTATGCTCGCTATTGCGTTGGATATAAAATTATTATTCGCATCTGTTAGCTGGAACTTCACAGGCAGTGTTCTTTCGAACTTATAAATACCGGAACCACCAGCAACTACTGGAGGCAAGAAACCGCCAAAACTATAAATGACGCTAAAGTCAATCTTCTTATCCGCTGTATTTCCAAAAAAATCACTGGCAGTAATGGCAATAGCATGGGCACCGACTCTATCAAAGGCAATGTTTTGGCCATTAGCAAGGGGGTTGCCATCTAAAGCGACTGTTATTTCTTTAACCCCCACTCCTTCATCTTGGGCTGAGAAGTTGAAAGTGACAGCTGGAGAATTCAAGAGATATTCAGGTTTTAATTCAATATGAGTAATAATCGGTCCTTGACTATCAACTATTCCTTGAGATATGGCAATATCAGCTGTGCCAGTTGTTTGGTGGATAACATTTTCCCCAGGGTTTATAGACTGTTCGGTTAAGATCTGCGAGGTATAAATATCGGCTTCATGATCAATATAACGAGCGTAAATCTCATAACTATCGGTGGAGTCTTCAATTTCTTGAGCAATTTCCGGATTCTCTTCCAAGAATTTTTGGTTGTCGTAAGAAGAAACAACATAATGGCAATCGGTAATACTTTCAGGAATAAAAATCCATTCTGGACTGTTTTGATTATCGCCGGAAACAATTGCTTCTGAAATCTGAACTTCATACTCCCCAGTTTCATAATTTATTCCAATATGCTTCCCGTCATCACAATAAAGATGAAGGTCAAGGTCGGGGGCTACTATAGTTTCTAATGCAGGAGATAAAATTGTGTTTGAATTGTTGTTTGGAGTAGTTTTTAAAAGTTTACCTGGCTCACGTGGTTCCGGTGCCGTATAAGCAATCACTAACAAACAAATAGAAACAACAATAACAATTATAGAAATAATCCATAACACTTTTATCGCTATTTTTATTATTTTTTGGGTTTTTTCTAATTTCCATCGTGAAAAAACTTTTTTGTTCAACAAAATTAATAAAAAATTCAACAAAATAATAGAAATTAGAATCTCAAAAGAAATTATTTTAATTACTCTAATTACTTCCTCTTTTGACCACAACACGGGCATTCCGATTTTCCCATTTTTTTCCTGCCCATTGAAAGAAGTTATCGCCAATTGAGCTTTTATAGAATTTTCTTCAAGTTTATAAAGTTCTGAGTTGTTCGCAAAATTAGAATTAAAAACTCCTTCTATCCATTTTTTGAAAGTTGACTTTGGCCTTAAAATAACTCCCCAAAAATTATCATTGAAAGAATCGTAAGTTATTTCCTCAATCCTTGCCTGTATTTCATACTTATTATCAATTGTTCTATCAGCTATTGCTGAAAATTTAACTAAATTATCAAGGTCTCTATAAGTTTCGTTAATTAAAGGATTTAGAATGCCATCATTTACCGAGTCGCTGCCGGGAATAGTTATAATTCTGTATTGACTCCACATCACGCCTTCTTGATACCCACTAGTACCTTCTGGAACATATCCATATTCTGGCAGTCCTTTTGTATCAACATAATATAACACTAAATTCTTATCGTCTGCTACTGGCAAACCCGGGAGAGAAGAATCCCAGGTTTTTAGGTTTCTGTTTCTTGCCTCTAAGATATAATATCTTGACGAGTCCCCGTTTGAATCATCACTTAAATTATATCTAAACGCACTATCACTTAATTTGCTTGTTTCTAAAGAATTAATCCAATATTCTCTGTAAGTAGATTTTGGATGAATATCATAATTTAACCACCCTAAGAATTCTTTTGTAAAAGAACTCATATAAGGTGGATTGGCCCCTCTATTAAATAGCACTCCATTATTCCAAGACCCTCTTGCCATTAAATCCCATTTTCCTACATTCCCCATTTTGTATAAATCAGGAGTTATTGTGTTCTCGGGTGTTATTAAACCTCCAAGAACATGTCCTATCTCATGTGCTTGAATACCAACAAGATCGTTTTCAGCAACTAAGATTTTATTAGGTGACCATGTACTACTCTGTAGCTTTTTTGGATGAGGTCTTAATATAGGTATATAATCTTTTTGATAAGAACTTCCTGAATGAACAACGGTTATTATATCTTGGTTAGATAAATTGATGTTTTTATTTGTTGCTAAATTTATAGCATCTTTAACAAATTCTTGCTCGCCTTTGCCTTTTTCATCTTTGCTCATCAAGTAATAATCTTCTTCTTTTTTATCTGTCCTAAACCACTCCCCACCATTATCATAAATTGTGAAATTTAAATTAACCCCCCCAAAAGAGTTTTCTTTGTGATAATCAGCTACACAATATAATAAATCTTCAAAGTATTCTTTATTTCTGCCCTGAGAATATGTTTTTTGAGGTATAAGCTTACAAGGTTGAGCAGTAATTGAAGATGATTCATAGGGAACATCATTTGTCTCAGCCAAAATCACTGCAACATCAAGGGGCATAGGAACAGCGGAAATATTAGCAAAACAACCTGAGGTTTGGCCGTCAGTATCCTTTACTTCCACCCAGACTTCTTTCAATCCATATGTTGCGAAAGACCATCTGGCTGTCTTTGCCTGCGAGTTCCAGTTTTCCGATGATGATTCGTTCCAATTATACCAACTAGTCCATGCGCTTTCGACGCTACCGTTTTGCAAATCATCGCTGGAAAAACGAACCTCTGCGATCCCGTTATCATCGCTTGATTCACCGACATCAATATCAAAAAACTCTGCAACATTAATCTTATCAATCTGACTTCCGTTCTTCTGCAATTTCATATTGCAAACCGGCGGTTGATTCTGTTGAATCTTCCATCCATCCTGCTGCATAAAAGGATATCTATCAATAAGGCTTTCGATGCCTCCATCCGGAGGATTTGAAACGTAGACGCTGTCTCCGATACCGTCAGCGCCAAGTTGATCCTGGTTTGGTCCAGAATATAAATCTATTCCAGAGTAGTCAGACCAATAATTTCCTCCAGAAGGATAATCATTGTCGAAAGTATTATCTTCCCCATAATAAACATATCCTGAAGACCACGCCTCACTCATAAAGTTATTATGGTAAATATTATTATGATAGGATCCAAGAAAATTATTAAAATTACCGTATCTGTTAGAAGCCGAGTTGTCGGTTATGAGATTATTGCTTGATTCGATAAGGCATATTCCACATTCACCATAAACACTTAATACTGTGTTGTTTATTATCTGATTACTTGAGCTTGAATAAAGAAAGATTCCTCCATACCAATTTGAATTTGCTACGTTACTTTGGATTGTATTGTTTGAGCCCGAGGCAATGTAAATTCCAAAATAGTTTGAATTGACCGTATTGTTTATGATTCGATTATTTGAGCTCGAATAGATTTCGATTCCGCCGGCCGCGCCTGTGCTAAAATTTGCAGTACTTTCGTTCAGTCTATTATTCGAACTTGAGTTAAGCACGAATCCAATTCCGTTTGAATCTGCATTTATGCTTGTTAGGGTGTTGTTTGAACTTGATTCAAGAGAGATTCCGATCGGATAATTTGAGTGCGCTATTATGTTTTTTAAAACATTGTCGTTTGAAAAAAATAATGAAATACCGTGATAAAAATTAGTTATGACAATATTTTGAAGAGTAATTCCGGTTTTACTATTTAAATAAATACCGTAGCCCGTGTCGGCTCCCGTTATTTTATGACTATTACAATCTAAAACTATATTATTCTGCGTTATCTCAACGCTTTGATTTAGGTCTTGATTCAAGGTACAAGTTGAAGTGACGGAATCCCAGACGCCATAAGTAGCACAGTCTTCAGGTATGAATATCGTGCTTTTTTCTTCCTGAAACCAGATATGATTGGACAAAGACAATTCCTGTTGCCAACTATATTCTCCGTTTTCATTCGAAACAAAAACAACTAAATTTTTATAACTGTTTTCATATTTGTAATAGATTTTATTCGGCTCTAACCCTTTTATTGTTAAATTAGAAATCGTGGTTTCCGGGAATGCGGACTCGATATTCAAACTAATCATTCGGGAAACAGATTCTGCTACAACCTTTATTTCCTGAGAGCTAGATAGAGAAATATCCATGTACTCGCTATCTTCGATTTCAAAATAAGTTCCTGTCCCTTCAGTCCTCCCGGTTATTGAAAATCTTTCTGACGGCGGAAAAGGTAAACCCGGCAGAAGGCTATTTGGCAATTCCTGCGCAAACGAAAAAACCGGCAACATTAAAACCAGCGAAACTAATAATAAAAAGAAGCTATTTAGATTTTTTCGCATAATTTTTCCTCCTTTAGCTATTACCTGATTTTATTACTTTTGCTAAAAACACGCAACCCGCGCCATTCGGCGCGGGTTGCGTGTTTCAAAATTGTAACAGAAGCGCGGCGCAAGATTTTGTCTCGCGCCGCGCTTTGCTTTTTTTCAGTTCTAATAAATAAATCTACTTTTCAAAGATACCAAAACTGCTCGCAATAAGCCCGAGAAGAATAAGAAGATACACCAGGACAAATGGGCCGAATAAAAATTCTTTCCGTAGCGTTGAATTGGCAACCAGAATAATCCCATAAATGAGAGAGAGCATGATAGTCACAATCATCGTCTCGATGAGGAATAAGCCAAATTTTTCTTCGCCGTCCATATTTCTAATAATTTTAATAAATTTTACTGGGATTTATATTTCTTTTTCTATTTTTCCATAAAAAACCATTTTTGCCAAGAAAGAACTAACGACAACAACTTCGCAAATTCTCATTAGAGGCTTATCGCATCCGGAAAACGGAAGATTTTCGCTTTCCGTTTTTGAGTGTCTACTCGAACAGAAATAATATCAATCTGCCATCTATAATCAAGCGGGATTTTATTTCTTGCCAGCCAAAATTCCGCGCTTTTTATCAAACTTTTTTTCTTTGCCTGATTAATTTTATCCTCCGGCAAAAAAGAGGATTTTCCATCAGCCAGTGTTTTCACTTCAATAAAAATAAGGCTGTTTCCTTTTTTCGCCACGATATCTATCTCCCCTAATTTTGTCCCGCCGACTCTTGCCTCAAAGTTCCTGTCAAGAATTCTAAAGCCCCGTTGCCGCAGATATTTCACGGCCAAGTCTTCTCCCAATTTTCCTATTTCTCGCGAACCCATAAAAAATTATGGTTTTATCAAGCTTAAATCTCCGACAATAACTATCGGCTTCATCGCTAAAATTTCTTCCTTGAAGGAAATATCCGGAATGGAATTTAGAAGAAAAATTTTCCTCTGATAATGAAAAGCAATTCCCATTTCCAAAAAAGTATTTGCTCCAACATAATTAGGAATTCCATTTTTCTCGTAATTCAAAACAAGAATGGCATCTGCTTTTGCCACGTTGGCAAAATGATTTTTCATCGCTTTTCCTTTTTTCTCCAAAATCCAATCATTGTCATCGGCCGCCGCTTTTCTCATAGCATAATATTCTGCCACGGAAATAAGATTGCCTTCTTTATTCTTTACTTCCTCCGGCGGCAATATTATCTCGTGCCCCATCTTTTCAAGCTCATAGCCAATCTCCTGCATCTTTCCAAAAAAAATGATGCTACCACAAACAGTGATTTTCATATTTATTTTTATTCTACCATCCAAAACCAAACCCTTAAACAATTAAGGGTTTGGCATATTTGGCTGCAGTTGGATGCTCTTGGCGCTGATACTCCCGTCTTCGTTGCTAGTGCCAGTGGCGGTCACGCTTTCTCCGGTTTTCAGATCGTCGGCTGAACCGCTAGAAGATTTCATAATTTGCGTGGCGCTGGAAAAAAGAACAATTTTTGAGCCGCCGTCGCGAAGCTTGACAGTAATGCTTTTATCGTCTTTGGAAAGAATTTCTCCGCTGATAAAGCCGCCGCCTGAACGTTCCCTTAGTCCGCCGGCGCCGACTGCGCCCAGCTGCTGCATCCGTGCTTGACGCTCATCAGGAGAAAGGTCGGCAAATCTGTCGCCAACATCTTTAAAAACTTCTCTATTCTTCATTTCGCCGTATTTCATCCCGCCGAAAAAGGAGGCGCTGCCAACAACAATGGCCACAACAACAATAAGAGCAATAAATTTCTTGTTCATAGTTTTTTAAAATTATTCTTATAATTTATTCGTACCTTAAAGCCTCAATAGGATTGAGCTTTGCCGCTCGGCGCGCCGGATAGTAGCCGAAAATAATGCCAATGGCCGCCGAAACGCCAAAAGCGAGAAGAACTGATGAAAGAGAAACTTTGGTCGTAATCCCGCCGAATTTATAAACAGCAAAGGAAATCAGCCAACCGACTATTACTCCCACCAAGCCACCAAGGAAGGTCAGCATTACCGCCTCGGTCAAAAATTGAAAATTAATATCTTTTCTCTTGGCGCCAATTGCCTTGCGCAAACCAATTTCTCTTGTCCTTTCGGTCACCGTCGTCAGCATCATATTCATAATGCCAATGCCGCCAACGACCAAAGAAATGGCCGCCACCGAACCAAGCAAAGTTGTAAATGTCTGAGTGACAGAAGAAGCAGCAGAAATAATATCAGCTTGATTCAAGGTGCTAAAGTCAGCCAGAAGCGGGTCGGAAATATTATGGCGGGACAGCAATAAATTAGTAATTTCCTCTTGGACTTCTGCCATTGAACTTTCGTCAATTGCCTGAACGCTGATGGTGCTGACGCTATCACTTCCTGTCAAAAATTGCTGGGCAGTGGAAAGAGGAATAAAAATCATATCATCCTGGCTGCCAAATCCGGTTCCGCCTTTAGTTTTGGTCACGCCAATAATCTTAAAATCAATGCTTCTAATGCGGATTGTCTGCCCTAGGGGATCAGCGTCAGCGCCAAAGAGATCCTCTTTCGCTGTCGGTCCCAAGACTGCCACTTTGGCTAAGCTGGCAACATTCTGATCCGAAATAAACGAACCTTCGCCAATCTCTATATTCCTTATCAAAGGATAAGCGCTTGTAGTGCCGATAACCGAGGTATTGGTATTTGTTCCTTTGGCCGTTACCTGGTAGCGGCTGGAAACTTCAGGAGCCACTCCTTTCACCAGAGCGATTTCCTGGCCAATGGCTTCAGCATCCTCTTTAGTTAAAGTCTGGGATGATCCTCTGCCTTGGCTGATCTGAAAGCCGACTCCCCGCTGCATTCCCGGCTGGACCATAATCAAGTTTGAGCCAAGCGACTGGATGCTTGCCTGAATCATGCTTTGAGATCCTGTGCCTATGGCAATCATCGCAATTACCGAACCAATGCCGATGACAATCCCTAAAATCGTTAAGCCTGAACGCGCCTTGTTGGCAACCAAAGCCAAATATGTTTCTTCAAATAAATCTGAAGTTTTCATAGGTTCTGAAAATTAATAGTTCGCTTTTTTCCGTTTTTCCCATCCTCAACAATCGCGCCATCGCGGATATGAATAATGCGGTCAGCGTGTTCCGCCACCTCGCGCTCGTGAGTGATAAGGACAATGGTGCGATGCTGTTGGCGATTAAGTTTTTGAAAAGTACCAAGAACGATTTCTCCTGTTTTCGTGTCCAGATTCCCGGTTGGTTCGTCGGCTAAAATCAGAGAAGGATTGTTAACCAAGGCGCGGGCGATGGCTACTCTTTGCATTTGCCCTCCTGAAAGCTGATTGGAAAGATGACGGAAATGCGATTCATCCAGGCCCGCGTCTTTTAACGATGTTTCCGCTTGCTTTACCCGCTCGCTTTTGGAAATACCAGTATAGATAAGCGGCAGGACAACATTGCGCATGACGGTCGCTCGGGGCAGTAAATTATATGATTGAAAAACAAAGCCGATTTTGTCCTTTCTGATATCAGCCAATTCGTCGTCGGAAAGTTTAGAAACATCTTTCCCATCAAACAGATATTCTCCGCCAGTCGGAGTATCCAAAGCGCCAAGAATATGCATCAAGGTTGATTTTCCCGAGCCGGACGGTCCGACAATGGCCAAAAACTCTCCGTCGTTAATGGTTAAAGAAACTCCCCTTAAAGCAATGGTTTCTATTTCTCCGCTTTTATATATTTTGGTAATGTTCCTGCACTCAATCATAAATTTTACTTCTCTTTTAGCGAGGGAATCCGGCGCCAGACCCGCTGGTTCTGGTAGATGTCTGAAAAATAGTTTGGCCAGATGAGGTCTGGCTTGTGCTAGTCGAAGGCGTAATTGTCCGGACAATTACCTGATCGCCTTCTTTCAGGCCACTCGTTACCTCGGTCATTGAATCATTAGACAAGCCGATTTCAATCATTTGTTGTTTTGGCAAAGTACTAGAGCTAACGCCAGTATTATTGGAAACACTGGCAGACAAATTATTCACCGCCGCTGCGTTTTCCAGCATCTCTACATAATTCGTTCCATTAGAAGACTTGATGCTAGAACTGGAAACGAGCAAAACATCCTGTTTTATCTCTGTGATAATTGAGGCGGAAGCGCTCATTCCCGGCTTAACTCTCTCATCTTGGGTATCAAGGCTAATCTTGACATTATAGGTCACCACTCCCTGGGAAACCGTTCCTATGGCATCAACCTCCGCCACTTCGCCTGTGATACTTAAATCACTGACCGCATCGAAAGTTAGCGTCACTTTCTGGCCTGTTTTAACTTTGGCGACATCAACTTCGTTAAGAGAAATCTCCGCTATTTTCTGTTTGGTGATAATATTTGCCATTATCGTCCCCTTAGAAACAGAATCGCCATTTTTTAACTTTACCTCGCTCACAGCACCGTCGAATGGCGCATAAACATAAGAATTTTCTAAATCTTTTTGAGCTGAGGCCAGAGCATCTTTTTTCTGTTGAACAATAAGTTCTTTAGTTCGGATGGCCAACTCATCGGGAGCTTCTTTAAGTTTTTCTAGTGACAGCTCTTTCTCTTTGACCGATAACTCTGCATCAACTAAAGCTTGCCTGTCGTTCTTCAAAGAATTTTGGACAGAATAAAGACTCTGCAAATAACCATTTGTTTTTGAGTAGGAAGATTGAAGACTCGTTCGATAAGTAGTTATCCCACTATAAAGGCGCTTATCGTGAGAAGAAAAATAATCAACAACAAAGTCCAAAAGATTAATCTCGCTCTTGATGGTCTGGGATATGGCTTTAACTGTCTCTGTCGTTTCGTTTAGCAAATTCTCTATTGTTTGACTATCCGCGTAATAATCGGTGCTTTTATAATCTTTCAAGTTTTGGTCATATTTTATCCTTGCTGTTCCATAGTCATCCTCGGCCTCTCTGATAAAAAGTTCCAAATCAGCTCTATCTTCTGTAGGAGCAAAAGAATTTATAAAAACAGTTTCATTCCAATCAGAATCGTTAATTGCTGTTTCGCTTTTTGCTATATCGTAACCGTATAAAACATCTCTGGCTGTTGTGACAATCGTCGGTAAATCAAAAAAGATGTTAGTTACACTATTAAAAGCATCTTTTAAACCATTCTCAATTCCCTCCCCTGCTTTAATTTTTGAGTCATAAGCTTTAGTCAAAGCATTTTCTGCTTGGAATAGTTCGAGTTCGTCAGGAGGACTTAATAGCTGATCCAGATCAGATTGCGCCGTCTCAAGCGAAAGTTGAGCGCTTATTACGGCTTTTTTTAAATCTGTATCGTCTAATTTAGCAATCAATTCTCCTTTTTTTATTTCATCGCCGCTGGCAATGTAAAGATTTAAAATTTCTCCATTTGCTTGTGCTTTAATATCTGCCTCGTTTAGTGAAGACACCTGGCCACTGCCGGAAACAGAAGTGATTAATGTTCCTTTTGTAACCGTTGCCAAAACATAGCGTGTCTCCTGCTTTTTATTCTTTATCGTTTTGTATCCCCAATAGCTTCCTCCTATAATCGCCAAAACGATAATGGCGGTTAAAATTTTGTGCAGATTGATGAATTGAAAAAATTTTTTAAACATCTTCATATTTTTAATAAAGGATGAGCGGGAAAAGGAGGAGCGACTGAAGTTTCCGGCGAAGGCATCAATCTGATAAGCTTGGCCTCAATCTGGCCGGAACTGTTTGGCTCGCCGATGGTGATGATATAATCGTCTACTTTGAGATCGCTTAATTTTATGTTTTCCCGCAAACTTTTAATAACAGTTTGGTTTCCTACCAAAACCACTTTTTCCACATCGTCGCGACTTTTAACAATCAGCGTCTCTCCGTCAATCTTTATAATCTGGCCAAAGGTGCCGTTGGCTTCAATAAAATCTCTGTCGCCAAAACCTCCCATAAATCCGCCTCGCGGTCCCCCAAAGTTTAAATGATAATTGTCGCTCCAGCGGCAGGAAAAATCCGCTTTTCTTGCTCCAATCATCATTCCAACTTTGAAAACCGCCAGAAGACTAATAGAGATAATTATTCCGAGAATAACGCCTTTAAATACTTTTGCTTGAAAAATTTTGTTTATGTCCATAAGTCTAAGCGTGAGTTAATTGATGGGTAAAAACTGAAATGTTTTTTATTTCTTTGGCTAAAAGCTTAAGTGATCCCAAGAAGAAGAAAATAACCGTGAAAAAGATAATGATATTTACAACCGGCAATCTTTCCAATAAAGAAAGAGTGAAATTTTGCCAATAAGTTGCGACAATTTTCGCGTCAGAAAACAATAAAGAGAAAAAATACATAAATTCTGACTCAGCAAAACTTGCCCGTACCATTTTCAAGGCAGGAATAAAAGCCATTGCCGAGCCGGCAAAGCCAAGAGAAAAAATTGCCAGCCGGCGCTTGAGAATTATCAGCTTCCGCTCTTTTCCAAGCCGGCTTATAACCTTCTCAAAAAGATCTGCTGATGGTTCCGGCGAATCAAGATAGGTAAATAATTTCTCGTAATCTTTGCGCATATTTTTCTTCTCTATACTAATACGAAAAAAGAACGCCTTTGGGTGCGTTCTTGTAAAAGAGTTTTATTATCTAAAATCTTCAATAAGGATTTTTCTAAGCAAAACGAGGCCGCGGCGATAGCGGCTTTTGATTGTTTCTAACGGCTCGCCAAGAGAATCGGCAATTTCGCGAAAAGTAAAGTGGTCGTTATAGCGCAAAAAAAGCACCATCCGATATTTAGGCGAAAGTTTTTCTATAGCTGATGATAATAGGACAGCAAGATTATTCTGCTGGAAAAGCTCATTGGGGAGAGGAGCGAAATCAACAAGCGAATCTATCAAAAAATTGTCGCCTTTTTCGTTTTCAAATTCGGAAAAAGGCAAGGTTTTTTTCTTTCTAAGAAAATCTATTGAGGCGTTTTTGGCAATGCTGAAAATCCAGGTTTTAAAACTCTTTTTCTTGTCAAACTTTTTTAGGTGGCGCCACATTTTAACAAAGACTTCCTGCGTAATATCCTCTGCTTCGGAAGCGTTGCCCATATAGCGATAAACAAAACTGTAAATCGGTTTTAAATATCGTCTAATTAAAATTTCCAGCGCCTGCTCGTCGCCTTTAAAATAAGTTGCGATTAATTGTTCGTCAGGACAATTTTCCATAGTAAATTTAGCAATACTTATTAATCTCCTGGCGAGTTTCTAATAATATTCTAAATTTACCTTTTCTACAAGAGATTTTGGAGAAATTCTTTCTTCACCTGCCTAGAAAAAAATAGTTAAAACTGCAGTCTATTTTTAAATTAACTCACACGCATTTCGCCGCCACAATTTTTCGCGCCAGCAAAACTGGCGCACCCCTCAAATTTTTACGTTTGTTGCTCTTCGCCTTTTCTAATTACATTGTGTTCTACGACATGCATTATACCATCGGCAAAAGTTTTAAGCATGAGAAAAAGAGGTAGGGCGCCACCGAAGGAAAAACTAAAAATTATTGTTAGATGCATGGGAATTATCCTTGCATAAGGATAAAACATTAATGAGCCAATTTTCTGTTTTTTGGTATCTCTCGGCCTATTATAAAAATAAGAAAAAAGGTGGTTAATAAAAAAGAGCAAGGCTGTTAGAAAAATATGTTTCAATCCAATAAAATTTGGTCCATTCCCATACACTTTGGCGAATGTTCCAGTTAAAAGAAATATCAAATAGACAAAGTGAAAAAATCCATAATGAAATAAAAAGAAGAAGGCAGTAAAAATTTTTGTGCTTTGAGTCGGTTGAACAGGTTGACCATTTATCTTAAATCCTTCGGTAGAAAATTCTTTTAACTGAAGTATCCTAATAAAATTAAAAAAGCCGATAGTGATGCTCTGAAACCAGTAAACCCACATTATGGTGGATAAGTTCCAACTTCCTTTTGTTGCGAAAAAAATTGTTATAAGGTTCGACAGCAACAAAAACCATAAAGACGGATCGCCAAATAGATTTTTTTGGGATTGACTATTGATAGACATGTCGCTTTACTAGTGAGCTTTAACTACATCTTAAACTCAAGTGGTTTTTGAGTTATATTCTTTCGTTTGATGATAAAGAAGTATAAAATCGTAGCGATAAAATTTAGAGATATAATTAAGAAGAATAATTTTATACTTACCCCACTCAATTCCGACACTTTTTGTGGATTATCATTTAAATAGTTTGGACTCTCTCTTACTAAAGCTACGGACGGGCATGGCGATTTTTGCCGCCTAGGGCGGCAAATTTCTATAATTTATTTATCTAAATGTTTTTCTTTCTTCCTTCGTATAATTAATACCGACTCAAGAATGATGTCATTATTATTCTTGCCAACTAGTACCTTAATATTCCTCGGCTCGATTTTGTATTCTACTCCTTGCGTTTCAGAAATTTCTGCAAGCAGCTCATCCCACTTTTGCTGAGATTTCACAAGCCCTTCTTCAAAAATCATTGTTGCCTTTGCCGCTTCTTGCATAGGATACATTCTTACTTCTCCACCCTCTTTTAAAGAAGCAAGGGACTTTTCCACTATGCGCCTTATATCCATCACTTCTTCCCCGGCGCAAATTCCATTTGAGACCGCACCTACCGAAACTACATAATCAACGTTTTTGACCGGAAGGTCTTCTTCAAAATTCCCCTGAAAAAAATGAGCTTTAAATTTATCTTCAATCGCGGTTTCGTCCAACTCTAAATCAAGACCATACGCCTCGGGAGTTATCCCTTTCTCAATAAGAAATTTTACAAATTCGCCCTCACAACAACCAAGATCCAAAATTTTTTTGTCTTTAAGTTTGGTTTCGTCCAATCCCAACCCTACTGTATATCGTTTGAAATCTCGTTCACGCAAAATTTCAGGAGGTTCTTCCGGCTCATCAACTTCTTCTTCAACCGATTTGCGAAATCTTTCATTTTCTTGCTGATCCTCTCGGATTTTTTCCTCAATTAATTTACGAAATTTTTCGTCCCATTGATCTTCTGGAAGCCGAACTTGTTCTTGCAAAAAATCTGGGGCGAGAGGTTCTTGCTCGGATTTGCTAGATTCAGTATCTAAATCTGGTTTTTCAAAGCTCATATAATTAAAAGATTTTATTTTTCTAAAACGGAATCGCAGCTGATGCTTCGACCCAGCTCAACATCGGTCCCGAGCTTATCGAAAGATTTCGTGCCAGCGACTTGTCCCGCGTAGCCTTGGCGAAGTAGGAAACCAGCGCGACGCCTAAACAACGATAAACCTTTCTTTCAAATACAGCTGAAATAATCCTTTGAGTGAATCTATATCTCTATCCATAAAAACATAACTTAATTTTTCTCCAGTCAACTTTTCAATTTTGATTTGAGTTTGTTTTAGGGTTAATGTTTTTATATCGCTATACAAAACATCATTTGTCGCGAGTTCCAATATTTGAGGCAGCGAATTTGTTTTTAATATTTCTTCGCCTTCTTGCCTGAGTTCTCCTCTGTTGAAAAAGAAGTTTTGGGGGACATAATCTGTTTTGCCAACAATTTTGCTTCCGCCCGTGATTGGCACTTGAATAAATAATATTCTGCAATTAGTAATCAACAGCGTGTTTTCGGGATAGTATGTTTCACCGGAACCAAATACCGACAGGCCAAACGGCTTAAAAATATCTTTAAAACCAGTAGCCGTTTTCATAATCCCGAAAACCGAACCGGCAATTTGCTCATCTTGATATTCTGCAATCGTATGTCGCGCTACGGACGCGTCTATCTCTTTATTGCCAAAAGTAATGTTTTTTATTCGTTGTAATTCAATTATAGACAATACAGTCATAAGAAGCATGAAGCTTCCGAAAATTAAAGGAATATAAAATGGAATGCCGATTAAAAACAAAATCAACAAAATAACGCTCATGCCTGGAATGAATTTTATCAATTCTAGCTTTTTATTGATCAACTGGTATCCCTGATTTATCTGTGCTAAATTATCGCTTTCTTTCAAATTTTTGATCCAGTTATATCTGATTAACCTCATGATAAAATCAAACAGCCTGAAAACGACGAATGTTAAAACAAAATATTTTAATAATCCTGTTTGAAGTGGAATATTCTGAATGACAAAATTTGATATTTCGCGAGAGAATAATAAAAAGACAAAAGAAACGCTTACGACATTTGCCACAACCCCAAAAATGGCTTTTATTAGTTCATAATATTCACTAGTTATTAAAATAGTTCTATAACTTCCAGCATTATCTTGCGTCCTAATAGCATATACAGATTTTATTTTTTTGATTTTAATGTATCCCGCTATAATGGTTATTAAAATCTCTGTTCCAACCAAAATGGTAATGATAGAGGCAGAAATTTTGAAATAGCTAATCAGTACAAAAGCAAAAATCAACAAAAATATTACATTTTTGATAATAGCCGTAAAACTCAGCCCTTCTCCGATTAGCTCACCTTTTTTTGCTAAACCAGATAACATTGATTGCTCAAAAAACGGATCTGGGATTGTATTTTTTAATATGTTTTTTGGTTCCACATTTTAAATTCCCAATAATTTGTTTCTAATAACCAGAAATTACACACATCCACCATTCCCCCGCCGCCAGATTTTGTTCTCTGGCCTATCGAAGGATTTCGCGCCAGCGACTTGTCCATCCGAAGCTTTATGCGAAGGAGAAAACCGGCGCGCCGCCTGATTACATTTTAAATTCAAGCGGTTTTCTCGTTACGTTTTTTCGTTTAACGATAAAGAAGTACAAAATCGCCGCAATAAAATTTAGGAATATAAGAAGAATAATCCAAAGCGCTTTATCATCAAATTCTCTTTTGGCGCAATCAATTAACATCCAAAGCCAAAAAACAAACGAGACAAGAAAAATCGGTCCGATGATTATGAAGATTTTCTTTATGAAATTAAGCGTGTAGTCGGAACCTAATTTCTGATGAAAGTCTGTCTCCGTAATCAACCACTGTTGATTTGGCGATTTTTCAAATACGAAATAAGTTGACAGTCCGCTTATGTTCCACCCAACTCCTGACGCGGCGAATTTTCCCGTAACCTTAATTTTACTTTCGCCTAACACTCGGGCATTTTTATCAAATGGGCTGTAATCAAATTGATATGCAATTCCGCCTCTGATTCGATCCTGGACTTCGGATTGCAAAGCTGTATTGTCCGGAGAAATTAATGAAGCAATTTTTTGAACGTTGCCTGTATTTACTGCCTGTACCAGATTATCGAGATTATCCGTAATTTGCTGTTTGTCGGCTTGTGAGATACCTGCTTGAGCAAGAATAGCTGTTCCCGATAAAAACAAACTGACGGTAAGCAAAAAAACATAAATTTTTTTCATAAAATTTACTTAATGCTATTTTTAGAAACTACAACTGTTTTTGCTAATCTGTCGCCGATCCTTTGTTTTGTTTTAGAATTCCAAATAGAAATGGCGCCGACAAGATTTAAAAACGGCAAAAAATCAACGATGCGCATAAAATTTCTGATGAGCGAAGCTTTCAAATCGAGCGGCTCGCCTGTTGATTTTATAGCCCTCATTCCGGTTATAAGCTTTCCGAGCGTTCCGCCAAGTTTCCATTCAAGCAAAACGTAGTAGGCAAAGATAACCAAAGAATATAATTGCGCAGAAAAACCGCACAAGCCATAAAATGTTGCGTTTTTATTTATAGTAATCGTAGAACCGATATGAAAACTGGAATCGCAGCCGCCGATATAAGTGTTAGAAAAAATTTTCGTGAATAGCCAAAAAAGAACAGCGAGAATTATCGTATCGATTATAAGCGCAAAAAATCTTATACCGACTCCTTTATATTCTAATGTCGCAGCCGGCGAATTGACGATATCTAATGCGGCATTAAAATCTTCTTCATTTGATCCGCCTTGCAAAGCAGACTGCCGAAGTTGCTCGACCGAATAATTACGATTGGTTTTTATCCAGTCAACCAATTGATTAACATTTTCTTGGTTCATAGTTTTATTTTTAAATAATCATTTTAAAAATTATGACCTTGATTATAGCTTACTCCCCCGACACTTTTTTTATAATCAGTTGAAACCAAATCATTGTGCGAACAGCCACTCCTTTAACGGTGCAGCTATATCGTCAATCACATCATACTCTATCGCCAAGCTGGAAATTCCTCTGGTAGTATCTTTTATTGGCGTCCCCTTCCTTGCTATAACAATCACTTTCTTGTTTAACGCAAAAGCGATGCCAGCCTCTATCGCTCTTCCTGTCGGTTTGTCGGTCATATCAATTAACAGCGCGTCTGATTTGCTGATTTCATCTCTGGCTCGTTGCATTAACTCTTGAGGGTCATCAAACATCTTTTTGTAATTTTCAACATCCCGAATAAAACAAAAATCTTCAAAACCAGCCGTCTTCGCAAGCTCGCAAAGATGTTCAATTTCTTTCTTGTTATCACCGCCCTGAAAGCTTGCTGTTATAAAAAGTTTCATAGGCATACGCAGATGCAAGCAGCTTATCGTGGATTTAGTTTTCCGATTTATCTAAGTTTAATGCTCGTGCCACGAAGCGAGCGAAGTGGTGGACCTGGGCGGAATCGGACCGCCATCTCTACTATGCGAAAGTAGCGTTCTGCCGTTATACTACAGGCCCATTTTGTTCAACTTACGATGTTTAATCCCCGATATTAAACAGTTTTTTAGCTTTATTTTCGAAAAATCAGATGTTTAATATCGCAGATTAAACAGTTTTCCACAGGTTATCCACAGTTTTGGGTGTTTAATATCGCAGATTAAACAGAATTTGGATGTTCAACTCGTGTTTAACTTACGATATTATCTGCTGTTTAATATCGTAAGTTAAACACTAAACTGTAAGTTAACAGCTATTGCGGGCCTTCGCCTCACCGACCGCGTGTCGCTAAAGCTTTAGCGGTGGCGCAAGTGGCTGCGGCCACGCGCAGTCGGGGCACTGGGATTTGAACCCAGAAATCTCACCCTCCCGAAGGGTGCATGTTGCCATTACACTATGCCCCGAAATTTAATTTTACGTCACCCAATACTTTTGCTTTGTCATCTCGTCTCTTTTTGTCTCTATTTTTTCTCTTTCTTTTTCCGCCTTTTCCGCCAATTTCAATAATTCTTCTTCTTTCAATTTTCCCAGCTCTGCCACTCTTTTTGCCAGATATTCTCCGGTGTTATTTGTTGGTTCGTCCAAAACTTCTCCAAGAAGAATGTCTAACACCTGGCCTATTTGCGGTCCTGGCTTTATCTTCAGAATCTCCATTAGCTCATTGCCGTCAATTTCCAGCTTTCTGACAGAAATCGGATCTTGGGAAACTCTTTCTATTATATACCGCAGATGCCTAAGCTTATATGGTTCGGCTTTGGGACAGCCGGAGCCAATTCGGTCGCAATGCCTAACCTGCAATAATTCTTCAAGATTTTCCGGCCCGGCGTTTCTCACCAATCTTCTCACCGAGGATTCTGTCACTTCGCCGGCATTGTAATAGAAAAGATGATAACGCACCAGCTTGGCGATTTTCTCAACGTCTTTCTTGGAAAATCTTAAGCTGTCCAAAATTCTCACCGTCATTTTTGCGCCGACAATCTCATGGCCGTAAAAAGTCGCATTCTGTCCTTCGCCCTGTTTTGTTCTCGGCTTAGCAATATCGTGAAGCAAAGCAGCCAATCTGACATACTGGTTATACCCTTTTTTGGCGCCATAAGTCAAGGAACGCAAATTATGTTCATAACAATCGTAAAGATGATGCTTATTCTGGGAAATCTTATACCCTTCTTCCAATTCAGGGATAACGTATTTAAGCAAATTAAGGGTTCGCAAAAGCTCAATTCCTTCTGCCGGCTCTTCTGACATTATAATTTTCAAAAATTCATCCCTGATTCGTTCTTTGGAAATTATGCCGAGAAGGGTCGCGTTTTTCTCAATCGCCTTTTTGGTTTTTGCCTCAATTTTCCAAGCTTTGCCCAAGGTAACACTAAATCTCACCGCCCTTATCATTCTTAGAGCATCCTCGGAAAACCTGTCATTCGGATCGCCCACCGCCCTGATAACTTTTTTCTTTAAATCTTGCTGGCCCTTGAAAAGATCAACTAAGCCTGATTTTGGAGAAAAGGCAATGGCGTTAACCGTAAAATCTCGGCGCGACAAATCTTCCTCAATCGTTTTTACCCAAAAAACCTTATCAGGATGACGCTTATCAGTGTATTTCGATTCGGTTCGGTAAGGCATAATCTGGATTTCTCCAAGAGTTTTATCAAGCGAGCCGGTCAAAACTGTCACCAAGCCAAAATTATTGTCTTGAAAATTTCGGGGAAAAATTTTCGCCACCTCCTCGGGCTTGGCGCTCGTCGAAATATCCCAATCATTTGGCTTAACCTTCCTTAAAAAATCACGAACGCAGCCGCCGACAATGTATGCTTCAAACCCGGCTTTCTCCAATTTTTCAATTATCAATTTTATTTCTTTTGGAATTTCCATTTTTATTCTTGTTCTGCTTCATGCTAGCCGAATTCCTCCTTTTTTTCAACTGTAATAATCTTAAATCTTAAATCTTAAAACTTGAAACTTGAAACTTAAATCTTAAAACTTGAAACTTTAAGAAGGAGAGTAGGAAGAAAAGGGTTTCAGGTTTCAAGATGAGAATTGAATTTCTCTATTTTTATGGCATAATAAGCAAAGTGAGGCGAGTCCCTCGAAGCTCTGATGTAATCAGAGCGAAGTGGGACGTAGTCGTTCCGTAGCTTCAGCGAAGGACGAGCCCTCGTAGCTTCCTCCTTCGCCCTCATTGCATTCGGGCTTCGAAAGGACGAGAAACGTATCCAAGTATTCTCGCCCCTCGAAGCTCTGATATAATCAGAGCGTAGTGGGACGTAGTCGTTCCGTAGCTTCAGCGAAGGACGAGCCCTCGTAGCTCAATTGGATAGAGCGCCTGTCTTCGGAACAGGAAATTTGCGTGTTCGAGTCGCGCCGAGGGCACCAGTAAGGAAAAGTCAAATTTCGTTGGTTCGCCTCGCTTTGCTCGGCGACCAAATTGTAGGGAATTTTGGGCGAAAAAATCAGTTGGCGGTTTTGTAAAATGTGGTTCGAGCCGATATTTTTATCAGGTTCTTTGGTGGTTTTTGCCTCTTGAAAAGAGGCGACAATTTCAAGTTTTTCTTTGGCGGCAAATTCTTTGAGCTCAACGAGTTGAGCCTCAATACTCAAAACTTGTCGGTCATCTTCTTCGGTACTTTTCCGAGTGTAAATAATGTATTTCATATTTTCTCTTTTGGTTAGTTAATAATTATTTGAAAAAATTTTCTTTTACTTTGAATTAAATTCAAAACAAAACCGCCAATTGATTTTTTCGCCCAAAATTCCCTACAATTTGGTCGCCGAGCAAAGCGAGGCGAACCAACGAAATTTGACTTTTCCTTACTGGTGCTCTATTCTTAAAATAGTCCGAACGCATTTCGCCGCCGAAGGCGGCGACGGCAAGCCCCCCAAAATTTGAGCGGCTTCGCCACGATCTTAAAAACTGCCAAAGAACCTGATAAAAATATCGGCTCGAACCACATTTTGTAAAAGAAAAATTTTTCATATTTGATTCCGAATTTAGTTTCGGTTTTTTTATTTTTAAGCTATAATTCAGATAGATATGGCTAAAACAGATAAACAGCACATTAACAAGAAAGGAGGGAAAACTATGATCAGCAATGTCCTGATTATCGGTAGTGGCGGAAGAGAGCATGCGCTTGCATGGAAACTCGCTCAATCGCCACGCATTGGCAAGTTGTATGTTGCGCCCGGAAATGGCGGTACTCGTGATATCGCTGAAAATATTGCGATTGAAGCCACAGACGTCAGAGGTTTGGCTCGTTTTGCCGAAAAGAATTCAATCAATCTGACAGTAGTCGGTCCTGACGACCCGCTTGCGCTTGGCGTAGTTGATGTTTTTCAATTTCATGGCTTACGCATTTTCGGACCCACTCGTGCTGCGGCACAGATTGAAGCGTCTAAAGCGTTTGCCAAACGACTTATGCGCGATTGCAATATCCCAACTGCGCCATTTCGGATATTTCGAAAGCATGAAAGTGCCTTAGAATATGTTCGCAAACATGGGGCGCCGATTGTCGTCAAGGCGAGCGGATTAGCACTTGGCAAAGGTGCCTATCCTTGCAAAACGCTCACTAAAGCAGAGAAAGCTTTGGCAGAAATTATGCTTGAGCGTGCTTACAAACAAGCCGGTGACGAAGTCATTGTCGAGGAGTTTCTGAATGGGCAAGAAGTTTCAATTCACGCTCTCTGCGACGGCAAAACCTCAATCCTATTACCTACCGCGCAAGACCACAAGCCGATTTTCGACGGCGACAAGGGCAAGAATACTGGCGGTATGGGAACAATCGCACCTGTGCCGTGGGTTACGGATCAAACCTTGCGAGAAGTGAACGAGCAAATCGTTCGTCCGACATTGCAAGCGCTTGCGAAGAAAGGAAAGCCGTTTACTGGCTGTTTGTATCCTGGACTCAAGATGACAGACGAGGGGCCAAAAGTGCTTGAATTCAACGCAAGATTCGGCGACCCCGAAACGCAAAGTTATATGCGACTCCTCAAAACAGATTTGCTTGATGTTTTAGACGCATGCGTTGACGGCAAACTCGCCGACCTTGCAGTTGAATGGAATTCCGGTTTCGCCGTTTGCGTTGTTCTCGCTTCGGGAGGGTATCCGGGAAAGTACAAAAAGGAAATCCCGATATTCGGCATTGCTGAAGCGGAGAAAATTCCCAGTGTCGTTGTTTTCCACGCTGGCACAATGTATAGCGACCAACTTCGGACTTCTGGCGGACGCGTTCTCGGAGTTACAGCAGTCGGTAAAACTCTTCAAGAAGCTCTTGATCGGGCGTACGAAGCAGTCCATTGCATCAGGTTCAAGGGCAGGCAGTTCCGAAAAGACATCGGGGCTAAAGCCATTGCTATGGGGTTCTAATTCCTTCTGGGATTGAACCCCTTTTTTTTCCGAAAAGAATTTGCCGCCAAAGCAGTAAATTTTTCCTGTAACACGGACATGATAATGTCATAGTAGAGGGAATTAGAAATGTCATAGTTGGTATGGAATAATGGTGTTAATTTAACCACCATTATCTATGCAATACTTATCTATGACAAACAAAGAGGTCAATCGCTACGCAATCGTAAAAAAGCTTCTTGAAAAAGAAATCAACGGAACCCAAGCAGCAGAGCTGCTCAAGCTTTCAGTCAGGCACATCAAACGGTTAAAAGCCAAAGTCAAAGAGCATGGCCCTAAAGCTCTCATCCACCAAGCCAGAGGCAAGGTCGGCAACCGTAGCCTGCCAGACAAGGAAAAGAAAAACATTGTCAGACTACTCCACAAGCATTACTCGGACTTTAAGCCCACCTTTGCTTCAGAGAAGCTTAAAGAAAGACACAACATCGCAAGAGACCCTAAAACTATCAGAAAGCTCATGATTCAGGAGGGGTTGTGGAAGCCAAGGAAGAAAAAGCAGGGCGATTATCACTCTTGGCGTCAGAGAAGGGCTTGCTTTGGAGAAATGGAGCAGTTTGACGGCTCTTACCACTATTGGCTTGAAGACAGAGGGCCTTTCTGCTGCCTATTGGCTTCCATTGACGACGCAACCGGCATTCCAACCAAAGCCAAGTTGGCCAAAGATGAAAGCACATTTTCAGTCTTTGACTTCTGGAAAGACTATCTCAAGGAACATGGAAAGCCCCACTCAATCTACCTGGACAAGTTCAGCACTTACAAAATGACCCAAAAGGTAGCTCAAGAGAATCACGATACCTTGACTCAGTTTCAAAGAGCCATGAGAGAACTGAGTATTGAGCCTATTTCCGCTAACTCCTGCCAGGCCAAAGGAAGAGTGGAAAGGCTTTT